>Ga0066417_1000149_pt1 | contig 21157 bp, 9 predicted proteins | sample LakWasMet25_LOW6_2_FD_59544 | JGI IMG/M metagenome (GOLD analysis project Ga0066417, IMG submission 59544) | Freshwater sediment methanotrophic microbial communities from Lake Washington under simulated oxygen tension - Sediment Metagenome 25_LOW6 | ecosystem: Environmental > Aquatic > Freshwater...
GCGACGCGGCCCAGCGCGGCGCCGGTGCCGAGGTCGACGACGGTGAGGCCCTGCGCGGGCTCGTCGGCGACGATGGCCGCGACGGGGGGGAGGGGGTTTGGCGCCGCGACGCGCACCCGGTCGGCCACCGCGGAGAGGGCCGCCGCGTCGGAGGAGGGGGTGCTCAGGGAGAAGGCGCCGCGGTAGATGCTCCCGGCGCAGCTGAGGCCGAGGGCGGCGAGGACGAGGGGCAGGCAGAGGCGCTTCATTGGATCCTCGAGATGGCGCTGCGGGCGGCGTCGATGGCGGGGGTGGGGCGGCCGCGGTGCTCGTCGACGAGCCGGGTGAGCAGCTCGCGGGCCTGCGGCGTGGCGATGCCCGCGAGGGCCTGCACCACGCGGAGCTTCACCGGGTTGGGGAGCTCGGCGCGGCGGAGCGAGGCCTCGAAGGCACGAGCCAGCGCACCGAAGGGGGCCCTGCGGAGGAAGGTCAGCAGCCGGTCGACGTCCTGCTCTGCGCCGCGCGCCCCGAGGGCGCGGGCGGACTCCTGGAGGAGGATCGACCCCTCGGAGCCGAGGCCGTTGCCGGCGTCGCGCTCGAAGGCCGCCCAGAGGGCCCTCACGGAGGCGGCGTCGCCCACGTCGGCGAGGCTGCGCGCGGCCTCGGCCCGCACCTCGGGGTCGGAGTCGCTCAGGCGGGCGTCGATGGCGCGGAGCATCGCGGGCGTGTGCAGCCTCGCGGCGGCGATGAGGGCGCGGCGGCGAAGCGACACGCGGCGGTGGTCGAGGTAGCGGAGGATGGCGTCGGCGGACTCGGGCCTGGCCAGCACGCCCAGGGTGTCGAGGCCCGCGGCGGCGACGTGGGGCTCGACCCCGGCCAGCAGGGCGCTGGAGATCTCCAGGGCGCCGCGGCGGGGGTCGCCGGTGGCGGCGCGCTGGATGCGGGCGAGGGTGTCGTCGGCGCGAGAGAGGTCCCACCCGGGCGGGGCCTCGGCGCTCGGGTGGACCATGGCGACCGTGGTGACGACGGGCCGCCTCGGCTGCGCGGAGGCGACGGCCCCGACGCCGAAGAGCGCGAGCGCGAGGAGGGGTGTGTTGCGCGATGGACGCATAGGTCCCGATGGATACACGAAGCCGCGGGCGCGCGGGCGATCGGCGGCCGGAGATAGTCCTACGGGGGGCCTTAGCGGTCGCGGCGCGGAGGGAAGGGCGGCGGGGCGGGGGCGCCGGGGCTTAGGCCCGGCGGGGCCGCCGGGGGGGCGACCATCTCGGCCAGGTCGTCGAGGGAGAGCGTCTCGTCCACGGCCTCGACGTCGTCGTCCACGAAGTCGGCCTCCAGGGCTTCGTCCTCGTCGAGGGCGTCGAGGGCGTCCATCGCCTCCATCGGGTCGGGCGAGGGGACCGAAGGGGTCATCGGGGCCGACCACTGAGGGAGCGGAGGCGGCGGTCGGCTCGGCATCGCCGGGGGAGCGTGGGGCTCGATCTCGTGCTCGTGGCTGTGGAGGGCTTCGTCCCCGCGCTCGCCTTCGTCGTGCGCCTCGTGCGGCTCGGACTCGCCCTGGAGCCCGAGTTCGCGGTCGTCGAAGAAGGCCGCGCGGGGGTCGTGGGTGTCGGCGCGGTCGCCGGGCTCGGCGGCCGTGTCGATGGAGGGCCGATCGAGGGGGTTGAGCCGCTGCGAGGAAGGCGTCCCGGTGCTGAGCAGCGCGGCGAGGTCGGCCGAGGGAGGCGCCGATCCGGAGGTCTGCGGGGGGCTCTCGGGGTTGTCCGAGAGCGGCTCGCCGAAGAGCGCGGCGCGCGGGTCCTCGTCGGCCGGAGCGGGGGGAGGAGGCACCGAGGCCGGCGCCTCGGCCGCGGGCTCGACCTCCGAGAGCGGCTCGTCGTCGAGGGACTCCATGGGCTCGTCGTCGAGGGACTCCATGGGCTCGTCGTCGATCACCGCGGAGGGCCGGCGGTCGAGGCGCTCCAGGGCGGCGCGCGCCTCGGCGTCGTCGGGCGCGAACTTCAGCACGCGCTTCCAGAGGTCCTTGGCCTCGAAGGCGTTGCGCAGGTGCTGCTCCCAGATGGTCGCCATGCGGCGGTAGGTGCCCGCGCGGTCGTTGCCCATCTCCAGCTCGCGCTCCAGCGCGACCAGCAGCGGCTGCCACCGGCCGTGGCGCTCCAGCAGGTCTTGAAGCGAGCGGAGGATGGAGAGGTCCTTCGGGGCGATCTCCGCGAGCCGCTGCCAGGTCTCGATGGCCTCGTCGACGCGGCCCAGGCTCTCCCCGAGGAGCGTCGCCCGCCGCGCCGTGAACGACCGCGCCGTGGCCGCGTCGTAGGCCTTCTCGACCACGCTGTCGTAGAGCGCCGCCACGTCGCCCAGGCGCCGCAGCGTCGCCGCGACCGCCTCCAGCTTCGCGGGGCACTCGGGGTCCGCGGGCCAGAGCATCACGGCGCGCGAGTAGAGCGCCATCGCCTGCTCCGGGAGCGCCAGGTCGTCTTCGCAGAGCGCCGCGGCCCGGCGGAGCAGCACCACGCCGCCCCGGGGCTCGCTCTCGCCAAGCTCGTCGCCGCGCGAGGCCAGCCGCTCGACCAGCGCCGCGATCATCCCGACCTCCGGGCGCGCCGCGTCCACCCGTCGGGCCATCGCCTCGACCTCGGCCAGCCGGGACTCGTCGGGCTCCTTGCGCCCCACCGCCGCCGCGGCCGACTGCTCCAGGTACTGGAACGCCGTCTCCTGGTCGCCCAGCACCGCGCCCGCCACCTCCGCCGCGCGAAGCGTCACCGCGAGGCGCTCGCCGTCGGTCTGCGCCGAGCGGCGCCGACGGTCGAGGGCAACGTAGAGCTCCTGGTCGTGGCCGAGCCCGGGAGCAAGCCGGATCACCGCGTCGAGCAGCTCGTCATCCGCGGGCATCTTGGCGAGCGTGGCGAGGGAGAAGTCCAGCGCCTCCGCCGTCCCCCCGGAGGCCTCGATGGCCCGCAGCCCCCGCATGGCCATGTCGTGCGCCGCGGTCGCGTCCGCCGCCGCCTCCACCGCCGCCCGGTAGGCGTCGGCCACCCTCGCGGGGCTCTGCGCCTGCGCCGCGAGCGCGTCGATGCGGTCGAGCCCGGCGGTCTCCGAGGGCTCCGAGGCCACGGCCTCGCACTCCGCCTCGACGGCACCCGCGGCGTCGCCAAGCTTCGCCCGGTGCCCGGCGATCTCGCGCCAGAGCGAGGCCCGCGCGGTCATGTCGTTCACCCGCAGCGCGAGGTCCGTCAGCACCGGCAGCACCTCGGCGTGCATCCCCCGCCGCGCGCTCATCGCGATCATCAGGTCGAGGCACGCGATGTCCCCGCCCTGCACCTGCGGGAGCAGCGCCTTCCACGCCCGCTCGGGGTCGTCGAGGTGCTCGTCCGAGGCGTGCGCGATGCGCTGCACCAGGGTGGAGAGCTCCTCCTCGTCGCCCTCCATCTCCGCGAGCTCCTCGAGCAGCGCGACCGCCTCGGCCCACTGCCCGCTGGACTCGCAGAGGTCCGCCAGGCGCTGCGTGAGCCCGAGGTCGTTGGGGTCGGCCCGGTGCTGCACCCGGAGCGCCTCGATGAGCCGGTGGCCCAGCGACCCCTCGGACTCCACCAGCGAGACCAGCCGCGCCGCCCGCTCGATGCGGTCGTCGTCGTCCTGGGTCTGCGCGACCTGGGCCTCGAGCGCCGAGTACGCGCGCTCCCAGCGGCCGTGCGAGGCCGCGAGCGCCTCAAGCGCCTCCCAGGTGTCAAGCGCCCCGTCGTCGCCCTCCCTCGCCGCGGACTCCAGCACGTCGAGGCCCTCGTCGACGCGGCCGAGCTCCTCGGCCAGCATCCTGGCGCGCCGCATCCGCAGGCCGCGCCTCGCCGCCGGGTCGTCGGTGGCCAGCGCCGCCTCGCCCAGCAGGGACACCACTCGCTCGTCGTCGCCGGCCAGCTCCGCGAGGCCCAGCAGCGCGTCCAGGGCCTCGGCGTCGTCGAGCATCCCCGCCCGCCGCGCGCCTGCCCGGACCTCCTCCCACACCACCGCGGCGCCCGCAGGATCGGTCTGACCCACGGCCCTCGCCGCGCGGCGGGTGAGCTCGATGCGGGCCGGGCCGTCGGGCAATCCCTCGGAGCGCTCCCTCACGAAGGCCAGGAGGCGGTCGCGCTCTCCCAGCACCTCCAGCGAGTCCATCAGGGACGTGGCGAGGGCGTCGTTGGAGGGGTCCATCGCCACCGCCCGCTCGGCCTCGGCCAGCGCCGTCGCCGGGTCGCCCATGGCCCTCGCCGCGTCCGAGGCCCTCGCGTGGATCGACGCCCGCTCGGGCCCGGGGGCCATCGCCTCGGAGCGCTCGACCAGCGAGGCGTAGAGCACCGCGTGCTGCCCCGTCGCCCGTAGCAGCCGCTCGGTCTCCTCCCAGGCGTGCGGGTGCACCGGGTCGCGGGTGGACACCTCGCGCCACGCGTTGACGGCGGAGTGCTGGTCTCCGCTGGCCTCCAGCGCGACCGCCAGCTCGGCCCAGCGCTCGACCGCCGCCATCGGGGGAGAGCGCTCGGCGCGCGCCCGCAGCACCTCCACCACGCCCACGAGGTTGCCGCTCTCGCGGCGCAGCGCCACGAGGCGCTCGGAGACCTCGTCGTCCTGGGGGTTGGCGCGCCAGAGCTGCGCCAGCGCGGCGGCCTCGGCGGCCCGGTCGCCCGAACGGTCGCGGTGCAGGTCGGCGAGGCGGCGGAGCACGGTGTTGCGAAGGTCCCCCTCGGGCAGCACGTCCGCGCGCTGCGCCAGCACGGGGTAGAGCTCCTCCCAGCGGTTCTGCTGGGAGAGCACCTGGTCCATGCCTGCGAGGGCCTCGGGGTCGTCGCCGACGCTGTCGAGGATCTCCCTCCACGCGTCGAGCGCGGCCTGCGCGTCGTCGAGGCGCTCCAGCGACACCTGGGCGATCTCCCGGAGCCGCGGGATGCGCATCTCCGGCGGGCACTGCTCGCAGCGCACGGCCTCGGCCAGCACGTCCCTCAGGGCGGCGTAGTCCCCGCGGGCGCGCAGGTCGTCCTCCACCAGCGCGAGGGCCTCGAGGTCCGCCGCGTCGAGGGCGAGCACCCTGCGCATGGTGTCGAGCATCCCCGCCCGGTCGCCCGTTCGCCCCTGGATCTCCGCGAGGTCCTTGAGGTCCCTGATCTGCTGGGGGAGGTCTCCCTCGACGGCCAGCTCGCCCGCGAGGCGCGAGAAGTCCTCCGCCCTGCCCGCGTCGCGGTAGAGCCCCAGGAGCGTGCGGGCGACCTCCAGGTCGCTGGCGCGAAGGGGTTCGAGGGCCGCGATGGCGTCGTCGATCTGCCCGACGGAGAGGTAGGCCTCGGCGAGCGCCTTGCGCACCACCGGCGTGTAGGGGCTCGTCGGGTTGGCCTGCACGAACGCGATCTGCCGCACCGCGAGCTCGTCGAGGCGCTCCTGGGCGCCGTAGGCCTCGTAGATGATGGCGAAGGCGGTCTCGTCGCCGGGCCACGCGTCGAGGGCGGCCTCGGCGAAGGCCACGCCGTGCTCGCCGCCGACGCTCTGCGCTAGCGCGGAGAGCAGCGCCGCGCCGGTGCGGGCGTCGTCGGGCTGGGCGCCGGGCGACTGGGCTCGGGTGAGGTACGCGCCGGCCAGCTCGCGGAGAAGCTCCCAGTCGTCGGGCTGCGTGGAGCGCACCTCCTCCAGCCAGGCGATCTGCGTGTCGACGGCCCCGAGGCGCCCGTGGAGCTCGGCGCCCTCGCGGAGGAGCATCCCCCGAACCAGCGGGTCGGCGGTGGCTCCGAGCTGGCGCTCGAGGAGCTGCGCCGCGAGCTTCAGGTTGCCGAGCTGGAGGTAGATCTGTCGGGCGGCCTCGATGGCTCCGAGCTGCGAGGGGTCGCGCTCGAAGGAGCGGGTGTAGTTGGCGACGGCGCGGTCGGCGCGGCCTACGTTCTTCGACCAGAGCTCCGCGGCGCGGAAGAAGAGGTCGCCCGAGGACTTCGGGTCGGGTCTCCGCCCGGCGGTCTGCTCGACGAGGGTCGCGAGCTGCTGAAACTCTGCGCGTCCCCCGTGGTACTCCCACAGAAATGACAGCGCCTCGGCGTCGTCGGGGTTCTTGTTGAGGCGCTCGTAGCAGGCGTAGGCGGCAGGGTCCATCGCAGGGCGGCGCGACGCTATCACGGGGCCTGTGGAGACCGGAATCTTTGGGGCCTGCGGCACCGAAGCGGCAGCCGCGGTGGAGGGGCGGTCACGGTGGCCCTCACACGTTGATGCGAGAGCGTATCGCGTCGATGTCGTAGCCCAGCGCCTCGAACTCCCCTCGACGGGCCTTGAGCCGCGCGATGAGCCCCGGCTCGATGTCGCCCTCCTCGTTGCGGGTGACGAGCCCGTGGCGGGTGCGGGTCAGGTACCAGGTGAAGAAGAGCTGCGTGGTCGCCTCGAAGGCGCTCAGGCCGACGGCGCCCGGCTCGTCGAGGACGTCGGCGTCGAGGCCCAGCGAGAGGTACGCGGCCTCGCCCCCGTCGGCGTGCTGCTCGTCGTTGGCCCACGAGTGGAAGAAGGTCGCGTGGAAGATCACGTACCGGCAGAGCTGCTTCAGCCTGTCGAGGCCCTCGGCGTCGGGCGAGGCGCTCGCTGTCACCTCGCTCACCGCGCGCCTCACCCCTCCCACCTCGCGGCGCAGCTCGTCGTGGTCGTTGAGCTCGCTCGCGTCCAGCCACGGGTCCCCTCCTCCCGGCGCGACGTGAGGGGCGGAGCGCTCCACCAGGTCTCTCGACATGGCGACGACCTCGCTCCAGCTCTCGGCGATGCCGACCGCGTTCTCGGTGAAGAAATGGCCGACCCACTCCCCCACGACCTGCCAGTAGAGCCGCCCCGCCTTCGCGAAGGTGTGGCCTACGGTGACTGGAGCGCGGGGCGACCAGCCCGCCCAGTCGCAGGCGCCCACCGAGGCGAGCAGCATCTGCTCGACCCCGCGCTCGCTGAGGGCCGACGCCACCACCACGAAGCCCTCGGGCCCGAGCAGGCTCGTCGCCGCCCGGTGGTTGATCACCACCGTCTCTCGGAGGTGGGGAAGCAGCAGCCGAGCGAGGGGGCTGCGACGGAGGTTGCGGAAGGCCGCGATCGCGTACTGCTCGACGTTGAGGTGCGCCCTGGCGAGGTGCGCCTCGACCTCTCCCCAGAGGGCGTAGCTCACCCTCACAACGCGCATCGCCCGCTCCCAGGGCGCCCGGTCGGCAGGGGTGTACTCGACCGGATCGCCGGGCGGAGCGCCGGGCCGGCGTCGCCGGAGGGTGATCTTCGTGGGGACGAGCCCGTCGCCGCGGCGCTCGAAGTAGGCGCGTACGTCGGGCGCGAAGTGGCAGCCGTCGAGCTCGTATCCCTCGTAGGAGTACTCGACGTAGAGGCTGCCGTCGGGGGCCACCCTGAAGAGCGCGGGGTTGAAGCCGTTGAGCATCCGGTCGACGAACCACTCGTCGCTGCGGGAGCGCCCCGGGGCCTCGCGCTCGGCCTCCAGGGTGCGGTTGAGGGGGTAGTCGCGCTGCACCTCGGAGAGCGTCGGCGCTCGACCGAGGGACACCCGCTGAAGGTGCTTGAGACGGATGGCGCTGACCTCGGAGACCACCGTATAGCCCTGGGATTTGCGGGCGGCGCTGAAGTCCTGGGGGAGCGCGTCGGCGATGCCCTCCCCGGTGGCGACCCGGGCGAGGGGAGAGCCCTGCTGGTAGCTCCAGTAGGGGACGCGGCAGGCGCCGAAGTCGTAGTCGAGGGCGGTGACGTCATCAGGGCCGCGCACCACATGCACCACGCGGCGCTCGGTGGTGGACCCGCCTCCGGGCTGCGCGCAGCGGGTGAGCTCGACGACCCTCAGGTCGAGGTCGGGGACATCGCCCGCTCCCGCGTCGGAGGGGTCGTAGGCGATGGTGAAGCACCCTTCGGAGTCGGTGGTGCCTCGGCCGAGGAAGTCGTCGGGCGCGCCGAGGTCGCGCTCCCACAGCTCGACCTCCATGTGCTGGAGCGGGCGCTCGGCGTCGAGGAAGAGCAGCCTGCCGCGCACCCTGTGGGTGGGAGCGTGGCGAGGGGCCTCCGGGGCGCGCGCGGCGGCCTCGCGTCGCAGCCGGTCGAGGGCCTCCAGCGGGAGCAGGCTGAGCAGCCTGATCGAGAGCGCAGTCACCGCCTCGCGGGCGACGATGCGGAAGAAGCGGAAGCGCGGGGGGGAGGAGGGCATCGCTACGACACGGCGCCTTCGGACACCCGGGCCTCGGCGTCCACGGAGAGCACCGCGTCCTTCACCGAGGGGTGCGCCGCGAGGTAGGCCGCCACCGGAGCGATCACCCGCTCCTCGATCACCCTTTGCAGCGGCCTCGCCCCTCGCGTCGGGTGCCAGCCCAGGTCGGCCAGCCTCGCCCTCGCCCCGGCGCTCACCGACAGCCTCACCCGCCGTCGCTGCAAGCCCGCTCTCCCTTCGGCCTTGGCGATCTCCAGGTCGACGATCTTCAGCACGTCGACCGGGGTCAGCGCGTTGAAGCCGATGACCTGGTCGAGCCGGTTGAAGAACTCCGGGCGGAAGTGCCGCCTCGCCGCCCGGCTCGCGCTGTCTCCGGCGCTGCCCTCGCCGAAGCCCACCGCGCGGGTCTCGCTCACCCCGAGGTTGGAGGTCATCACCACCACCGTCATCCGGCAGTCGACGCTCGTCCCGAAGGAGTCCGTCAGCCGGCCCTCGCCTAGCATCCCCAGCAGCAGGTCGAAGACCTCCGGGTGGGCCTTCTCGATCTCGTCGAAGAGCACCAGCGAGAGCGGCCGCTCGCGCACCTTCGTCGCCAGGCTCTGCGACCCCTGGCCCACCGCCAGAAGGCGCTGCCCCGAGCCCGCGAACATGTACTCGCTCATGTCGAGGCGGATCATCCTCGCCGGGTCGCCGAAGAGGTACGCCGCCATCGCGCGAGCGAGCTCGGTCTTGCCGACGCCCGTCGGGCCGAGGAAGAGCAGCGTGCCCACCGGGCGCTCGGGGTCGTTGAGCCCGGCCTTCAGCCTCGCCAGCACCCGGGCGGCCGAGGCGCAGGCCGCGTCCTGCCCGATCACCGAGCGCTGCAGCGTGGCCGCGAGCGCCTCCGGGGTGACCGCGTGCTCGTCCGCGATCAGCTCCTCGGGGATGCCCGAGAAGCGGGCGAAGCGCGCCGACACCTCCCGGGGAGACAGCGTGCGCGTGGTGGTGTCCGTCGGGTCCTGCGAGGCGGCGATCCAGTCGAGGAAGCGCACCGCCTTGCCGGGGAAGGCCGAGTCCCGCTGCAGCGTCGCGAGGTGCGTGGCCATGCGCCGCACCGCCGACGGCGGCATCGTCGTGCGCGGCAGCTTGCGCTGCGCGTAGGTCGGGATGAAGCGCAGCACCGCCGGGGTGGCGGGCTCCTCCACGGACACCACCTGGAAGACCTCAAGCAGCGCCCCGAAGCGACGGCGGCAGGCCTCCAGCTCGGGGCGGGTGCACTCCGCGATCACCGCCAGGGTGCCCTCTCGCGCCGCGGGGAGCAGCACCTCGCCGATCGATCCTCCGTCGGGCTGCGCCTGCAGCAGCGGCACCAGCCGGTCGACGAAGAGCAGGTCGCCCTCGTGGGAGAGCTCCTTCACCAGCGCGAGGCAGCGCTCCTGCCACATGCCCACGTAGGTCATCCCCGCGATCATCCGAGTGGCCGAGGTCGACCACATCCTCGGGACATGCCGCTCGGGGTGCGCCCTCCGCTCGGTGAGCAGGCTCCGAGCGAGCCGACGCAGCAGCGAGGTCTTCCCCACGCCCGACGGACCCACCAGCAGCACCGAAGGCAGCGGCCTTCGGGACACCAGGGTCACCAGGGACACCAGCGCGGGGTCTTCCCCCACGGGCATCGGCAGCCGCCGGCGCGCCACGCGCTCGACCCACTCGTCGGCCACCGCGGTCACCGTGGGAAACTCCCTCGCCAGCTCCTCGCCCTCCTCCTCGTCGCTCCCTCCGTCGAGCGCCTTCGGGGTCCACTCGCTCACCCACTCGTCGCCGAAGCGCTGAAACTCCATCAGCGCCCCGGCGCTCTCCCCGAGCAGCATCGTGCTCACGGCCTGGCGCAGCACCTCCGGCGCGATCTCCAAACTCTCCACCACGAAGGACCACCCGAAGCGCGGCAGCACCACGCGAAACCCGCCCTTCTTCAGCGCGCTCCAGGCGTAGGTGAGACGCAGCGGGATCTCCCTCCGCCCGATCACCAGCCGCTTCTCCTGGGCCACCTGCGGGTGCACCTCGACGGTCACCTCCCGCGTGGCGAAGCTCACGTCCCAGAGGTAGCGGTCGAGGGCCCCAGGCTCCTGGGCGATGGCCCTCTGGAGCAGCGCCTCGAGCTGCCTCTGCACCTCGTCGATGCTGCGCCCGATGGCGCTCGGCGGCGGAGGCGAGAAGAGCCCGCCGCCATGGTCGATGAGGCTCCCGCTCAGCAGCCCCCCCGCATGAGGAACGAAGTACACCCGCAGCCCCGGCTTTGCGCTCACGGCCCCACCTCCTCTCGCGCCATGCGGGTCATCCAGAGGGCGGGCAGCGGGTCGGTCACGCTCGACGCGCTCATCACCCTGGCGGTGCCCATCACGTAGTCCTCCATCGAGAGCGGCCCTGGTCGTCGCGTCGGGTCGTAGCGGATCGAGCGCACCACCCGCAGCGCCTCCCCCGTCTCGGGGCCGATGGCCGAGAGCGCCTCGGCGGCGGTCTCCCCTCGGCCGGCGGGTCGCACCCTCACCACCACCAGCTCCGGGGCCTCGTCGGGCGTGTGCCAGAGGTGCACCCCCTGCTCGTGCTCGAAGAAGGCCCGCACCGAGAGCCCCACCACCCGCAGCGCCGCGCGCCTCGCCTCGGGCGGTGTGCCCGCGGGCGTGGCCGCCGCGCTCTCCACGGCGCCCCTCGCGAAGCTGTACGCCGACGCCAGGGCCTCCAGCAGCCCCGGGGCCGACGAGCCGCCGTGCATGCCCTCCAGCCGGGTGAGGGTGATGATCACCGAGTGCTGCGTCGGGTCGTCGACCTCTCGCAGCGAGCGGGTGAGCGCGGTGACCTCCGCGATGGCCGAGAGCAGCTCCGCCCTCATCGGGACGCGGTCTGGCGTGAGGGTGATGCGCCCGGTCTCGTCGACGTCCGTGAGCTCCCAGTCCGTGGCCTCGGAGACCCGACGGGAGAGCGAGGCGAGGTGCTCGTGGAGCGCGTCCCCCCGGGCCCTGAGGGCGTCGAGGTGGAAGAGCGCGTCGCTCGCCTCGGGGCTGCCCGCGCGGTGCTCGTCCACCCGGTCGTGGATGCGCTCGGAGAGCGCCGCGAAGGTAGGCGACGACATCGCCCCGTCGAGCGCCGCGCCCGCCTCCCTCAGCTTGCGGGCGAGCGTCGCGCGGTCGGCGTCGATGAGCTCCTCCAGGGGGTAGCGCGCCGGGATGGGGTCGGCCTCTCTCAGCGCCCTGGCCTGGAGGGCGAAGCTCCCCGGGGCTTCGCCCACGTCCACCCGGAGCAGGGTGAGGTCGGCGCGGGCCACCCGCACCAGGTGGTCGGTGAGCGCGGTGCCCACGCGGTCTTCGAGGTAGCGCTTGAGAGAGCGGGCGCCGTCCTCCGCGCGGAAGGCCTCGGACACCACCCGGTCGAGCACCGCGGGGGTCCAGGAGACGAAGACCCCGCGGTCGACGAGGCCCTGGCGCGCGGCGAGGCGGCCGAGCTCCCTCGCGGCGACGACCCGGGCGACCTCCGGGGTGAGCGGAGAGAAGGCCACCACCCTGTCGATGCGGTTGAACAGCTCCGGGGGGAAGAACTCCTGCACCGCGCGAAGGTGGTCCCTCGTCGAGGCCACCGCGTCGGAGCCGACGCCCACCACCGAGTCCCGGCGCGCCCCGAGGTTGGAGGTCATCACGATGATCGAGTGGGTGAAGTCCGCGGTCACCCCACCGGCATCCGTGAGCCGCCCCTCGTCGAAGAGCTGCAGCAGCAGGTTGTGCACCTGGGGGTGGGCCTTCTCGATCTCGTCGAAGAGCACCACGCCGAAGGGCTGCTGCGCCGCGTGGCGAGTGAGCAGCCCTTCGGGGGACCAGCGGTCGCCGATGAGCCGGGCGGCGGCGTCGGCCGTCGCGTACTCGCCCATGTCGAGGCGCAGCAGCCGCTGAGGGGAGCTGTAGAGGAAGGCCGCCATCGCGCGGGCGAGCTCGGTCTTGCCGGTGCCCGTCGGGCCGGTGAAGAGGTACACGGCCAGGGGGCGCTTGGGGTCCGTGAGCCCGCGGCGTATGCGCATCGCGAGGTCGACCACGGACTCGACGCCCGCGGCCTGGCCCAGCACCCGGCGGGTCATCGCGGAGCGCACGTCGTCGGCGCTCATGGGCTCATCCGGGTGGAGCAGCCCCCGGGGGAAGCCCGTGCGGGCGGAGATCCAGTCGAGCGCGCGGTCGTCGTCGAGCGCGGGGGACTCCCAGTCGGAGAGCTGCTCGGCGCAGAGCAGCGCGGGCTGCTCCCCGTCGGTCGCCCGCTCTCCCGAGTCCCGCAGCGCGGCGTGAAGCAGGTCGAATACCCTCCCCGGTAAGGCCCGGTGGGGGAAGAGCGGGCCTCCCACATCCAGCAGCGTCCGGATGCCCGAGGCGGGGATGCGCGTGCCGTAGGTGAGCTCCAGCGCGCGGGCCTCCTGGAGCAGCATCCGCAGGGTCTCCGAGGGGGAGGTCTCGGGCATCGCGACGCGGGTGAAGCCGGCCGCGAAGGCGGGCGCGTCCTCCTCGAGCTGTCGCCACTGCTCCACGGTGCACTCGCCCAGCAGCACGCACTCCCCGCGGGAGACCGGCGCCCGGAAGAACTCGGCGATGTTGCGGTCGCTGTCCCGCGAGCGGCCGATGCGCCCCCACTGGTGGAGGTCGTCGACGGCGAGCAGCGCGCGGCGGGCCCGGACGTCGGCGAGCACGTCGCCGCAGCGCTCCTCCCAGTCGCCCACGAAGGACATCCCCGCGATGATGCGCGTGCCGCTCACCCGCCAGACGGCGCGGGCGGCGTCGGCGTTCTGGTGGGCGCTGAAGTCGTCGGCGGCGAGCAGGTCGTGCACCAGGCCTCGGAGCGCCGTGGTGCGCCCGGAGCCCGAAGGCCCGATGAGCACCACGCTGCGAGGGGGAGAGGCGCTCACCTGGGCGCGCAGGCGCTCCCTCACGGGCGAGGCCCCCTCCGGGGAGGGGAGGTCTCCGTCGATGGCGCGGCGGGTGAGGTTCTCCCCGATGCGAGGGAGCACCCGGTAGCCGGTGCGCCGCTGAGAGAGGTCGGCCTCGGAGGGGGGGCGCTCTCCCCTGGGGTCGGCGCTCTCGGGCTTGAGCGTGTCGAGGATGGAGCGCAGCGCGGCGTTGAAGGAGACCACCCGCAGCCCGCTCCGAGGGCGGTGGCGGAGGCCGTCGAGCTCGTCGGGGTCGACGTCGGCCCAGAGCTCGCTGAAGCAGCCGGAGGCGTGCTCGACGAGGGTGCCCTGCTCGGGGCGGAAGGCGAACCAGTCGCCCTGGCGCAGCGGGTGGAAGGCCACCTGCACCCGAGGTCCTGCGCCGCTGAAGAGCGAGAGCAGCACCAGCGGGACGGTCATGGAGAGCTTGCGGCGGCGCCCCTCGGTCTGGAGCGTGAGGTCGACCCTCACGGACACGAGCCGCGCCCCTCGGGTGAGCTCGAAGCGCGCCGCCTCAGGGAGGGGGAGCGTGCGGAGCAGCTCCCGGTAGTGCTGGGTGAGCTGGTCGCGGAGCTTGTTCTCGTGCGAGGCCTCGAAGCGCTGTCCGTGCGCCCCGAGCCCGAGCGGAACCCACACCACCCGCTGGCCCTCGCGGGCGTGATAGACGGTGAGCCTTACCTCCATCGCGCTACGCCGCCTCCATTTGTGCGCCGTCGGTATACAGGCCCAAAACCGGTTTGTAGAGTGTGCGAATGGACAGACTCACGCTTCCGCCGCAGGACCCGAACCCCGAGGCGCGTCGCGAGCAGATCGCCGCGCGAAGGTCGGTGCGCCCCTACGACTACAGCAACCCCGACGGCGTCGCGGCCCTCGGCGGCCTGAAGAGCCCGATGGGCCTCTCGCCCGAAGACATGCCGAGCCCCGAGTACATGAAGGCCGGGATGGGCACCCATGTCCGCATCCGGCAGCACTTCATGGGCCTCTCGCTGAAGGGCCACTACCGCGAGGGCGACCTGATCGAGCCCATCGCGCCGCTCGCCCCGCCGAGGCCCCCGCCCGCCCCTGCCAACACCATCAACGACGTCACCGCCGCCGCCCCGAAGGCCCCGGCGACCTCGCTCTCCGCCTACGCCGCGCTGGTCGCGGGCCTGGAGCCCATCCCCCTGCTCGACCGGCTGGCCGCCTCGCCCTCCGAGCGGGACGCGCTCTTCGCCTACCAGCGCATCGCCGGCCCCAACCCCTACATCCTGCAGCAGCTGCGCGGCCCCTCGCTGCCCGAGAACTTCCCGGTGACCGGGGAGCACTTCCGCCGCGCCCTCTCCGCGCTCTCTCCCTCCGGCCCTGGCGGCGACTCGCTCTCCCGCGCGCTCTCCGAGGGGAGGCTCTTCCTCGTCGACTGCGCCCCGCTCGAGGGCGTCGTGTGCGAGCGCTTCGTCGGCCGGCAGAAGTACATCACCGCCGCGATGGGCCTCTTCGTCCGTCCGCTCGACGCCTCTGCGGCGCTGCTTCCGGTGGCGATCCAGTGCGGCCAGGCGCCCTCCGAGGCGACGCCGATCTTCACCCCCGCCGACGGCTGGCGCTGGCGCATCGCCCAGGCCTTCCTCTCCTCGGCCGAGGGCGGCATCCACGAGGCGGGCGAGCACCTCGCGCTCACACACCTTGTCTGCGAGGCCTTCGCGCTCTCCTCTCGCCGCAACCTCGCGCCGGCGCACCCCGTGGCGGCGCTGTTGGAGCCCCACTTCGAGGGGACGCACTTCATCAACTTCACCGCGCGCCACAACCTCATCGCCCAGGACGGCACCCTCGACCGGATGATGGCCCCGGACGTCTCCATCGTCGGCGCCGTGGCACAGCGGGTGCTGTCGTCCTTCCGGGTCGACCGGGGCGATCCCCGCAGCCGCCTGGCCGAGCGCGGGCTGCTCGACCCCTCGGGGCTCACCGCGTCGCCCTTCCGCGAGGACGCGCTCCCGCTCTGGGACGCGCTGCGCCAGTGGGTGGGCGATTACCTGGCGCTGTATTACTCCAGCGACGCGGAGGTCGCGGGCGACGCCGAGGTGCAGGCCTTCGTGGCCGAGCTCGGGGCGGCGGATGGGGGGAGGCTCGAAGGGGTGCCCGAGGTGCGCTCGGTCGAGTCGCTGGCGCAGCTCGCGACGCTCGCGGTCTTCACCGCCTCGGTGCACCACGCGGCGGTCAACTTCCCGCAGTACCCCTTCATGGGCTACGTGCCCAACATGCCCGGGGCCCTCTACACGCCGCCCCCCACCTGGGAGACGCCGGACACGGAGGAGTCTCTGGTCGCCGCGCTGCCTCCGCTCGATGCCGCGGTGCTGCAGATGTACACGGTGTGGCAGCTCTCGGCGGTGCGCAGCAACCGGCTGGGGGACTATCCCCGGCTGACCGATCCGAGGGCAGCCGGTGCCCTCGCGTCGCTGCGTCAGCGCCTCGCGGAGATCGAGAAGGACATCCTGGCCCGCGATGCGGACCGCCCGCTGCCCTACCGCTACCTGCTCCCCTCGCTGCTGCCTGCCTCCATCGTCATCTGACCGCGTTCCCCCCCCCGACTCCCGCTCACTCCCTTGGCGTGACCCTCACCGTCCCCAGCGCCCTCGCGTCGATGGCCGCCTCCACCTGCGGGCGCAGCCGCTCCTCCCACCGGGCGCCCGCGGCCACCCTCGCGGCCTCGTAGCGCTCCCTCATCATCCGGTGCTGCACCCTCCGCCTCACCGCCTCCAGCGGCAGCACCTCCGCCTCCCTCCTCCCGATCCGCTGCACCACCGCCCAGCCCGCCACGCGCCTCGCCCGCTGCCGTCGCCGCACGGTCACCATCGTGGTGACGCTCACCCGCACCGGCCGCTCGGCCACCGCGCCGTCGCTGCCCAGCGCGAAGGCCGCCTCCACCACGGCCCCACCCACCGCCGCCGGAACCTCCTCCCGCCGCAGCTCCCCCAGGTCGCCGTGGTCCCTCGCTCGCAGCGGGTCGATGCTCTGCGCCAGCACCGCCTCGAAGTACGTCTCCCCCGCCGTCAGCGCCGCGATGGCCGCCCTCGCCGCCCCCTCCGTCCTCAGGATCGCCCACCTCGCACGCACCCTCGCCGGCCGCTGGAAGTCGTCCGAGTGCGCCGAGTACCACCGCGCCATCGCCGCCTCGTCGGGCACCGTCACCCTCGCCAGCGCCTCCGCCCTCAGCAGCCCCTCGGCAAGCGCCGCCGCCACCGCCCGGTCGCGCAGCCCTCCGGCCCCGGCCTCCTCGCGCGCCAGCGCCGCCGCCCCCTCCTCGGCCACCAGCTCGTCCACCAGGGCCCTCACGCCCAGCGCCGGCAGGCCCTCCCTCGTCCGCTGCCAGGCCCGCACCGCCACGTCGCACACCGTCAGCCCGACGCCCGCCACCCTCGCGACCTCCACGCCCGCGTTCTCCACCGCCACCGGGCACTGGCCCGCCCACGCCCCCGCCGCCGCGCCCCGGTTTACGTCACCCGGTAATCCAGCGTCCGTCGTCGACCTCGCCGCCGCGCCTCCGCCCACCCTCGCGAGCTCGCCCGGGTGCGTGCAGGTCATCGCGAGCGCCGCGACCACCAGCCACCCTCCGCGAGTCTCTCGCGCCGCCATGCTCACCCGCTGACCAGGGGTTCGAGCTCCGCGAGCATCGCCTCCGCGTGGTCGATGCCTTCGCCGGGCTCGTAGCGTCGCGACAGCTTCATGTCCGGCGACAGACGATACGGCGATCGCTTGCCGGTACACAGCTCCATCACCTTGGCGGCGTCGAGGGGGGAGTCCTCTCGCAGGTGCACCACCACCCGCTCCCTGGTCGCCTCGATGCCCAGCGAGCGCAGCCTCCGCAGCCGGGTCTTCACCGACATCACCCGGATCAGCAGCCTCGCCGGGGGCGGCGCCGGGCCGAAGCGGTCCTCCATCTCCGAGGCGAGGTCCTGCACGTCGTCCTCGGTGATCGCGCTGGCGAGCCGCTTGTAGAGCGAGAGCCGCACGCCGACGTCCTCGATGTATTCCTCGGGGATGTAGTTGGGCTCGTCGAAGGTGAGCTCCGGGTCGACCCCTGGGATGATGGGCTGGCCACGCAGCTCGGCGACGGCCTCTTCGAGCATCTGGCAGTAGAGGTCGAAGCCCACCGCGGTGACGTTGCCCGACTGCTCGGCGCCCAGCAGGTCCCCAGCGCCCCGAAGCTCCATGTCGAGCGAGGCCACCTGGAAGCCCGACCCGAGCTCGGTGAAGCGCTCGATGGCGTCGATGCGCGCCCTCGCCTCGTCGCTCATCTTCGAGGGCGGCGGAACAAACAGGTAGCAGTAGGCCCGCTCCCTCGCCCGGCCTACGCGCCCTCGCAGCTGGTAGAGCTGCGACAGCCCGAACAGGTCCGCCCGGTCGAGGATCATCGTGTTGGCCCTCGGGATGTCGATGCCGCTCTCGATGATGGCCGTGGCGCAGAGCACGTCGTAGCGCCCCTCGATGAAGTCCATCATCACGGTCTCGAGGGTCTCCGGCGCCATCTGCCCGTGGGCCACCGCGACGCGCGCCGTGGGCAGCAGCTTCTGCAGCTTGTCCGCGCGCTCATAGAGCCCCTCGATGCGGTTGTAGACGTAGAAGACCTGGCCCCCTCGGGCGAGCTCTCTCGTCACGGCTTCCTTGAGCACCTGCGCGTCCTCGCGGCAGACCACCGTCCGCACCGCGCGGCGGTCGACCGGCGCAGTGGTGATGAGCGAGAGGTCCCGCATCCCGGAGACGGCCATCTGCAGCGTGCGCGGGATGGGCGTCGCGGAGAGGGTGAGCACGTCGAGCTGCGCGCGGAGCTGCTTGATGCGCTCCTTGTGGGTGACTCCGAAGCGCTGCTCCTCGTCGACCACGAGCAGCCCGAGGTCCTTGAAGTGGACGTCCTTGGAGAGCAGCCGGTGGGTGCCGACGACCACGTCGACCTTGCCTTCCTTCAGCCGCTTGATGACCTCGCGCTGCTCGGACGCCGTCACGAAGCGGGAGAGCACCGCGACCTCCAGGGGGTACGGCGCGAAGCGGTCGGCGATGGTGCGGTAGTGCTGCTGGGCGAGCACCGTGGTGGGGCAGAGCACTGCGACCTGGGCCCCCTGGGCGGCGACGTGGAAGGCGGCTCGTAGGGCGACCTCGGTCTTGCCGAAGCCCACGTCTCCGCAGACGAGGCGGTCCATCGGGATGGGGGTCTGGAGGTCGACCATGACCTCGTCGATGGCGCGAAGCTGGTCGGGGGTCTCCTCGAAGGGGAAGGTCGCCTCGAACTCCTGGTCGAGCATCCCTCTCGGTTTGAAGCTCCGCCCCGGGTGCGCCCTGCGCTCGGCCTGAAGTCGCAGCAGCTCGTCGGCCATCTGCCGCACGGCGCGCTCGACCTTGGCCTTGGCCTTGGCGAAGGTGCTCCCTCCCAGCCGGTCGACCCTCGGAGCGCCTTCCCCCCCGGTGAACTTCTGGATCTGGTTGAGCCGGGTGACGGGCAGGTAGAGCTTGTCGCCGCCGGCGTACTCGATGACGAGGACGTCGATCTTCTGCGACCCGACCTCGCGGTGGATGAGCCCCAGGTACTTCCCGATGCCGTGGTCGACGTGGACGATGAAGTCCCCCACCTCCAGGGCGCGCAGGTCGTCGAGGAAGGGCCTCGACCCGGCTTCACCGCCCTTGCGTCGGCTCTGTCGCCGCGCCCGCGCCCCGAAGATCTCCTCCTCGGTGACCACCGCGAGGAGTCGCGAGGGCAGCGCGAAGCCCCGGGCGAGCTCGCCGACGACCACCTCGACGGCGGCGGTCTCCGGGCGCTCGGCGCGCTGGAGGAGGGCGGGGGAGAAGGTCCCGTAGGTGCTCTTCACCGCGAGGCCGTGGCCTCGGGCGAGGGTGGCGACGCGCTCGGACTGCGTCGGGGTGCGCGCGGTGAGCAGCACCCGGTAGCCCTCGCCGAACCAGTAGTTCGCCTGCTCCACCAGCGGGACGAGCGCGTCGCCCTTGCCCTTCTCCGCGCGCGTGGCCTTGATGTCCGCGGCCAGGCGGCTCAGCGGATCGGCCCCGAGGTCGAGCACCGTCGCATCGAGCGGGACGTGCTCCAGCGCTCCAGGGTCGTCCGCGGTAGGTCCTTCGTTGGAGCGCACCACGAGGTCATGGTGGGCTGACGTGGGGTAAGGCTTGAGCGAGGCGAAGAGCTCGGCCTCGGAGAGGTAGTGGTCTTCGAGGCCGAAGGTGGGGAGGTGCTTCTCGACGCGGGCGGCGTGGTCCTGGGCGGAGCGGGCGAGCTCGTCTCGGAGGGAGGCGAGGCAGCGGGCCGGGTGGTTCCAGAGCACCCGGAGCGAGGCGGGGAGGTAGTCGGTGACGGGCTCGAGCGCGGGGTAGTAGGCGGGGAGGAAGCCCTCGGCGCCGAAGAAGGCCCTGCCGCTGTCGACGTCCTCGAGCAGCCTGGCGGCGGCGTGGCTGGGGAGGTTCACGGCGTCGACGAGGTCGCGCACCCTCCGTCGGGCGCGGGCGCGCTCGGCGTCTCCGACGAGGGCCTCCCTCACGGGGTGGATGAAGAGTTCCTTGATGGAGCGGACGGTGCGCTGCCCTTCGGCGTCGAAGAGCTTGATGGTGAGGCAGAGGTCGTCGTCGAGCTCGATGCGCGCGGGCCATCGCGAGCTCGGCGGCCACACGTCGATGACGGCGCCGCGGGCTGCGAAGGTGCCCGGGTCTTCCACCACCGGGACGCGAAGGTAGCCGCCCTCGACGAGCCCTTGCAGCAGCCGGTCGCGGTCGACGAGCTCCTCGGCCTGCACCAGGTCGCAGCGGGGGGTGAGCGCCGCGCGGGGGACCACCCTGCGCACGAGGGCGCTGGCGGGCGCGACCAATACCCGCCAGGGTAATCCCTGGGAGAGGTGGAAGAGCGTGGCGAGGCGCGACATCGCGGTGCGGCGGTCGGGCGCGACGTCGACGAAGGGCGACTGCTCGGGGGAGGGGAGCACCAGCACCTCGCCGCGTCCCTCCTCGGCGGCCTCCTGGTCCTCGGTGGTGCCGAGGAAGAAGGAGACGTCCGAGGCGAGCCGTCGGGCCTCGTCGGCGTCGGCGGTGATGACGAGCACCGGGGCGCCTCCGTGGGCGCGCGTGGCCTCCGCGAGGAAGAGCCCCAGGGCGCCTCCTCCGGCGCGCACGAGGTCGTGGCGGAGGACGCCCGGCTCGTTGAAGCGGCGCACCGCCTCGGTGAAATCGAGCCCGAGGGAGAGCGGAGAGGGGAGGGGTGAGTCGTCGTCCACGGCGGCGGCGGCGTAGCACAGGGCGCGCGGGGAGAGGTCGTTGCGGTACACCTTCGCCCATGATGATCGACGTACAGCAGCGACCCCACCTGCAGGGCGAGCGGGTCTCGCTCGAAGCCCTCGACGCCTCGCGGGTCGACGGCCTCGTCGCGGCCTTCGACCCTGCCACGTGGCCCGCGATCTGGCGCTGGTACACCGTGCAGATCCCCGACGCGGCCGCGCTTCGGCGCTTCCTCGAGGGCGTGCTCCGGGAGCAGTCGGAGGGGAAGACCGTGGCCTTCGCCGTGCGTGACCGGGCCTCCGGCGCGCTCATCGGCTCGACCCGCTTCATGAACATCGACGCGCCCAACCGCCGCGTGGAGATCGGCTCGACCTGGTACGCGCCGGAGTGGCAGCGCACGTACGCCAACACCGAGGCCAAGCGGCTGATGCTGTCGCACGCCTTCGACGCCTGGGGGTGCCTCTGCGTGCAGCTCCAGACCGACGCGCTCAACGAGCGCTCCCGGCGGGCGATCGAGCGCCTCGGCGCGAGGCTCGACGGCGTGCTCCGCTCGCACCGCGTCTGCGACGACGGCCGCGTCCGCGACAGCGCCGTCTACAGCATCGTCCGCGACGAGTGGCCCGGGCTGCGCGCGCGGCTCTTCGCTCGCTAAAATACCCTTGCTTCCAAGGCGTTTTCGAAAAAAGAACGCGACCCCCGGGAGGAATGTTGACGCCCGGAATGAGAGGAGTAGAAGACGCCTCCCGCTGACGAAGCGCCCCGCAAGAGGCGCTGAAGACAGAGGGAAAAAAGAAGCCGGCAACGACGAAAGAGTTGACGGCGGACGGAGAGCGAGT
>Ga0066417_1000153_pt1 | contig 20673 bp, 12 predicted proteins | sample LakWasMet25_LOW6_2_FD_59544 | JGI IMG/M metagenome (GOLD analysis project Ga0066417, IMG submission 59544) | Freshwater sediment methanotrophic microbial communities from Lake Washington under simulated oxygen tension - Sediment Metagenome 25_LOW6 | ecosystem: Environmental > Aquatic >...
GATGCGTCCCGCGGAGGCGGGCGAGCACGCCGACGCCGTGGTCACCGGCGAGGGGGAGGTCGCGTGGCTCGAGCTGCTCTCGGACTTCCGCCGCAAGGCGCTCAAGCCGCGCTACAACGGCGAGACGCCTGCGGATCTCTCGAAGCTCCCGGTGCCGCGCCTCGACCTCTACTGGGGGCGCGAGACCGAGAGCTACCACCCCGATGACTTCCCGGTGCAGCTCACGCGGGGCTGCCCGCTGCGGTGCGACGCCTGCGTGCTGCCCACGAGCATGGGCCGGCCGATGCGGCACCTTCCCATCGAGCACGTGCTCGGTCAGCTACGGCAGATCGCGGCGAAAGGGCGCCTCGGGTCGCTCACGGAGGACACGAGCTTCCTCCCGGTCGCGGGCGCGCAGAAGCACCTGGGCGAGGTGCTCGACGCCATCGCCTCGGAGGACCTGCGCTGCGTGAGCTACGTGGGCACCAGCATGCCCATGCTCCTCGCGACCCCGTCGTGGCTCTGGGACAAGCTCAGCGACGCGGGCGTACGGATGTTCTACCTGGTGGGCGGCTTCGACCCCATCACCCGCCGCGCCTTCAGCGGCGAAGACCCGGTGGCCTACCGCAAGGCCGTCGACGCCATCCGTCGAGCGCGCGATCACGGGATCGATCCGTACACGTCGTTCATGGTCGGCAACGAGGGCGACGACGAGGGCGTCTTCGACCGCATGCTGGAGTTCTCCGAGGCGGCCAACGTGCGCAAGGCGGAGTTTGCGATCTTCACCCCGTACCCCGGCACGCCCTCGTGGGATCGCCTGCGCGCCGAGGGGCGGATCCTCCACTGCGACTGGTCGAAGTACAACGACGCCAACGTGGTGTTCCGCCCGGCGAAGATGAGCCCCGAGCGGCTGCTGGAGGGCTACCTCCACCTCTGGCGCGAGTTCTACCGGGCGCGCCCCTCGATCCAGGACTCGGACTACGCCGCGCGGACGGTGCAGTTCTAGCGAGGCGACGCGATGAGCCCTCCAGCCCGCGACGAGGCGCTGCTCGACCTGGCGACGTGCCCGGCCGACCGGCTCTGGCGCTACCCGATCAGCCGCCTGCTCGTGCGGCCCCTCATGGGCACCCCCGTCACCCCGAAGCACGTGACGGTGTTCCACACGCTCATGGCCGTGCTCGGGGGAGGCATCATCACGGTCGGGACCCCGCGGGCCCTCTTCGTCGCGGGCCTGCTCTTCGAGGGGAGGGCGATCCTCGACTGCCTCGACGGCGAGCTCGCCCGCGCCAAGAAGCTCTGCTCCCCCGCCGGACGGGCGCTCGACCAGCTCGGTGACACCATCGGCTTCGCCTCGCTCATGATCGGCGGCTTCGTGTGCCTCACTCGGGCTCACGGGCCCGCCGCGGCGGCGGTGCTGGTGCTGGCCACCGCCCTCATCGCCGCGAGCGGCTCGGCCGCGTGGGACTACTTCCGTCGCTCGCTCTCGTCGCTGCTCACCTGCGGCTACGACACCACCGCGGAGGAACACCGGGCGCTGCGGCGCTCCTCCGAAGCGCGCTCTCCCGCCGTGCTCCAGATGAGCCGCATCGTCGATGGCTTCCAGTGGTGCGTGCTCGGCCCTCCGACGGCTCCCTGGCAGCGGGCGAGCGCCGGTCACTCGATGACCCCGCTTGGCCGCGCGGTGCAGGACGCCGCCGAGCGCGACGACCCCGCGCTGCGCTCGCTCCTCTGGAAGGTGGGCTTCGTCGGCGGTGACAACATCATCATGCTGCTCACCGCGTCGCTGCTGCTCGGGCGCTTCGTCGAGGCCTTCCCCCTGGTGATCGTCTGGGGCATCGCCATCTGGGCGCACACGGTCTCGACGGTGAACCGCTACCTGCGAGAGGGCTCGCGCCCATGAACGCTCCTCCGATGCACCTCGCCGCCCGCGACCGAGAGCGGTCGCATGGCGCCGCGATCGCCCGCTGGCTCCTCGCCTGCGCCTTCCTGTGCTTCCTCATGCTGGTGATCGGCGGGCTCACCCGGCTCACCGGCTCGGGGCTCTCGATCGTGGAGTGGCGCCCGGTCACCGGGGCCGTGCCTCCGCTCGATCTGCGCGACTGGGCCGTGCTCTTCGAGCAGTACCGGCAGTCGCCGCAGTTTCGCATCGAGAACGCCCACATGACCCTGGAGGGCTTCCGGCGGATCTTCTGGTGGGAGTACATCCACCGCCTGATGGGGCGGGTGACGGGCCTCGTGTTCGCGCTGCCGCTGCTGTGGTTCTGGATCAAGAGGCAGCTCCCGGCGACGCTTCGGATGCGGCTCCCGGCGATCTTCACGCTGGGCGCGCTGCAGGGCGTGATGGGCTGGCTGATGGTCAAGAGCGGGCTTGTCGACGACCCGAGGGTGAGCCCGGTGCGCCTGGCGCTGCACCTCGGCCTGGCCTTCGTGCTGGTGGGGCTCCTGGTGCGCACGGCCCTCACGGTGCGCGAGGGAGCGGCCCCTCCGCCGAAGCCTCCGTCGGCGCTGGCGCGCTCGGCGGACGCCCTCGCGGCGACGGTCTTCGTGATGGCGCTCTCCGGGGCGCTGGTGGCGGGCAACCACGCCGGGCTCGCGTTCAACACCTGGCCCCTGATGGCGGGGAGCCTGGTTCCGGCGGGGCTGTTTCCGCTGCATCCCTGGTACCTCGGGGCGCTGCTCGACGTGACCACGGTGCAGTTCGATCACCGGGCGCTCGCCCTGGTGCTCGCGCTCGCGGTGCCGGGCTTCTGGATCGCTTCGCTCCGCGCGCCCATCGACCAGCGCTCCCGGCGGTGGTGCCACCTGGTGATGGCGACCTTCCTCGCCCAGTTCTCGCTCGGCGTCGCGACGCTGCTCCTCGCGGTGCCGATGGCTCTCGCGTCGCTGCATCAGGCCAACTCGATGCTCTTCTTCGTCGCGACGCTCGGCGCCGGGCACGCGCTGCGTCGCTCGGCGACGGTCGAGCTGCAAGGCCAGGCGCTGTCGGACGCAATCGCGCATCACGGCGCTCCCGACGGCGGTGATAAGGTCGATGCATGAGTGAGCATGGTGCCCGTGCGCGGGCGTTGAAGGTCCTCTTCGCAGGTGTCCTCGCGTCGTGCGCGCCGACGGTGATCACCGCTCCTCCCACCTCGGACGGATCGGTCGCCGACACCCCCGGGCTCCCCGATGCGCCCGCGGTCGACGCGGGCTCGATCGACGCGGCGCCCGTCGATCGACCCATCCCCGATGCGACGGAGATCGACGCCGGCAAGGTGCTCCCCGACGCAGGCGACGAGGACGGGGGCGGCGCTCCCGACGCGGCGATCGAAGACGTCGTGACGCCGGCGGACAAGCCCGTCACCCCCGAAGACGTCGTGGCTCCGACCGACGCGCCCTTCCCGCCCGACGACGTTCCGGTCGTGCCCGTCGACGCGCCCGTGTCGAGCTGCGGCGCTCCCCTCCAGCGCGCCCTCTCGCTCCCCGCCGACCGCGCGATGGGGACCACCTCGGGCGCCGGTCGGCTCACCGCGATGTGCGCTCAATCCGGTGGACCCGAGCACGTCTATCCGCTCCGCGTCGCCGCTCGCACGGGCGTGCAGCTCGCGGTCAACGCGCCCTTCGACTCGGTGCTCTCGATCCGCCGGGTGTGCGCCGATCCGACGAGCGAGGTCGCCTGCAACGACGACGTCCCCGGCGGCAACCACGCCTTCCTGCGCCGGGTGCTCGAGCCCGGCGACTACTCGGTGCTGGTCGATCAGTTCGGCCCCACCACGGGGACCGGCGGCGCGTACTCCCTCGACCTCCGCTCGTATACTCCCGCGGCCAACGCGGAGTGCGCGGCGGGCGTCGCGCTCTCGGCCGGCGCCCCCGTGATGGGCGACTCCACCTCCGGCGGCGCCCCGGGTACGGCCTGCCTCGGCGGCTCGTGGGGGCCGCAGCTCTTCTACACGGTGCGGGTCCCCGCCGGGCAGCGCGCGGTGGTGACCGCGACCCCGGCTGGAGCTCCCGCCTGGTCGGCCGTGGTGCGCGCCCGCGCCGGATGCTCGGCGAGCTCCTGCCTCGCTGCGGCGACCTCGCCCATGGCGGGTGCCGCTGCGGTGGCCCGCTACGACAACCGCGCCGCCGCTCCGGTCGACCTCTCGCTCTCGGTCGCGAGCACCAGCGGAACCTCCGGCGGCGCCTTCTCCCTCGGCGTCGCCTTCGAGCCGGCTCCGGCCGCTCCTGCCAACGCCGGGTGCGCGTCGGCGAGGGTGCTGACGGCCGGGGCGACGCTCACCGGCGAGGACGCCTCGCTGGCCTCCACGCGGCTCGGCGGCGTGTGCCTCGCGGAGGCGCAGGGGCCGTCGCTCTTCTACCGCCTGAGCGTGCCTGCGAGGGCGACCGCGCTGGTCACCGCCACGCCGCGCGGGGGCTGGAACCCCGTGGTCCGCGCGCTCGACGCGTGCGACTCGCGGTCGTGCTCGGCGTCGTCCAGCACCGCGGGCGCCGACCAGCCCGAGACGCTCACCTGGGTGAACCCCGACGCCACAGCGCGCGACATCGTGCTGGCCGTCGGCTCGGCGGAGCCCTCCAGCGGCGGCCGCTTCGACCTGGGCGCGACGATCGTCCCGGCCCCGTCCAACGTGAGCTGCGCCACGGCCGCCGCGGTGGTCAACGGTGCGCGGCTGACCTTTCAGAACGCCGCCGTAGCGAGCGACAACGCCACCGGGGCCTGCCTCCCGGCCGCGACGGGGACGGCGCTCTGGTACCGCGCGGTGGTCCCCGCGGGGCAGACGCTGACCGCCCGCGCCACGCCGCTCGGGGCGATGGACGCTGTGGTGCGCGTGGTGTCCGCGTGCGGCGCCTCGACCTGCCTCGCGAGCGCCAACACCGGCGCGGCGCGCGCGGCCGAGAGGGCGGAGTACACCAACACCACCGCGGGCGATCGGACGGTGCTGCTGGCCGTGGGCGGCGCGACCAACGCGACCAACGGGCTCTTCGACCTGGAGGTGTCCATCGCGCGGCAGTACCAGGAGTCCGTGGTGGCGACGGCCTGCGACGACATGGCCGCCGGGGTCCCGGTCATGGGCGTCGCTGGCGACGACACGGTCTCTCCGGCGATCGACCTGCCCTTTCCGGTGACCTTCTTCGGCCAGCGGATGCTCGAGTACAGCGTCTCGTCGAACGGGCTGGTGCAGCTCTTCCCCGCCATCTCCGGGGCGATGCCCAGCAACTCCTACGGCAACGCGGCGATCCCGGATCGCGGCGTTCCCAACGGGTTCATCGCGGCGCTCTGGGACGACCTGCTCCCGGTGATGGGGTCGCGCGTGCTGACCCGCACCCTGGGCGTCGCGCCCGACCGCCGCTTCGTGGTGCAGTGGACGCAGTACGCCATCTTCGGCGACGACCGGGCGCGGCTGACCTTCCAGGCGAAGCTCTTCGAGGGCGCTGGAGCCATCGAGCTTCACTACTGCTCCATCACCGCGGGAGCGGACGCTCCGCGGGCCACGGGGGGCTCAGCCACCGTGGGCATCGAGTCGCCTGACGGGTCGGCCGGACGGCAGCACTCCTTCAACGACCCGACCGGGATAAGCACCGCGCGCGCGCTGCGCTTCGTCCCGTGACCTGACCAGACCCCCGGGGCGGCGGCCGTCCCGATGGGGCGGCTCCCGCGGCCCCCCGTACTACCGAGACACCATCGCGCCGCGGGCGTGCACCGAGAGCGACCGCATCGTCACGGCGGTACCCACGCGGTCGTAGGCCGCGCGCATCGCCGCCGACACCCTCGCCACGCGCTCCCGGTCGTCGCGCACCAGCGCGATGGACGACGAGCCCGCGCCCGAGAGGAAGGCCCCGATGGCTCCCGCCTCGTGCGCCGCGGAGATCGCCTCGGGGAGCCCCGGAAGGAGGGGCGCCCGGTAAGGCTGGTGGAACGCGTCGCGGAAGGCCCAGCTCAGCGCGTCGGTGCGTCCGTCGCGGAGCGCGTGGGAGAGAAAGACCGCCCGCCCCAGGCTGGCCGTCGCGGCCTTGTGGTCGAGCGTCGCCGGGAGCGCTCCCCGCGAGGCCTTCGTGGGAAACACCCCCTCCGGGGAGGCCACCACCGCGCGCACGTCCGCGAGGCTTGAGATGCACGCCGCGTGGACGTCCTGGTCGACCACCGCGCAGCACAGCCCGCCGAGGATCGCCGGAGCCGCGTTGTCAGGGTGCCCCTCGACCCGCGTGGCGGCGCGGAGCACGTCGATGGGGTCGTGCGCGCGCCCGGCGAGCGCGTCGGCGGCCATCACTCCGGCGACCACCGCGGCGGCGCTCGACCCCAGCCCGCGGCCCGTGGGGATGGCGCTGCGAAGCGTGGCGGCGAAGGGATCGTCAACGAGCCCGAGGGCGCTGCGACGGTGCGAGAGCGCGCGGAGGAAGAGGTCGTCGGCGTCGGTCACGGCGGAGAAGAGCTCGTCGCCGTGGCGGGTCACGACGCGCTCCTCCGAGGGGTGGAGCTCGACGTCGAGGGAGAGCGAGAGCGCGAGGCCCAGGCTGTCGAAGCCGGGGCCAAGGTTGCTGGTGGAGCAGGGGACCGAGATGCGGATCATGGGCGGCCCACTCTAGCGCCGAGCGAGCACCGCGGGGTTCACCCGACGTCAGGAAGGGCGCGGAGTTGCCGATGCCCGGTGGAGCACTTCGCCTTCCAGCCGCAGCGGGCGCAGTCGCGGGACGGTCCCCGGTCGCCGCGGGCGATGGCGTCGGTGAGGTCGGCCAGGCGGTCGTGGGTCGCCTCGGGGTCGAAGGGGTCGGTGAGCGTCAGCAGCGTCCCGGCCGCGGGGATGGCCAGGTGGCGGCCCAGCACGGGCATCCCCGTGAGTCGGTGGAGCGCGAGCGCGTAGGCGTCGAGCTGCGGCCGGTAGTAGCCCGCCCAGCGGGGCAGGTCGCCGCTGCGAAGGGGGTGGGTCTTCAGGTCGATGACGTGGAGCCCGTCGCCCGCGCGGACCACCAGGTCGACGATGCCGTGGAGGGTGGTGCCGCGCAGGTCGAGCACGAAGGGGATCTCCCTCGCGGGCTCGGCCACCGCGCGCAGCTTGTTCACGCAGGCGCGCAGGCTCACCAGCGTGTCGACGATGAGCAGCGAGAGCGCGGCGCGGTGCTCGCTCTGCCCGTGTTGGGTGAGCACCGCGTCGGCGAGCTGCTCGTCCGTGGGGTCGTAGGCGCTCGGCGCGAGGAGGCTCGCCTTGCTCACGGCAGCGTGCACCAACAAGCCCACGCGGGAGGGAGCCACCTGGTCGCGCTCGATGGCGAGCCGCGACGCATACGCGTTGGGAACCCCCACCCGAAGCACCTCGGCCCCTTCGCTGCGGGCCATCAGGTGCTCGCCGTGATGCACCCTCGCGAGGGTCAGCACCTCGGGGCAGTCGGCGACCTTGCATAGATCCGTCGGCGTCACCCGGGCGAGAAGGGCGACGGTGCTCCTCGGGGCGTCCGCGGCGGCAGCAGCCGTGGGGTCGTCGACGAGGGCCCGCCAGGGGGCGAGGTCGACCGGCGGCGGCGCGGCGGGCTGCGCCTCGGGGCCCGCCTCGGCGGCAGTGAAGACCCGCACGGAGGCGTCGATCCAGCGGGCGTCGACGCCCTCGGCGCGGCCCTCGGGGAGGTCAGGGAGCATCGGCCCGAGGGCGTCGCGGAGGAGGTAGCGGCTGCTGTTGGCAGCGAGCGTGGGCCACGTCACCAGCAGGTGGTCGCGCGCGCGGGTGACGCCCACGTAGAGCAGCCGCAGGGACTCTCGCAGCTCCTCGTCGAGGTCGCCCAGCCGCACCCGCAGCAGCTCGTCGACCGGGGGCATGCCCGTCTCGGGGATACACCGCACCGTAAAACCATCGAGCGCGTCGGGTCGCAGCAGCGCGGCCGCGTCGGTCGGTCGCAGCACATCGACCCGGGGCACCCGCACCTTGAGCTCGGTGTGCAGCAGGTCGACCAGCACCACAGGAAATTCCAGCCCCTTGGCGCCGTGGAGGGTCATCAGCCGCACCGCGTCGACGTCGTCGTGGAGGGCGACCGGCTGCCTCGGCTTCTCGTAGGAGAGCGCGTCGAGGTGAAGCAGCAGGTTCTCCAGCGTGGCGCCGGTCGCTCCGCCGAGCTCCAGCGCGTGGTCTCGCCGGCCGCCCAGCGCGTGCGCCTCGGCCACCAGCCAGCCGAGGTTGGCGCCGAGCTGCGCGGCCTGCGCGGCGTCGCATCGCAGCGCGAGGCGCTCCCGGAGGCCCACCCGCTCCAGAACCAGCTCGGTGGCCTCGCCGAGCGGGAGCGAGCGGAGCGCGTCCCGGCAGTGCCTCAGGTCGGCGTCGCAGCGCTCCAGGGCGCGGCGCTCGAAGTCCGTGAGGGGCAGGCGTTCGGGCTCGCTGGTGGCGAGGTCGAGGGCCCGACGGGGAGACCCGCTGAGCTTCTCCACCGAGAGGGCGACCACGGTGCGCTGGCGCAGCCCGTAGAGCTCGGAGAGCAGCACCATGGCGCTGGCCGACCGGTCGCGCGGTGAGGCCAGCATCGCCAACCACGCGCGCGCCAGCCGGATCTCCAGGGTGTCGAAGAGGCCGTCGGACTCCTGGAGCACCGGGAGCCCTCGGGCCCTCAGGGCCTCGGCCCAGGTTGAGAGCTGGGAGCGCTGGCGGCCGAGCACGGCGATGTCGCCGGGGCGGACGGGGCGGAATGCGCGGGTCGAGCGGTCGAGCACCGAGAGCCCGGAGCGCAGGAGGTCGCGGATGCGGTCGGCGCCGAGCTCGATGCGGGGGCCGTTGCGGTGGCTCGACGGGATGCGGAGAAGCTCCACGGCACCGGCGCTGGGAGGGGCGTCGGCGCGGGTGTAGTCGTTGTCGGCGGTGAGCGGATCGAAGGGGATGCCGTGGCGAGGGAGCACCCGGGAGAAGAGCTCGTTGGCGAAGCGCACCAGCTCCGGGCGGGAGCGCCGGGAGCGGTCGAGCACCTCCGGGGGAGTTCCGGTCCCGGAGGACCAGCTGAGGAGCGCGCTGAAGAGGGAGGAGTCGGCGCCGCGGAAGCCGTAGATGGCCTGCTTCAGGTCGCCGACGTAGCAGACCTCCGCGCCCGCCGAGCGCAGCACCTCGAAGAGCCTGAACTGCAGCGGGCTCGTGTCCTGGAACTCATCGACCACGATGTACGGCAGCTCCGCCACGACCGAGCGCGCGTAGCGGTCGTCGGGCTCGGTGAGCAGCCCGAGCGCCCGCCGCTGCATCTCCTCGAAGTCGAGCGCGCCGCGTCGCTGCTTCTCGTCGCCGTAGCCCTTCGCGGCGGCGGCGCCCAGGTGGAAGAGGCGCTGTACCGCGGCGTCGATGCGGCCCCGGGCGCCCGGGTGAAGCAGCGCCATCGCCTCGGCCGCAGGGAGCAGCGCGGGGAGCTCCTTGGAGAAGGTCTTCGTGGGCTTCGGCGCCCGTAGCACCCGGATCGCCGCGTCGAGCAGGTCTCCCGGCATGTTGCGCCGCAGGAGGCGAAGCTCCCGCCGGATGCCGTCGTCGCCCACGCGGGGCTTCGCGCGGGCGTCGAGCCAGTCGAAGGCCTCGTCGAGGGCGGCGCGGAAGGTCGCGTCGAGGGTGGCGCCGTCGAGCGGCGGGGAGAAGGCGCTCGCGATCCAGGCAGCGGCGAGCGGGGCCTCGCGCCGGAGGTCGTCGTCGTCCTTGCCGAGCGAGCGGGCCTTCTCGACCAGCGTGGCGACGAGCTGCGCGGTGTCCTCGTCGCGCTCCGCCCCGTCGGCGCGCAGTGCAGCCTGGAGCGCCCGATGGAAGAGCGCGTAGGCCTCGTCCTGCTCCAGCACCATCGGGTCGGGCGGGAGCGCCGCGGGCAGCGGGAAGCGCCGCAGCAGCGTGAGGGCGAAGCGGTGGATGGTGCAGATGTTCGCGCGCTCTACCCGCCCGGCTTCGGCGGTGAGCCCGCGCTGCTGGAGCCCGGCGCGGATGCGGTCCTGCAGCTCGCTGGCGGCGGCCTCGGTGAAGGTCACCGCGGCGATGCGGTCGAGCGCGAGGCCCGCCTCCACGCGGGAGACGACCTCCTGCACGATGCGCCAGGTCTTGCCGCTCCCGGCGCCCGCGGAGACCAGCCGAAGGGTGCTCACGCGGCACCGCCCGCGAGGCCCACGCGGCACCCGAGCCGCGCGTCGCAGCGGGGGCAGGGGAGCGCCTTCACCTTCTCGAGGCTCTCCGCGCGGTCGGGGTCGATGGGAGCGAAGAGGCCCTCCTCGCCGTCGATGGCGGCAAGCTCCTCGGCGATGCGAGCGCTCGCCGCTGCGGCGTGGTCGTCGAGGGTGAGCTGGGCCTTGTGGATCAGCTCGTTGCGCACGGCGCCCGAGACCATGGCGTCGAGCACCGAGTCGGCGTCCGGCGCCTCCTCGGCGGTCATCACGTCGACCGCCGGCGAGGAGAGGTTGAGACGCATCACCGCGCCTGCTCCCTGCGCCAGCAGCGCACCCTCCACGTCGAGCCCGACGTCCCGGCGCTGCGGCAGCGTCGAGGCCCTGGCGCGGGTGAGCTGCACCAGCACGGGGGTCTCGGCGCCGCCCGCGTGGGTGACGCGCAGCGTGGTGGCGACGGGCATCTCGACCAGCAGGGGAGAGCCGTCGTCGAGCGAGAGCAGCGGCCGTGCAGAGGCCTCGGCGGCGGGCTCGACCGCGGCGCCCGCGACGGCGTGGCGCAGCTCCAGGTAGCGGTCGGCGAGGTCGAGGCAGTCGGCCACGAGCGCTCGCCGGGGGTCTCGCTGGTCGGGGCGCTCGGACCACGGGGCGTGCTGCTGCACCGCCGACTCGACGGCCTCCTCGATGGCCTTGCGGGGCACCGAGGGAGAGCCCGCGAGGGCGTCGTCGAGCCTCGCCATCACCGAGCGACCGACCACGTGGCGCACCGACTCGCTGAGGCGGGGACGACGGCGCAGCGGCGCAGGGCGAAGGTCGAGCAGCGAGGTCATGAGGTAGCGGTAGTGGCAGGAGAGCAGGGACTCGAGGTCGGCCGCGCTGTGCAGCCGGGAGCGCACCAGGGAGCGCACCAGCGCCCCGACGGAGAAGCCCCGGTCGGGGCGGAGCCGGGCGGCGAAGAGGTCGCGCCAGGCGAGGTCCGAGCGGGCGAGCTCGGCGCCCGAGGCGAGCGCGGCGGAGACGTCCCCGCGGCCCAGGTCTCGGATGGTCGCGGCGGCGCGGGAGCGGGGCGCCGACGAGGGGAGCTCCTGGGGAGGGGTGGCGCCGGTGGGAAGGCGGTCGAGCAGGTCGCGGAGCGCGAGGGCCACCTCGCCGTGGTCGCCGCCGGCGGTGCGCCGTGGGGAGAGCAGCACCAGGCGACGGCGGGGAGAGGAGAGCATCCGGAGCGTGGAGCGGCGGGCGAGGGCGTGGAGCACCTCCTCGTCGGGCAGCGATTGGAGATCGTCGGAGAGCGTGGCGAGGAGCGCTCGCTCGGCGGGCCCCAGCAGCAGCGATGGGCCGGGGATGCGGGGATGGCGTCCTCGGAGGAAGCCCGTGACGATCAGGACGCCGGGGTGGTCGCAGCGCCAGGAGTCCTCGCCGAGGAGCGCGACGCCGTCGCGGCGGGCGGAGGGAGCGCTGTCCCGGAGCACGGGGAAGGTGGCCTCGAGGTCGGTGAGCAGGCGCTCCACGTCGTGCAGGCGGCGGGAGCGATGGGGGGCGCTCGCGAGGCGGCGGCGCACCAGGTCGAGGGCCGAGCGGATGGCGTCGGCGGCGGCGATCCAGACGGCGCAGGCGCGACGGTCGTGGACGGCGCGGGCGATGGCCTCGGGGTCGAGCAGCGGGAGGACGACGCCCTCGATGACCTCGGGGAGCAGGTCGGCGCGCTCGTCGGGGGAGCGGCGGTAGAGGGGTCCAGCGGCCTCCCAGGCGGTGAAGAGCGGGCCCACGCGCTTGCGGATCTTCTCACCGCGGGCTCGCCGCTCGGCGTCGGAGGGGTCGGGAGAGGCGCCGGGGGCTGTGCCCTCGACGGGGTCCTCGACGGCGGTCGACTCGTCGAGGAGGGCGCGCACGTCGGCCCAGGTCGAGGGCACCCGGCGACGGAGCTGGGAGAGGAAATAGTCGCGGTCGGAGCCGTAGATGCCAGAGCCGGGAGCGGCGAGGACCGTGGCGAGGTCGATGGCGTCGGGGCCGTTCCAGGCGAGGCGGAGCGAGGCGCGGACGATCTGCCAGAGCGGCGACTGCTGCACCGGGAGCGATCCGCCGCCGTTCCAGGGGATGCCCCATCGGTCGAGGGCGCGCGCCACGCGAGGCCACGCGCCGCACTCCGGCCCGCAGACCACGGCGACGTCCTCCGCGGTCCCACCCCCGGAGAGGTGGGCGTCGATGAGCGCCGCGACGGCCTCGGCCTCCTCCAGCGGATCGGTCGCCAGGTGCACCGAGAGCGAGCCGTCGTCCGTGGCCGCCCTCGCGGCGCCTTCTCGGAGCGCATCGAGCAGCGTGGCGGCGGTGGCGTCGGGGTCGAGCGCGTCGACCGGGAGGTCGATCCAGGGGGGGAGCGAGACCGTCGCCCCGCAGGCCGCGGCGAGCGTGAGGGCGTGGCGCTCGCGGGGGGAGAGCCGGTCGGTGCCGTCGACCCAGAGCAGCACGCCGCGCAGGGCAGGGCGCGGAGGCGCGAGCGCGACGCGGGCGAGGCGGTCGGGGAGGTCCGTCGAGGCGGTGGCGGCGAGGTGCGCGGAGAGGGCGACGTTTACCTTGGAGAGTATGCCCAGGTGGCCGAGCGCGACGCGGGCGGCGTGGGCGTCGCGGGCGTCGGGGAGCTCACCGTCCCAGCCGTGCAGGCGGAGCGTGTCGATGACCCCGGCGACGGCGTGGGCCACGTCGAGGGCGTTGCCCCGGAGGGCGGCGGTGAGCGCCTCGTCGTGGGCGGCGGCCTGCTCCAGGGCGGACTCCACCACCAGAAGCCGGTCGGAGGGAGAGAGGAGCGGGCGGGACTCGAGGCCGAGGCGGTGCTCCATCAGGTCGAGCGCGCCGTGCCAGTCGAGGGGGTGGATCCAGCCGCCACCCGCGCGGGCGATGTGGTCGAGGAGCGCTCCCCGGCGTCCCTCGTGGGGGCAGAGCAGCCAGAGCGGTCCGTCGAGCCCCCGGGAGCGCACGGCGGCGAGCAGCGCCTGGACCCGCGCCTCTTCGCGCGAGGGGGTGAACGCGGTGGCGGTCATCGCGCGGGGGCGTCGCCCAGGCCGGAGGCGATGGCGTCGCGCACGGCGGCCATGAAGTCTTCGCGGGAGGCGAAGGCGTCGCGGCGGATGCGGGGGTGGATGGTGACCCGCACGCCCTGGTCGCGGTGCAGGTCCCAGGTGCGCGCAGGGAGGATGGTGGAGGTGCCGTGGATGGAGATGGGGAGCACCGGGACGTTCATCTCCTCGGCGAGCACGAAGCCGCCCTTCTTGAAGGGCAGGAGCGAGCCGTCGCGGCTGCGGGTGCCCTCGGGGGCGATCCAGACGAGCACGCCCTCGTCGAGCTTCGCCCGCGCCTCGCCGAGGCTGCGGATGGCGGCCTCGCGGTTGCGGCGGTCGACGAAGATGAAGCCCGAGGCGCGCATCGCGGCGCCCCACACGGGCACGCTGGCGAGCTCGACCTTGGAGACCATGCGCAGTCGCTGGTCGATCACCTGGAAGATCACCGGGATGTCGTAGAGCGACTGGTGGTTGGACATCACGATCATCGGCGAGCGCGGGCTCAGGTGCTCGAGGCCCTGCGCCTCGACGCGGATGCCCACGTCGTCGAGCAGGGCGCGCGACCAGCTCTTCAGCCGGCGGTCGCAGGCGTCCATGCTGGTGCGGCCGAGGAGCTGGTCGAGCACCGTGGGAAAGCTGATGGCGAGGGTTCGCGCGGTGGCGGTGGCGAGGGTCTGGATGCGGCCGGACATGTCGTGGGCGCCAGTCGGGGGTGAGAGAGGGCGCGAGAGACTACAACGGTCCTGGGCCGACGGAGGGGCGCGTTGCTCCCCTCCCGCGAGTCGGAGGGAGGATCAACCCGCTCGATCTCCGGTGTCCGGCGTGAGGGCTCCCTCGAGCGCGCGCTGGTGCGCCTGGAAGGCCTCGTAGACGTGCTCCATGAAGGCGCGGATGCGGCTGTTGTTGCGTAGCTCGGGCAGCGTGAGCACCCAGAGGTCGCGCGCTTCGTTGGAGAGGCGAGCCCCCACGCGCACAAGCTCGGGGTCTGCGTCGCCGTCGAAGCACGCCAGGAAGTAGACGCCGATGCCGGCGGAGATCGCGCGTCGGCGGACCGCGAAGTCGTCGGAGCGCAGCGCCACCCTCGCCCCCGGCGCGTGCTTGGAGAGCCAGCCGTCGAACCATCGCCCGTCGGAGCGCTCGTCCGCGTGGAGCCACGGGTAGTCTGCGAGGGTGGCGCCGGGTCCCATTCGCTCGACGAGCGCTCGCGCCGCGTAGGCCTCGAAGTGTACCCGGCCGACGCGGCGGCCCACCAGGTGATCTCCCGGACGGTTGTCCAGACGCAGCGCCACGTCGGCCTCACGACGATGGAGGGAGGCGTGCTCGTTGCTCACTCCGACGGTCAGCTCCACCCGCGGATAGCGCTCGATGAAGCTCGAGAACACCTGTGGGAAACCGGCGAACAGGAAGTCCACCGTCGACACCCGAAGCCGACCACGGAGCTCGGCGTCGCGGCCCAGGATCCGTCCCTCGGTCACGTGGATCTCCGCCTCGAGGCGCACCGCGGTCTCTGCGAGCTCGTCGCCGGCGGCCGTGGCGCAGAAGCCCTCGTCGGAGCGATCGAAGAGACGGACCCCCAGGGACTCCTCCGTCTCCTTCAGTCGCCGTCCGACGGTGGTCCGGGTGACCCCGAGGGCGGAGGCGGCGCCCGAGAGCGTCCTCTCACGATGAATCGCCAGCACGTAGCGAAGGTCGTCCCAGTCCATCTGCACATTTTTGCACGCCACCGTCCCGAAGTCGTTCGTTGGCCGTCCGTTCTTGCACGCCTAGGGTCATGGCCCATGAAGACCATCATGCAGAGCGGATACGGCGACCCGGAGCGGGTTCTTGTGGAAGGCGAGGCGGAGGTGCCCACGCCCGGTGACGACGAGGTGCTCGTCCGGGTACACGCGACGTCGGTGAACACGCCGGACTGCATCGCGACGCGGGGGATCCCGTATGCGCTGCGTCTGGAGGTCGGCCTCCGGGCGCCCGTCTCGCCGGTCCGAGGCTCCGACGTCGCTGGTGTCGTGGTCGCGGTGGGTTCGCGCGTCACCGACTTCGCCCCCGGCGACGCCGTGTTCGGCTCGGTGTGGACGGGACGCTTCGAGCGCGACGCGTACGGTACCTTCTGCGAGTACACCGTGGTCCCGGCCGCGCAGCTGGCGCACAAGCCGGCCGGGATCAGCTTCGACGAGGCGGCCGGGGCGGTGATGTCGGGCGTGACGGCGCTGCTGGCGATGCGCGATGTCGCGGGCGTGCGGGCCGGTCAGCGGGTGCTCATCAACGGGGCGTCGGGAGGCCTGGGCACCTTCGCCGTGCAGATCGCCAGGTCTCTCGGCGCCGAGGTCACGGGCGTCTGCAGCACGCGAAACGTCGAGCTCGTGCGCTCGCTCGGGGCCCAGCACGTCATCGACTACACGCAGGCGAGCTACCCCGAGCTGGACGCTCGCTACGACGTCGTCATGGACAACGTGATGAACCACCCCGCGTCGGTGAGCGCGGGCGTGCTCGCCGAGGAGGGGGTGTTGCTGCTCAACAGCATCGGCGCCCACGAGTGGCTGGGGACGTTGCCGAGCATGGCGTACGCGGCGCTGTTCAAGTCCCGGCGGTGGCGCACGATCCGGTTTGTCCCGTCGCGCAAGAACCTCGAGGACATCGGCGCGCTGCTTCAATCGGGCGCCGTGCGGGTGGTGATCGATCGGACCTATCCGCTCGCGGACGCGGGCAAGGCCGTCGCGCACATGCTGAGCCGCCGCGCTCGAGGGCAGGTCGTGATCCACACCGCGTGAGCGGGTTTTCTTCATCTTCGAAAGGCACAACGATGACCGCAAATTCAATCATCCAGGTTCCCATCCTTCCCTTCGGGATGGTCAACTGCCACCTCATCAAGGGCGACTCGGGCTGCGTGCTGGTGGACGCCGGGACGCCTGGTTCAGAGGGCCGGATCGAAAAGGCTCTCAGGGAGCAGGGGCTCTCCTTCGGCGACATCAGGCTGATCGTCATCACGCACGCCCACATGGATCACGCAGGCTCGGCCGCGGCGCTGCGGAGGGCCACCGGAGCCCCGATCGTGGCCCACGAGGGCGACCTCCCGCACTACCGCCGTGAGGCACGGATGACGTTCTGCCCTACCGGGTGGGCCGGTCGGTACCTTCTTCGCCGAGGCATCATCCTGCGGCCCTATGAAGGGTTCCTGCCCGACATGCTGCTGCGCAGCGGGGAGACCTTGGATCTGGGGCCGTACGGTGTCGAGGGTCGCGTCCTCCCGACGCTGGGGCACACCGCAGGCTCGATCTCCATCGAGCTCGCCTCGCGGGAGGCCCTGGTGGGAGACCTCGTCTCCTCGGGAGTCCTCATGGGGGGACTGATCCGGACCGGGCGCGCCATCCGTCCTCCCTTCGAGGAGGCCCCTCGGGCCGTGGGCGAGGCGCTGCAACGTCTGCTGGACTCGGGCGTCACGAGGTTCTACCTGGGCCACGGCGCCCCCCTGGGTGCCGACGAGGTCCAACGCCACGCGAATGCGCTGACGCGCCTGGAGACGCTCCAATCGGCACTCGCCTGAGCGGCTCTGGCGCACCGCGGCGGTGCCTCCAGGCCGCTACCGCCGGCGTCGCCGCGATCGCTGCGTGGCGACGGCGCCGAGCACCAGCGCCGCCATGATCGACCCCCGCGCGCCGCCCCGGGCGCCCGCCGCGCCCACGTCGCAGGTCGTGACCTCCGTCGGCGCGACGTCGACCAGGGACTCGTCGATCGGCGGCTCGCCTCCGTCCTCGTCGATCACGCCGGCGTCTTCCTCCTCGGCGCCAGCATCGTCGCCCTCACCAGCATCGTCGCCCGACCCCGCGTCGTCGCTCGACCCCGCGTCGTCGCTCGACCCCGCGTCGTCGCTCGACCCGGAGTCGTCAGCGACCCCGCCATCCCTCGGACCCACGGCGTCCGCGGATGCTCCCGCGTCGCCGACCATGGGCCCGGCGTCCCGCAGCGGCGCCCCGGCGTCGACCGCGCAGCCCTCGTCGATCATCCCGTCGCAGTCGTCGTCCGCCCCGTTTCCGCACGCCTCTGCGCGCGCGGCCGCAGGCACGCAGGCCGCCATCCGTCCCCCGGAGCAGCTCACGGTGCGTCGGCACGCGCCTACCCCGCAGCTCACCGCCGCGATGCCGTCGTCCACCCGGCCGTCGCAGTCGTCGTCGACCCCGTTGCACAGCTCCGCGCCGGGCCGCCCCGCGGTGCACGTCGCCATCCGTCCCCCGGAGCAGCTCACGGTGCGCCGGCACGCGCCCACCCCGCAGCTCACCGCCGCGATGCCGTCGTCCACCCGGCCGTCGCAGTCGTCGTCACGCCCGTTGCACACCTCCCTGGAGGGCGCGCAGATGCGCCAGAAGGCCGCCCCGACCTCGCTCTGCACCGAGAGCGTCGCGTCGCGGTAGCGCGCGGCCTGCGAGGCCGATCCGCAGGCGCCGTTGTAGCGGCACGCCAGGATGGCGACCCAGCGGGTGAAGCGCGCGTCGGTGCGAGCGACGGTCATGCCGTTCATCCACGCGAGGGCCTCGGCGCGGTTGTCCACCCCGGCGACCTCCTGGTCGACGATGTTGACGACGAAGTCCACGGCGTGGCGGATGTTGCCGTCGAGCGTGAGGATGTCCCGGCCGTCGCGCGCCAGCGTCTGCGAGAAGGTGCCGCCGTCGAACTGGAACATCCCCAGTCCGCCCTGCTGCGCCGAGCAGGGACCGTCCGAGGCGCCAGCGATCACCGGGCCGCCGCCGCAGCTCGTCGAGTTGGGACCGCGGCACGCCCAGGTCGCCTCCGACCAGCAGTGAGACAGCCCCGTCTCGACCTGCGCGATGCCCGCGAGCAGCACCCCGTTGGTGAGCCCCGCCGCCGCCGCCACGTCGCGGATGCGCTGTAGCCTCGGTCGCCGCGCGGCGCCGGTGAGCCCCTGGATGTCCGTGTCGACGTTGCCGTCGTCGTCGATGGGCGCGCACGCCGCGAAGAAGGCCACGGCCACCAGCGCGAGGCGCTGCATCGTCGTGCGGAGGGGATGGGCCTGGGCAGTCATCGATGGCGGCTTCCTTCGGGGGGACGAGCGGACCGTCTCGGGCACTCGCTCTGCCAGCGGCGTACCACCCTGAGAAAGCACCGATTGCTATGGGAATTGCAGAGGATCGTGAGGGTCCACGGCGGGGGCGCATGGTCAGCGTTGGCTCCCTCGGGGCCTCCGATCGATGGGGCTCCGGTGACCACCGGCGGTCGCCGGGATAGGGGGGCGTCAGGGAGGAGGCTGCGGCGCGCGACGCCGCGTCGGGAATGGAAAGTGAGAGTGATGTGTCGGCGCAGGGGCGGCGGGGGCGGTGCGAGACCGGCGCGGTCGGCGCAAGCGCCGGGGAGGCGCCGTGCCGCGCACCGCTCGTGGCAGAATGAAGGCATGACGTCGGGGCACGACAGTGCTGCCCTCCGGGATGGGAGCGACGAGAGCCGGGAGTCGGTCGCCCAGCCGAGCCGAGAGGTCGTGCTGGTCTGGCGACGCGTGATGCTCGAGCGGGTGCTGTGGGCCGTGTGCGGGACGATCGCCCTCGTCGTGGTCCTCATGGTGCCTCGCGCGCTGCAGACCGGGCAGTGGACGGTGCTGGCGATGATGACGGGCGCGTGGGTGGTCGTCGGGCTCTCCGCGTGGCTGCGGCAGCTCGACCTTCGCCTGCGCGGCCTGGGCCTCTATCTCGGCATGGTGACGGCGTGCGTCGGGGCCGTGTCCTTCGGTGGAGTGCGCGCGCCCAACGCCTTCCTCGGCTTGATGATGGTCGTGGTGCTGCTCGCGCTCGGGCTGGGCACGCGCGCCGCCTGGATGGCCCTGGCCGCGAGCGTGATCGCCCTGGGCGTCATGGCAGCGCTCTTCACGCATGGCTACACGGTGCCCGACCCGGGGATGGTCAACCCCCTCGACGCCGGCAACTGGGTCCGGGTGATCGCCACCTTCGCCGCGGTGACGGGCGCGACGGTGGTGTGCGTCGCGTACCTGATCTCCAAGCTGGAGAGCGCGATGCTGGGAGGCCAGGCCCTGCTCGACGCCCTCGCGCGAGAGAACGCGCAGCGGCTCGAGGCGCTGGAGCGGGAGCGAGCGCTGTTCGCGCAGCTCCAGCAGGCGCAGAAGCTCGAGTCGGTCGGCACCCTCGCGGGCGGCGTGGCGCACGACTTCAACAACCTGCTTCTGGTGATCCTCAGCCACGCCGAGGGGATGCGCCGGCGCCTGCCGGGCGCCGCGCCGGAGCTCGCCGACTCCGTCACGGCGATCGAGGGCTCTGCGCGGCGCGCGGCCGAGCTCACGCGGCAGCTGCTCGCGTTCAGCCGCCAGCAGGTCGCCGACCGTGACGTCTTCGAGCTCAACGCCACGACCGAGCACTCGCTGACGCTGATCCGCAGGCTGCTGCCCGCGTCGATCGAGCTGCGCGTCGAGCGCGCCCGGGAGCCGATCGCCGTGTGGGGCGCTCCGTACGAGCTCGACCAGATCCTGATGAACCTCTGCGTCAACGCCCGCGACGCGATGCCGAGCGGCGGGTCGCTCGAGGTCAGCACCGCGCTCGCGCCGCGACGGGGCGACGACGGCGTCGAAAAGCCCCACGCGTGCATCCGGGTGCGCGACGACGGCGTGGGGATGACGCCCGAGCAGCGGGCGCGGATCTTCGACCCGTTCTTCACCACCAAGGGGCCCGACCGCGGCACCGGGCTCGGGTTGAGCGTGGTGCACGGCATCGTCGCGCAGTGGGGCGGCTCCATCGAGGTGGACTCGAAGCTCGGCGAGGGCACCGTGATGTCCGTGTTCCTGCCGCTCAGCGAGAGGCGATCGAGCGCCGCGGAGCGCGTGGCCGCGGCGGGCGGCGCGCTGCGCGGCGACGAGACCGTGCTCCTGGCCGACGACGAGCCGAGGGTGAGACAGGTGGTCGAGTCGATGCTCTCCGACGCCGGCTACCGGGTGATCGCGTGCGGCGACGGGCTCGAGGCGCTCGAGCGCTTCCGCGCAGCGCCCGACGCGATCGACATCCTGATCACCGACGCGGTGATGCCGCGCATGGGCGGGCGCGAGCTGTACGAAGCGCTCGCCGTCGACCAGCCCGCGCTGCCGTGCCTCATCTGCAGCGGCTACACGGCCGAGACCGTCACGCCCGACTTCCTGCTGCCCGGGAGGCGGGAGTTTCTCCAGAAGCCCTTCGCCCCCGACGAGCTGCTCGGCCGCACTCGCGCGCTGCTCGACGCCGCTTCGCACCAGCGCCCGGGCCGGGCGCCTCGCGCCGAGGTGCTCACGCCCGAGGCCCGCTGAGACGCAGCGGTCGCCGCGCGGCTCCCGGAGCGCGGTACGATCGCGACCATGGAGAGCGCCGCGGCTCGCCTCGACGCCTCCGCGCTCGCCGCTCAGGTCTCCCTGCTCGTCGTGCTGGCCGCCTTCGTCGGGCTCCTCGGCGGCACCCATCCCTCCGACCGCGGACGCGACCTGGCCCTCCTCCTCGCCGCGTCGACCTTCGCGCTGCTCAACCTCCCCTCCTGGGGTCTGGATCACGGAGGGAGCGCGCCGTGGACCTCTGATTGGCAGTTGAGCGCGGGGTC
>Ga0066417_1000157_pt1 | contig 20404 bp, 20 predicted proteins | sample LakWasMet25_LOW6_2_FD_59544 | JGI IMG/M metagenome (GOLD analysis project Ga0066417, IMG submission 59544) | Freshwater sediment methanotrophic microbial communities from Lake Washington under simulated oxygen tension - Sediment Metagenome 25_LOW6 | ecosystem: Environmental > Aquatic >...
ATCGCCCCCGAAGCCTCCGCCGGAACCTGGGTGCTCGATACCACCGCGGGGACCATCCGCATCGCGCTGCGCGCGGATACGGCCCCCGAGGCGCTTCGACTGCTGGCGGCAACGACCCGCGAGGGAACGTACCGACAGACCACCTTCCATCGGGTGGTTCCCGGCTTCGTCGCCCAGGGAGGAGACCCCCGCGGCGACGGCTATGGCGGAACCAGCCGGATCATCCCTACCGAGCTGTCAGGTGAGCGCTTCGAGCGGGGCGCCGTCGGCATCGCCCTGGCCGGACTGGACACGGGAGGGACCCAGTTCTTCATCACCCTGACCGACTCACCCCATCTCGACGCCCGATACCCCTACGTCGGTCAGGTGATCTCAGGGATGAACGTCGCCGACCGGCTGATGACCGGCGACCAGATCGTGAGCGCGACGGTCGTCGCCCCGTAGAGAACCTTTCACTCTCCCCATCGTCGGCCCAGACTCACCGGGCTCAGAAACGCAACTCGTCCCTCGGAACCGTCGCCTGCACCGTCTCCAGCACCTTGATCGCCTCGGCGGTCTCAGGGGCATCGGGAAGAGCTGCTACCTCGATGTGAACCATCAGGTCGCTGGCCTCACGCCGCGCGCTGCCAGGGATGCCCTTCCCCCGAAGCCGGAGCTTCGCGCCGTGAGCCGTATGGGGAGGAACCCGCAAGGTGACCTCTCCCTGAGGGGTCGGGATGGTGACCTTCGTCCCCTTCCAGGCCTCCACCAACGCAACCGGCAGACGGACATGGAGGTCGTCGTCCTCGATCCAGAACCACGGGTGGGCCTCGACCTTCACCGACAGAACCAGATCACCGGGCTGTCCACCAGGGGCAGGCATGCCCTTGCCAGCGATGCGCAGCCGTGTGCCCTCCTTGGCGCCGGGCGGAATGCGTACCCTCACCGACTCACCGCGGATGCTCAGCGAGACCTCTCCGCCGCGAACCGCGAGGGGCAGATCGATGGTGACCTCGCTCTCCAGGTCGCGCCCTCGCATCGGGCGACCGCGTCCGGCAGAGCCGAACGGTGATCCACCAGAACCCCGGCCACCCTGAAAATACTGGCCGAAGAGCTCCGAGAAATCGACCTGGCCCCCGCCAGCGCCGCCGAAGATGTCTTCGAAACCGCCACCTCCATGGGGGACTCCGCCACCGCCGGCGGACTGCCACTGACGATAGGCGTCGGGGTTGAAGCCCTCGCGCAATCCCATCTCGCCAAAGTCGTCGTACAACTTGCGCTTCTTGGGATCGCTCAACACCTCGTTGGCGTGGTTGACGCTCTTGAAGGACTCCTCGGCCTTCTTGTCGCCAGGATTGCGATCAGGGTGGTACTTCAGCGCCAACACCCGATACGCCTTCTTGATCGCCTCGGCATCGGCGTCTCGCGACACACCGAGCACGCTATACAGGTCTTGTTCCGCCATGTTCGCCGACGGAAGCTAAGTCGCGACCGTTCACCCGGCAATCACGACCCTCCATCCCTGTGCGCATTGCGACATCACCGGAGCGCGTAGTAACTCACCGCTGTCTCCCTAAGACGTCGCATGAACACCATCGAGCTCACGAACCTTCCCCTCCGCATCGCCATCACCATGGATGGCAACGGCCGTTGGGCCGAACTCCGAGGCAAGCCCCGCATCGTGGGGCACCGCGCCGGGAGCCACACCGTCCGCCGGATCGTCCGCGCCTGCCGCCGACTCGGCGTCCAGGAGCTGACCCTCTACGCATTCTCCGAACAGAACTGGGGGCGACCCACCAACGAGGTCGAAGGGCTCATGACCCTCCTCGAAGAGTTCCTGCTTCAGGAGCGCGACGAGATCCTCCAGAACCGCATCCGGCTCCGCGGCATCGGCAACCTCGACCGGCTACCCCCTCCCGTACGCGAGGCCCTCGAGCTCCTCTCCGACGCGTCCCGCGAACACAAGGGCATGACCCTCTCCCTGGCCCTGTCCTACGGCGGCCGCGAGGAGATCATCGATGCGACGCGCGCCCTCGCGCGCCAGGTCGCCGCTGGAGAGCTGCAGCCCGACGACGTCACCGAAGAGCGCCTCACGGCCCTGCTCCCCTCCATGCGCTTCGGGGCCCCCGACCTGATGATCCGCACCGGCGGCGAGCTGCGGGTGTCCAACTTCCTTCTTTGGGGAGCGGCCTACAGCGAGCTCTTCTTTTCCGATATCCTCTGGCCCGACTTCCAGGTCGAACACCTCTATCAAGCCATCGCGGCCTATCAACGAAGGCAGCGGCGGTTTGGTCTGGTCATCAACCCAAACACCCTCGGGCCATGTCCAACTTCGCTGTCCGGCTCCTGACTGCGCTCGTCGGTATTCCGATCATCCTCGGCATCCTCTACGTCGCCCCGCCCATCGGGTGGTTCGCGCTGTGCGCCGCCGCGATGCTCATCGCCAGCTGGGAGTTTCTCTCCATGACCCACCACGACGACCCCATCGGTCGCTGGCTGGGAATGGTCCTCTCCCTCGGGGTCTTCACCCTCTTCGTCTCCACAGCCTTCGGCGCCGTCCATGGCACCTGGCTCGCCTCGGGCCTCGCCGCGCTCGCCCCCATCGCCCTCCTCGGCTCCCTCGCTCGACCGGCCACCATCCCGACTGCCCTCCCTCGCATCAGCGCCATGCTGATGGCGCCCCTCTACCTCAGCATCCCCATGGCCGCCCTCGCCCTGGTGCGAACCTATGGGACGCCCGTCCAGGGTGGCGGCCTCTGCCTGCTCACCATGATGTTCGCGTGGATGGGTGACACCGGCGGCTACTTCGCTGGCAAGGGCATCGGCGGCCCCAAGCTCTACCCCGCCGTCTCTCCCAACAAGACCTGGAGCGGCGCCGTCGGCGGCCTCCTCGGCTCCGTGCTCGGGAGCGTCATCGCGCACTTCACCTTCCTGCCCGCCCTCTCGCTGGGGCAGGGCATCCTGCTGGCCGTCGCCGCCGGGGCCTTCGGTCAGATCGGTGACCTGTGTGAGTCGATCCTGAAGAGGAGCGCGGGGGTCAAGGACTCCGGAGCCATCCTGCCGGGGCACGGTGGCATCCTCGATCGCATCGACGCGCTGTTGTTCTGTGGGCTGGCGATGTTCGCCGCGCTGCAGTCAGGCTGGCTGGAAGGCTTCGTTCAGCGCGCGCGCTTGTAGAAAGGGGTCTTCACCACGACGGCGTTGCCGACGCGGCCGCGCTCGGGATCACGAAGCCGCAGCGTCGAACCCAGCGCCGACGAGGCCGTCGGGACATAGGCGAGCCCGATGTTCTTCCCCAGGGTGGGAGAGGGCGACCCGCTGGTGACGTAACCCACCTGCTCGTCGGCCTCGTTGATCACCTGCCAGTGGTCGCGGGCGATGGCCTTGTCGGTCATCTCGAAGCCCACCAGCTTGCGGGAGAGCCCCGCCTCCTTCGCCGCCAGCAGCGCCGAGCGGCCGATGAAGTCGGCCTTGTCGAGGCGCACCACCCAGCCAAGACCGGCCTCCAGGGGGTTGGTCGTCTCGTCGATGTCGTTGCCGTACAACGCCATCTTGCACTCCAGGCGGAGGGTGTTGCGTGCCCCGAGGCCCGCAGGGCGAAGACCCGCCGACTCGCCGGCCGCCAGCAGCGAACGCCAGATGCGAGCCGCCTCGGCCGGGGGACAGAAGATCTCCACGCCGTCTTCGCCCGTGTACCCCGTGCGAGACAGCGTGCACGGGACGTTGAACACCGGGATGTCGGCGAAGTGGAAGGCAGGGAGCTCGTCCGCGCGGCCATCACCCACCGCGCTCCGGAGGATCTCCATGGCACGCGGACCCTGCAGCGCGATGAGCCCCGTCTCGTCGGAGATGTCGCGTACCTCGTGGGTCGCCTTCAACTGCTGCGTGAAGTGACCGACGATCTTCTCCCGGTTGGAGGCGTTGCACACGATCAGCACGTGGTCGGCAGACACCCGGTAGATGATCAGGTCATCAAGGATGGTGCCTCGCTCGTTGCAGCACACCGTGTAGCGAGCCTGGCCGTCGATCAGGCCCTGGACGTCGTTGGTCACCAGGCGGTCGACCGCGGCCGTCGCGCCGGGGCCCTTCACCACCAGCTCGCCCATGTGGCAGACGTCGAACAGGCCCGCCGCCTTGCGGACCGTGTGGTGCTCATCCACCAGGCCCGTGTACTGGACCGGCATCGAGTACCCGGTGAAAGGGACCATCCGGGCCTTCGCGCGGAGGTGCTCATCGTAGATCGGGGTCTGCTTCAATGATGATTGTTCCATGGCGGGGGGACGGTATCAGACAAGTCCCGTGATGGGTGTATCGTCGACTCCCAACACCGCCGTGCGAACCCTCGCTCTCACCCTCGGCGTCATGCTCACTCTCGGGTGCTCCTCGGGGTCGAGTGCCTCTTTGGACACCCTCGACACGACCGCCGACACCGCCGTCGCGCTCCCCGACCTCAGCGTCGCTCCCGACCTGGGCCAGGACGATGTCCCCGTCCTCGACGCCGGCTCCCCCTCCCTCCTCGACGTCGCACCGCTGCCCGAAGCCGCGACCGTCGAGCGTGGTCCCTTCCCCATCGTCCTCGTCCATGGCTTCGCGGGCTTTCGGGGCATCGGTCCGGTGACCTACTTCTATCGAGTCGCCGATGACCTCCGGCGCCGGGGCGAGGTCGTCTATGACCCCGAGCTCCCGCCCTTCGCCCCTCCCGCGACCCGCGCGCCCGTGATCGCCGCCACCATCCGCCGGGCCCTCGCGGAGACCGGGCGCTCCAAGGTCGTGCTCATCGCACACTCCCAAGGCGGCCTCGATGCGCGCTACCTCATCTCCACCCTCGGCATGGGCGACCGCGTCGCCGCCCTCGTCACCGTCTCCACCCCCCACCGTGGTACCCGCCTCGGTGACGCCTTCGCAGGGATCATTCCAGGAGTGAACCTCGGCGTCCTCGACGCCATCGCCACCGCCATCGGCTCTGTCTACAACGGAGCCCCAGGTCGCGCCGAGCTGCGAGGCACCCTCGCAGCGCTCTCCGAGCGCGACGCTGTTCACTTCAATCAACAGAACCCCAATGATGCGCGCGTGAGGTACTACTCCGTCGCAGGGCGCTCCAACCGCAGGGACGGCCGAGCCGTCTGCGGCGATGCCCTCGTCGAGAACGATGCGTCCCGGGTCGACGCGCCCTTCCTGCTCCTCGCTCCGCTGATGGCCTTCCTCGAAGGAAATGACCCGACCCGCCTCGTCAACGACGGTCTTGTCACCGTGCAGAGCGCCCGCTGGGGCACCTTCATCGGCTGCTTCCCCGCAGACCACTTCGACGAGGTAGGACAGATCGCCCACCAGGGCCCCGACCGCGACTCGGGCTTCGATCACGTGGTGCTCTATCGAGACCTCGTGCGACGCCTTCGGGACGACGGGTTCTAGAGATCCAATGGACAGCCCAGGATGAAGTCATGAGTGGGAGCCCCACCGCCCTCGTCATCGCCGGGAGCGACTCCTCCGGCTGCGCCGGGCTCCAGGCCGACCTGCGGGCCCTCGACGCCCTCGGGGTGCACGGCCTGAGCGTCGTCACCCTCGTCACCGCGCGAGGACGCAAGGGCGTAAAGAAGGTCGACCCGCTGCGCAGCGAGCTGGTGCGGGCGCAGCTCGCCGCCGCCACCGACACCACCCTCCCAGGGGCCGTGAAGATCGGAGCCCTGGGAAACGCCGCCGTGGTCGAGATCGTCGCCGACGCCCTCCGGGGAATGGGAGCCGTGCCTGTGGTGCTCGATCCGGTCATCACCCCGATGCAGGGAAGAACCCTCCTCGATGACTCAGGGTTCGCCGCGCTGATGCGGGAGCTGGTTCCGGTGGCGGGGCTGCTGGTGCCCAACCGCGAAGAGGCAGGGAAGCTGGTGGGCAAGCCCGTCAGCACCGCGCGCCAGGTGAAGGCCGCCTGCCAGGCGCTCGTGGCAATGGGCGCCAGGGCGGTGCTCCTCAAGGGCGGCCACTTCGACGGAAGCGATTGTATCGATGTGCTTTACGATGGCAGCGACTTCGTAGAGCTGCGCGTTGCACGAAGACCGCTGCCCCCGATGCTCGGGCTCGGGTGCGCCCTGTCCGCCCTCATCACCGGCGAGCTCGCGCTCGGAGCCCCCATGCTCGAAGCCGTCGCCCGCGCCCACGCCGTCGTGCAACGCGCCGTCACCTCCCCGAGGGTGCTGGCCAATGGCATCGCCGTGCCCGGTGACCTGCGCGTCGCCGTCAGCGCGCTGCGGAGCGAGGCGTCAGGGGGCTGAGCGGGATCCGCCGTCGCCTGCGCCAGGACGGATGGCCTCCACCGAGGGGAAGGACAGGTCGATGCGCCAGCGGCCCCCCTCGCGCACCAGGGGGACGTCGGCCACGCCGCCGTTTACGCCGCGCACCGTGACCACCGCGCGGTCGTCGGAGATGCGCGTGTCCATCGAGGAAGGATCGATCTCCAGACGGAGACGGATGCGACCGGGGGCGATCATCTCCCAGGGCTGGAGTTCCCACCCCGAGAGCTGGGAGGCCTGCTGGGCGCGGTCGGTCAGGGCGGCCTGGGCGCGCTGCGAGAGCAGGTCGTACATCCGCTGCCGGGCCGAGCTGTCGGTGCGCGCGGATTGCGCCGCGTGCGCAAAGGCCTCCACCGTGGCCTTGGGGGTCTCCCCAGGCGCGCGGTTGCACGCCACGACCAGGACCGCCGCCGCGGCCAGGAGGCGAGGCGCCCTCATCGCACCCGGGTGAGCCCCGCGCTCACGGTGGTGCGGAAGACCAGGCCCGCCAGCAGCTCGACGGCGCTGTCGTCGCGGCCCGTCCCCTGGGCGTGCCAGGGCTTCGCGGAGATATACCGGGTCGCCAGACGGAGCGACCACGCGCTCTGATCACCGATGTAGACCGGGAGGTCGACCCCAGCGCCCAGCACGAAGGCCACCCCGGTCGCGTCGCTGGACCCGGGGCGGAGCCACGCCGCGCCAAGCTCGAGGCCGATGGAGTCGAGGAAGAGGTCGAGCCAGGCCGGGCCTCGCTCCATGTCGAGCGACCAGCGGGCGAAGAAGGCCGGGCGGAAATCCACCGCGATGAAGGCGTGGTCGTAGCGAGGCCCCGAGAAGGCGCGGTCGTAGCCGAGCACCACGCCCACCATGTCGAGAGAGCGAGCCCGCACCGCGAAGGAGCCGACGCCCGACCAGGCGCCCGTGTCGATCGCCCCGCCGAGGGCCTCGACGGAGAGGGAGAGGTCGCCGCGGAGGCGGCCGTAGACGCCGTCGCGGGCCTGCGCAGAGGCCGGAGACGCAAGGGCGAGGAATACACCGGTCAGTAAAACAGCGGGGCGCATCGAAGGATCAGGAGGCGGACCCTAGCATGGGCCGAGATGTGCCGTATCCGCACGGGGCTGACCAGGGAGTCGTGAGAGAAGAGCACGGGAAACAGCGGATACAAGGAATGCGGCGCGTGGCCCGCTTCATGCGAAAGGGCTGCGTACTGTGAAAAAGAAGATCTTGCTTGGAGCGGGGCTGCTCGCGGCCGCCGCGGGGACGCTGGGCGGATGCGGGGCTGACTCGGCGACGGGGCTGTCTGGGAATGACGTGCCGAGGTTCTTCACCGACGCGGGGGCCGTGAGCGACGCGGGCGCGCCCACGGCCGACAGGGGGCTGCCGCCGGAGGTGGAGGAGCAGCGGGCCTTCGAGACGCCTCAGGCGGGGTCGCGCTTCGTCTATGTGGCCAACCCGAGGAGGGACAACGTCGCGGTCATCGACTCTCGAACGCTGGCCATCCAGTCGGTGGAGGCGGGAGATGGGCCGACCTACCTGGTGACCGTTCCGGAGCGGGACGGGACGCCGGTGGACGAGGCGCTGGTCGTCAACGCCAACGCCAACACCGCGACGGTGCTGCGGACCAGCGCGGCGGGGGTGACCACCACGGCGCAGATGCCCGTGGTCGCGGGCGCCAACGCCATCGCGGTCGCCCCCAATGGACATTACGCGGTGGTGTATCTGGACACCTCGCGGCCCAACCAGGGAGTGCCCGCGGGGAGCTTCCAGGAGGTCGCCGTGCTGCGGCTCGACCCGGGCATGGAGCGCGGACTGCTGCTCTCCGTGGGCTTCAGGCCCGTGAGCGTGGTGTTCAGCGCCGACGGGCAGACGGGCTTCGTCATCACCGAGGATGGCGTGTCGATACTGCGCTTCGCCTCGCTCACGGGGCCCGCGCTGGTGCCGACGGTGTCGTTCTACGATGACCGCATCGTCACGCCCGGCGACGCGGGGATGAGCGACGCGGGGGTGGTGATCTCCAGGGATGCGCGCGCGCTGGACGTGTCGGTCACCCGCGATGGGCGCTATGCGATCGCCCGCTTCGCGGGCACCACGGCGATGCGGGTCATCGACCTGATGGCGCGCACCGGGCAGACCGTCGACCTCGGCACGGAGATCACCGACCTGGACGTGTCGCCGGACGGCACCTTCGCCCTCGCGGCGCTGCGGGGCGAGTCGCGGGTGCTGCGGATTCCCATCCCGGCAGGGTTCAGCGATGCTTCGGTGAGGCGCTCGATCGACCTGCCGGGGGAGGTGGTGGGCTCGGTCACCATGAGCCCCGATGGCGCCAGGGCGCTGGTGTACAGCACCGCGGCCATGACCGAGCGGGCGACGCTGCTCGACCTCGCGGGCGCCGACGCCCCGGCGGTGCTGCGGCTGCGCAAGAGCGTGCGCGCGGTGGCCTTCGCGCCGGGCGGAGGGTCGGCGCTCATCGTTCATGGGAGGAGCGAAGGGAGCGTCACCGAGCCGGGGATCGACCTGGAGACGCAGATCGACCGCTCCTTCGGGTATTCGGTGTTGAATGTGGCCGAGCGCTTCACGCGGCTCCAGTTGACGAGCGCGGACGTGGGGCCCTTCGCGCTGGTTCCGGGCGGATCGCACGCCTTCGTGCTGCTGCGGGACGACGCGCGGCGCGTGGCGCTGACGCAGCGGATCACCCTCGCCAGCCTGACCATTCAAGACATCGCGCTTGGTTCGCCGCCGGTGTCCGTAGGGGCGGTGCCCGCCACGGAGCGGGCCTTCATCGGACAGGACCACCCGGAGGGCCGAATCACCTTCGTCGATTGGAACACCGGCACCCAGCAGTCGATCACCGGCTTCGAGCTCAACAGCCGGATCGTGGAGTGATGAACGTGACCACCCATAGCTTCAACCGATATCGCTCCGTCGCGCTCTCGCTCGCCGTCGCCCTCACCGCCTGCGCCGATCGGGACGCCCGCTACGAGCTCTCGATGCGCACGCTCGCTCCCGTAGCCGCGGGCAACGCGCTCGTCTATGTGCAGCCCGCGCTGGCTCGCGCCACGGTCGTCGACCTCTCCCAGGCGACGCCCGCCGTGCGGCAGGTCGCGGTGGGCGACGACCCGGCGCTGGTGCAGCCCCGCGTGGCCCACGACGAGGCCCTGGTGCTCTCCCGGGGACAGCGCGGATCGGCCGGGGTGGCCCCCGCGCCCGCGTCGCTCACCGCGGTCACCGCGGCGGGCGCCACGCGCCGGTGGACGCTCGGGTCTCCCTTCAACGCGCTCTCGCAGAACGGCGATGGCCGTTATGTGATGGCGTATTTCAACAACAGCGCGAGCGCCGGGAGGCTGTTGTTCAACCCCAACGAGGTCGCGATCGTGGACCTCGACCGCGCGGCGGCCACGGGCAACCCGGTGGTGCGTACGGTGCGGAGCTTCGGGGGCGTTCCGAACGGGGTGGCGTTCTCTCCGACGATGACGGTGGCGGGCGAGCCGAGGACGCTCGCGGTGGTGCTCTCGGACGCGTACGTCACGCTGCTCGACCTCAACCACCCGGAGCGCAGCGAGATCACCGTGCGCCTCACGCTGCCGGAGGACGCCCGGGCGATCGCCCCGGCGCAGGTGGTCTTCGACACCGACAACGCCACGATGTACCTCCGGGCGGATCAGTCCAATGACCTCTATGTGTTGAGGCTGCTGACGGTGACCCCGGAGTCGGCGACGGCCAATGACTTCCGGCCCGCGCTCAACCAGCTCGCCGCGGGGGTGCGCCCGGCCGACCTCGCCCTCTTCGGTGAGGCCACCGCCCGCAAGCTGCTGGTGGTGTCGCCGGGGAGCCGCGACGCCCGGGTGATCGATACGGTGGCCAATACGACCACGGTGGTTCCGCTGGATGCGGTGGCCAGCCGGGTGCTGCTCTTCAATGGACCTTCGCCGAGGAGCGCGACGTCGGAGCTGCGGGCGCTGCTCTATTCGACCGGCGGGGTGGCCAGCGCGGTGAGCTTCGTCGAGCTCGCTGATATCGAGTCGAGGCGGTCGCAGAACGTCGAGACGCTGCAGCTCGGGCGGGTCATCAACCAGGCCCTGGCCCTGCCGGAGCGGGGGGTGGTGATGTTCGGTCACCCGACGAGCGCGACCGGGAGCCTGTCGCTGCTGGACCTCGGGCGTCGCACGGCGGCGCCGATCTTCTCGGAGGTGGCGCTGGAGAGCGCGCGCTTCGACGACGACCGACAGGCGCTCTGGGTGGCTCCGAGGACGGGGGAGCGGCTCGGGTATATCGAGCTCACCAACTTCCGGCCGGGGGAGATACGGCTGGATGCGCCCATCACCGATGTGATTCCGGTGTCGGGTGGCACCAGCCGACGGGTGGTCGCGCTGCACGACGCGGCAGACGGGTGGATCACCGTGGTCGATGGGACGGACGTGACGAGGGAGCGGTCGCGGTCGCTGCGCGGGTTTCTCCTGACCGACTTGCTGGATGAAGGGGAGGCGCAGTGATGAGGTCCCGCGTACTGGCATCGATGGTGTGGATGGGAGTGATGGCCGCGGGAGCGAGCGCCTCCGCGCAGGACCGGCGGGTGGACGCTCCGTGGAGGATATCCTTCGACGTGGGCGGCCGGTGGCACCACGACAGCGGGCTGGACGCCTTCGGGGAGACGCGCTCCCCGCCGGTCGCCGGGCTCTCCCTCGGGCGCGACCTCGCGGGCCTCGGCGACCGTGCGACGCTGGCCGTCGACCTGAGCTGGAACGCCGAGAACTTCGAAGGCCGGCTGAGGGATTCAATGAAGAGCCGGCTGACGGCTCACTCGATGAGCGCGGGGCTCTCGCTGCGGGTGCGCACCCTGTGGTGGCTGGAGCCCTACGCGCGGGTCGCTGCGGGGGCGCTGTATTCGGACATGCTGCTCACCCCGGAGTCGGACAGCTCTCAGGGCGGGGCGCTCACCGGGGACGAGTGGACCTTCATGGGCAACGCGGGCCTCGGGGTGCAGGTGACCACGCCGGCGTTTCTCGGGACGCTGCGCGGGGCGGTGGCGCTGGAGGGCGGGTATCAGCTCGCGTTGTCGCAAGAGATGCGGGTGCATCCGCAGGCGTTGTCGGATGAAGCCGCGCAGGCCGATCGGCTGCCGGTGATGGACACCTCGCTCGGTACGCTGAGCCAGAGCGGCGGGTATCTGCGGGTGCTGCTGGGGCTGCGCTTCTGAGCGGAGAGGGGGGGGAGCCTACGGGTCAGGCGAGGGCCTTCTTGACGGCGTCGAGGTCGGGGAAGACGCCGGGGTTCTCGCCGACCCAGGAGTAGGTGATCACCCCGTTGGGGTCGATGACGAAGACCGCGCGCTCGGAGACGCCCTTCAGCCCGAGGGCGAAGTCTTCACGGTAGACGTCGTAGGCGCGCGTGACGGTCTTGTTGAAGTCGGAGAGGAAGGGGAAGGTCGCCTTCGACTCGGCCGCGAACTTCTGGAGCGTCCACGGGGTGTCGACGCTGATCGCGATGGGCTGCGCGTTGAGGGCCTCGTAGGCGCCGTAGTCCTCGGCGACGGTGCACATCTCCCTGGTGCATACGCCGGTGAAGGCCGCTGGGAAGAAGAGCAGCACGACGCTCTTGCCGCGAAGGGAAGAGAGCGTGAGCGTCTCGCCGGGCTTGGAGGGGAGGGTGAAGTCCGGGGCGTGGGTTCCGACCTTGAGTGCCATGAAGCGGGTGCTCCTTGAGATGAATGAAGAGAGAGACCGGGGGAGTGTAGAGGCTCTCCGGCGGGCGGTAGGATGCATCAGGGGGCGGATTTGAACACCCGGAAGAGTTCAGCCCCAGCGATGGGAGCGGCAGGGCTCAGGACGACCCGGGGGCGCTTGCCAAAGAGGCCCCGTAGCGTCTAGAAGGCGCGGCGAAAGGGACCGAAACACCATATGACGACCGAACTGACTCTTGCGATGATCAAGCCCGACGCGGTGGAGAAGAACCTCTCGGGGGCGATTCTCGCGCACATCGAGAAGGCGGGCTTCACGGTTCGCGGCCTGAAGCGCATCCACCTCACCAAGGCCCAGGCCGAGGGCTTCTACGCGGAGCACAGCGCCCGCGGCTTCTTCGGCGAGCTCACGACCTTCATGTCGCGCGGCCCGGTGTACGTGGTGGCGCTCGAGGCCGAAGGCGCGATCGCCAAGTGGCGCGAGGTCATGGGCGCGACGGACCCGGCGCAGGCCGCGGACGGCACGATCCGCAAGCTCTTCGGCGCCAGCAAGGGCGAGAACGCGACGCACGGGTCGGACTCGGCCGCCAGCGCGGCGCGCGAGATCGGCTTCTACTTCGCGGGCTACGAGCTGCTCTGATCGTAACGGACACCGCCTCGACGGCGTAGCGTCGCCACCATGAGCAAGGCCTATGTGGTGGTGGGCAACGGCGTCGCGGGCGTGTCCGCCGCCCTCGCGATTCGCGCTCGCGACGCGCGAGGCGCCATCGCCCTCGTGTCCGATGAGGGCGACCACTTCTTCTCCCGAACCGCCCTGATGTACGCGTTCATGGGCCGCCTCCCCCGGCGGGCCATGGAGCCCTATGAGCGTCACACCTGGCGGGAGCGCGGCATCGAGCTCGTGCGCGCCAGGGTCACCGACCTCGACGCCTCTCGCCACCAGCTCACCCTCGGAGACGGGAGTACGCTCCCGTACGATCGGCTGCTGCTGGCGACCGGCTCCCGGGGGAGGCGGCTCAGCGCGCCGGGTGTCACCGACGAGCTCGCGGGCCTCGTGCATTTCGTCACCCTCCAGGACCTCGACGCCTGCGAGAAGTACACGCCCACGACGAAGCGCGCGGTGGTGGTGGGCGGAGGGCTCATCGGCATCGAGCTCGTGGAGTGCCTGCGCTTTCACGGGGTGGCGGTGACCTTCCTGGTGAGGGAGCCGTGGTACTGGCCCGCGGCGCTCTCGCGCGAGGAGGGGGAGCTGGCCGCGAGGGAGATGCGGCGCCACGGGGTCGACGTGCGCGAGGGCGAGGCAGTCGCCTCGGTGGCGCGCGACGCGAGCGGGCGCGTGTCGGCGGTGACCACGAGCACGGGCGAGACCATCGCGTGCGAGCTGCTGGGCGTGTGCATCGGGGTCGAACCGCAGGTGCGGTGGCTGGAGGGCGTGACGACGCCGCCCGCGATCGGCAGAGGGGTGAAGGTCGACGCGACGCTGCGAAGCTCGCTGGAGGACGTGTGGGCCGCGGGCGACTGCGCGGAGCTCGAGGACGGGCGCGTGGAGTCGATCTGGTACAGCGCCAAGCGGCAGGGGACGCTCGCGGGCGAGAACATGAGCGGGCGGCCGAAGGGGTATGCGCCGCCGGTGTTCTTCAACAGCGCGAAGCTCTTCGAGCTGGAGTTCACGACCGTGGGCGCGCTCGCGGAGGTCGAGGAGGGCGCCGAGAGCCTGTACGCGGCGCATCCGACGAGGCCGATCTCGTGGCGGATCGTGCACGCGGGCGATCGGGTGCTGGGGTTCAACGCGCTCGGCTCGCGATGGGACCACACCGTGCTCACCCGCTGGATCGAAGAGGAGCGCCCGGTGGACTGGGTGCGAGAGAACCTGCGGAGGGCGCAGTTCGACGTGGAGCTGGGGCGCGCTCCGCTGCACGAGATGAGCGCGAGGCCCCTGCCCGTGGAGCGAAGAGGGGCGTCGAAGTAGCGGCAGGGGCGCGACTATTCGACGAAGCCGCGGAAGGCCCGGAGGTACTCCACGAAGCCCGGGCTGAGCCCCTCGTCGAGGAGCGTCGCCGGGGCCACCGGGGCCCGGAGGAGCGATGGCTCGTCGGCCTTCGAGGGCCAGTCGTGGTTGGCGATGCCGGAGCGCCCGAGGGCCACCGCGTCGGCTCCGAGCGAGAGCTGACCTTCGGCCTCGGAGTGCGTCCAGATGGCCCCGGCGACGACCAGCTTCACGGAGGGTCCGACGGCGTCGCGGAAGAGCGGCGTGGCGTGGGATTCAGGGCGCTTCGTGGTGTTGAGCCCGGAGCGCCAGAGCGAGAGGTGCAGCACCTCGGCCCCGTCCTCGACGAGCCAGCGGGCGAGCTGGAGGCTCTCGTCAAGGTCGACGCCGCGGGTCTGGCCGTAGTCCTCGGGGGACATCCGCACCGCGAGCACCAGAGACGGCGCCGCGGCCTTCACCGCGCGAGTCACCTCGCGGATCAATCGTGCGCGGTTCTCCAGCGAGGCCCCCCAGCGGTCTTCGCGGCGGTTGTAGACCGTGCTCAAGAACTGCGACAGCAGGTACCCGTGGGCGCCGTGCAGCTCGACGCTGTCGAAGCCCGCGCGGGCGCAGCGCTCCGCGGCGCGGGCGAAGTCTGCGATCACCCTCGCGATGTCCTCCTCGGTGCCCTCGCGGCTCTCGCTGCCCTTCTCGTCGGTGTGCGGCGAAGGGCTCCAGGGGGTGATCCCGCTGACGGCCTGCGAGGCGCGAAGCCCGCCGTGGAAGAGCTGGGCGCTCGCCAGCGCGCCGCCCTGGTGGATGCGCGCGGCCAGGCGAGTGAGCCCGTCGAGCATCGCGTCGTCGTGGACCCCGAGCTCGCCCTCCCAGGTCTTGCCGTCCTGAGAGACGTAGGCCGCGCAGGTCTCGACGAGGCCGAAGCCGCCGTCGGCGCGCATCCCGAGGAAGCGCAGCTCGGCGTCGCCGAGGGTGCCGTCGAGGTGGCTCTGCTTGTTGGTGAGCGGGGCGAGCCAGATGCGGTTGCGGGAGACGATCCCGGGGCGGAGGACGAGCGGCGAGAGCAGTGAGCTGGTCATCGTGGAGTGGGCGGCGCGGTAGCACGTTCTGCGAGGGGAGATGAAGGGTCGCGCGTAACCAGCGCCATGGTCGGTGACGTAGCCTGCGACCATGAGCGAGCGCGCCGTCGTCGAGTGTGCAGGGGTGTCGGCGTGAGGCGAGCGGGCGCGTTGCAGGCTGTCGCCGACGACCTCACCAGCCGAGGACCGAGCGCGTGGCTGCTCTCCGCGGTGCTGCTGGGCTTCTACTTCGGGCTCTACCTCCCGGCGGAGACGGCGCTGCTGCTGACCACCCTCGGCAAGGCAGTGTGGCTGCTGGGAGCCGCCATCGCGGCGGTGACCGTGGCGGTGCACTCGCGCTACGCGAGGCGCGACGGGACGCTGGTGGCGCGCGACGAGGCGCTGCTCGGGGGGAAGGTCTTCGCGCTGTCGATGGCGACCGCGGGGCTGTCGGCGTGGTTCGCGAGGACGCTCGAACCCGCGGAGCACCATGGGCGACACCTGCTGCTGTCGCCGGGGGTGACGTGGTCGACGCCGACGCTGGTCGCGCTGCTGGGAGGGGCGCTGGCCATGGGGCTCTACGGCGTCGCGAGGATGCTGCGAGCCCGCGGTGACACGGGCGCGGTGCTGCGAGAGGCGACCTGGGCGCTCGTGGCGGTGCAGCTCGCGGGCGTCACCCTGGCCTATGGGACCCACGTCTTCGATCCGGGCCGCGCGCCCGCCGCGGGGGATCACTCGCTGCGCGCCTTCGGGGCGCTTCTCTACCTCGCGCTCGACTCCAAGTGGACCCTCTACGGGCTGCTCTACACCTGCGCGGTGAGCGCGGGCGGGCTCTTCATGCTCGGGCGCTACCTCCACAACCGCTACCAGGTCGCTCGCACCCTGGTGGTCATCGGCGTGCAGGCCAGCTTCGGGTTCGCTGTTCCGGTGCTGCTCAAGCTCTTCGCGCAGCCCGAATACTATCTCTCGTATTTCTGGCCCCTGAAGATCGACGCGTTCTATCCCGACAACATCCTGCGAGACCCCGCTCCCTTCGTGCTCTGGAGCTTCCTCGGCTCGCTGCTGCTCGTGCCCCTGATGGGGATCTTCTTCGGCAAGCGCTGGTACTGCTCCTGGGTGTGCGGCTGCGGGGGCCTGGCCAACACCGCGGGCGAGCCCTTCCGTCACCTCTCCCAGAAGGGCTCCGCGGCGTGGCGCTTCGAGCAGGCGAGCATCTACACGGTGCTCGGCCTCGCGGTGCTCACCACGGTGCTGGTGGGGCTCTCGGCGCTGGTCGGTCCGCACAGCGCGCTCACCGGGGTGTGGTGGTCGGGGCACGGCGACGTCAGCCAGTGGCGCGTGGATGGCGCCCTCCGCAGCGGCACCCTCGTTACCGTGGCAGGTAAAGCACGGTACTACTACGGGCTCGTGGTGGTGGCGGTGCTCTCGGGCGCGATCGGCGTCGGGCTCTACCCATTGGGCGGGACGCGCCAGTGGTGCCGCAACTTCTGCCCGATGGCGGCGCTGCTGGGGCTGATCCAGAAGGTCGGGCGCTACCGCATCCGGGTGAAGGAGGACATGTGCATCTCCTGCGGGCTCTGCACCCAGTACTGCGAGATGGGCATCGACGTGCGCTCCTACGCGCAGTCCAACGAGACCTTCGTGAGGGCGAGCTGCGTGGGCTGCGGGATGTGCGCGGAGGTCTGCCCCAGGGGCGTGCTCTCTCTGGAGCAGCGCTGGCCGGGAGCGACGAAGAGGGCGTCGGGGCTGGTGCAGCTGCGGCTGCGGAAGTGAAGCGCGGCCGCGAGGTCGGCGTCGGAGGAGCGATGATGAGACGAGCGATGATCGCGGCGGCGTGCGCGCTGGTGGTTCCTTCGGCGGCTGGCGCGCAGGACGCGGGCGCGGTGACGGCGGCCGACGTGTGGGGGCGCTACGACGCGCTGCTGCGGGCGGTGGTGCGAGGCGGCGGCGTGGACTACGCCGGGCTGAGGGGGAGGCTCGGGGAGCTGCGGGCGATCCACGCGTGGCTGGGGGAGAACGGTCCGACGAGGACGCCGGCGGCCTTCGCGAGCGCGGGGGCGCGCAAGGCGTACTGGCTCAACGCCTACAACGCGACGGTGCTGCGGGGCGTGGCCGAGGCGCCCTCGTCGATGCGCAACGTGCTGACCTGGCTGCCCGACGGGGGCTTCTTCCGCGCGAGGCGCTGGAGGCTCGATGGGCGGGAGATGACCCTCGACGCGGTGGAGAGCCGCGAGGTGCGGCCGGTGTTTCACGACGCGCGGGTGCATGTGGCGCTCAACTGCGCGGCGCGGTCGTGCCCGCCGCTGAGGCCCGGGGCGTACACGGCCGCCGGGGTGGAGGCGCAGCTCGACGCGCAGGCGAGGGCCTACGTGAACGCGGCGGGCAACGTGGAGGTCGACCCGGCGGCGCGCACGGTGAGGGTGGCGCAGATCTTCGAGTGGTTCAGGGAGGACTTCGGGGGAGGCGTCGTGGGGTGGCTGCGGGGCTACGCAGGGGCGCCGCTGAGGCAACGCCTGGAGGCGGCGTGCGGCGCGGACGCGGGGCGCTGCACGGTGGCCTATCGGCCCTACGACTGGGCGCTCAACGAGGCGCGGTGACGGCGGGGGGCGCTCCAACGGGGGCGGGCGCAGGGCGGGCGGAGACCATGGTCATCGCGGCGTAGGCCAGCACCAGGGCGATGAGCACCAGGGTGGCGATGAGCTCAAGCGGGAGGATGCCCGCCAGCCGCGACCACATATCTCCGTAGAACCTTCCCCCGGAGCGCTTCTGCAGCCTTCGCTGCACGCCCGAGAGCAGGTCCGGGGGGACGGTCTCCTTCGGCGCCTCGACGCCGCTCGGGGCGCTGACCCCGGCCAGCGGGGACTCCGCTGCGGCGGCCATGGCCGAGAGGCTGTCGAGCATCCGGCAGAAGGCGCTGTACTCGCCCTTGAGCGAGGGGCTTGCGTCGAGGGCTGCGCGCACGGCCTCGGAGCGCTCGGGAGACAGCTCCCGGTCGTGATAGGCGCTGAACAGGTCGCGCACCTCGTCGTCGGTCAGCATCGCCACCTCACTGCTCCGGGAGCTTGTACCCGAGGCCCCGCTCGATGGCCTCTCGCAGCGCCGCGCGGGCGCGGTGGAGGCGGCTCTTGACGGTCCCTTCGGGAAGGCCGGTGATGGTCATGATCTCCTCGTAGCTCAGGCCCTCCAGGTCGCGCAGCACCACCAGCGCGCGGTGCTCCTCCTCCAGCAGCCCCAGCGCCCGCTCGATGACCTTGTTGAGCTCCGCGCCCTGCATCGCCTCGTCGGGGCGGTCGGGCCGCGACATCACCGGACCCCCCTCGGTGAGCGCCCTGCCGCCCTCCTCGTCGAGCGCGTCGTGGCCTCGCGTCACCCGCCGGTCGAGGTACTTGATGCGGTTCTTACAGTGGTTGATCGCCACCCGGTAGAGCCAGGTGCCGAGGCGCGCGTCGCCCCGGAAGCTGTCGATGCTCCGGAACACCGTGATGAACACCTCCTGCGCCAGGTCTTCGGCCTCGGCGCGGTTGCCCAGCATCCGCTGCACCAGCGAGAACACCTTGACCTGGTAGGCCCTCACGAAGAGGTTGAACGCCGCCTCGTCGCGGCGACGCAGCCGCTCGACCAGAGCGCGCTCTGCCTCCAGGTCGAGCGTCACCGAGAACGCCTCGGCGTGGAGCGTCGACCATCCCAGCGGCAGCGCAGCGACACGACCTCGCACATACGCCGAGACAGCCTTCGGGGTCGAGAGGTTCCGCCGCGGCCTTCAGAAGGGGAGATCGCGCGCCATAAGCGAGTCCGCCGTCGCCCTCCCCGCGTCGGCCCTTCGCGCCACCGCCCTGCGCGTCACCGCCCTTGCCACGGGCGCCACGACCGTCGGCGCTCCCGCGTCGACCGCCGCTGCCGTCACGGCCGAGGGCGCCACATAGGCCAGCGAGACGTCCGCCGTCGGCCGGGGGACCACCGCCATCCACGCCGGCGCCCCGTCGACCTCCACCCTCACCCGGTGGTCGCCCTCTCCGCGCAGCGCGGTGGGGAGCGTCACCGGGGCGTCGTCGAGCAGCACCCTCGCCCCCACCGGGAGCCCGGTGATGGTCAGCGAGTGCGTCGCCGCGCCGGGCTGCTGCGAGAACGCCGCCGCCGTGGTCTCTGGGCCCAGCGGCGTCGAGCGCTGCCGCCACGAGAGCAGCGCGCCGCCGACGGCCAGCGCGCCCACCAGGGCCAGCGCCAGGGCGTAGCGCCGCGGCGGGGGCTTCCGCAGCGTGGAGAGGCTGTCTCCAGGCAGGGTGTCGGCCTCCACCAGCGTGGGCATCGGGCTGCGAGACGAGCGGGCGGGGGGGAGGCTCCCCCGGGGCGTCGCTTCGAGCACGCCCTCCCCCCGGGACCACGCCAGCAGCGCCTCCCGCATCTGTCGCGCGGAGGCGTATCTCCCCATCGCCGTGCGCGCCATCGCCCGCTCGGCGATGGAGGCCAGCACCGGGTCGATGTCAGGGAGCGCCTCGGTCAGCGGCAGGTGCCCCTCGGTCGCGATGCGGATCATCATCGCGTTGTAGTTGGCGGCCTCGTAGGGGAGCCTGCCGGTGAGCAGCTCGTAGAGGATCACCCCCATGGCCCAGACGTCGCTGCGAAGGTCGATGGCGGTCTCGCCGCGGGCCTGCTCGGGGGACATGTACGCGGGCGTCCCGATGAGGGCGCCGGTGCGGGTCATGCGCACGCGCTCGGCGTCGTCGCCGAGGAACTTCGACACGCCGAAGTCGAGGATCTTCGGGCGCACCACGTCGCCCTCGCGCGCCATGAAGATGTTCTCGGGCTTCATGTCGCGGTGGAGGATCTCCCGCTGGTGGGCGGCGTCGAGGGCCTCGAGCACGGCGGTGACCACCTCGACGGCCTCGGCCACGGGGAGCGAGCGGTCGCGCTCGAGGCGGTCGGCGAGGCTCTCCCCGTGGAGGCGCTCCATGACCATGTAGGGCGATCCGTCGTCGGACTGGCCGTAGTCGAAGACGCGCACGATGCTGGGGTGGCCGATGCGCACGGTGGCCTCGGCCTCGGCGCGGAAGCGTCGCACCGCGTCGGGGTCGCGCGCGAAGTTGGCGTGGAGCACCTTCACGGCCACCTCGGCGCCTCGGATGGAGAGGTTCTCGGCGATCCAGACGGCGCCCATGCCGCCCTCGCCGAGGGGGTCGATGAGCCGGTATTTGCCGCCGATGACGTCGCCCCTGGTGAGCATCTTGGGGGGCGACCGTAGCACGGCGGGCAGATCACCCGCCGTCGTCGCCCTCGTAGACGTCATCGACCGCGAGGTCGACGGCGGGGAGAGCGACGGTACGACCGCGAGGTCGACGGTGGGGAGTCCGACGGTACGAGCGCGAGGTCGACGGCGAGGAGTCCGACGGTACGACCGCGAGGCCGACGGCGAGGAGTCCCCGGTTCGACCGCGAGGCCGTCGGCGGGGAGT
>Ga0066417_1000161_pt1 | contig 20153 bp, 12 predicted proteins | sample LakWasMet25_LOW6_2_FD_59544 | JGI IMG/M metagenome (GOLD analysis project Ga0066417, IMG submission 59544) | Freshwater sediment methanotrophic microbial communities from Lake Washington under simulated oxygen tension - Sediment Metagenome 25_LOW6 | ecosystem: Environmental > Aquatic >...
CGACGCGCTGGCTCGGGCGAGGTCGACGCTGGCGGAGCTGAAGGCCCGCTTCGGCTACGACGACGACAGCGTGCGCGACGCCGTGAGCGCGCTCTTGAAGGAGCGCTTCACGACGGCGCACTGACGCGCTGAGAACTACTTGGTGCCGAAGAGGCGGTCGCCCGCGTCGCCGAGGCCGGGGAGGATGTACCCGCTCTCGTTGAGGCAGCGGTCGATGGAGGCGGTGTAGATCGGCACGTCGGGGTGCTGCGCCTGGAAGACCGCGATGCCCTCCGGGGCCGCGAGCAGGCAGACGTACTTGATCGAGCGGGGCCCGGTCTTCACGAGCCGGTCGATGGCGGCGACGGCGCTGTTGCCGGTGGCGAGCATCGGGTCGACCACGATGACGTCGCGGTCGGCCATGTCCGACGGGACCTTGAAGAAGTACTCGATCGCCTGGAGGGTCTTGTGGTCCCGGTACAGGCCGATGTGCCCCACGCGCGCGGAGGGCAGGATCTTCAGCATCCCGTCGAGGATGCCGTTGCCCGCGCGCAGGATGGAGACGATCACGACCTTCTTGCCGTCGAGCACCGGCGCGTCGACGAACTCGAGCGGCGTCTCGATGCGCTGCTTCGTGAGCGCGAGGTCGCGGGTGGCCTCGTACGCGAGCAGCATCGAGATCTCCTCGAGGAGCGCGCGAAACTCGCTCGTGGGGGTCTCTCGCCGCCGCATGAGCGAGAGCTTGTGCTGCACCAGTGGGTGATCGATGACGTGAACCTTGGTCGGCATAGGGGCTGCTGTGTCCTTCGCGACAACCTTAGGGCGCGGCGCCCGGCGGGGTCGAGAAGCTGACAGCTCCTTCGGCGGCCGATCAGAAGCTGTTGCAGGCGTTGGTGCTGGTGGTGACGGAGTTGATCGGGAGCACCGTGCAGCCGCCGCCCGCGTCGGCGGTGATCTGGGCCACGCGCCAGAAGCTGTTGTTGGTGCAGTTGCCCGTCGAGGTGCCGGCCATCGCCGCGCTGGCGAAGGTGCTCACCGGGACGGTGCCCGGGCCGCAGTAGACCTTGATGGTGGCGATGCGGCCGGCGCCGTTGGCGTAGTGGTGCACGCCGACGGTGTAGTTGGCGCCGATGGTGGGCACGTCGATGCGGATGTTCTCCGGGCCGTTGCGGGTCACGTTGTCGACGTCGAGCACGGCCCCCCAGGCGGTGCTCATCCGGGCGTAGTGGCAGTCGTCCGGGGTCGCGTTGAACCACCGGGTCATGTTGCCGTTGTGAAGGTGCAGGTCGAGGTCGCCGGCGCCGTCCCAGGTGAGCTCGACGCGGATGCCGTGGCCCTGCGCCGTGACGTTGAACTCGCAGGAGAGGGGGGTGTTGAGGCCGTCGCGCGCGGTGATGCGGAGGCGGTAGTCGCCGACGATGATGGGGCGGAAAGACTCGTTGATCGCGGTCGCGGGCGAGGGGCTCCAGGTCGCGGAGGCGGCGCCGCCGGAGGGGCCGTCGACGACGGTCCAGGTGATGTTGGAGACGGTGCCGAGCGTCCGGGCCGCGAGCGCCGTGGAGTTACCCGCGAGCATGGTCAGGTCGCTCGGGCAGCCGAGGCTCCCGTTGCAGCCCTCGTCCACCATGCCGTCGCAGTCGTCGTCGATGGTGTTGCAGAGCTCGACGGTCGGCAGCCCCGGGGTGCAGACCGGCACCGCGCCGCGGACGCACCCGGGGACCGTGCGGCGGCAGGCGCCGACGCCGCAGCTGATGTCCGCCAGCGCGTCGTCGATGATCGCGTTGCAGTTGTTGTCGAGGCCGTCGCAGGTCTCCGACACGGTGCAGGCCGCGCAGGTGCCGCTGCCGTCGCAGATGCCGCTGATCGGGGGCGACCACCGGAACGACGTGCCCGAGGCGACGATGCCCGCGGTGTCGAAGCCCACCTGGTCGAAGCGGACGTTGTCCGCGCTCTGGATGCCGATGGTGGCGCCCGAGCCGGTGGCGCGGGTGTCGCCCACCATCGAGCCGTAGATCACCGAGACGGACTGCGAGGCCTCCTCGAGGACGACCTCGAAGTTGAGCTGGGCGCCCGCGTTGCCAGCGCCGCCGCGGTCCTCGAGGTCGGCGTTGGACCACTGGGCCACGAAGAGGCGGTCGGGGGAGCTACCGTAGGTGGCGAGGCAGACCCCGTCGCGCATCACCAGGTCGTCCCAGAAGGGCATCACGGCGTCGCCGAAGGTGCTCTGCGGGAGGGCGGTGTTGATCCAGTTGACCGGGGCGCTCGGAAACGCGAGGTAGCCGTTGGCGGAGATCATCACGTCGGTGCGCTGCGTGCCGTAGAAGCGAAACGGAAACGGCAGCAACACCGTCTCGGCGCCGTCCGCGGCGCCCGCGAGGATCGTCGTGTGGCCGGGGGCGCTGCAGGCGTCGAACCACCCGAAGGCCGAGGCGTCGCGGCGGTAGTTGCCGCTGTTGCTGACGCCGCAGACGGTGCCCGCGGGGCGGTTGGAGGCGGCCACGCACTGCGGGCTGCCGGTGGCGCAGGACACCCGGCCGATGAGGCAGGCGTTGGGGAGGGTGCAGGCCGCGCCCTCGTCGCAGGCGTCGCAGGTGCCCGCGTCGGTGCAGTACAGCCCGACGCCGCAGCCGGTGCCCGAGGGGAGCTGGCCCATGTCCACGCACTGCGGGCGGCCGACGGAGTCGCACTGCACCTGGCCGCGGTGGCAGGTGTTGGTCACGAAGCACGAGGCGCCGCTGCGGCACATCGTCGGGGTCTCGCTGGGCACGCAGTTGAACTGCATCTCCACCGAGCCGAGAGTCGGGGGCGAGTCGAAGGCGGCGCCGGGGTCGAGGTAGGCGCGGATCTCGACGAAGCGGGCGCGCTCGAGCCGCGGCTGCACCGCGCGGAGCCATGCGCCCAGGTCGAGGTTCGTCGGCACCGAGGTCGCGGTGGAGCCGCGCGGGGCGTCCGGCAGGCGGTAGACGGCCGCGGTGGCGAGCTCCGCGGCGCTGTCGGCGGCGCGCACGTCGAAGTGGATCGCCGAGCCGGTGGGCACCGTCGCGGTGTAGCTGAGCGAGCCCCAGATCGGGATCAGCGTGGGCTCGGCGGTGGTGGCACAGGTGCCGTCGAACACCCGGCGGAACTCCCCTCGCGGGCAGCGGGTGGAGGTGGCCGACGGGGTCCATCGGAAGCCGCTGCCGGACACGGTGACGCCCGGGGTGTTGTAGGCGACGAGGTCGTAGGAGCTGCCGGCGCCCTGCTGCACACCCACGGTCGCGCTGGCGCCGCTGGAGCGGTCGCCGTCGCCGGTCATCTGGAGGTAGCGGACGTCGACGGTGCTGGTCGCCTCGTCGAGCTGCGCCTCGAAGGTCAGGTGCGTGCCCGGATCGGTGGACGTGTAGAAGGTCGCGTCGACCCACTCGGCGACGAAGGTGCGGTTCGGGGCGGTGCCGGTGGTGGCGATGCAGACGCCCGTCGCGCGCTGAGAGAGGTCATCCCAGAACGCGAAGATCGAGTTGGGCACCGTGGTCGTCGGGAGCATCGAGTTGACCCACTGCGGGGCCGCGTCGGAGAAGGAGAGGTAGCCGTTGGCGCTCACGCGGACGCTCGTGTACGGCGTGCCGTAGAACGAGAACGTGAAGGGCAGCGCCACCTGGGTGACGCCCTCGTCGGAGCTCACGAGGACTCGCTGGCTACCCGGCGCGGCGCAGGCGTCGACCCACAGGGCCGGCGAGATCGAGCGGAGGTACGGGCCGCCGGGCGCGCTCTCGCAGCTCGGGGTGACGCCGCCCGCGGGCGAGCCGAGGGGGCAGAAGGTCGCCGCCGGCTGGGTGCCGAACTCCACGCCGGTGCTGTTGAGCGGCAGGGTGTCCCCGGCGGTGGGGCAGTCGACGATGTGGCGGCAGGTCGGGTCGCAGAGCCCCTCGCATTGGGTGATGCCGCCGAAGAGAAGCGGGGCCACGCGGTAGCCGAGGCACTCTGACCAGCGGCCGCCTTCGCACACGCGCTGCCCGACCGCGCAGGCGCCCGCCTGGCCCACACCGCAGGCGACCGGCGCCGCGTCGGGGGCGCACTCACAGCCCTGCTCCGGGCGGATGCAGCGGGTGCACTCGTCGGTGATGGTGGCGTTGGACTCGTCGCAGTCCGGACCCGCGGAGCAGCCCTGGCCGTGGAGGTCGCCGTCGAGGTCCTGGCAGGGGTTCTGCTGCATCGGGGCGGCGAACTCGGTGCGAGGGGTGATCGACTGGACCTGTGCGCCGGGCGCCTGCGTGGCGGCCGGGGCGGCGCTCGGCACGCTCTCGGAGGACTCGACCGCGCAGGAGGCCGCGCCAAGGGCGATGAGGATCAGGCCCGGCGAGGCGAAGCGAGCGGAAAGGGGTCGATCCATAGGGCGAAACCTCCAGACAACGGGACAAGGCGAGCCAACGGGAGACCGTCTACCGACATTGATGTCGGTAAAGGTGCTGTCTGTGTGTGCTCCGCCCCGCGACGCTGCGTCGGAGAGGACTACCCGGTCGGCGTGGCGTAGGTCTTCGGCGCGATAGGGGAGATCACGTTGTCCACCCTAGAACCCTCTTTTCGAGGGGTCTACCGTCGAGTCCCACGAAGTGCCTTGTGGAAAGCATTTTCGTGAGGGCTTTGGTTGCATCGTCCCACCTTCCCTACCTCCTCCGCCGCGGCCTCCATCGGTGGGACGCGGGTAGACAGAGCGGCCCAGGTACACCCGAACGACAGCCAGTGGAAATCTAGCACCAGCGCCTGGAATTGCAGCCCTCCGACGTTGCGAGACTCGGCTCGCCACCGCCCTTATCGCGGTCACCGAGGACACGAAAGGCGAGGGTTGGTGGATATGGTTCCAGGCTTTTTTGTTGATTGAAGATTATCCCTATTCGATGGCGGACCTTATAGAGCTCCACAGTCGATGACGACCCGCGGGTGCATGTCGACGACGTGGGCCGCGCGTCATCGACGAATGTCTCGAGAGGGTGGAGCGAGGAAGAGGGAGAGAAGCCTTTGGGATCAGCGGATCGCGGTGGCGGTGCAGCTCGGCGCGCCGTCGTAGGTGCCGTCGGAGCAGAGCAGCAGCGCGCGGGGAGACATCGGGGCGGTGGCGCGACCGACCGCGACCGCGGTGACGACGGAGCGATCGGCGGGGGTGAGCGTGACGGTGCCGCGGACCGGGCCGGTGCAGGCGCGGGCCGCGTGGGCGCGAATCTGCAGCGTGAGCGCGGCGCCCGCAGGGACGGGCAGGTAGTGGCTCGACGGGCCGCTCGCGAAGGCGCCGTAGGCGACGTTCTCGACGACCGCCGCTGCGGGCGCGGCGGGGCGAGCGGGCTGACCCGCCGCGGCGGGGCGAGCGGGCGTCGCGGGGCGGCAGAGGTCGACGGGGCCGAGGCCGACGATGGCGTGGAAGAAGCGGACGTGCGCGGTGCCCTCGTCGGGCGCGGCGGTGGAGTCGGCGTCGGCCGCGAGGGCGAGGGCGTGCGGCGCGGCGCCGCCGACGAGGCCGTGAGCGATGACGGTGTAGCGATGGTCGGCCTCGAGCGCGGGGGTGCGCCCGGTGAACGCGGGGGCCACGGTGACCGCGGCGCCGGCAGGGCGGACGTGGATCGCGTGCTCTCTGGCGGGCGCCTCGACCGCGCCGATGATGGAGCGGTAGGCGACGGCGGTGGCGATGGGCGTCGGGAGCTCGTCGACGTAGAGGTCGACGGAGGCCGCGGCGCGGTCGGGCGAAGCGTGGATCACGCGCACGGACGCCATGCGGGGCGCCGAGGGAGCGTCGACGGGAGCCGGGTACGTGGGCCGCGCGACGGGGGCAGGGGAGCCCGGGTCTTCCTCGGGCAGGCCGGGCCGCGCCCCGCCGTTGAGCTGCTCCGCGGTGTATGCGACCGGGGGGTGGAATCCGCTGGATCCGCCGCACGCGCCGAGGACGAGCGAGAGGGCCAGCAGGCTGCGGTGATCGGAGGGGCGTGAGCGCGTCATGATCGCGGGACGATACACCAGAGCGATTGCGCAATGGCGGTCGTCTCCGCGCCCTGAATTCAGCGGGACGAGCGGCGCAGCTCGAGGGCCTCCCAGCGCGTCATGAGCGCCTCCACCTGGCGCCGCGCGGCGTCCGAGGCGGCCATCGTCTCGCTCACCATGTCGCGGCTGCTGGACGCGTAGAAGCCGGGGCTCGCGAGCAGCGCGTCGAGGCGAGCCACCTCGGCCTCCGCGGCGTCGATCTTCGTAGGAAGGGCCTCCAGCTCCTTCACCTCCGGGGGCGTGAGGGCCTTCACGACCTTGATGTCCGGCGAGGTCGTGCGGCGCATGTCGGCGTTGCGCGCCGGGCCCCGCGCGGCGGCCTTGCGGGCCTCGCGGCGCTGGTCGCGGGCCTCGCGGTGGGCGTCCCAGTCGCCGCGGTCGTGCACCACCTCGCCGTCGCCCTCGAAGGAGAGGATCGAGGTCGCCACCTGGTCGAGGAAATACCGGTCGTGGCTCACCACGATCGCGGTGCCCGGCCAGTCGAGCAGGAACTCCTCCAGCACCGCCAGCGTCGACAGGTCGAGGTCGTTGGTGGGCTCGTCCATCAGGATCAGGTTGGCCTCTCCTCGCAGCAGCAGCGCCAGCGCGAGGCGCGCTCGCTCGCCACCGGAGAGCATCGCGGCCTTCTGTCGCTGCCGCGCCCCGTCGAAGCCGAAGCGGTCGAGCCATGCGTGGGGCTCGATCCACTTGTCGCCCACGCGCACCCGGTCGCCCTCGCCGGTGAAGTGGTCGAGCACCGAGAGGTTGAGGTCGACCGAGCCGCGGGTCTGGTCGAAGTACGCGACCTTTGTGTTGAGCCCGACCACGACCTCGCCCTTCGTCGGCGTGAGCTCTCCCAGGATGAGCTTCAGCAGCGAGGTCTTGCCCGCGCCGTTGGGCCCCACCACGCCGATGCGCTCTCCCGGCGTCAAGATCAGGTCGAGGTCGTGGAACATCTCCCGCCCTCCCAGCGAGAGGCTCACCCCGCGGAACTCCAGGATGCGCTTGCCCCCCTTGGCGACGGCGCCCTCCAGGTTGACCTTCACCACGTCGCGCCGACCGCTCACGATGGTCTCGGAGAGCTCCTGCGCTCGCTGGATGCGGGCCTGCTGCTTGGTGGTGCGCGCGGCCGGGCCCCGGGAGAGCCACTCCTGCTCTCGGCGCATCGTGTTGACCAGCCGGGCCTCGACGCGGGCCTCCTGGGCGAGGCGCTCGGCGCGCAGCGCGAGGTAGTCGCGGTACCGGCCGGGGTACGAGCGCACGGTCCCGAGGTCGAGCTCGACGATGCGGGTGACCGCCCGGTCGAGGAGGTAGCGGTCGTGCGTGATGATGATCATCGCGCCGCGAAACTCCCGCATGATCCAGTCTTCGAGCCAGGCCACGGTGTCGGCGTCGAGGTGGTTGGTGGGCTCGTCGAGGATGGCGATGTCGGGCGCTGCGACCAGCAGACGGGCCAGCGCGACGCGCCGTCGCTCGCCGCCGGAGAGGTTGGCCACGAGGTCGCCGGGGCGGCTGAGCCCGAGGCGGTCGAGGAAGGACTGGATGCGGTGCCGAGGGTCCCACCCCCCGAGGGTCTCGATGAGGGTGGCCAGCTCGGACTGCTCGTGGAGCAGGGCGTCGCGGTCGGAGGGAGCCTGCTCGATGAGCTGCGCGATGGCCTCGAAGCGGAGCGTCGCGTCGCGCCAGTGCGCCAGGCCCGACTCGGCGGCCTGGAACACCGTCATCTCCGGGTCGAGCTCGGGCTCCTGCGAGAGCAGCATGGTGCGAAGCCCGCGCCGCTGCGACACGGTGCCTCCGTCCGGGGCCTCGATGCCCGCGAGGATGCGGGCCAGGGTGCTCTTGCCCGACCCGTTGGCGCCGATGAGCCCGACGCGCTCGCCGAGGTCGACGGTGAGCGAGACGTCCTTCAGGATCTGCGAGGACCCGAGGCTGCGGGAGACGTGGTCAGCGGTCAGTGCGGTCACGGAATCAGTGTAGACCGTCCCGCATGCCTCCGGCGCCTGAACGTCACCGCCGGATAGTTGCCCGGGCGCCGCCGAGGGTGCCCAATAGGCGGTCACGGATGCGTCGTATCGCGCTCGGTTCAGCGGCCACCGCGCTGGCAGCGTCGATAGCCTCGGCGCAGCCCGCAGCGCGCCCGCGCGCCCCGGCCGAGCCCTCGGTGCTCGCGGAGTCGATGGCCCTCGGCGTCACGGACATGCTGGGCGCGAGGCTCACCCGCTTCGGCGACATGACCACCGAGGACTTCTTCCTCGAGCGCTCCGCCCCCGCCGCGCCGCAGGACCACGCGAACTCCCCCAGGGCCGACGACGCGCTCCCCTCCCCGTGGAGCTCGTGCTCCATGGACGGACCCGTGCGCCTGGTCGACCTCAACACTGGCACGATGATCCCGCTGCAGGTGGCGCTCGCGAGCCGGGGCGCGCGCTCGGTGGCGCTGGTCACCCTCGGTCGACCGTTGCGGGGCCGGCAGGGCTTCTCCTTCCCGGCGTCGCGCTGGGTCGAGTGGGAGGGCGAGGTGCCTACGGTGTCCGACGCGCCCGGCTTCGCGCCAGACGCCTCGCTGGTGCTGCGCGAGCACGACGCCGCGGTGCTCTCCTACGAGCGCGGCGAGCTCGGCGCGAGCGGCCCCGCTGACCGTCCCATCGTGCTGACCCGGGTGGGCCCCAACGGCCGGGTGCTCTTCCCGCCGCGCGCCATCGAGGGGACCCGCTCGATGGAGATCGACGCCGCCCCGGTGAGCTGGTCGGGCGGCACCGCGGTGGTCTTCGGCGAGTCCGTCGCCACCGCGCCGGGGCTCGCGCCCGCGCGGAGGGAGAGCGTGTGGTTCCTCGACGGGAGCGGGCGGCCGGTGCGCGCGCCGCTGGAGCTGACCCACGAGGCCCGCGACGACGGGCGAGGGGAGCCGACCGCGAGCCTGGCCGCCAGCGCCGAGGGACTGATCGCCGCGTGGACCGTCGCCGACGGAGACGCCGCGGGCGTGTGGACGCGCGGAGGCATCACGCTGACGACCCGGCAGAATACACCGGCAGGTATTCGTGGGGCCGCCGTGCGCGCCGCATCCAGCAGCGTTCGCGTGCTGGCCGGGACGGGCTACTGGGGACCGGCGGTCTCGCCCTGGGGCATCACCGCTCGCCGCCTGGCGTCAGCGCGCGGCGCGGAGGGAGGCAGCGTCGAGGTGCTGGTGCTCCCCGCGGTGGGACCTCGCGGGAGTCAGAGCACCGGCGCCGTATGGGATTCGCTCGTTGCGTGGACCCCCCGAGGCGCGCTGGTGCTCGCCGAGCGCGCGAGGCCCGGCGACGACCCGCGCGGAATGGTCTCGCTGGGCGGCGCTACGCCGCGCGGTCCAACGCGGTGGTTCGCCGATCTGGGAGCTTCGGTGGACGACCCGACGAGCGTGGTCGACCTCGCGATCACCCCCACGGAGCGGGGTGCCGTCGTCGCGTGGATCGCCTCGGACCCAGGCGCCGACGCGGTGCGCCGCCGGCTGGCCATGGCGCGCATCGGGTGCCGCGTCGAGCCCGCCGCACCGTCGCAGGAGCCGTCGCGCCGAGCGGATCAGGGCATCGGCGCGCAGGCGCCGTAGGCCTCGGGGGTGTCGTTGAATCGCAGGGTGCAGGCCTGCATGGCCGGGCACTGGGCGCCTGCGTCAGAGCCCGCCAGGGTGGGGTTGCACACGCGTCGGCAGACGCGGTTGGGTGCGGTCGCCACGCACGCCACGCCGCCCATCGCCGGATCGCGCGGGACGCACACGAGCCCGGGCTGACAGCGGGTGTTGGTGCAGCACGCGGTGCCGTCGCCTCCCGGCGTCGCGCCGGCCTCCTGGGGGAAGCAGTTGGTGGTGCCGTCGATGGCGATGATGTCGCAGCGAGGGCGCGCGGCGGGGCAGCGGTTGTTGCTCGTGGCATACACGTCGCAGCTCGAGATCTCCATGCAGGTGCGGACGTCGCTTCCGGTCACCGCGCCCGCGCACACGGCGCCGGGCCTGCCGCCGCGGGCCTCGTCGCGGCACGAGGCGTTGTCGTTCTGACAGCAGAGCTTCACGCAGGTGCCCGGGGTGCCGAGGCAGGCGAAGCCCTCGCGACAGCCGTTGGCGGTGGTGCACGCCTCGCCCCACCCGCGGCTGCCCGCCGGGGCGCAGGTCGCGCCCACGCCTCCGTCGGCGCTACGCCCCGCGTAGCAGCCTTCGCCCGGAGCGCAGTTCGCGTTGGTGACCACGTTGCACGCGCCGAGGGTGCCGCCGCAGGTCGATCCGCTCCCGGTGTCGGGGGTGCCACGGTCGGTGATGGCTCCGCGGTCGGTCGCGCCGCCGACGTCGGTCACGCCAAGGTCGGCGAAGCCGGAGTCCACGTCAGGGGTCGGCGTGCTCGACGAGCATCCGAAGGCCAGCGAACCCGCCGAGACGAGGAACAAGACCGATCGGAGCATTCGCATACGCGCATCGTAGCCCCCACGGGCCACGGCTGCGAAGGGCCAAGACGTCAGTGCGCACCCTGGAGCTGATCGAGGCGCGCTCGCGCCGCGGGCTCCGAGGGGTTGATCCGGAGGATCTGCTGGAGGGTCGTGATGGCGCCCGGACGGTCGCCGGTGGCCACCTGGAGGTCGGCGAGGCGATGGAGGTAGCGGGTGTTGCGCCGGTCGAGCCGGGTGGCCGAGCGGTACTGCGCGAGCGCTCCCTGGGAGTCGCCGAGGCGATCGAGCACGTAGCCGAGCTGCGCGTGCGCCGCGGCGTCGTTGGGGCGCGAGCGCAGGTGGTCGGTGAGCAGCCGACGCGCGGTGGGCCAGTCCTGCCGACGGATCGCCTCGGTGAGCGGGGTCGTGGCGACGCCTGCGTCGGCGGTCGCTGCGGGTCGGGTGGTGGGCCTGACGTTGACGGGCCGCGGGGTGGTACGCACCACGGGCGCAGGGCGCGGGGTCGGGGTCGGAGTCGGAGTCGGAGTCGGTGTCGGGGTCGGAGTCGGTGTCGGAGTCGGTGTCGGGGTCGGGGCGACGGCAGCGCCTGCATCGACGACCGCGGGGGTCGGTGCGACCACCGCGACGACCGAGCCAGCGTCGGGAGCGGCGACGATGGCGGGCACATCCGGGGTGACCTCGACCATCGAGGGCACGTCCGTCTCCAGCGCCGACGGAACATCGACCTCTGCGAGAGCAGCGCTCGCATCGGGCACCGCGGGTTGGGCCTCGGGCATGCTCGGCTGGACGACCGGCTGCGTTGGGGGAACCGCGGGGTTGGAGAGCGCCGGGGGCGTCGGGGAAGGGGTGCTCGCACGGCGGGCCCGGGCTGCGAGGTAGCCACCGCCGCCCGCGATGGCGACGAGCCCGAGGAGGCCGAGCAGAAGGCTGCCGGCGCGAGACTTCGGCGCCTGGGGGGCCGGGGGCTGCATCGAGATCGGGCCGGGAACTCCCATGCCCTGACCGTAGGGGGACCACTGCGGCTGCCCCTGCATGGGCTGCCCCTGCATGGGCATGGGCTGTCCCTGCATGGGCATGGGCTGCCCCTGTATGGGCTGTCCCTGCATGGGCTGTCCGTAGTTCATGAACGCCGCGGGTGGAGGCCCGTCCATCGCGACGGTGTGGCTCACGGGGGGCTCGAACTGCGGGCCCGGCGGCTGCTCCAGCGCGGGCTGCGGATACGCCCCCGGCGCCATCGGTGTCGGCGCCGCCGGGGCCTCTCCGTAGGGGGCCGGCGACATCCGCGGGGCGCTCGCAGGATCCACCCCGGGCCCCGGGCCATAGGCCTGGAACGGGGTCATCGCGGGCGCAGCCTGCGGGCTCGCGGCGACCGGAGTCGGCAACGGCGACGGCGAGAGGGGAGGGATCGCGCTGCCTCCGGACACCCGCGCGTTGACGGGGATGCCGAACACCCGCGACGCCTCGTTCTGGTTGGTGTCGACGACGTCGTCGAAGTCGAGCGCCTCCGCGGGGATCGAGACGGGCGCCGAGCCATCGGCCGCGGTCGGTACGGCCGCTGGAGCGCCTTCGGGCGCATGGCCCATCATGGTCTGCTTGAAGGACTGCGAGGGCGCCGGGGTAGGGGCCCTGAACACCGGCGCGGGCGTCGGCTCACGGAACACCGGCTGGGGCGCCGGGGTCGGCACGCGGAACGCAGCCTGGGGGGCGGGGGTCGGCTCACGGAACGTTGGCTGCGGCGCGGGGGTCGGCTCACGAAACTGCGGCGCGGGCTGCTCGTAGACGAGGCCGGCGGGGCTGATGAGCCCCTCGACCGAGTCGGTCATCAAGGTGCGCTCGCCCATCTCGACGTCGCCCTCCGGGGGCGGCGGAATCGATGGGACCATGGGCTCCAGCTGACGCTCGACGATCTGGGCGCTCATCGGGCGCTCGCGCGGATCGCGGGCGAGAAGCGTCGAGACCAGCCGGGTGAGGGCGGGCGGCACCGAGGGGTCGAGCGGCTCGGGGTCGGCCTCGCACTGCAACTGCATCATCCGGCGCGGGTCGAGCGCCATGTACGGCGGCATGCCGGAGAGGGCCTCGTAGAGCACGGCCCCGAGGCTGTAGAGGTCGGAGCGGAAGCTCATCAGCCGCCCGAGGATGGCCTCCGGCGCGGCGTATCCGGGGCAGCCCACGAGCGCCCGCCCGTCGGGGGAGACGAAGGTGCGACCGAGGCCGGCGTCGATCAGGTACACGCCGCCGTCGTGGCCGAGCAGCACGTGCCCGGGGCGGAGGTCGCGGTGCAGCAGCCCGTGACGGTGCAGCTCGCCGAGGCCCGAGGCGAGGTGAAGGCCCAGCGTGGCAGCTTCGACGGGAGAGAGCCGCCCGCGGGAGGCGATGCGCTCGGCGAGCGTCTCTCCGACCACGAAGGGGCGGACGATCCAGGTGAGGTCGTTCTCCTCGCCGAGGTCGAGGACAGGCACCAGCACGGGGTGACGGACCTGCACGAGCTTCTGGAGTTCGCGCCGCACCCGCTGCCGGTCGGCGGGCGAGGCCGTCGGGTCGGGGCGCATCACCTTCACCAGCACGGTGCGGCCGTGCTGCGGGTCGACGCCCTCGAAGAGCGCCGCGGTGGGGCTCTGGAAGCGAATGAAGCTCACCCGGTACTGCGTGCGCAGCGTGTCAGGGATCGGGATTTCCGCCGGGTCGCCGGTCATGATCGGGGAACCTTATCGCGGTTCGGCGCTCGGGGCGCGAACGTAACGCAGCCCGCGGGCTTGCGGATCGAGACCCTCGGCGACTAAGGGTCTCGCGGCGATGAGCGAACCCAAATTCCCGCTGGTGATCGTTGAGACCGACCCCGCCGAGGCCGACGCCCTGCTCGGCCGGTTGAGCATGTCCGGCGCCGAGTGCGTCGAGACCCGGGACGCCACGACCCTTACGAAGGGTGGTCCTCGGGGGGTCACCCTGGTGGCGAGCTTCAGCGACGAGGCGCTCGCCCGCGAGGCCCTGGCCGACCTCGGGCCCTCGGTGGAGGCGACGCTGGAGTTCGTCGTCGGCGACGCCTGGCGCGACGGCTGGAAGGAGCACTGGAAGCCCACCCGCATCACCTCGAGCGTCGTGGTGGTCCCGTCGTGGACCGAGTACGAGCCGCTCCCGGGCGACATGCTGCTGCGCTTCGATCCAGGGCGCGCCTTCGGCACCGGGCAGCACCCCTCGACCACCCTGGCCGCGCAGATGGTCGAGCGCCAGACGCTCTCCGGCCGCCACCAGCTCCTGCTCGACCTCGGGTGCGGCTCCGGCATCCTGGCCTTCGTCGCCGTGCTCCACGGGCTCCCCCGGGCGATCGCGTGCGACATCGATCGGGAGTCCGTGGAGAGCGCGGTGGAGAACGCCGCGATGCTCGGGTTCGCCGAGCGCCTCGACCTTCGCGTTGGAGGCTTCGACGCGGTGCCGGAGACCTCGTCCCTGGTGGCCGCCAACATCGAGGCCGGGGTGCTCGTCCCCAACGCCGCCGTCGTGGCCTCGAAGGTCGCGCCGGGGGGCGTGCTGATCCTCTCGGGCATCCTCGCCACGCAGCGCGCGATGCTCACCGACGCGTACGTCGCGCAGGGCATGACGCTCGCCGACGTGGCGGGCGAGGGCGACTGGATCGCGATGGAGTTCCATCGGCCGTGAGCGAGCGGGTGCGGGTCGAGCCGTCGGCCCTCGTGGGCTCGGCGACCGCGCTCTCGGTGGACGGCGACCGGGGCCACCACCTCGTGCGGGTCACCCGGGTGCGGGTCGGCGACCGGGTGGTCGCCTTCGATGGGGTCGGCCGCGAGCGGCCCGCGGAGGTCTCGCGCGTCGGGCGAGGCGAGGTGCTGCTCTCCTGGACGGGGCCCGCGGCGACCGGCGTAGGCGCCGACCGGGCACGGGTGCGCTGGATCCAGGGGCTTCCGAAGGGCGACAAGATGGACCTCATCGTGCGCCAGGCGACGGAGCTCGGCGTCGCGTCGATCGCGCCGGTGTTCACGGCGAGGTCGATCCCGCGCGAGCAGCCCGAGCGCTGGGCGCCGCGGCTGCAGCGCTGGGAGCGCATCGCCGAGGAGGCCAGCCGACAGTGCGGTCGGGCCGACGTCCCGGCGATCGAGGCGCCGCAGTCCCTCGCCGCGCTCTGCGCAGCCCCAGCGGGCCGCGTGGTGCGGCTGACGGCCTGGGAGGGGGCCACCGCGTCGCTGCGCGCGGCCATCGAGGCGAGCGCGGAGGGGCTGCCCTTCGAGGTGCTGGCCGGCCCCGAGGGCGGCTTCGAGGCGGCGGAGGTAGAGGCCGCCGCGGCGGCGGGCTTCGCGCCGGTCTCGCTCGGGCCGAGGATCCTCCGGGCGGAGACCACCGCCGCGGCTTTTCTCTCGGCGCTCTCGGTGCTTCGAGGCGATCTCGGCGGCTCCCGAGCGATGATGCGTTGACAGAGTTCTCGCCCATACGCGATCGTCCAAAGACCCCGCGTCCCTGAGGGGCGAACGCGAGCATCTGACGATGTCCCTCCTCTCTGCGATTCTCACCCAGGATCAGGTCGTTTCGCCTCGAAAGATCGACGCTGCGATCCAGCGCCAGGTCATCTCCGGAGGAGACTTCGAGACCAACCTCCTCGAGGTCGACGCGCTCGGCGAGGACACCCTCTCCGGCTACTGCGCCGCCCTCCTGGGCCTGCCGCCTGCCTCCCGCGAGTCTGTGCTCTCGGCCGAGGCCGTAGCCGTCGCCCGCCTGCCTCGCGAGCTCGCCGCGCGCCACCAGGTGGTGCCCCTCTCGATCGTCAACGGCCGCCTGGTGGTCATCGCCGCGGAGAACCTCGACGCGAGCGCCCGCCGCGCGCTGGAGGCCGCCGCCGCGATGCCGATCGAGGTGCGCGCGGTGACGTCGTTTCGCCTCGCGTGGGCGCTCTGGCGCTACTACCAGCAGCCCTTGTCGCCGCGCTTTCTCCGGCTGGCCGATCGGCTGAGCGCCCTCGCGGCGGGTCCGTCTCCGGTCGTCACGTTGCCTAGCGCGCGCCCCTCGGTGCCTGCCTCGGCCCCGTCCGCCGCGCCGCCGTCGAAGGCCGTCAACTCCGCCTTCGCTGCCCTCGCCGCGCTGCTCGACGACGAAGACGAAGATGAAGACGATGAGGAGGACGAGGCCCCGGAGGAGCCCCCGCCTCACGTCACCGCGACGCGCGCCGCCATCCTGCCTCAGACACCCAACCCTACGCCCGTCGTGGACACCCCCGCCGTGGTGACACCGTTGGCCACGCGGTCTGATCCCCTGGCGCAGATTCCCCCAGGCACGCGCCCTTCGACTCCTCCGCCGATGTTCGTCGAGGACCAGCATCAGCGGAGCACGGTCCCGGTCTCGGTGCCTCAGCCTTCGCCGCCGCCGGCGACTCGCCCGCTTCCGGAGTCGGGGGACTCGGTGCAGTCCGCCGCGCGGCGCAAGGGCTCGGTGCTCCCCTCGCTTGACCACCTCACCGAGGCCCAGCGTCGCCTCGCCGCCGCGAAGGACCGCGAGGAGGTCATCGACGCCCTGCTCTCGCACGTGCTCGAGGGCTGGAGGTACGCGGCGCTGTGCGTCGTCCAGGGCGACTCGCTGGAGGGCCTCTCGGGCCGGGGCGAAGGGGTCGATGGCGCTGCGCTCCGCGGCGTGGCGGTGCCGCTGAAGTCTTTGCCCGCGGTGGCCGGCGTGAAGGCCAGCGGCGAGGCGGCCATCGTGAAGCTGCTGGGCACGCCCGAGGCGGAACTCGCGCTTCGGCTCGGCCGTGAGACCGCCATCGAGGCGGCGGTGGTGCCCCTCACGCTGCGCGGCCGCGTGACGCTCCTGCTCTGGGCCGACCTCGGGGGCGACTCCATCACCCCGCTGCAGCTTCGGGCCCTCGGGCTCTTCGCGGAGGACTGCGCCTCGGCCTTCGCCCGGCTGATCGTGGAGCGCAAGCGATCGAGCGTCCCGGTGTCCGCCGTGGTTCCGCGCGAGCCCACGCTGCCGCCGATGTCCCGGCCGCCGCGCACGCCAGGGCCCGATCGGGAGGCGAGGGCTGCGGCGCTACGCTCGGCGGTGCTCGCGGGCGTCGCTCGCCGCAGGCCGTCGCTCTCGGGCGTGGCGCGCGGGGAGTCAAAGCCGAAGACCAAGTCCTCTCAGCGCGGTGACACCGAGGTCGATCGCCTCGTCGAGGAGGTCGCCCGCGGCGGCGCCCTCCCGGAGCGCACCGCGGCGACGCTGCTGGGCATGGGCGATCGGGCCCTCGCGGCGCTCTTCCGCTACTTCCCCGGTCCGAACACGCTCAACCGTACGGCCCCGCTCACGAAGATGCCCGCCGTCGAGGAGAGCGGCCCGCTGCTTCGTCTGGCGCTGATGTTCCGTCAGGCGGCGGTGCCGGCGCTGCTCGAGGCGCTCGACAGCGAAGACCCCGATCGGCGCTTCTGCGCGCTGCTCTGCCTGCACGAGGTGGCGCACCCCTCGGCGCTCCCCCGGCTCACCACCCTGGTGCTCGGCGACGACGAGACGCTCCACCCGGCGGCGATGGAGGTGCTGCGCGCGCACCGGCGCTTCCCGGAGTTCGCCTCGGTCGGGGCCACGCTGCGCACCGCCCTCCGCGAGCCGCGGGACTCGGCCCTGGTGCGTCGGCGCGCGGCGGCGGCCCTCGGCGAGCTGCGCGACGTCGACGCGGTGCCGCTGCTCATCGCGGCGCTCTCCGACCGCGACGGCCCGCTGGCCCTGGCGGCGCAGCGCGCCCTGGTGCTGATCACCCGTCAGGACTTCGGCACCACCGCGCAGCACTGGATCGACTGGTGGTCCGGGGCCTCGTCGCGGCACCGGGTGGAGTGGCTCATCGACGCGCTCCTGCACGTCGACGGCACCCTCCGGCACGAGGCCAGCGAGGAGCTGAAGAAGCTCACGGGGCAGTTCTTCGGCTACTACTACAACCTCCCGCGCCGAGAGCGGGAGCGGGCGCATCAGCGGTACATCGAGTGGTGGGACCGCGAGGGCGCCGAGCGGTTCGCGGGTCGAAGCGTCTCCGAAGGGCGGTGAGTCGTGACACTGGTGGTGCATCCGAGGGCGGTGGTGACCGGCGCGGGCAGCGGGCTCGGTCGGGCGTTCTGTATCGAGCTGTCGCGCCGCGGGGCGCGGGTGGTCGGCGCCGACGTGCGGGAGGAGGGGCTCAAGGAGACCGCGGCGCTGATGCCGGGCGCGCCGATGGAGGCCTTCGTCTGCGACGTCTCGAAGCGTGAGTCCGTCGAGGCGCTCGAGCGCTTCGCCCAGGAGAAGATGGGCGGCGTCGACCTGCTCATCAACAACGCGGGCGTCGCCGTCGCCGGGGAGATGGGCACCGTCAGCGGCGATGACTGGAGCTGGATCGTCGGCGTGAACCTCATGGGCGTGGCCCACGGCTGCGAGGCGTTCATCCCCTCGATGCGCCGGCGGAGGAGCGGGCACGTCATCAACGTCGCGAGCCTCGCGGGCATCGCCTGCGCGCCCACGATGGCGCCGTACAACGCCACCAAGGCCGCGGTCATCGCCATCTCCGAGACGCTCGCCGGCGAGCTGACGGACTCCGGCGTCGGCGTCACCGTGCTCTGCCCGTCGTTCTTCCCGACCAACATCATGGAGGGCTCTCGCGGGGGCGATCCGAAGGGCCGGAAGATGGCCGAGACGATGATGGCGAAGAGCAAGTGGTCGGCCGAGGACGTCGCGCGCATGACGCTCGACGGCGCCGCCGCGGGGCAGCTCTACGTCCTGCCCCACGCCGAGGGGCGGCTGCTCTGGTGGGTGAAGCGGAGCGCTCCGCAGGCCTTCCACAGCGGCGCCGCGACGGTGCTGGCGAAGCTCCAGAAGAGGATGACGAGCTAGGGCTTTCGGGGGCTCGGGATCACCCCGATGAAGCTCAGCTGGGTGTTGTGCGCCCAGGAGCTGAAGCGCCGCCGCGCCTCCTTCGACTCGTCGCTCGCGCTGAACATCGCCCGCTCGACCGCGTCGACGTTGGGCATGTGCAGCAGCTCGTCGTCGCGCACGAGGCCGCGCTCGGTGAAGAGCCGCCGCAGCCCGCGCGCCCGCTCGAGCCGGCGGGTGACGGCGTCGCGGTCGCCGCGGTCGAGCCCGTCCCAGGCGGCGCGCACCTCCGCCAGCGTGCGCTGCACCAGCAGCTCGAGCGCGACCCGGCGGCGAGAGACCTCCGGGCCCACGCCGGGGGGCAGCATCAGCGTGACGCGGGCGCTGTCCTCCAGGTCGTCGAGCTCGGCGATGCCCGCCTTCACGCTGGCGTAGTCATGGCCGTAGCCCGGGGCCGTCGCCCTCCCGGCGGCGGGGCGCACCGCCCGGCCGCGCGCCGTCGCGAAGCCCAGCATCGCGTCGGGCGTGCCGTCCTTGAGCGAGACCGAGAGCAGCACCGAGCGCGCGGCGTCCCGGGCGACGCTCCCGATGCGCACGTCGAGCGAGCGGTCGCCTGCCTTGCACGGGTACCGGTGGAGCACCTCCGCGCGGTCGACCCGGGGGGTGAGCTGCACGTCGAGCGAGACGTCCGTGGCCACGAGCGCCCGCGCGCCCTCGACCTCGGCGGTCACGATCTCCGCGAGCGCGCTCTCCTCGCGGAGGTAGTGGAAGCGCCCTTCGCCCGCCTCCGCGAGCGCCACGCAGAGCCCCTCGTCGATGCCGTCGCCGAGGCCGACGATGCTGGTCTCCACGCCGCGCGCGTGGCCCTCCATCACCCTGGCGCGTAGGGCGTCGCGCTGGGTCTCTCCCCGCGAGGGGTACCCGTCGGTGAGCAGCAGCACCCGCCGCACCGCGTTGGGGAGCACCACCCGCAGCACCGCCTCGCTGGCCTCGCGCCACCCGGCGCCGAGGTTGGTGCCGATGCCGGTGGTGAGGCGGTCGAGGGCTCGTCGCGCGGTCTCCGCGCCCGCGGCGTCGAAGGGCGCCGGAGGGACGGCGACGCGCGCGTCCCGGTCGAAGGTGATCACCGCGACGCGGTCTTGCGGGCCGAGCGAGGCGAGCACGTTGCGGGTGGCCTGGAGGGCAAGCGCGAAGCGGCCGCCGCGCATCGAGCTCGAGGCGTCGATGGCGATGGCGAGGCACAGCGGCGCGCGCGCCTCGGCGCCGGGTCCGTAGGCGGGCCCCGCCCAGCGCCCGTTGACGTCGAAGAGCAGGAACGCGTCCCGCTCACCGGCGCCGAGCTCCGGGAGCCGGGCGGCGTGACAGACCAGGCCGATGGGCATCGCGCGCCGTCGATCCCTTCTCAGCTGCCCGCGATGGTCATCTGCGCCACGCGAATCGTCGGCGACGCCACCCCGCTCTTCAGGTCGAGGTCGTCGCCCACCGCGTCGATGGAGCTGAAGAGCTCGCGGAAATTAAGGCTGATCGTGACCTCCGAGACCGGGTACGCGAGGGCCCCGTCCTCGATCCAGTAGCCGACGGCGCCGCGCGAGAAGTCGCCGGTCACGGCGTTGAAGCCGAAGCCCATCATCCCGGTGACGAAGAGCCCGCGCTTCGTCGACCGGATGATCTCCGCGTGCGACTGCGTTCCCGGCTGGAGGAAGAAGTTCGACACGCCCGCGCCGGACCCGGTGCTGCTCGCGCTGCTCCCGGTGCTCTTCAGCCCGAGCTTGCGCGCGCCGTAGGTGTCCAGCAGCCAGGTCTTGAGCACGCCGCCCTCGACCACCACGTTGCGGCGCGCCGGGAGGCCGTCGCCGTCGAAGGGCCGCGACCCGGGGCCCGCGTGGAGCAGCGGGTCGTCGACCATCGTCACCAGCGGGCTCGCGACGCGCTCCCCCATGTGGTCGAGCAGGAAGCTGCTGCGGCGGTAG
>Ga0066417_1000190_pt1 | contig 18301 bp, 13 predicted proteins | sample LakWasMet25_LOW6_2_FD_59544 | JGI IMG/M metagenome (GOLD analysis project Ga0066417, IMG submission 59544) | Freshwater sediment methanotrophic microbial communities from Lake Washington under simulated oxygen tension - Sediment Metagenome 25_LOW6 | ecosystem: Environmental > Aquatic >...
AAGACGTTGAAGACGCTCAGGAAGACGTTGAAGACGCTCAGGAAGACGTTGAAGACGCTCCCAGATGCTCCAGGCGTGCGCCGAGGCCCTGGTGGCGAGGGTGGCGCGGCTCTCGCCCGCATCTGGGTGCTGCGCCCCGGCGAGACGGTGCTGGAGCTGGAGGCCAGCGCGGGCCTCGCCACGCACCTCGACGGCGCCTACACGCGGGTGCAGGTGGGGACGACCGAGATCGGGCTCGTCGCCCGGGAGCGGAGGCCCCACCGGACCGACGCGGTGGCGCGCGACCCGCGGGTGTCGGACCCCGACTGGGCCCGGCGCGAGGGCCTGCCCCTGGCGGCGATGCACACGTCCGAGGCCGCGCGCCGGCTGTGCCACCCGACCCTCGGCGGTCCGCCGGGGAGTTCGACCGCCCGGAGGGCATCGACAGGCTGCGGATGCTCGTCCTGGCCGACGAGCCCGACGCGCGCGACCTGCTCGCGGCGGCGCTCGGGGTGCGGTGCGAGAGTGACCGCCGCGGCCTCGGTCGCCGAGGCCCTGGCGGTCTTCGAGGCCGCGCCGCCCGACATGGTGGTCTCGGACATCGGCATGCCGGGCGAGGACGGCTACCCCCTCATCGGGGCGGTGCGCGCGCCCGGCCGATCGGGGCGGGCGGGTGCCAGTCTTGGCGCTGTCGGCCTATGCGCGCCCCGAGGACCGCAAGCGGGCGCTGCGGGCGGGCTTCGACATGCAAGTCGCCAAGCCCATCGACCCGGCCGAGCTGATCGACGTGGTGGCGAGCCTCGCCCGGCAGTTCCCCCGGGCGTGACCATCGTACACGAGCGCGGTCGCATGAAGGGCCGCGCGGGGTCGCGGCACCCGCGGGCGACGGGGCTGCACGTGGTCCACGAGGCGACCGACGCATCTACAGGGCGCCGAGGCGGCAGGGGCTCGCCGCGAGCGACGGCCACGCAGCTCGGCTGCGAGCGAGGTCGCCGTTGAACTCGACGGTTGAGCTGCACGGCGCGGAGCCACCCCGTGAGGCCGCCGGAGGCACTCGCAGACAGGGCGGGTCTCGGGAGCGGCCCCGGGGCGTCGCCGAGCCAGGCCGCTTTGACGACGACAGTTCCAGGGCTTGGAGCGGACAGCTTTCCAGCAAGAGGGACTGCCGCCTTGCGGTCCTATCCCAGGCCCGCTGCTTGGGGCTCGGCCGAGCTCCCTCCGACGGGCGGCTCGCCCCGCAACCAGACCCTGCGCACGGTGTTGGGCAGCCACCGGCCCCCGCGCTGGGAGGGATACCCCTCGGCGGTTAGCTGGCGGGCGATGGCCGCGTACGACCGCCCCTCCGCCCGCAGCGCCCGGATGCGCGCCATGGCCGCGAGCTCTCCCTCCACGGCGCCGAGCACGCGGCGCCCGGTCGCCGGGTCGGTCTCCCCGGTGTGCCGCCAGCCGAGCGCCGGGCGGCCGAGGGGGACGCCCTCCGCCCGCAGGTGCGCCAGCGCGTCGGCGGTGCGCTCGCCAATCGCCTCCCGCTCCCACTGGGCGACGCTCATCAGGATGTACAGCGTCATGCGGCCGGCGGCGGTGCGCGTGTCGATCTGGTCGGCCACGGACACCAGCGCCCAGCGACCCTCGGCGAAGTACGTCTCGATCAGCAGGCCGAGGTCCACCACCCGTCGGGTGAGCCGGTCAAGCTTCGGCACCAGCAGCGCGTCGGCCTGGTGCTCCCGGAGCATCGTCAACGCGCGCTGGAGGGCCGGCCGCTCTAGCGTCTTCGCGCTGATGCCCTCATCGCTTTCTACGGCCACCAACTCCAGGTCGTGCGCCATACAGTGAGCTCTCAGCTTCGAGCGCTGCGCGTCGAGGGACACCCCCTCGTCGGCCTGGCGCTCGGTGCTCACTCGCACGTAGCCCACCACCCGGGTGAGCGCGCGGCCCGAGTCGGGCGAGCTCGACGCGGGGCGGACCTTTGAGCGGCTGCCCTGGGGCCGTCCGCCGCGGTTCAAAGGGAGGTTCATTGGCTCGATTCCTGCTCAATGAGCAGAGCGATCGAAACCGAATGGACCGTATTGGTTTCGTCCCCCTGCCTGGCCGCGTCGTTCCCAGCGCCGAAGTGGGTCACTCGTCCCCCAGCTCATCGCTCCGGCCGTCCTTCCGCGCCCGCAAAGCCTCGTAGGCAAGCGCCCGCAGAACGTCGGCGCGTGAGATGGTCTCGCCGGGCCGCTCCGACCTGACGACCACTCGTTCCTCGTCGAGCGCCTTCACGAGGTCCGGTGGCATTCGTAGTGACATGGGTAGCCACTTCGCTTCTGTCTTGTTGGCCATTCGCTTACTCCAACGGTCACCATGTCTTCGGCGTGAGGACGTGTCAACCGGAGCGCGCTCGGGTGTCCGCCCCTCGGTTTTGTCTTGTTTTGTCGATGAAACGAGCGCGCCTTCCACTCGTGAAAGTCCGCTGCCCTAACCCTATCCCTAACCCTGTCCCTATCCCTGTTCGATGTCGTGACAGTGCTTTCACGACGCCGTACGGTTTGACACTCAGCTTTCACGCGACGGAGTGAGCGCATGCCGAACGAGAACCGCCCGCAGTCGATCCTCATCTTCGAGTACCTCCGCGACAGCGGGAAGCTGGGGGGCAGGCGCCGTTGCGTCGAGGAACACGCCGTGGATCGCCTCGACATGCGCCGGTGGGTTGAGTACCTGGTCGAGGAGTGGCGGCCGGGCCGGTATCGCATCGAGTTTCGCGACCACCGCAACGTCCTGGTCCGTGGGGGAGTCCGCGCCGTGACGGTGCGAGCTCGCCGGTGAGCACGCCGGCCCGCGCCTCGGGCGCATCGACCGGCGCTCGGGCGTAGACAGAACGCGTGGGAGCTGGACGGATCAGCGAGCCGCGCAGGCGGTCTGCGTGTTGGGGCACGAGCCGCGGCTGGTCCCGAAGACGATGCAGGACGCGCTGGTCCCGCACATCGCGTCGCTCGTACAGACCTGGGCGCAGTAGCAGCGCCCCGAGGTGCCGCAGAGGTTGCAGTAGCCGTTCGGGCAACTGCCGAGCACTCCCCGGCACTGCCGGTAGGGCGTGCAGGCCGGGTCCGTGCAGATGAATGGCCGTCGCGGCAGTCCGTCGCTCCCGATCGTCGGAGTGCAGGCTTGGCCGCCGGTGCAGTCCGAGTCGATGTTGCACCGCCGAGGGCTCCCGACCGAGGTGCCCGGTGGCACGCAGAACCCGTCGTCGTCGCCGATCGCGGCGCACCATGATCCAGCGCCGCAGTCGGAGCTCACGCGGCAGGGGGCGACGCAGTAGTTGGCGCTGCCGATCGGCCCCACGCAGGACGTGCCGCCCGTGCAGCAGCGCGAGTCGCACGGCGACGCACAGCACGAGCCGGCGATGCACCTCTGGCGGGCCGGGCAGTAGCCGCTCGGGCTGCTCGGACTGCACGGCGACACGCAGAGCCCCGCCATGCACGACTGGCCCGGAGGACACTGCCCGCCAGGGTTGCTCGCGCTACAGATCCCGGGGCCGGTATCGACCGCGATGGGGCCGGTGTCTCGCGGTCCGCTGACGTCTTCGGGTGGGCGACCGACGTCTTCGGGCTCGCGTCCGACGTCGATCGAGGGGCCCAGATCCGGCGTGGGCATGCCGCGGTCCATCTCGACGCCGACGTCCACGATCGGAAGGCCGCTATCCGCCCCGCCGGGATCGACACTCGCCCCGCAGCCGATCGTCCACAGGCACGCGAACACACTCCACGCTCCGAACCTCATGCCGATGTCCCTCCTCGATCGCCCGGCGTCACTACGATCGCCCTCGCGAACGGCGAGGTTTGAGCAGAGCAGCCGCGAGAGGTCAAGTGTTGCCTGGTTCTGCATAGCTCTGCCGACGACCCAGGGCTGTGCGATCGCCCCGGAAGAAGCGTGTCACCCGCTACCGTTCGCCCGGGTACGACCAGGCCCTCGCGCGCGTCGCCGCGAACGTGCGGCACCTACGCGAGGCGAGGGGGTGGTCGCAGGAGGAGGTCTGCTCTCGGGCGGGGGCCATGTCCGAGCGCCTCTATCGCCTCGTCGAGTCGGGCGGCACCAACGTCACCGCGGCGACCCTCACGCGCCTGGCGGAGGCGTTCGCGGTGGATGTCGCTGCTCTCCTCGCTCCCGTTCGTGGAGCCTCCGGTAAGCCTCGCGTGCAGCCGGACGACACGCCTGTCACGTCCATCGCACCGGCGGTGGCCGCGTCGCTGTTGCTCGACCCCGCGACGCTGCGAGATCCCGCGGTCGCAGCCGCGCTCGATGCCGTGCTCCGGCGACGCGGTCATCTACCGCGAGTTGCGAACCCGACACCCGAGGAAGCGACCGCGAGACCCGCGCGGAGAGACGACCCGCCGACAAGCGACGAGGACCTTCGCTCTCACCTCTCTTCGCGCGCGGTCGAGCTCCCCACGGTGCCCAAGGGAAGTGGCCTGCGGAACTTCCTGATCGCGCTCCTCGTCGCGAACCCTCGGGGGCTGCTCACCGCGGAGATGACCGAGGCCGCAGCGAGCGCGAAGCTGCGGCACCGGAAGAACGAGATCCACGAGATCGTGCGCTCGCTGCAAGAGTCCGGGGACCTCAAGCGCGACGGGCGCCGAGGCTCGTTCGTGTACTCCCTGCGCCGCACGCCGTCCGCACCCGCGTAGCCACGTGCCCGCGCCCGATCGCGATGGCGATCGCAGAGGTCACGCGCGAGGCGGCGATTGCTGGACACCCCCGCGGGGAGATGGAGTAACTCACGGGCACCGACGACGCTTTCTACGCCCGTCGCCGAGGGGTTTCTCGATGCTGCCTGATCTCGAAACGCTGATCGCCGGGCTCGTCAACCGCGACGCACCGCGGACCGAAGCCGACTTGCAAGCCCAGGTCCGTCAGCTCCTCGTCACCGCTCCGCTCAACCTCGACGAGGAGGCCCTCCACAACGTGCTCCTGGAGTCGCCCGCGGGCGCGCGGCGGCGCATCGACGTCGAGGTCGGCTCGACCGTCATCGAGCTCAAGAAGGACCTCCGCGTCGGCAACGTTCGCGTCGACGCCGTGACGCAGCTCCAGGGCTACGTTGCCTCGCGGCAGGAGAAGTTCGGCCGGCGCTATGTCGGCGTGCTCACCGACGGCGTCGAGTGGATCTGTTATCACCTCCGCGACGGCGCCCTCGCCGAGGTCGCGAAGCTCGACCTCAACCCGAAGAAGCCCGACTCGCAGGCGTTGTGCGTCTGGCTCGAAGGCGTCCTCGCCACCACGCGCGACGTGAAGCCGACGCCCGAGGCCATCCGTCGGGGGCTCGGCTCCGGCAGCTCGGGGTACGCCCTCGACCGCGCCACCGTCGCCGCGCTCTACGCTTCCAACGCGCAGGCGCCCGAGGTGCGCACCAAGCGGCTGCTCTGGGCGCGACTGCTGGAGACCGCGCTCGGGACGCAGTTCACCGACAGCGACGACCTCTTCATCGAGCACACGCTGCTCGTCAACAGCGCGGAGCTGATCGCCCACGCCGTGCTGGGCCTCGACCTCGAAAGCGTCGCGCCCGAGCTGCTTCTGGGCGGCGAGTCGTTCGAGGAGGCCCAGGTGCACGGCGTCGTCGAGCGCGACTTCTTCGACTGGGTCGTCGATGTCCCGAGCGGCGACGCGTACGTGCGCGCGCTCGCACGGCGCATCAGCCGCTTCGACTGGAGCGAGGTCGAGCACGACGTCCTCAAGGTGCTCTACGAGTCCGTCATCGGCGCCGAGACCCGCAAGCGGCTGGGCGAGTACTACACGCCCGACTGGCTCGCGCAGCAGGTCGTCGAGCGCGTGGTCGATGACCCGCTGCACCAACGCGTGCTCGACCCGTCGTGCGGCTCGGGGACGTTCCTGTTCCATGCGATTCGCCGGTACCTCGACGCGGCGAAGGCGAAGGGGACGAAGCTCCGCGCGATGCTGGAGGGCGTCACTTCGCACGTCGTCGGCATCGACCTGCACCCCGTCGCGGTGACCTTCGCGCGCGTCACGTGCCTGCTCGCCATCGGCCGCGAGCGGCTCCAGAGCTCGCAGCGCGGCGCCGTGCGCGTGCAGGTCTTCCTCGGCGACTCGATGCAATGGCGGAAGGAGAGCGCCTCGCTGCTCAACGCGAAGGAGCTCACCATCGCTGCCGACGACAAGCGCGAGCTCGTGCCGCCGACGTTTCGCTTCCCCGCCGAGCTGCTGGACGACGCGCAGCGCTTCGACGCCCTGATTGACAGGCTCGCGACGCTTGCCGGCAACCGCAAGCCGGGCCTGCCGTACCCAGCGATCAAGGGCGCCCTGCGCACGCTCGGCATCCCCGAGTCGGCGGACGCCACCGTGACGGCGAGCTTCCACCTGATGTGCCGGCTCCACGACGAGGGGCGCGACCACGTGTGGGGCTATTACCTCCGCAACCTCGCGCGCCCGGAGTGGCTCGCGCGCGACGAGAACCGCGCGGACGTCCTCGTGGGCAATCCCCCGTGGCTGGCCTACCGGTTCATGCCCCCGGCGATGCAGGCCGACTTCCGCGCGATGAGCGAGGCCAGGCACCTCTGGCACGGCGCCAAGGTGGCCACGCAGCAGGACCTCTCGACCCTTTTTGTCGTCCGCTGCGCCGACCGCTACCTGCGCGACGGTGGGCGCTTCGGCTTCGTGCTGCCCAGCGCGGTGCTCGACCGCGGGCAGTACGAGGGGTTCCGCACCGGGTCGTTCGACGCGAAGGGCGTGGGCAACCTGCGGTTCGTCTTCGAGACGCCGTGGGACCTGCGGCGGATCCGGCCGCACTTCTTCCCCATCGCCGCGAGCGTCGTGTTCGGACGCCGTGGCCCAAAGGGCGCGAGCGCCATCGCACTGCCCAACGCGGAGATCTGGACGGGTCGGCTGCCGCGAACGAACGCCGCGTGGTCCGAGGTGGCGTCGCTGCTACAGCGAGCGGGCGCGTCGGAGGAGGTCGTCGAGACGGTCGAGGGATCGCGGTACCACAGCCACTTCCGGCAGGGCGCGGTGATCGTTCCGCGTGTGCTCTTCATGGTCGAGCGCAAGCAGGCGAAGGCGCTCGGGCTCGGACAGGGCCGGGTCGCCGTACGTTCGGTTCGGAGCGCCAACGAGAAGAAGCCGTGGAAGGACCTTCCTTCGCTCGACGGGGTGGTGGAATCGGTGTTCATCAGGCCGGTACACCTGGGCGAAACGGTGCTGCCGTACCGCCTGCGTGAGGCGCTGCTCGCGGTCATCCCCCGCGACGGCAAGGGCCTGCTCGACGGGCAGACGGAGCGGCTCCAAGGCTACGAAGGCTTGTCGAAGTGGGTCGCGAAGACCGAGGCGCTCTGGGAGGCCCACCGCTCGTCGGATCGGCTGAGCCTGCGTGAACAGCTCGACTACCATGGGAAGTTGACCATCCAGTTTCCCATCCAGCCGACGCGGATCGTCTACGCGAAGTCGGGGATGCACCTGGCCGCGGCGAGGGTCGACGACCTCCGCGCGGTGATCGACCACAAGCTCTACTGGGCGACCGCGACGACGCCCGAGGAAGCACTGTATCTCTGCGCGATTCTCAACGCGGCCGTGACGACCCAGCGGGTGCGTCCGCTGATGTCGTACGGCAAGGACGAGCGCGACATCGACAAGTACGTCTGGAAGCTGCCGATCCCGCTCTACGACGCGACCGTCGAGGAGCACCGGGCGCTGGCGGCGCTGGGCGCGCGCGCCGAGGAGGAGGTCACGGCGCTGGCGCTCTCCGAAGAGGTCCACTTCGCGACGGCGCGTCGGGCGGTGCGGGAAGCGCTGGAGGCCAGCGAGGTGGGACAGGAGATCGAGGCGCGGGTCGCGGCGCTGCTCGGGTAGGTCGGTGCTGCCGGCGAAGACGCTCGGGCAGGGACCGCTAGCGGTCACGGCCTCCGTCCACCGCTCTCCTCGCCGCCGCCCGACCCTCCTCAACGAGCGCCGACACGTGCGGCGCCCAGGCTCGATGGTGGAGCCATCTTCCCCGCATGGGACCCCTTCCTCCGCGGGGTTGAGCAGCGCCACCAGCGAGCGGACCCACGCCGTACTCAGAAACCCGATCGAAATTGGGCTCGCACGAGTTATGGCGGCACGACCCTCGCGGCGGCAGACTTCCGCCCCTACGCGATGAAAACGGTGATCGAGACGCTCATGTTCGGCTGGCAGCAACACTTCCGCGTCGAGCTTGAATTCAAAGCTGGCGAGGTGTTCGACAAGCTGTTGCCGGCACTCGGTCGTCCGACAGTGACCGTTGTAGGCGTCCGCTGCGAGGGTTCCCATGAAGCGCATGCCGTATGCGTCGAGCCCGCGGATCGCGAACCGAACTCGTCGATCTTCAATGGCATCGAGGCGGACATCGCCACGATCGAGCGTGAGCATCCGTGGCACAAGGTGATCGACGACGACGCCCGTGCAATGGCGCAGAAGCCCCGGCACATCCGTGTGGCCTCGATCCGTCAGGCTGTCCAACAGCGTCTCACCGCGTTCGATGCTGGTGGTGCGGGAGTATCATTCGTCGGCCTGCTTTCTACTGTCGGGGAGTACGAGGTCATGCCGGTCTTCCGGTTCGACCGTGCCCGCTTTGAGTCGCTCCCCCACATCGCAAGGGAACTGGTGGACGAGCAACGAGGATTCTCGTTTGAGCGAAGCCTCCATGAGGCGGCGCTCGGCGTGCTGATCTGGCAGGCTCGGTTGGCTCTCAGCGTTACTGAGCCCGGCGAGCCCTCGTCGTACTTATATCCAAGCGCCGATGAGATCCTGCGGAATGCCGGGCGCAACTTGATGAGCACGCCGCCCTGGGCCGCCGACCGGCGCGGAGACTTCGGCACCCTGTTCGACGCCTGCAACGTGATCGCCTCCATGCCCCACGAGAGTCGGGCCGCGCGAGGCCGGATAGTGATCGCGCAGTCGAATCACCCGACGATTGAGTCGGTCGTCACCTTTGCGACGCCCGCGCCGCTCTCGCAGCACGGGTGGGTACGGAAGCTCGTCGAGATGGCGAGGGGCGATGTGTGCCTTCTATCGGATGGTGTGGTTCTCAGCGGACTCGCACGTCTCAAGGGTACCTACGATGCGGCCCGCGAGGACCTGTTCACGGTCACCTTCGTCAGCCAGCACGTCTGGGAGCTGAGGCACGATGCGCAGGTGTTAATGCGCGTGGAACTTGGGGTGCCGACACTGCCGCGCCCCAAGAAGGCGAAGGATGCGTTCTGCCACAACATCAAGCGCGTATTCCGTGGAGTGAAAACCCTCGACGCCGATGCGATATGGAACGTCGTGGAGTCCGCGATGAGCCAGGCGCACGGCACGATAGTGGTGATCCATGACAAGGCCGCTGACGAGGCTCGCCGCCTGTGCACCCAGGCGACGCCAATCGTGCCGACGTTGCTCGATGCGGTCGCGGTCGAGCGGGTGACGAGCATCGATGGCGCTGTGCTGCTGGACTCCGCCGGGGTCTGCCATGCCGTGGGCGTGATCCTCGACGGACTTGCCTCGGAAGAATGCACCCCGGCTCGTGGGGCTCGCTACAACTCGGCCGTCCGGTTCGTGGGGAGCGCGAAGGGAACGCCGAAGCTCGCGGTGGTTGTTTCGGAGGACGGCAACGTCGATGTGCTGCCTACTCTACAGCTGGAGCTACCTCGCTCGGAGCTGGAAGGAGCGCTCGCGAACGCTCAGGCAGTGCGCGCTGGAGCCGATCTCGAAGCACTCCATCGCGTCGTGGTGTGGTTCGATCGTCACCGCTTCTATCTCGACGCGGCGGCGGCAGCGCTCGCGAACGAGGTGCGCGATGCCTACGAGCAAGTGCCCGCGGACGGCTACTACAAACGATCGTTTCGGACGTTCGTTGCAAGCGTTGGTCTCGATGACTCGTATTTCGTCTGACCGGGGAGAGCGAGCTGTACGAGGGCGTCGGTGCGGAGGTGGAAGGGATCGATGGACGCTGCGCTCATCGCTGGCGACACTTCGCCCGTGCTGCGACGGTTCCCCTCGTGCTGCTGCTCGCGGCGTGCTTGCCCGCCCCGGCGCCTCCGGGGCCTGACCTCTTCCACGTAGCCGTTAGCGGCGTGTCCGGGGGTCACTTCTCGGCGTGTGGGGCGACGCCGTCACGTCGACCGCCTAGCTCGCCGGGGGCTTCGTCGGCGTCGAGGGCGCGCTGGTCGCCGACGGCCGCGTCGGGCGCCTCGTGGCCTACGCCACCGGCCGCTTCGAGACCCATGCGAAACGCCGCGGGGTAACGATCACGTTGAAGCCCGCCGCGCACGGACGATCGATGACCTCGCGCCAGCGGCCATCCGCGACCGCACGCTCAAGCTCTTCAAGGTTGCGAAGACGCTCTGGCCGGGCCCGTAGAAATTCGAGCCGCCAACCTCGTGGGTCAGCGCGGCGGCCGCCGTCCACCCACCGGGCCTGGCCGTGTGCTTCGTGGTGGTGGTGGCGGCGGAATCACGACGCCGACAGCACTCTGCATCTCTCGGATGTGCGCCAGGCGCGACTCCCACTCGTCGTGACCCGGGGACATCGCGATGGCGCGCCCCATGGCGTCGATGCCCGTCGCGAACTGGCCGGAGTACGCTCGCACCAGCCCCAAGTTGTACAGGGCCGCGGCCATGTAGGCGACGGCGCGGTGCTGGCGCGGCTGGGCGTCCTGCTCGACGAGCTCGGTGAGCGATCGGATCGCCTCGTCGAAGTTCTGGGCGCGCACCAGCCCGACGGCGGCCCCGCAGCGGGCGTCGCCGCAGGCTTCGAACCGCAGGGTCTCCGACGCCGTCTGCGGGAGGTTCTCCCGAGCGAAGGCTTCGAGCGCGCGCTCCTGGAGCGAGCGGAGCAGGGCCTCGCCGTCCACGGGCTCGGGTTCCTGATCGCCGTCGTCGGAGCCGCGACGGCCGGTGGTGCGCACCTCGTCATGCTCGGAGAAGTCGCGCTGGTAGACGACGCGGACAGGGCGAGTGCGGGCCATCACCTGGACGTGCAGGCGGAAGGTCGCGTCGACGTGGCGGACGATCGTCTGGCAGCGGTAGGGCTGGTCGACTGGGACCGTGTACTCCTCCTCGCGGAACTCGGTGTGGGTGCGTCGGCCCATCGATCGAGGCGTGCCTCCGGCGGCCGCGACCACAAGGTTGCCGATCGCTTCGCCGAGCTGCTGATAGTTCTGCTCGCGGGTCTGCGCCGAGGGCGGCGGCGCCGGGTCCTCGACCTCGTAGGGGACGCGGCGAGTGCGAGTCTCCTGGAGCGTGCGCACGCACCGCGCGGGCTCCACCTCGACGGCCTCCTCGCCGACGCGGCTCTCCTGCACCGCGCCCGAGACGGCCATGTGGACCGCGCCACTCGTGACCACGTCGAACGACCGCGTGGCGTCGATGACGTGGGCCATGCGCTGGGTGATGCCCGTGGAGTTCTCGTTCTCGAAGGGCAGCACGAGGACGCGGAAGCCCCAGCGCGACAGCGGCGAGGGTGGCTCGTAGCTGACTTCGGCCTCCCACTCGGAGGCCGCCGATGGGGCCGGCGGAGCGCCGCGGCCGCCGTACGAGCTGGGCCCGCCGTTGCCGTAGTAGTAGGTCGCGCTCCCGGAGCGACCTCCGCAGGCCGAGAGTGCAAGCGAGGTCACCACCGAGGCCACCACCGTCCCGACCCACCACGCGCGCGCCATGCTCATCGCCACCATCCCCTCCGCCGAAGAGGCTACCGCGTCTCAAACGGTCCCGTCACGCCGACGGGACGAGGTGGAAGCGGCGCCCCACGCAGGACCTCGAAGCCAGACGTCCGCCTCCTGAGCGAGGGTCGGCGCTGGGTGAGGGACCCTCGCTGCATGCCTGGCGTCCACCTCACGCCGCGCCTGACCCTTTCGCTCTCGCTGGCGGCGTCCGCCCGAAGGCATTCACGACGCCCGCGAGGCGGCCGGGGCTCGCCCCTCCTTCGGCGCTGCGCCCGAAGTTCAACGCCAGGACGGCGGATGAGAGGGAGCTCTCACTCAGCAGCCGGGCGGTGGGGTAGCGTCCCGCGCCGGAGGCACGCGAATGGGACTTTTCGACGATCTGCGGCAGTTGTCCGAGCAGGTGCGCAAGCGCCAGACACATGTGAAGGGTGAGGAGGCGACCAAGCAGGCGCTAATCATCCCCTTCCTCCAGGTGCTGGGCTTCGACGTCTACGACCCGCAGGAGGTCGGCCCCGAGTACATCGCGGACTTCGCCAAGAAGAAGGGCAGCGGCGGGTTCGAGAAGGTCGACTACGTCATCAACCTCGGCGGTGCGCCCGCGATGTTCGTCGAGTGCAAGCCCATCGGCGCGGTGCCCGAGGACCACGACGGCCAGCTCGCGCGGTACTTCAACGCGACGCCGTCGGTGCACGTCGGGGTGGTGACCAACGGGACGCGCTACCGCTTCTTCACCGACCTGCGCGCGCCGAACATGATGGACGCCACGCCGTTCCTGGAGTTCGACATCCTCGCCTTCACCGAACGCGATGCTGAGAACCTCCGCGCCTTCACGAAGGAGGGCTTCAACGCGGCGGCCATCCAGTCCTACGCCGAGGACATCATCTACACCGAGCGGCTGACGGGGTTGGTCAACGAGATCCTCCGCAGCCCGTCGGACAACTTCGTGCGCTTCCTCCTCGGCGAGCTGGAGATCGGCCCCGGCCGCGTCACCGGCAAGGTGGTCGACCGCTTCCTGCCCATCGTGAAGCGAGCAGTGCAAGGCACGCTGCTGGAGATGATGACCCGCTCCATCACCCAGGAGATCGCGACGCCCGCCCCCGCGCCTGCCCCCTCCGTCATCGAGCCGCCACCGTCGCCGGTCCGCACTTCGATTCCGTCGGGTGAGCCTGCGGACGCGAGCCGCTCCAGCATCGTCACCACGGCCGAAGAAATGGAACTCTTCGAGATCGTCAGCCGCATCTGCGCCGAGTCCCCGAGCAAGCAGAGCATCGCCTACAAGGACACTGCCACCTACTTCGGGATCCATCTCGGGAAGGTGACGCAGTGGTTCTTGCGAGCGTGGTGCACGGGCGCGAAGAAGGCGCTGGTGACGCGCGTCCCGCTCGATCAGACGCGGCTCCTGGCGCACGGGTTCGAGGTCGACGCCCCGTCCGAAAACGTCGGGTCCAGCCGCGTCTACTTCGCTACGATCAAGGACGTGGAGAAGCTCCGCCCCCTCGTGCTCATGGCCTACGAGGAGCAGGTGAAGCGGATGCGCGCGGGCGTTGAGGAGTAGTCACGCCGAAGAACAGCGGCGGCGCTTTCGACGGGGTGCACCCGGGCACATGCCTCGCGCTCGGGTGCTCCTGCGGCGTCGACTACTGCAACGTCTTCACCTCGGAACCCTGGGTCACCTTCGCATGCGCGTGGACTCGGCCGACACCTCGCAGCCGAACGCCGCCGCGATAGCAACAATACGTTGGATCCCCTCTGGCACCCAACCGCCTCGGCATCGCCCACACGAACTCGATCCAGCGCCGAGCCGTAGATCGCTCGGTCACCGCGACGATCTGAACGACACGGAGAACCGTGCATGCTCTTCAACCAACCGATCCAATCCCTGACGGCCGAGTCGATCCGGCAGCTCATTCGGGACGCCGCTCCAGAGGGCCAACAGCTCGATTACAAGAGCGCGCTGCCCGACCCACGCGACGGGAACAATTGTCGCGACTTCCTGGTCGACGTCGTCTCGTTCGCAAACGCGCGGGGAGGCGACATCGTGTTCGGCGTGAGCGAGCACGACGGGCTGGGGACCGCGAAGGCGATCGAGGGACTCAAGGGCTTCAAGCCTGACGACGAACTTCGGCGGCTCCAGCAGATGATCGAGTCGGGCGTCTCGCCACCGGTGCCCGTTCGCGCCGTCGTCATCAGCGACCTGACGGAGGGGCCGGTGCTCGTGCTCCGAATCCCGCAAAGCTGGGCGGGACCCCACATGGTCTCGCGGGAGAACCAGACGCGCTTCTTCGTCCGCCGGAATCTCCAGAACCTCCCGATGCAGGTGCAGGAGATCCGGTCGGCGTTCGTCGGGAGCGACGAGTTGCCGCAGCGGATCCGACGCTTTCGGGACCAGCGGCTGGCCCTGATCCAGGGGGGCGATGCGCCAGCGCGCATCAGGGACGAACCGTTCTACGCGGTGCACGTGGTCCCGCTCCAGGCGATGCAGCAGCCGGCAGCGCTCGACCTCGTGGCGATCGTTGGCGACCGATACGGCGCACATCTGCCTCGACCGCCCTGCGCTAGCCGCCCGACGCACCGCTTCAATGTCGACGGGGTCGTGAGCGTCTCCACGGTCCAGTCCGCCACCATCCGGGCCTACGCGCAGACGTTCCGCAGCGGGATCGTCGAGGGCGTCGAGGCGAGCGCCGTACGCGCAGCCGAGAAGGGCGAGCGCTGGTTTGCTGTCCACGCCATCGAGCGCGGGATCTTCGACGTCGTCGAGCGGACTCTCGACCTTTACCGCGCGCATGATGTCGCCTTGCCCGCGGTGGTACTGGTGTCGGTCGTGGGGGCGAGGGGCGCCCTCATCCCCGACAACGGGTCCGCCGAATTTGAAAGCGAACCTGTCGATCGAGACACAGTCCTGCTCCCCGACGTGATGATCGATTCGTTCGATCGGAGCGTGGACGCACACTTACGTCCGGTCTGCGACGCCCTGTGGCAGTCGGGCGGCCAGGTGAGGAGCCGTTCCTTCGACGAGACCGGGGCGTACACCGGACGAAACCATTAGCGCGTCCGGCGCGGGCCCTCTCCGCCCGCGATTGAATCCGATGCCGGCCGCCGCGCGGCCGTGGTAGCCCCCCGACCGTCGGAGCGGCCCGCGCATCCCCCCCGCGCACACGGTCGCTCCGACACTGATTTCCTTCGCACTGGCTCCACCTCTATCGGGGCCGCGCCATCCGCTGGTCGCGCATCGGATACGGCCCCCGCGGCCTGGCCGAGACGCTCGCGAGCCTCTCGCACGTGAGCCGCGAAGTCCGCGTCTTCTGCCTGGTGTCGGGTGCCGGGACGGCTGGCATGGTGGGCGTCCTCTGGTACTGCATCGACGGTGGCCTCGTCGGGGCGCTCGACCTACGGCTTGGTTCGGACGGGCCGCCCCATCCCGACCGTTGATCCTGCGCCGCTGATGATCCTACCATCCCGTCGTGGGACCGATGCGGGTGGGGCTGTCGCTGGTGCTGTCGTGGTTGCTGCTCGGCTGCTCGCCGGCCGTCGAATGGACGCAGATGCGAACGCCGCCGCGGCCGATGCGCCCGCGCCGCGCAGGCAACGTCCAGGTCTTCACCACGCAGCCGCCACGCTGGCGCTACGTCGAGGTGGGCATCATCGAGTCGCGCGAGGGCACCCTCAACGGCACTGGTGAGTACGTGCTCGCGGACATCCGCAACGAGGCGGCCGAGCGCGGGTGCGACGGCCTCCTGCTCAACATCATGGATCAGCAGGTGAGCTCGTTCTCGATGACCCGCGCCGGCGCGTTCGGCAACTCGGGCACCGAACGGGCATACCGAGCCATCTGCATCGTGTTCGACGGGCCGTGACCGCCGCGGCATAGCGCACGTAAGCCGTCGCCCGGCGGGTCGGCATGGACGAGCGGGCAAGCTCGCGTCGGCGATCGAGACCGTCGAGGCGTGAGTGGCGCTGATGCGGGCGACGGGGCCACCACCGAGCTCGACGTCGGGACGGGTTGAGGGTGATCTGTGACTTTCTCGCCGACGCGGCGACGGGCGGAGTGCTGGCGACCGGCGGCCAGATGTCGAACGTGGAAGGTGGCCGAGTGGCACCAGGCGGACGGCCTCACCCCCGACGCGTGGCCTCGCCGCTCGCCTCGTCCTTCCACCAGTGGACGTAGTTCCCCTTCGTGCCGGCGCGCTCGACGTGTCCGCGGCGCGCGAGGTAATGCAGGGCGAAGCTCACATTGCTCCTCGGCAGCGCCTCCTGACCCGCCGCACGCGCTGCGTGGAGCAGTTCGCTCGCGGTGAGGCCCTGCGGATTCGCGGCGAGCACCGTCGCCAGGAAGTCCCTCAACTCCGGCATCGTGAATGTCCGCCCGCGCGCCGACGGGTACGCCGGCAAGATGAACTCCGTCGCCACGATCCGCGGCTTCGGTGACGGCACCGCGATGGCAGGGGGAGCCTGCCCGCTCCCTGCGTCGTCGCCGCGCTCGGTGAGACCGCCCAACGCCGCAGCCTTCGGCCGGTGCACCGAGGGGTTATCCACCATGGCCGGCTCTTCGATCCCCTTGAGAGGATGCGCCGTCGAGGCAGGGGTTGCTGGTGGCGTAGCCGCGGGCACCGGGACGGCCACGCGTGGCAGCACCGCGGGCCGTCCTGCGCCCCTCCGGGTCGGTGCCACGGCAGCCTGGACGAACTCCGTGAAGTCCGCACCGAAGCCCGCCGCGAGGCGCGCCAAGGTCACCGCGGTGACGTTGGTGCTGCCTGCCTCGACCTGCCGCAGGACGAACACCGAGAGTTCAGCGCAGCGAGCGGCGGCCTCCTCCTGCGTCCACCCGCGCTCCTGCCGAAGCCGCCGCACGTTTGCCGCGAGCCGCCCCAGGAGGTCGAGGTACTCCCGCGACCGGTAGAGGGGGTCGCGCTTCGTCGCTTGCCTCCGCACAGCGCATCGTGGCTGTCAACGAAGGTTGCGGAATAGCCGCTGTGGCCTATGGTCGCCCTTCGCGACGCCGAGGGTGACGCGCGCCGAGCGGCGCACGACGCGACTGACTGGAGGGCTGTGACGATGGGGACGACGATGGGCAGATCGAGGCGGTTGGTGCTGGCGGGCGTGGCCTGCCTGGCGATGGTCGGGTGCGGCAACGACGACGTCCGTCCGATCGTGGAGGACGACGGCGGGAGAGTTGAGGCCGACACGGGGACGGTGACCGTGATGGACGTTGGCGCGGACGTCGTGATGCCATTGTTCTGCGCCGCAGGCCGCACGCAGAGAGACTGCGTCTGCGACGGCGGCCTGCGGGGCACGCAGACATGCGCGGGCAACGGCCAGGACTACGACCCGTGCGTGTGCGCGCCCGACGCCGGCGCGGGCGCCGGGCCGACGCGCGTATGTGAGCCGGGGCGCTCCACGGGCTGCACCTGCACCAGTGGCGCGAGCGGCTCGCAGGTCTGCGCGGCTGACGGTCGGCGTTACGAGGCGTGCATGTGCGCGGCGCCCGACGCGGGGCCGCTGCTGTGCAGCCCAAGCAACCCCGCCGGCGCCTGCCCCTCGGGCCAGACCTGCATGGGCGGCCTGTGCGTCTCTCCGTGCAGCCCCAGTACGCCGAGCGGCTATTGCTCTGGGGGGCAGCGCTGCATCGCGGGGTCGTGCTGCGCGACGGCCTGCGACGCGCGCTGCTGCACCGGCGGTACCTTCTGTGTGGGTCCGATCGCGGGCGCCAACCAATGCGTCTCGCACTGCCGCGTGAGCTCCGACTGCGGCGCCGGTTCGTGGTGCGCGGCCATCGGCGATGACGACGGGTACTGCGTGCCACCGGGCGCGTCGGTGAGCGGCTCGCGCCGCTGCAACATCGACTCCGACTGCACCGGCGGGCAGGCGTGCACGCCGACCATCGGCGCCGGCGGGGTTCCTCGCCGTCCCTTCATCTGCACTGACCCCGCCTGTGCACCCTACCGCCAGTGCCGCGGCGTGCTCGGGAGCTGCCCCGAGGGCTACTGCAACTTCTGCGGCGCCTCGGGCCGCTGCTACTGCGCAGGCGTCTGCGCCAGCGACGCCATGTGCGGCGCGAGCGCGTCCTGCATCATGTTCGCAAGCAGCCGCGGCTCCTGCTCGACCTCGCAAACCGCCTGCGCGCCGCGCTGATCGCTACGCCCGCCTGCCGCGCTACTGGCGCGGCCACGAGGCGACCTGCGTCCGCAGGGCGCCCTCCGCGGAGGCCACCGTTGTCATCACCGACCTCGCCTCGGGTCGGTGGCGCTTCCACACGCCCATCTTGAAGCGTTTCAACGGGCAACGAGGTCCGTCAGGTCGGCTACGCCGGGCGGTCGAGGCGAGTACCCGCGTCGTCGGCGTCCGCCCCGACATCGGGGACGACGGGCGGCTAGACCCGGCGCCCCCGCCTCCCCCGACGTCCCGGCCGGAACCACAGGATCGAAGCGACCGACGCGAAGTCTACCCGGCGCTATGGGCAGCGCCGAGCTGAACCCACAGATGGCGGATCGCGATGCGGGTACCGTCCGTGATGCGGTGGCTACTCGAATCGAGGCGGACAACCGGCACATCATCGGGCCCGTTCAATGTCAGCTTGTCGTGCGTGTCCCACGGAATTTCGTCGAGGGGAGCCTTTATAAGCAACGGCCCGCTCGGAGGCTACGCGAGGGTCTCATATCGGGCTTCGAGTTCTGCGAGAAG
>Ga0066417_1000204_pt1 | contig 17277 bp, 25 predicted proteins | sample LakWasMet25_LOW6_2_FD_59544 | JGI IMG/M metagenome (GOLD analysis project Ga0066417, IMG submission 59544) | Freshwater sediment methanotrophic microbial communities from Lake Washington under simulated oxygen tension - Sediment Metagenome 25_LOW6 | ecosystem: Environmental > Aquatic >...
GAAGAGTTAAAGTTTCTGAATGAGCAAGCAATAGAAATGCACTCAGAAATTGACGATCAAAACTTTGTATCTGCACACGATATTTGGGCAAAGTTAGACAACGAAGAAAAGACAGCGGTCTGGTCAATGCTTGATAGCAAGACTAGATCATCATTTAAGAAGTACCAAGAATCACTTAAACAAGAAAAGGCGGCAGCATAAATGGCACAGCCTGAAACTCAAAAAATTATTCCTACATCAAGAGTGAATGTATTAACTAAGCATCTTGGTCTAGGTCAATTAAGCGTGAAAGCAATTAAAGATATGGGATTTTCACCTGTATTTCAAATTGACGATGGCAGAGGTGGGTGCTATTGGAGTCCATCAATAGTTAGTGAGATTGAAAGCTATGTTGACAGCAAAAGAATTAAATCTCCAAAACAAAGAAATCAAATCCCAGAGCAAGAATTTTATAACCTATTTGAATTAATTGGAAATGATGTAAGCACAATTAAATCAATGATTGAAGATTTAACGAAGCAAGTAAAAGAAACAAAAGAAAACCAGTATGACTTATTAGATATTTTTAATAGAGATTCTGCTGTACTAGAAAAATTTACAGACAAGATTATTCAACTCATAGAAAGAAAAAAATAATGGCTACATTCGAGCAGCGCGACCAATCAGGCGCACTATTTAAAAACAGTAAAAAGACAGAATCAAAGCATCCTGACTATCAGGGTGATTGTATGGTAAATGGCGTAAAAATGCGTATGTCAGCATGGCTTAAAGAAAGTAACGGAACTAAGTTTATGTCACTAGCATTTAGTGAGCCTTATGTACCTAGTGAATCCGTATCACAGCAGCCTAAGACCGCCCCAGCAAATAAACAAAACGATGGTACAGGCTTTGACGATATGGCTGACGATATCCCATTCATTAACATTTATCGCGGTAAACGTGCTTACTCAATTTAACGATGACGTGTCAGCCTAGCGGATAGTGGCATAACTTCCGCAGTATCAGGCACATCTCCTCTCGTGCTGATGATACCGAGTGATTCACGATAAAAATCAAACCCTATTTATGTTAATTAGTGCAGTGAATTTAAGTAAATCGTGCCGAAAGGAAATGCCGCAATGAGAGAAATTAAGTTTAGAGCTTGGGATAAAGTTTCCAATAAATTTAGAGGCATAAACGGCACTCAAGATTTATTTAGCATTCGCTGTGATGGCTACGTGCATGAGGATTATGTATTACAGCAATACACTGGTATTAAAGATAAGGATGGCGTAGAGATTTACGAAGGCGACATTATTGAATGCAAATTTCATCCAATGTGGTATGAGCGCATTTCTTGGCAAGGTAAGCCAGATGCTATATGCGAGGTTTATTACGACTATTGCGGATTTGGTTTAAAGGTAACAGGCGAAAGTGATACTAGATACACATCATGCAGAGAGTTGCTTCAAGTGGCTGAACATGAATCAGATTTGCTTGTGAGAATGGCAAATACTGAATCTAAAGTAATTGGCAATATTTACGAAAACGCTGAATCCGCACCAACGCAGCATGAGCCAAGTAAAACTGATTAACAAGATAGTTTTTGAGAGGGAGTTAGAAGATGAAGTATATAAAATACAGAATACAGATTGATAGCTTTAACGGATATGAGGTTTTATATAAAAAATGGTGGATGCCTTTTTATGTGCAAGCTGGTGGCACAAATACCTTTAAGACGATAGATGAAGCAAAACATTATCTTGTTAAATTTAAAAACAGAATTGTATATGAAGAATAAACCATGAACGGCTGCCACTCTACCCTATCCCCTAACCGCTTACAGCATGACCTAATCTATCACAGTAAAGGCAATGTAAGCTGGGCTAATGTAATGACTAGGGATTGCCAATACATTAAGCAGGATATACAGGATAAAGGCTGTACAGGTTGCAGCCAGAACAGGAAATAGGAATGAATAAAATTGATACTGAAATTTTAAGTAAGTGGTTAGATTACAACCATGAAACTGGAATTATTACTTGGAAATTAAGTATAGGAAGAGCAAAGGCTGGAAAAATTGCTGGGAATATAAACCAACATGGTTATATAGAGCTTAATTTTAAAAATAAACATTATTTAGCTCATAGAATTGCTTATAGCCTTGTTTATGGTGATATATCAGATAAATTTATCGACCACATAAATGGCATTAGAGATGACAACAGAATATGTAATTTAAGGGCTGCAAGTAGGGAAGAAAATCAAAGAAATGCAAAACGCAGAAAAGACAATAAAACAGGCATAAAAGGCGTTAAATATGTTGAAAGAGATAAACATTATGTTGCAACAATTAGAAATGGCGGCAAACAAATAACATTAGGGTGTTTTAAAAATATTGAAGATGCTAGATTTGCTAGAGAGTCTGCTGCCTTAAAACTACATGGAGAATTTGCTAATCATGGATAACAATTTAGAGAAGTGTGAGCCAGTGGCAGTAGTTGGTGGTGAAATGCAATTGGTATGGATAAACAGTTACGGCGTTAAAGTTGGTGACAATCTTTACACATCACCACAACCTATTGAGAAGTGTGAGCCAGTGGCAGAGGCATTACATGAGAGAAATAGACTTGGATATGCAGTGGTAGATGTTATCGGCACGCTCGATGAAATTATAGAGAACGCGCAAGAGGTTGAAGTTGACGATTTTCTACATATAGCCATCCCTATTGATAAGTGGCATGAACTACAAGACGCGCTTGAAGAAATGCCAAAACGTGCAGAACTTTACACATCACCACAACCTATTGAGAAGTGTGAGCCAGTGGCAATACTACATAGAAAACTAGTTGAGGTTTACAACCCTAAATTAACCCTTCACGAAAAAGCAGATATTACTTTCTTAAATACTGATGAAGCGAATAAAGAAAGTGAAATGCGATACATACAGCTACCTGATGGTGACTATAAACTTTACACATCACCAATAAGCAAAGAGTGGGTAGGGTTGAGTGATGAAATATTAGGTGAAATAACTAGAGAATGGGCTATTGATATTGAGCGTACACCAAGAAACCTTTCAAACGCAATCGAAGCCAAACTCAAACAGCTAAACACGAAAGGTTAATTATGACCATAACAGACGACAACGGACATACATGGCATAAGTTTACTGTCAGTTATCGCCATGAGATAGACGACCAATCATTCTCGTTTGATATTTGGGCGATAGATTTTGCTGATGCAGTAGAACGGCTGGAGTTTATTAAAAGTAACGGTAAAGTAGATGGGAAAATTTTATGAGTAGATTAATAGACGCAGCAAAGAAAGGTTGATTATGAGTAAGTGTATATGTTTTAAATGTGAAGCAGTAAACAAGTTGCCTATATTTAAAGATGATGAACTTAGCATTGACGGATTTTCTGCGACTTGCCCTAAGTGTAAATCAGACAACATTGAGTTTAGCGTTGGCGTAAATGATTTAAACCAAGTGCCGTTTAGCATTAGAACCAAGATGCTCGCGGCAATGAATTATTAAGGACTAACCCATGAGTAGATTAATAGATGCAGATGCTTTGTTGGAAAGATTGAATTATCAGGGTAGATTTGGTGAAGATGATGAAATTTACAACTTACTAACCAACGCCCCCACAGTTCAGCGTGAAGGATGGGTAAGTGTGCCAATTGACCCTACAGAGGAAATGATTGAATTGTTTTTTACTGAAATGAGTGTGCTCGGGTATTCAACATCAAAAATAGACTTAACTATTGATGAACTAAATCAGTGCTACAAAGCCATGCTTTCAGCCGCACAAAAGGAGTAAATAAAGATGAGAAAGGCAATAGCATATTTTAAGCATGGGCAGGCTTTAACAAAGCTTGAATGTGAAGCGCATGGGATAAGTATTTCAGACCGTGAACCTTTATACAACAGGAAAACTTTATTAGAGGTATGCCATGCAATGGCAGTTGCAATGAGCCCTCAATTAGCTAATGGCGTAGCAGTAAGTTATGACTATGAAAGAATTATTGATAAGGTTATTGAGGAGTAAATAAAGATGACAACGAATAACGAGGCTTTTGAGAAGTGGGCGAAAGACCATGAATATGCAATAGACGATTATGTTTATGCGCTAGAAATATGGCAAGCCGCCACTGCTAACAGTGCGAGTGAGGTTGCGGAGTTGAAACATGACCGTAACGAATGGTACAAAGATGCACAAGACAAGCGTTTGCGGATATTAGAACTTCAAGCCCACATCAATCATTTGCGTGAGGCTTTGGATATGTTAGTTATTACCAAAGATTACAAGGATAAACAAGGTAAAGATGCTGTATATGAAACTATGCGAACTAACGCATGGAACGTAGCACAGCAAGCCCTATCCGCAACAAAAAAAGAGGGTTGTTGAATATGAAAAAGTTAATAACTCATGAAGAATTAAAAGAGCGACTTTCTTACAATCAATACACGGGTGAATTTACTTGGCTATCGCTTAGTTCTAAAAGGTTACATATTGAAATTGGAAGTATTGCTGGCTCTCTAAAACGAGATGGATATGTGTCTATTCAAGTGAATAAAGTAGCGTATAAAGCACATCGTCTTGCTTGGTTTTGCTTTTATGGTATATGGCCTAAAGAAATGATAGACCATATAGATGGTAATAAAACAAATAATTCAATATCAAATTTGAGAGAAGCAACAAGAAGTGAGAATGGACAAAATCAAAAGAAACCAACTTGCAAAAATAAATTAGGAGTTTTAGGAGTTACTTTAAGAGATGGCAAATACGAGGCAAAGATAAAAATAAATTATAAACAATTTTGGCTTGGGTCATTTGAAACTATAGAAGAAGCCTCTAATGCATACGTATCAGCAAAGCGTGAATTGCACCCATTTGGAACTTTGTGAAAGGTTAATTATGTCAGATTTAATGTTAAAGGCAGTGTTGCGTATGCCGTATGAAATGGCGATGGCTGATGAACTTTCACGCAGACAATTTTACGATAGAGCGCAACAGGCTCTTGATTTAGCCGAATCACTGCAAGAGCATGATGATGAATTGATTGAGAAATGTGCGAAAGTTTGTGAATCAATAAATAAATATACGCAATTTCAAACAGTAGAAGATTACAAGTTGGTAAATGAAGCCGCACGTAATATCCGCGCACTTAAAGAGGTGAAATGATATGGCCGAAGCACAAAAGCAGTTTGAAGCATGGTTTGAAGAATATGCCGATGAAAATGATATTAGGTTAGCTATTAATTATGGTGCGTATGATATAGCAGGTGACGCATGGCAACACCAGCAGCAGCGTATTGATGAGTTGGAAAAAGACGCAGAACGTTACCGCTTTCTGCGTGCGAAGGCATTAAATGTGCAAGATAGCCTGGAAGCATTTGTTGCTATTGAAGCAATTGATCATATTTATGACAGCAATGAGATTGATGCCGCGATTGATAAGGCAATGGCTGAATAAGAATAATACGGGGAAAAGATTATGACAAATTTTCAAATAGCAATGGAAGCAATTAAGCAATATGCACAATTAAAACCAAGACCATTGCACGTAACGCAAAAGCAAGCTGCTGAAATGTTAAATCTATCAGTACCAACGATTAGAAAAATGGTTGCATCCGGTGAATTAAAACTAAATAAATGTGGATTAATTCATATTAGCGAGATTGATAAAGTTCTTGCTAGTCGAGCATAGATGATACGTCATGCGCTTTTGGGTTGTAATAGGTTAGTGCCTGGGTAGTGCTAGACCATCCGAATATTTTACACAATGTTAATACATCAACCTTACGAGAAATCCACGTTGCTGCTGTATGTCGTGCGTCGTGGAATGTAAATCCGCTTAATCCTGCATTATCCCTTGCACGTCTGAATAGAGCGTCACGGGTTGCAGACGTTACACTAAATACGGACTTGTTATCGAATCCGCGCATCTTGTTAAGTAGTCTGACAGACTTGCGCGATAACGGAACGTCACGCTTTACTGTTTTGGTCTTAGGCAATACGCAATACTTATCATGCACATTTGACCATGTTAGATTGCATAATTCCCCTGCCCTCATACCTGTACGCAAAGCAAGCAAAAACATAACCGCTACTGATTGACTGATTGATTCAATGCGTAAATTTGGGGAGTAGCCAAACGCTTTTAGCATCAACTTAATTTGCCAGCGCGTTATCGTTATATCTCGATGTTCTGGCGATGAAGGCTTGCGAACATCACGCACAGGATTATGGTCTATCCATTTAAGCTCTTTTTTCGCGTGTTCAAATATTGCAGATAACACCGTCATTTCACGGATAATAGAACCTGCTGATATGCTTTGCTGATCGCGCCATATTCCTAATACTTCACTGGTACATTGTGAAATTGGCTTATCAATAGGTAATGTGCTGCGTAAAAACTTGTTAATACGCACGACTTCCCATGCTTCCCCACGCTTGGTAGGTGAAACTTCATCACGGTACTTTTCAAGCAATTCTCGCAATGTATGTTTGTCTTTTGGTGACTTCTTAGCTTCTGCACGCATTTCTGTTTCACGCATAGAAGCCCATGCGTTAGCTTCGCGCTGCGTGCGGAATACCTGACTGTCACGCTCACCAAGCACACATACTTGCGCCCTGTAACCGTATTTATATTTTTTGATACTTGCCATGCGTAAACCAGTGCGTAAATCGTGCGTAACGACACTTTAATTTAATTACATTTTAAAAGCAAATTGGATTATTTGAAATTAGATAACTGCTTGATATTTCACTATTTTTAATTTAAAGTGAAACTATGATATAATTCTATGGTGCCGACGGAGAGCAACTTACACCTAGTAAATATGAGCCTGTCAGAGCACGATGCGTAATTTATGGGGAGTTGCATCATAAATTTACAATTTAAACGAATCAGTTTAGTGCGCTAACACTTCGCTGATTCTAACCAAATAACTGAATTGGAGTTAATTATGGCTGGCAGCATTATAACGCAAGATGAACTAAAAGAACTACTGCATTACGATCCTGATACAGGAATTTTTACTAGAATTAAAGCATTGACCAATTGCGTAAAGGTTGGCGATGTAGCAGGAACTAAAAATAAACATGGTTATATAATGATAAGAGTAGATGGTAAAAAATACTCTGCCCATAGGCTTTCATGGTTATATATGACAGGAAGTTTTCCTATAAAAACAATAGATCATGTAAATAGGATTAGGCACGACAATAGATTTTCAAATTTAAGAATAGCGTCTTATTTTGAGAATTCACTAAACACAGGCATTGGAAAAACAAACACATCAGGATATAAAGGGGTTAATTGGAATAAAAATTTAAAAAAATGGATGGCAAGATGTGCATTTAATGGTGAAAGAGTATTTTTAGGATATTACAATAATATTGATACTGCAAAAATTGCTTATGATAATTTTGCCAAAATACATCATGGCGAGTTTTATTTAGATTCCTCACATCCTACTGTCTGACATACAGTATCAGCCCATGATCGAATAGCATTGAAATCTAGCGTGGTAATTTTACACGCTGATTCTAACGTAGAATAGGCTGCGTAACACTCTCGTTCGCTTTCGGTATTGATGATGGAATTGCTGGCGCTTTCAGGCACTCTAAAGATATTACCTTCGAGCTTGTCGCGCAACTCACTACGCAGAGTGGCAATAGTAATATTATTAGTTTTGTTTCTTTTTTCATATTCATGTTTTACCGCCTCAAGTTCTTTTGTGTGATTTGCAACAATATTTGTTACTTCTGCAACAGCTTGCTTCTTTAATATCTCGTTCTTAGCTTTCTGCATATCTGCTTGAAGCTGTACGCTAGTAACGTATGCCTCGTAATCACTCTTTACAGCCTCATAGCGCGTCTTTTGCCAGAAAGCATATATACATACCAGCATGAGGATAATTTGCAAGGGATAGCGCGTTAATATATCCAAAGCCTTGCTGAAAAATAGCTTGAGCATGAGTAACATTTTATTCTTTCAACATATCTGAATTGATCGTTAATCTTGAAACTTCCCCGAACCGCTTATCATAAGTAATCACCTTTGCATCGCGCCCTGATAGATAACCACCACGCGCACCATAAGCATCATTAGCCGCCAGTGTTCTGTGTTGCTCCACTATCATTAAGTTGTTCTCTTTCACGTCAATGTGATGCAAATGCCCTAAATGAGCGTAAGCGTATTTTGTGCGCCCGTACATTTCGCGGAACTGTGAGGCAAAAACGTTTGATACATTGGCAACGTTTCTTTTATGGCCATGATGAAAGAATAATGCTGTATTGCCGAACTCATACGCATTGTATGGATTAGGGCTTTTATCTACTGTGATGCGAGGCTCATTCTCATACAGTACGCTGAACCATTCACGCAGCCATATCTGTGATACAGGGTCATGATTAGCGTCTGCCATGATGATATGTATGGATTGATGCTTTGCCAGTAGCATATCAATGACGATGCGTAATACACGAATAGCTGAACGCACTAGCTTGGAAAATCTACTATCAACGTCTAGCAGGTGCTTAGAGGCTGGGGTTACTGCATCCATTCCATCAAAATGTAAGAAGTCAGAAAGTTGTGCAAATACCGCATGATTAGAATTAGGCGATTGTGCTATAGCCTGTTTAAACCATTTAACAATCAAATCCTCGGAAATCTTAATATCCCAGTTCTCGCCGCTTTCCTCATCCCATGCCAGCATCCCCATGTGATAATCCGTTATAACGTAGCAGTTACATAAGTTATCATTGCCTAATGGCGGCGGGTTCATTAATGAAAGTCTTGGTATTTCCTCTTTCATAGCCTCGATAGTTTCGAGCATTGCCTGTTGGTTTTTGCTATCATCTAAGCGAGTTTTAACCCACTGAATTTTTGCAACACCATCTTTATACAGTGTTGACGTTCCGCGCACCACAAAAGGGTCAGGAACTACCACGCGCATATCACTATCAGGCGCATAACCTCTTATAGCCGCTTTACGCTTAACCGCTTTTAATACATCTTGAATAGTTGAGCGTCTAACATTCATTAGCCTGGCCGCTCCAAGTATTGTGCCAGCTTGATTTACTGCGTCGATATATTCTTTCTGTCTATCTGTTGCGAAATCTTTCAATACTTCATCAACGATATTTGTCATACGCTATTTAACACCTTCGTGTTCTAATGAATAGTGATTGCCATCATTGAACCTACCACCCCATGAACCGCCTTTAGATTCCCACCACTCGCCAAGCTCTTGATGGTCTGTTGTCTTGTCCAGAAACTTGCCATCTTTGAATAGATTTAGATCAATGGCTAATCTAATTTTATGTGCGCTTTTTGGGTGTCCGTACCCTTTCTTTTCACCCATTGCACCATGTAAACGAGGGTCACGGTAAGCATCTGCAAGTGTTACCTCATAGCCTAACTCGTAAGCTTTCAGGATTAGTTCACCAACCATCAACGCGAATTTTGATTGCTTGTGTCTTAATGTCATCATCTATCCACACTCCTGCGTTTAGGTTTTGAAGAGTAAGCTGTGCAAAGATTAGCTACGAGATAGACCAGTATGCCTACCTCGATAAAGATAGAATCGCGCCCTACATATTCGACTAGCGAACCTACCGCTATGAAGCCAATAGCAATCTTTTTCAGTATGTTGTCTGTGTGTATCTTAGGGCTTAGTTCTACCGCGATACACGCGCCAAATAGTGCCAGATAGAGCATTTAGTCACCTGTCCATTTCTTGCGTAAGCCCTCGATAGCGAGAGGTAATTGAGCAAAAATGTTAGTAATAGTCGCCATGCCTAATAAGCCGATAGTCAGCTTGATAGCGTCAGATGTGAGGCTGTGCGGATTAATCGCGCTGTACTCGATCGCTGCACCGCCTAAATAGTGAGCAAGCGCAATGCCGAAGCAGAACACTAGGAATAGTTCCCATCGTTTCATATTGGCTGTTTTATCCTTGCTCACATAAAGGGATAAAAGAGAACCTATTGCGGCTGGTATTGCTGCACCCAGCCAGCCTTTTAATGCTATTAATGCTTCCACGTTTACCCCTTTTTTTATGGTGTTTTAGACGTAAAAAAACCTCAATTAAGAGGCTAGTTATTTGAGATTATCCAATTCATCGTGTCGCAACCACGGGAACGAATCAACGAATAGCTGTGGTCGGCTAATTGCAAACCATACCAGCCGCAAATGATTGATGCGATTGCTAGTGTCCATCGGTAACTTTTTAGCTTTAAAGATACTTACGATAATGTAGATTGATAACATAGCCATGACCCAGATAAAGCTGATGCCAATAGCCGCGAAAAATAACATGAGTGGATGTGTCATATTCAATCGAGATGCGATCCGGTATGGTCAAAAGGTGCAAGCACAAAGCTATCAAGCCAACGCGCTATTTTGCCTCGAAATGTATGCTCTCTGGCATGACGTTTTAGCCTTGCAGTTACTAGCCACTCTCTAGGCAATTCAGCAAATAGGATAGTGAACAGAATTACATTATTGATGAAGTCCAGCACAATGCTAATGGCTACAAAAGGCAAGCATAGTACCCATAGCAAGCCATTAAGTTTACGCTCTGAGTGTGCCCTAATCATTGCCATGCTTGCCACGTACATGATAAAAAACAGATACAAGTCAGCTAATAGAATGTATAGCCAGATCATGCTGGATAAATCGGCATTAACGCTACCGCCTCGCTAGGTGTCAACATCGGCTTAGTGCCTTCGAACACTTCTGCTTTATACAGTTCTGCTTCGTACCATACTGAGGCTTCCCAAGTTGCGAAAGTCTGCGCTAAAGGCTGAAATGGATTAACGAACCCTGCATAGAGCATTAAGGCATTACCACCGCTGATAAAACCAAATGATTTAGCCTTATCGTCAATAGCAGCTTGAAGTGCAACACGTACTGCTTCGGCTTGGTCTGCCAGTGTCGGAACGTAAACGTCTGCTGGTTCTGGTGTATTACCTTCTGCTACCCATGTTAGATAATTTGCATAGTCAGTGTTGCGCTCGTCAGAAGGTATTGAAGCGTTATCTGATAAGCGGATGATTGTTTCTGTGTTGGTTAATTTATACATTTTTTATAACTCCGCAGAAAAGTTCAAGACCATGCCGTTTGTTGTTGTTTGATAGTAACTAAGCCCTAGATTTGTTGCTGATACTTGAGTAAACCCTGCTTCAGTACCAGTAATTGTAGGTGTTACTCTCATAGGTACTGGATGCGTAGTTCCAGTTACAGCTACCCCAGATAATAAAACTGATACATATTTAGAATCAGCGTAAAAATATCTTTGGGTTAGCGCAAGTTCTGCGCCATAACTGCGATTCTCAAATGGTGTGGCAATACTTCCAGCTTCTAGTTGAGCCTTACCTAAAGTACCAGTGTTGAACTCAACACTCATGCCAGAGCCGGCCACTTGTCCTGTAATCAAGATAGGACTAGCAGCATAAGCACCACTTGGGGTAATACTACTTATCCCAACTCGTGCCTGTGCTGTACCTTGCCATGAGAGAACATAAGCAGTTTCATGTACGTTCTTATCTTCAACTACTTGGATTAAAGACTTGCCAGCAGCAATAGTGATTTGAGTATTAGTGTTTAGCTGCGTGAAAGAATAGTCACCACCGCTTGCGCCAGCTTTCCAACGGTCGTGCGCGTAAGCGCCAGCAGCTAATACTGCACCCGATACATAAGAACGTTGGTTAATACGAAAGCCAGAATTGATTAGTATGTTGCGATTGCCTAGTGCGCCAGTGTCGAATTCAAGTTGAGATGTTCTAACTTTTGGCAATGATGAATTGTTATATGTAATTAATCCAAGTTGAATATTACTTAAACCACTATCCAATACGCCAGAATCAAGATTTACCGTAACAGTAGTCAACGCGCCATAAGCTGAAGCAGAAATATATCCGTAAACTGTTCCAGCAGTGACTAATAATTTCACTCTGCGGTTAACGTGAAATGCAGATGTTTGATCACCTGATAATGTGAATTGACTGGCACTAATAAATGTTGGCTCAACGCCTGAGTTAATCCATTGGTCAATGCTTGAGGAGTTGTCATTTATGCCTTCAATATTATCGAATGTGCGTAAAACATCACCAACACTGTTTTTCAAAACAAGCTTGTATAAAATACCAGTTGTTAGATAAATAGGGTTATCAACCTCGCCCCTAGTGTTTAAAACAATAGGGTTAGCTTGCGCTATTGTGCCAGCGCTTGTCGTGTAAGTTGCAGCAGGCGTACTAGACCCTGCTAAATAGGTTTCAATCTTGCCGCCTGATAGCAATACGCCAGCATCACTAAACTGCTGTTCGTTTAAAACTGGACCAATCTTCACTGCCATTTGTTTTCCTTTAGGCGTAAAAAAACCCATTAAGCATGGGTTAAGTTTCTAAATTCGTTGTTGAATATGTAATGTTTTTGTGTTAGCGTTCTAAAATGAAAACAATTTTATTTATATCTATATTACTGTCTGGTTGCATGAATGTTCCGGCACATAAAATCTCTGATACCAGCAGTAAAAAGCTGTGCCAAAACTCAAACTATATTGCAGTGAGTGAAGAGAACAGAGAGCTAATGCGTAAAGAGCTAGAACGCAGAGGCCAGTCATGCGGTTCAAACAGTCCAATGCCGATTCGTACACAGTGCAGAATTGTCGGTAATACGCAGATATGTGATACTTACTAATGACATTGACCACTATTGCCGCAATTGCATTAAAACCGATACTGGCCGTTATTTGTGCTGGTCTCGTTTATGCCATCCGTGACAGCATCATGCATTTTGTGAGTAACGATAAACTGCGTAAAATATTACTCACTGAGGTTTTGCCCAGCCGCAACTCCCAGAGTCCTGAAAGTTGAACCTTGCAGGCTATTGGATAAATCCCCAGCCAACTTACCTGCTTTAGTGTCAATCGCTTTTTTAGTGACCGCTTTCATTTGGTTTTGCGTTGCACCGCTTGCCTGAATCATTTTTACTGTGCCACCGCCTACCGTCTTAACTGTGCCGCCTACCACCGGCAACTTCTCAAGCACGTTAAATATTGAACCTGCCATATTTGCCAGCCTTGATGCTGTGGCGCTGTTGCCTGCACTTCTCGGTTGTTGACGGTTGATAATGTTAGCGGCTTTCATGAAGTCATCTAATTGTGATTTACCAACTTTGCCCAATACTTCCTCAAGATTTTCATCACCAATACGCTTATAGGCTTTTTCAAGCTGTGCCAGGCTAAAGCTACCTTTGCCGTTTACATCGGTAAATGATGCGTCTTTTATATAGCTGAGTGTTTGCTTTTTCAGGTTTTCAATTTGTTGCTTTCCTGCTGTGCGCTCTGCTCTGTCACCTGATAACAATAGTTTTTTAATGTTACGAATATCATCACGGTTGCCATTAATCACAACTTTATTAAAGACATCTTCACGGTTAATCGCTTGGTCTGTTGTACCATTTTTTAAACTTACTAGATCACGCACAGACTTAGCGCCACTTTCAAACGTCACGCCCTGCTCACGTCTTAACCCTGCTGCCTTGCGGTATAAATCGCCACCGTAAGCATCAAAAGTATCATCAACCAAGCCTTTAGCTTCTGCTAACGCCCCATTGTTTTGAGATTGCTGTGAGATTGTTTTGCGTAGTTCGTAAAAGTTGCGTAATGGCGCATCACCAGCGACCAACTCGCCAGCGTCATTTTTAGTCACGATGCCTAGTTTCTGCGCCTTAGTAATGAGCCCGTCAACGTCTTTAAAGCCTTGATTGTAGTCTAGCCATTGAATCAGGTTATCACTAGGTTTGCCGATGTTATCGCCTGCTACATCTTGAGCGACTTTATACGCCTCTCTAGTATTGGCTTTGGCTTTGGTATAGCGTTTTAATGCTTCACCTTGCAACTGTTCGCCAGTGTCTTTGATTGATTCAGTTGTGCCTTTAGTGTTGCCAATTAAAGAATCTAGATTTTGTCCTAGCTGTGTCTGCTGTTCTTCAAAGCGATTCCGTAAAGGCTTGCCAAAATAGGTATCTGCTAAGACTCGTTCACTGTCCTGCTGAATGAAGTCTTGCCCAATCTGGCCTTTAGTGCCCTGCATCGGTACTGGCAATGAGTCTAATACAGCTTGATTGACTGATGGCTTTGCATCTGTTCCGGCTTCCATTGCTTGATAGGCAAATTGCCGCGCCTTGGCTTTAGCCGCAGTGCTTAATTGGCTAATATCCACGCCTTGACTGGATAAGTAATTATCAATCTGCACTTGAACATTATTATTGATTGCCGGTGTAGCAGATCTTTTAAGTGCAAATTTTTGAATAGCTTTCGCGCCACGTTCCAATACTTGGTTAGCACCAGCGCCAATAGCCGCACCTAATGCCACGTTGCCAAGTCTGCTTTCATCTTCTGTAGTGGGTATAAATGCGCCTTGTGTAGCGCCACCAGTAGCCGCCAATGCTGTTCTGCCTGCTAAATTTCCAGCTAATCCAGCCACTTTAGGAATGTATTTAGCTGCTGCGCCAAATGCGCCTGCGCCTGCTGGCAACATGACCGCAGTCTGCCCTACAATATCACCGATAAAGCCGCCAGCAGTGCTGTTCAATCCTTGCATAGCCGCTTTTTGTGCCACGACTTCATCTTCACTGGCAAGCCCTAGCATATCTTTACCGCCCAAATACATGCCATACATACCGCCACCAATACCAGCCAATAAGTTTTCACCAAAGCTCTGGTCTTGTGCAGTTGCTTCGTATGCGTTTTGCTCTGGTGCTGCTTGAGGCAAAGGTGCTGCTTGAGAATATTTTTCCCACGGTGCGCCTGCTGTTTGTTTTGGCAATCTAGCAGCAACTTGTGCGCCATACTGCAAAGTATTAGGCGCGTTAGGGTTTCTAGGGTCTGATACAGCCTGACCTCTACGCGCTTTATCAATAGCACCCTCACCGCCATAGTAGCCAGCCGCAGTTAAGGCAGGGTCACCGCCAGCACGTTCATATAGAGTATTGATATAACGCACTCCAGCCCTAGCATTTTGAACAGGGTTATCAATTGCCCATCCTTTATCAGCCATGCGGTTAAACGTTGCAGGAATGACTTGCATACCGCCTCTAGCGCCTGCATTGCTGGTCTTTGTGTTCTTGCCTGATGATGATTCTTGCTGGTAGATAGAACGTGCGATGTCAGCTTGTTGACCTGTAACGCCCTCAAGCTCTAATGCAGCCTCTAAAGGGTCGGCTTGGGGCGTTGCAGATTGTGTCTGATACTTTTCCCAAGGTTTCATTTATTTAGCCTTTTTGTAGTTTTTTTCGTTAGCAGGGTCGCCACCAAGGAATACATAACCATCGACTACAGCGCCTTTTTTTGGTGGCGGTGGAGGGGCTTTTTTAGGTTTTGCAAAGTCAGGCAATACAACATTTAGCCCAGCGGCTTTAGCCTTATCAAAGAGAAATTTAGTTGTTGTCTGCAAGCTTTTGGCAAATTCAGCCTCTGGCATACTTGGATCTAATGCACCTACAGAATCAGCTATCTTTTTACCTTCTGCATCTGACAATGCGCCCATGCCTTTAAGTGCTGAAACCATAGGTAAGAATGTCTGAGCCTTGAATGTATCAAGATTAGCTTGAAAGCCTTTCGCATCAGTCCCGGGTATTTTGCTAGTAAAGCTAGAAAATCCTGTACCTGCACCCCTGCCGGGATGCGTAAATAATGCCTCTGCTTGGTCGATGGCTTGCTGTGCGCTAAGTGCGGCTTGCTCTTGTTGCCCAACTTTTGCAGCGTCTTTAGCATCTTGTGCTGCACTATATGGTCTCTTACCAATAGCTTGACCTTTAGGCACGTAAATAGGCTTGCCATCCTCGCCCATTACTGCCACAGGTTGGCCAGCATCAGGATTAATAGGCGCAAACGCACTTCCCCTGCCCACTTCCTCAAACTGACCTGTTTGATCGTTAAATTGCTGCGTAACAGTATCATTGCCAATGCGAACAGTTCTGGTTGTAGGCGCTTTAATCTTTGTGCTTTCCAGAAATTTATCAGCCGTCATTACATTTTGCTTGATAAAGTTAGGGTCAAACTGTTGCGGTGCGTTAACAGCAAATCCCATCCCATCTTGTTGAGCTTGCTGCATTATGCCTTGATAAGTCTCAGGCGTAGCAGTTGCCAATACATCGCGCCAATATTTTGCTTTTTCAGTCTTTAGCGATAATTCAGATTTGGCATTTTCATTTTTTAACTTGCCAGCGTTAATGTCGCGGTCTTGAAATTGTTGCTGTAGCTTTAATGCCATTTCTGGGTTTTGCTGCAACATACCTTCTATTAGCTTTTTTTCGTTAAGTGAGGCATTGCCATCAACGGTCTCAATAGCACCGCGATAGATGCCTTTCTGTGCGTCTAAATCGGCATCTTGACGTGCTTGGCGCTCCATTTCACGTTGTTGGCGTTGCATATCTAAGTCATAGCCTTGCATCTGCTTATCACGCACTCGCGCTTGGTCAACCTGCCCCATTACTTCCGCTAAATTAAAGAATTGACGTGGCATTATTTAATCCTTAAATATAGAACTTAGGTTGCGGTACGCTGGATGAGCCACCAGTCATCCCGGGGTTATAGTCTGGCGTTCTGTTTGGATTAGATGCCTTGTTTCGCTCATATCCATAAACTAAGTTTGCAATGGTGTTTTGTACCATATTGCTTTGATTGTCTGAGTTAGTCTGTTGTATTTGATTTAGCTGGTTGCCTAAGTTAGTTTGAACTTGAGAATTAATGTTAGCTGCGTTTTGGCTTGCGTTAACACCCATTCCAGAAGCTTGCAAACCTTGACCAGCAGTGCCAGATAAAAAGCCAAATGTACGTGATTTGTCGGCTGCATTGCGATTGTAAGCATTGCCAAACTCAGCCAAAGTACGTGATTTGTTATTAGCATCCCGACCATAAGCCGCGCCAAACTCATTTGATGCAAAGTCTTGGTTGTATCTATTAAGCTCTTTTAATGCTGCACCACTATCAAAACCACCACGCGCTAATAGATTACGGTTAATCCCCTTTTCACCTTCCATCATGCGGAATGTATAGCCGGGGTCTTTTACAAAGTCCTCATTGCTAAAGTCTTTCAATAAATCATTGAAACTTTTTACATCAGGATTGCCACGCTGAAAATCTTCATAAGTAAACTCTTTGAGTAAATCGCCTGAACCTTTTGACTCTGGATTTTCATTTTGGAATTTTTGTTTGCCTAGTTCCCAATTCTTTAAAGCTTCCTCATATCTTTTTTTAGCGATGACAGTTTGTCC
>Ga0066417_1000224_pt1 | contig 16023 bp, 19 predicted proteins | sample LakWasMet25_LOW6_2_FD_59544 | JGI IMG/M metagenome (GOLD analysis project Ga0066417, IMG submission 59544) | Freshwater sediment methanotrophic microbial communities from Lake Washington under simulated oxygen tension - Sediment Metagenome 25_LOW6 | ecosystem: Environmental > Aquatic >...
GCAGGCCAGAGGTGCCTCGACTTTGAAGCATTTCTTTCTCTAGCGCCCTCCCAGTTGCTGTCGGACCGCCGCCTCGACGCTCGCGACTTCACGCCCGTACCGCTCGCGGGACACCCGTCGAATGAGCTCCGCATGTCCCTCCTTCTCTATGTCCCCATGCGGAGCGAGGGTGACCGCGCTGAACGGGACCGTCGTGATCCCATCGACCGCGAGTCGGACGGCGAATTGGTGTTTCGCGAGCCGGCTGAGATCGAGGGCCTCGAACTCCGGCTCGAACTCCTTCCCGATCAGACCTGCGTCCTCCGCTCCGATCCGGAACACGACGAGGGTGCCGACGTTCCCGAGGATCGCGGCTCGCAGCGGTTCGTCGAGCTGTTCGAGATACTGGTGGGCAACGAGAAGCGCGAGACCGTATTTCCTCGATTCCGATAATATTTCAATAAATGAATCGGTCACGAACGAAGAAAACTCATCGATGACGAGAAGGAAGGGCCTCCGGTCTCTCTCCGGCTGATCGACGCGGGAATACGCTGCGAGCTGGAACCTGGTGACGAGCGATGCGCCCAGAAGCCTCGACGCGTCCTCTCCAATCTCTCCCTTCGAGAGGTTCGCGATGAGGATCTGTCCTCGGTCCATGATCTCTCTCGGATGAATCGTCGAGGAGTGCTGACCGACGACATTCCGCACCGCGCTCGAAGAGAGCAGCACCATCACTTTGTTCAAAACAGGCGCGAGCATTTCCGCGAGGAACGGCTTTGGATACGCCGTGAACTCACGCGTCCAGAAGAAATGCACGAGCGGGTCCTTGACCTGCCGGACCACCATCTCGCGGTAGCGTTCGTCGACCAGCATCCGAGGCACGCCGAGGAGGGTCGCCCCGCGGACATCGAGCAGCGCGAGAAGGGTGTTGCGAAACACATGCTCCATTCGCGGGCCGAAATATTCTGCATATAATTTTCTGAAGACAGATAGAGCGCCAGAAGCCACCAGATGCCGACGATCCAACGAAACGCTTTCGAGGAGGTTCATGCCGACGGGATGGGCCCGGTCCGTCGGATCGACCAGAACGACATCGTTCACCCGATGTTTCGGGATGAAGTCGAGCAGGCGCCTTGCAAGATCGCCATGAGGATCAAGAACGGCACACCCGCCGCCCCGTCTGATGGTCGCGACAATCAAACGCTCTAGGAGCGCCGTCTTCCCGGTCCCGGTCTTGCCCAGGATATACATGTGTCGCAGGAGATCGTGTTCGCGAATACCAAAGACCCGGCCACGATTTCGTCTGTGATCGAGCGAGGCGAACGGAAGGACAGGGTTCGTGGACATGGAGTTGGGGAAGCAGTTCACCTCGCGGTGGGCGCGGTGACCGAGATCCGAGGGTGTGGGACCGTGCGCACGGCCGCGTCACTCGGGTGCGTCGTCAATGGTCTTGAAGGAGGATGCCCGGAGCTCTTTAACGCAGCGCAAGGAGGGGAGCCGCCGCTTGACCCACGCGCGGCGTCGGCGCAGTTGTGGTGTCGGCGGTTGGGTAATCTGGAGGCCGAGGAGGCGTAGATGGACGACGAAGAGCGAGACTTCATTACCTTTGTAGGAGAACTTGATCGTGGAGGCGACCTCGAAGGCGCGGCCCTTGGAATCGCGAAGAAGGTCGTCTCCGACGGCACGCGCAAGAAGCTTTCCCCGAAGCAGCACGCGGCGTTCGGTGCGGGCGTCGGTCACTGGCTCCGCGAACACTTCCGCCGGTACGCGACCCGCACGACGGACGGCGGCTCGGAGATCGGCGAGCCGAACTGTACGGAGTGCACGAATCCCGTGCCCTGGTGCGAGGTCTATGTCGCCGGCATCATGAACAACGGGATCTGTTCGTGGTGTATGCAGTTGCACCACAAGGACGATTAGCGTCGGCAGTTCGGCGGCTCGCTTGACCGGCATCGTCACCGACGATGGTCGCGTTCGCGCAGCTCCCACGCCCTCCTGCACACAGAACACCTCCGTCGCCGAAGGTGTCCATGATGCTCGTGCGCGGGGCGGACCCGCAGCGCGATCGACCGGACGTGTGGTGGCGCCGGGTCGGCCAGAGAGCGAGGGGGTCACGCGAAGAGACGCTTGCCGGTCGTTTCGCCCGGACGGGCGGTGGTGAAGACCGGCGCGAGCAGCTTCTCGGGGGCGCTGCAGTCCGCCGCCGACGCCTCGCAGAACCAGAAGAGGCCGCTGCCGCGCCCGTCGGTCGCCTCGATGGCCGCCTCGCGCAGGCGCTTCATGCGGGCCGCGGTCGGAGCGACCGTGAGGACGCGGAGGCTCGCGAGGCCGAAGCGTCGGAGCGGTCCCTGGTCACGGAACCACGCGAGATAACCGCGGTATTTCAAGCACATTTTATCGATACCGATGGTGCCGCGGTCGATCTCGACGAGAAGGACGGTGACCTCGCTCGCGACACCCACGACCGCGAGCGCATCGGCGACGAGCGGCACGCGCACCTGGGTGCCGACGGTCGCGACATAGCCTACGGCGGCGATCTTCTCGCGCGCGGTCTCGAAGCGGTGGAGGACGATGGCCCCCTTCTCCGCAAGGCCTTCGAGGACGAGACCGAGCTCATTCCGCTCCAGGTCATGGGCGAGGATGTACCGGCTCTTCCCGGGAGAGACGGCGGCAGGGGCGCGATCGTCGATCGACCGCAGCACCTGGCAACCGGTTCGGGTGAGGGCGAAGGCCGGCGCGACCTCATGGCCGCGCGCGGCGTGGGTGGGCATGAACTCGTCGAGGAGGCCCTCCAGGGCGAGCGCGCCGAGCGCGTCCCGGACCTCCAAGAGATCCTTGTGGACGACCACGCCGACCTGGCGCGCGGTGAGGAAGCCGTGGCGACCGATGGCAGTGAGGGCACCGGGGAGCCACGATGGCCGCGGGTGCAGCAGATTTTCTTGAAGGGACATAGAGGCGGCTAGGGATGGTGAGATGAGCAAGGGCGGCGGCCGCGAGCTGGAGGGCAGCGAGGGCGCGGGGGTCATCGACGCCGCGGAGTTCGCGGTAGGTTGCGGTGAGGACATCGAGGGATGGAAGGCACTCCGTGAGGATCGCGGTCTCGGCGGTGTCGAGGCGGACGACTGTGAGGCCGTGACGGTCGGCGAGCTCTCGCGTGAGGGCCCGGAGCACGCGGCTTTTCGAGGAGGTCACGATCACCGTCGGCTTCACCTGGAGGATCGTGCGGGCGATGGCGAAGCGCAGGGTGCCCGGGCTCTCGGAGGGGATCACGCCGACGCCGCGGACTTCCCAGGCGTCGAGGGCGGCGAAGGCGAACTCTCGGTGCTCTTCGACGAGGAGGAGCAGGCGCGGATCGCGGCGGACCGGATGGTGTTCGAGCATAGGGTGTGGGTCAGGCGACGGAGGTGCTCTTCGAGAGCTTGCGGAGGATGCCCATGAAGTACGCGCCACGCCTGCGCCGGAGGAGTTCGGCCGGTACGTCGAGAGCGAGAGCGAGGGCTCTCTCGAGAAGTTCGGGTGGCTGCTCGCGCGTCAGGCGTCGGTAGCAGGCGAGCGAGATGCGATCGTCGAGGGCATTGGCGAGGCGTTCGGCAAACGCGTTCGAATCCTCGATCGGATCTGCATTCGAGAGGCCGAGAACGACACTCGGATCTCCGTCACGTTCAGGACGTTCTGGTTCGTGACGTTCCGTTTCAGCACGTTCAGATTCCGTCACGTTATGAGATCTATTTTCTTTCACGTTCGGCACGTTTGGAACCACGTGTTCCGAAACGTGCCCCATCCCCCCTTCCCCCCCTTCCCCGGGAGATTCAACGGCTGGTTCAGGTTGTTGGGTGGGAGCTGTAGTTCCCCAGGGAGAGGAGCCGTGGCCGAGGTACCAGCTCACGCGGCGGCGGATGTCGTCGGGGTTGAGGCCGAGGAGGATCGCGAGTCCGGCCTCCGACATCTGGCGGGATCGACCGCTGTCGGCGATCGTGAAGGTGAGGGCGTTCATACGGCGGTGGGTTCAAGAGGAATGTTGTCTGGCGCCTCCCCCTCGCGGACGAGGAGCGGGCCGACTTCGAGGGAGAGCAGCGGCGCCTTGGACGGGATCTTCGCAAGGAAGCCCTGGTCCACGAGGCGGTCGAGGGTGTCGGTGACGAGCGTGCCCGAGAGACCGAGCTCCGCGCTCAAGCGCTCCATGGTGGTCCAGACCCGGCCGTTCCGGGGATGCGAGCGAACGACGAGGAGGAGCAGGACGACGACATCGAGCGGGCGAAGGTTCGTGAGGGCGTCGTGGAGTTCACGTCGCCGGAGGGTGAGATGGGCGAATGGAGGGGTGGACATAAGGGAATGGGTCAACAGCGAAAGTCTCTCGCGGCATGGGTGAGTAGCTCCTGGAGCGTGGGCGAGAGCGTCGCGCCCGGCTGGACAAGAGCGAGCGCCGAGGAGGGTCTCTGCTCGGCGAGCGCGGTGATGGCCAGCGCCAGGGCGTTCCAGGCGTGCCGGCCGTACCGGCGCTCATCGGGACCGACCGGGAGCCGGTCGCGAAGCTCGGGGAAGAAGGCCTCCGTGAGCACCTCCGGCAGGTGATCGCGGCGCTTACCCCGGGTGCGCCCGAGGAGCAGGCGGCGAGCATCGACGATGCGGCGCTCGACGACTGCGATGCCACGCACGGCAAGGAACCGTCTCGCGAGGGCGCGTAGGGCCGGATGGTCCCTCCCCTCGCGCTGATGGACGCCGAGGACAGCAACGGTCGGTGCGTGGTCGCGTATGACCCGCTTGAGGTGGCGTTCAACCGCGTGTCGTTGGGCAGCAACGGTTCGCGCGGTGCGAAGACCAATCGCCGTGAAGCTTGTCCGCCGGGTCGGATCTCGGGCTCCCGCAGGTGTGACGGGAACGGGGGCGATTCCGAACCCGTCCACGACAACGGCGCCGCCCCATCGGGGCGCGAGAACAAGACCGAGAACGCGGCAACACAAAACGCCGCTCGGCAACGAGAGTCGCGAAGTCATAGAGGGAAGTAGCCTCCTGACTCCCGACACGGGTTGCCGAACGGCGGATCATGATCTACCGTCGCTCCGCCCCTCTGGCAGTAGTGGAGGAAGCGGTTACGTGGGGCAGCCGTCGAAAGCACACCCACGGAATCGCCGTTCTATTTCTGTTCCAACATTCTGCCAGACGGGACAAAAAAGATAAGGGGGAGAATTTGATAAATACTTGATGATTTATCCCCAGTTTTCACGGCGCCACACAGAAGTATTTCGAGCGGATTTCACAAGATGGGACTGTCTGGTATTCTACGCATCATCTATGATTTTCAACCTCACGCCCTTCCGTCTCTGGTTTCTCTTCTCCGTCGCCGGATATACCAAAGCGGAAATTCAGGGACTCACCCATTGGTCTCCGAACGAGATCGACGAGAAGATTGCGCTCTGGTCGCTTCCTTGGTGGAACGACATCGGGAGCCGCGGCGAGATCCGAGACCGCATCGAACTTCTGCGCTCAGCGAGTGGCGCCGATGCTGCGCTGGAAGCCATCGACAAGTTCCTTCGGGCGTCCGATCCATCGAAGACCTGAGCAATGTCGGGCAGCAGCAGGTGAGGCACGCTTGTACCTCCGACCAGGGACCGATGGACCGTGAACATTGCCAACACTTCGACGCGGTTCGATCAGAGCAGAACAGCCTGGCAGCGCTCCGCTCGGCCGAGTGGTTTCTCGCGGCAATCGAAAGACCTCCTCTCACCATGAGGCGGCAGGTGAATCGTCCGAGCCAAACGAGTCCCGTTGTGGACTCTTCTTCGAATCCTCCGGCATCTGTCCCTCTTACCGATCACCTGGCCGTTGCGAAGATGGGAGGATGAAACCCGTCTTCACTGCGGCCGACATCGAGGAGTTCCGCGCCATCTGGCGCGAAGAGTTTGGCGACGAACTCTCCGCGGATGCTGCACGAGCGGAAGCGGAGAACCTTCTTACTGTCGTCTACCAGCTCCGAGCGATCCATCAACGCGCCCTGAAGAACCACGCGCAACCCGAAGGCCAGGGCCCCTCTGGATTTGATTTGAATTCAAATGCTACAACATGAGCATGAGCGTTCCGCAGGGGAGCCGCGGCTCGCTCCGTCTCCTTCGCTCGCATTCGCCCTTCTATGTCTGCCTACGTGATCTACGCCCGCAAATCCTCCGAGGAAGAAGATCGGCAGATTCTTTCAATTCCGGCGCAGGTGAACGAACTGCGGGCGCTGGCGACGGCGCGTGGTTTGGTCGTCGCCCGCGTCTATGAGGAATCGCAATCGGCCCGCTCAACGGGTCGCCCGGTGTTCGGGGAGATGATGGGGGAAGTCGATCGTCGACGGATCTCAGGGATCCTGTGCTGGAAGCCGGACCGGCTCGCCCGCAACATGGTCGACGGCGGCCGGGTGATCGACGCGCTGGACCGCCGCGTCCTCCAGGAGATCGTGACGCCAGGCCGTACCACCCGGAACAGCTCCGACGACAAGCTCTTCCTGAGCCTTGAGTTCGCCATGTCGAAGAAGTACGTCGACGACCTCTCGGACAACGTTCGCCGCGGAAACCGGGCCGTCCTCTCGTCGGGGCGAAGCGTCGGGATGGTGCCGATCGGCTACCTCAAGGAACTCCCGATCGACCGGCGCAGCGGCCGGGGTGCGGGTAGGACCACAGTCGACCCCGTCCGCTTCCCGCTCATGCAGGAGATCTTCCGGCGCTACCTGACCGGCGCGTACTCCGTGCAGCAGATCTACCTATTCGCTCGCGATACCCTGGGTCTCCGGACGGAAGGGTCGAGGAAGCATCCGGCGGGCCCCGTGAGCTCGGGGAGCTTCTACGCGATCCTTCGGAACCCCTTCTACGCCGGGTTCATCCGTCACGGCGGGGAGCTGTATCGAGGCGACCACCAGGCCGTCGTCTCGAAGGTGGAGCGCGACCGTATCCTCGCCCTCCTCGGCCGGAAGGACACACCGAGGCCGGCCCGCCATGCGTTCACCTTCGTCGGTCTCATCCGCTGCGGTGGGTGCGGTCGGGCCGTCACGGGCGAGGAACATACGAACCGGCACGGCACCCGCTACGTCTACTACCGCTGCACCCGGAGGCGCGTGGGCAACGTCGTCTGCGGCGAGCCTTACGTCTCCGAGCCCCAGGTCCACGCGCAGTTCGCCGACGTCGTCACACGCCTGGCCATCCCCGAGCGGCTCCTCAGCTTCACCTGGGCGAAGCTCGACGCCGAAGGAGTCCGACGCGGAGACTCCTCCGCTGCGGTGGTCGAGGGCCTGCGGAAGGAGATCGCCGCCAGCGAGGCCGAACTCGACCGGCTGACCCGCCTCTGTACCCGGGGCCATCTTCCGGAGGACGAGTACGTGCGGAGCCGCATGCAGGTCATGGATGAGCTCGAGAAGCTCCGCGGCCGCATCGCCGACCCGCACAAGTTCGAGGTGGAGATCGACGCCACGCTCCGCGACGTGATCTCCTTCGCGGCGATGTCCGCGTGCACGTTCGTCGATGGCACCGAGGAAGAGCGGCGCGAGATCCTGGGGAGGATCTGCGCGAGTATCAAACTGGCCGACCGGAAGCTGTCGGTCGAGCTCCGCCGCCCGTTCCTGTTGCTCGCCGAGGGGCTCCCAGAGATCGTTTCGCAACTCAGGGAACCGAACCCTCACAAAGTGCGACGAATGCCGAGGGAAACCGCACAAATCCCGACCCGAAAGCGGCCGAGATTCGCAGATGGTGCGACAGCCGAAAAGACCGCTCGACCGAACCCCCGGATATTTGCTCAACAGAACGAAAAAACCGCAGAGGATGACCCTGCGATTTTGTCATGGTGCAGCTTGATTGAAGCTGTTCGAGAAGAGCTGAGGCATGGCCTCTGTTCCGTACCTCGTCGGGAGCACTCACCCGACGAGGATCTTCGCGTTCCATGGACAAGCAGTGGATAACGCACTCCAAACTGCCAAATTTATACCCCTTACCGATCACCCGTCTCCTGAGACAATTCACTCTGGTATTACCCTTGAAATACTTACACCGCCTCCATATGAACTCCTCAAATACCGTCTACGATCCGAACAAACTTCAGATCACGCACGAGGCCGCGTGGCGCCGCATGCACTGTCTTCCGCCAATGGGATGGCTCAGCGATTATCGCGCGTACAGGATGGTTCCCGATCCCGAGCTTTTCCCGAAGCTCCGCAAGGTCTGGGAGCTGATTCTTTCGGGCGTCTCCATCGAGCGTGCCCGCGAGATCGCGAACAACGAACTCGGTGTCCGCACCCCGAGACACGGAACCCTTGGCGGCAAGCCTCTTGTGCGCTGCGCGATGTACAAGATGCTCAGCGATCCTTTCTACGCCGGCTATGTTCGCCTACATGGGAAGCTTGTTCCTGGTCTTCACGAACCGATGGTGACGAAGGAGGAATTTCGGAAGGTCCGCGAACTCCTCACGCAGCGCCGTAGAAGCTGGCAGGGATATTTGAACGGAGGGAGCCTTCCTGATTCCGGGACTGAGGCGAATGCTGAACAGAAGGAAGTGCCTGTTGAATCACAGCCGCTTCCCTCTGTTCATTCCTAATCGCATTTTATATGACTCATCCAACAGTCGTTCTCTATGCCCGTCGTTCGATGGACCGTGACGACGCCCAGGTTCTCTCGATCGAACAGCAGGTCAACGCGCTCCGTCGCTTGGCGGTACAGCGCAAGATTGAAATCGCGGAGGAGCTGACCGAAAGCGCCTCTGCGAAAGATCCTGGGCGCCCGGTCTTCGGCGAGATCCTGAAACGTATCCGCCAGGGCAAGGTCGACGGCCTTCTCGTCTGGAAGCTGGACCGCCTCGCCCGCAACATGGTCGACGGGGGCGAGCTCATCTTCCATCTCTCGAAGGGACACCTGAAAGAGATCGTGACGCCCGAAGCGACCTACACGAGTACCGGCGACTCCAAGTTCATGCTCGCCATGCTCTTCGGCGCAGCGGCGAAGTACACAGACGACCTCTCGCTCGCCGTACGCCGCGGGAACGAAGACGCGCTCCGCAGGGGAAAGGTGCCGGGTCCGGTCCCCCTCGGGTACCTGAAGACCCACGACCACGGGTACGAGCGGGGCCGAGGAACCGGCACCGTCATCCCGGACCCGGAACGCTTCGAGACCATGAAGCGGATCTGGCAGGAGGTGGTCCGCGGGGAAACGAACATCCGCAAACTCTGGGATCGTGCCCGAAGCGAATGGGGCCTCACCATGCGTCCGACCAGAGGAGCGCTCGCCCGTCCGGTCGGCCTCGGTAATCTCTACGGACTCCTCCGGAACCCCTTCTACGCGGGCCGCATCTCCCACGGCGGCGTCATCTACAAAGGCGAGCACCCGCCGATGGTGACCGTCGAGCAGTTCGAGGAGGCCCAGCGTCGGCTTGGACGGAACGGCGCCAAGGGCGACCCCCGCGCCCACCACGACCTCCTCTACCGAGGCCTCCTCGTCTGCGGCGATTGCGGCCGCCACTACGTCGGCGAAGAGCACCGGAAGAACTCCCACGTCTACCGCTACTATCGCTGCGATCGTCGGAAGCCCGGTTCCTACGTCTGCCCGTCCCACGAGGTCCGCGAGCAGGACGTGACCGAGAGCATCGCGAGGGCACTCGACTCGGTGACCATCGACCCCGCGATTCGCGACTGGGCGAGGGAGGCCGTCGCCTGGTGGCGGAACGAGAACGACGTCGAGCCCGAGACGCTCGTCAGGCGTGCGAAGGCAGCCTTGGCCCGAGCGGAGCACGAGCTCGTGACGCTCACCGATCTCGTGGTCCAGGCGTTCATCTCCGAGCAGGAGTACTTGGTCCGGCGGACGAACCAGCTCCACAAGATCGCGCACCTGAGGGAGACGTTGGCCGAGCCCGCCGAGAAGCTCGAAGCTGAGCGGGCGTTGCAGGACGAAAAGAAACGGAACGGGCTCAAGCTCGGGATTGATTTCAGAAACGGCGACGCCGTGATCAAACGGAAACTATTGTCCCGAACTGTCGAAGAGATCGTGATGGTCGAGGGAAAGCCAATGTTGAAGCTGCGTACGCCGTTCGTGATGCGTCCGCTTGTACTAAATGTGCAGCCTGGTCTCGATCGCGTGAAAACAACTGAGGCATGAAAAATTATCTAAAAACCGAGACTTCCGTAGCCTCGGTTTCCAGTCTGGTGCGCGTTGATAGAGCGTGTTCGAGAAGAGCTTAGACAATCCATGAGCCTTACTCCTCGTCAGGAGCTGAACTCCGGCGAGGTTCTTCGCGTTGTATGAGAACTGATCTTCGTGCTCGCTCGCCACCGGCCGCATCTTCGCGATACCGTGGAGTTGTCTATGAAAGTATTCACGGAGAAGGATCTGCAAGAGTTCATCGCGATCTGGAAGGAAGAGTTCGGCGAGGACATCACCCCCGACCGTGCCCAGGCCGAAGCCGAGAATCTCCTCCAGGTCGTCTACCAGCTCCGCACGATCTACCAGCGAGGGCAGCGATCGCTGAAGGAGATGGGGACAAGCAGTGGGGAAAGCGACGATATCAGTCGAATTCATACCCCTTACCGAATTTCTCTCCTCTGAAACAATGAGGGAGCAGGCTTATATTTCCAATCAAATATGACCCCAACCACCTACGATCCCAACAAACTCCAGATCACCCACGAGGCGGTCTGGCGCAGGATGCACAGCCTTCCGCCGATGGGCTATCTTACGGACTTCAAGGCGTACAAGATAGTCCCAGATCCCGTCCTCTTCCCGAAGTTGCGGAAGGTCTGGGAGCTGGTGCTCGAAGGCCAGCCGATCCTGCAGGTTCTCAAGATCGCGAACGATGACCTCGACATCCGTACGCCGAGACACGGAACGCTGGGCGGCAGACCGCTGCTTCGCTGCGCGATCTACAAGATGCTGTCCGACCCCTTCTACGCGGGCTTCGTTCGCTTTCACAGGAAACTCATCCCCGGACTGCATGAACGGATGGTGTCGGACAAGGAGTATGTCCGCGTGCAGACCCTCATCCAGGGACGGAGACGAAATCGTGCAACGCACGCTTTCTCCTTGAAAAAACAGCCCTGAACGAGCCACACTTGCGGCACCCTCAGACATTGCGTAGTCTAGGCCGCTAAGTGAAGTTGGAGGGTACCGAGTGTCACACAAATTGCGCGGGACGGGCGGAGTGGAAGTGACGATTCCTGACGGGGGCCATGGGCTTCAAGGGCGAGATGGCCATATGGTCGCGATCCGGAAGGGGTGGCATGGCCTCCAAGGCCGTGACGGCCGGATGGCTGCGATTCCTCCAGGCGGCCACGGACTCCAAGGACGCGATGGTCGCATGGTCGCCATTTCCGCTGGCGGCCATGGTCTTCAAGGTCGCGACGGCCGCATGGCTGCGATTCCCTCAGGCGGACATGGTCTCCAGGGACAGGATGGACGAATGGTCGCGATCCCGGCTGGTTACCATGGCATGGCTGACTCGAAAGGCCGAATGCACGCCAAGAAGTAATGCTTGGCGTATGGGAAGCTCCATTCAAATTGCTCACGAGACACGGCGGTGGCCGCCTACCTTTCGACCGGCAGTGTCTCATAGCTACCCAAGGACAGTGTAAGACTCGCTGGATTGCAGAACAAGGAGAAGTTCCGAATGAAGATCACAAGGCTCTGGACGGGTATCGGACGAACCATGTTGCTTGGGGGGCTGTCCCTGTGGGCATGCGTAACAACGCCCACGCCTCAACCGGTTGGAGGTGCGGGCGTTGGCACGTCGACAACTCCAGACTACCCATGTATCGGCAGTGCGAGGGCGGTCTACGACCGATGCGGCTGCAGTCCGGTTGATGGTCGTCTGATCAACCGAGTCTCGGCTCTCGGATTTCGAGAGAATGTTCAGCTCTCGATCCGCCAGTGCGCGAACGGACACGCGGGTCTAGACATTCGAGCAACGCAGTTGTTCGCAGCTACTTTTGAGGGCTGCGTTTCACGCCAGGTAACGCTGGATGCCACACTTCGCAACTCGATCTCGACCCTCGTCCAGTCTGCCGCTCAAGAAACGAGTCCGGCGGAGACCGAGGCATGGTTGTCGTGTTTCCGTACTGTGACCGGTGCAACAACCACTACGTCGCCTAGCGTACCAGCAGATGCCGCGGTTCCTTGATGCTAAGCGAGCGCGGCATCACCTGACCACCTGGCTACGGAGCGTGGCCGGGGCGCCTATTCATCGGCTGCCCCTGTGGCTTGCGGTGTCCTTGGGTTCGCAAGTATTAACTCTCAACAGTTGCGTGATTAGAGGCACCTCTACTTCACCCGGTTCTCCCGTGACGACTCCGAACCCTGTACCTGCGGGTCAGTCGGCATTGCCATGTCCCGGGACCGCGCCGAACGTGTATGAAAACTGTGGGTGCAATCCGATAGACGCGAGATTACTGGCCCGTGTCGCTGCCCTGCAATTCAATGATCGTGTTCGAAATTCAATCACGACCTGTTTCAACGCAGTGGCTTCGACTGCACCCACGGCGGATCCTACGCATCTGGGTGGTAACGTGGAAACATGTATTAGTCGACGCGAGACTCTCGATCCGACCTTACGCGAAGTGATCGCGTCACTTGTTCGCGAAGCGGCCAGTGCGACTCCGCCCACTGAACTTTCTTCGTGGTTGCGTTGCTATAACTCTCGTGTTGATCCCTGTGCCGCGGCGGTCGGTTGCGGCGAGTGTACGTCTGGCAGTTCTTGTGGGTGGTGCGCCTCCGAGAGTCGGTGCGCCCGTGGAACAGACGATGGCCCCCTTGTGGGCGGATGTGGAGGAGGTTGGACTTGGACTCCCGGAGCTTGCCCTGACAACAATTGCGCTCACTTTACGACATGCCGTTCGTGCTCTAGTGCCACTGCTTGCGGATGGTGTAGTCTTAACGGCGGATCTTGCCTTCCCGGTGATGGCGAGGGCCCGCTGACAGCAACGTGTGCTGGGGGATGGTCATGGCTACCAAACCAATGTGTTGACTCGGGTCGCTGCGCTCGAATTACCAATTGTGCGAACTGTGCTGCGGCTAGCGGTTGCGGTTGGTGCGGTGCCGACGGAACGTGCCGTGCTGGAGATGCGAATGGTTCCGTCGGCCCCGCCTGCCCGAGTGGATGGACAAATCGCACACAGTTCTGTCCAGATCGTGAAGCGCACTGCGCCAGTTATTCCGGATGCGCGGAATGTATGGGCCAGGTGGGATGTGGATGGTGTGGTGGCACCCGCGAATGTCACGCGGGCAGTTTGAGTGGCCCTGTGACTGGGACTTGTGCGTCTCGGTGGTCCCAAGAGGTCGCGACGTGTCCCGACGTGGAGCCCCAATGCAACGCGCGTCAGGGGTGTGAGCAGTGCGCTAGCGCGCCGAATTGTGGATGGTGTGCATCTGACAGCCGATGCCACGCCGGCACAAGCGGAGGTGACTTCGCGCGCGCCTGCCGTAACGGGTGGACGTGGCAACCATCGGCTTGTTTGAGCGTGGTTCAACAATGCGCCGCTCAGAGTGACTGCCAGTCCTGCACAGCTCTCCCTCGTTGCGGATGGTGTAGTGGGGGACGTTGCAGCAGTGGCAGCAGTCGAGGGCCTGTGTCGGGTTCATGTGAAGGGACGTGGAGTTGGCAGCGAGCCGAGTGTGGCAACCCGCCAACAGCCCCGGCTCCCGTCGGCGACGCCGGACCGGTAGCTGACGCTACCGCGACCACCGATGCCACCGAAGAAGATCATTCGCATTAGTTAGAGAGGTTGGAGGCCGTAGGAGACAAATGACTCCCCAAATCGAAGCTCTGCGCTTGTTGGAGGAAGCTCTGAAGGAACTCGAATCGCCCAAAGGGTCGGTGACCGCTGCGGTTCAGAAATTGCTCCGAGCATCGGGGTTGCTCGGCAATCAAGACATTCAGATTTGGTGCTCCATCCAGCTCGGCGATCGGAATTACACTGCGCCGCTCGAGAAGCTGACTGATATATGGCGCGGAAAAGTTGAGGCGGGATCTGATGCAGGAAAGGCGCTCTTCGCGAGCGTCGCCGAAGAAATGAAGGCGCTCAGCCTCAAAGCATCGACCCACTATTCGGTTGAGGAGTTGGACATCAAAACTCCAGAGAGTGGGGGTGGATACAAGAGTATTGGCCTGGTGGAGGAAAAGTATGCGGACCTAGTTCGGACGAAGAAGGGAAACGACGGCACCTATTACAAGACGAATCTTTTCCAGAATCTGAGCTATGTTCGGAAACGCGCCCACGGGTTCGCTTCCGCACTTTTCAATCAGGTCAAGTTCTCAGGCACTGTCAAGAATTGTTTTGAGGTTCTCAAGCAGGCGGTCGACAATCGGTTACTAGATCTGGATCCGTCTCTTGCAGAACAACTGATGCTCGCATTCAAGAGCGTTTCAGGGTCGAAGGAGGAGGAGTGGTCCCAGGCCCTCACCACCTGTCGGAGATTGCTTGAAGGACTTGCGGATCAACTACATCCCGTCGACAGCCCGTCTCCAAAGCCCCGTCTTGGTCAGGCCCAGTACGTGAACCGGCTCTGGGCGTTCATGGACAAGGCGATCGAGTCCGACGTCAACAAGGAGTTGGCGAAGGCCCACGTCGACTTCCTGGGGTCTTGGATGGAGAAGACGAACAAGATCGCTAACAAGGGCGTCCATGCCTCGGTCGGCCAGTTGGAATCCGTGAAGGCGGTATTCCATACCTATCTGGTCGTAGCCGATCTGCTCGACTATCTTGACGGCTCGACAGCCACCAAGGCGAAGCCCGACATCAACACGGCGACGTTGGATGAGATCGAAGCGTTGCTTGACGTCAGCAGGGCCACCGCGAAAGAGATTGTGAAGGCGCGCATTCAATACGGCCGTATTGATCGCGAAATCCTGGCCGAGGTGGAGGGGGTGGGCCCAAAGACTGTAGCGAAGGCTATCGCCGCGTTTGGGTTGTAGAGCGCCGGACACTTCGACAGGTAATCATCATCCTTCTATTGTCGGCACAGAGACAGCCCGCGCTCAGTCAGCGGCGCCATGCTGATGCGTGGCGGCGGATTGTGCGACCCGAAGCGGACACCGTGGCGCCGAAGTCCCCGGGCGATGCTCTCGTCGACGCGCCAGATTAGCTCAATCTGCGGCGTCCGTTGCCGACTCATCGCGAGCCCGTTCAGCGCGAACCTCTGGCCCGCATACCTGCCGTCGGACGGCGTGAACCAAAGGAGGCCCATCCCTCCGCCGAGGGGATCACACGAGAGGTTGCCCGCACGCATCGTCAGAGGCCACTGGGTGCCGAACTCCTCGGCTCGTACGGCCAAGGAGCCCGCGATCGCCTCGCTCGGCTGGACAGTGATCCCGAGCGTGACGGCCAGGAACAGAGGCAGGTGCAATCGGGCGGGAGTCATGGTGGGCCGACAGGTACCACAACGAGAAGCTCACCGACAAGGGAGCCACGAGTGGCAGAGAGCTCGCTTGTCTCAACGGGCCGCCATTTTGAATGCAGAAGGATGCTGTCGGGGATAACTTGCGCCGGCACCATGTTACGCGCGCGGACCCACCATGTGAGGCAAACAACAGAAAACCGCTAAGCTTTCGGACCTGTAGGCTGTAGCCTATCGCATCGGATACTTGGAACGAGCTAGAATATTCAAGAGCATTGTGACCCGATGCAAGAAAAGCCTAGTCACGTCGTCGTTGACTTCATCTGCTCCACTATCGGCAAGAACAACTTGACCGGCACCTGCTCGACACGACCCTCGAAACGACGCCCAGCCCACCTCGGATTCCTTTAGTCGCGAAACAACCGCATCGCGTGATACCCGGTTGCGGCTCACCACAAATAGCGAGTCAAGTGTATCTCTCAGTACTTCAGTGTACGACGGGAAGAACCCGTACCACGATCCAGCTCGGACCAACGCCGCCGAGTCGACAATCAGGGGATGGAATGCAAGCGCAATAAGACTCCATCTAATACTTGTCTCGCTTCTGCCCGACGGCATTGGGTGCCCGGTCCTATCCAGAGTCATCGGATCATGCAAAGAGATCGACTTGTAAAAAAAGATGCTAATCTCCGCGCCATGCATGGAACCG
>Ga0066417_1000231_pt1 | contig 15791 bp, 13 predicted proteins | sample LakWasMet25_LOW6_2_FD_59544 | JGI IMG/M metagenome (GOLD analysis project Ga0066417, IMG submission 59544) | Freshwater sediment methanotrophic microbial communities from Lake Washington under simulated oxygen tension - Sediment Metagenome 25_LOW6 | ecosystem: Environmental > Aquatic >...
GGCGCCGTGGCCATGGACTCGGGCACCCCCCCGGCGGACTCTGGCAACCCCCCTGTGGACGTGGGCGCCCCCCCGGTGGACGTGGGCTCCCCGGTCGATCGAGGGGTCGCGCCGATGGACGTCACCGGGTGCGTGCCGTCGGGCGCGGAGAACACCGCGGCCGCGTGCGCCGACGGGGTCGACAACGACTGCGACGGCTTCCGCGACTGCACCGAGCCCTCGTGCGACAGCTTCTGCGGCGTACCCCCGGTGGACTCCGGGGTGAGCGTCGACTCGGGCTGCGTGCGCAGCGGCGACGAGGGCTCCAACGCGGCGTGCTCCGACGGCGTAGACAACGACTGCGACGGCTACACCGACTGCAACGACTTCAGCTGCTCGATGAGCCCGGTGGTCACCCTCTGCCCCCGGGACGCGGGCCCGCCCGACACGGGCTGCGTGCGCACGGGCACGGAGGACAACCCCGCCGCCTGCGCCGACCGCATCGACAACGACTGCGACGGCTACGTCGACTGCACCGACTTCAACTGCCAGCGCGCCTCGGTGCCCCTCTGCCCCTACGACGCCGGCGCCCGCCCCGACACCGCAGGCTGCGTCGCGAGCCCGGAGAACACCAACGCGACGTGCGGCGATGGCATCGACAACGACTGCGACGGCTTCCGCGACTGCAACGACCGGAGCTGCACCAACACCTGCGTGGTCACGGTGTGCGTCTCGACGCGCGACGCAGGCTCCTGCGTGTGCCGGGGCGCCGAGTCGAGCGTGGGCGCTTGCAGCAACGGCCTCGACGACGACTGCGACGGCTTCGTCGACTGCGCCGACTTCGACTGCTCGATGAGCAACCCCGCGGTCACCTTCTGCCGCGACGGCGGCTGAGAGGGCGACCGCGCGTCAGGCGGGGGCGCTCTCGAGCATCTCCCGCAGGATGCGGTTCCAGTTGGCGCGAGGGTGGAGCTGGGCCAGCACGGCGAAGAGCCCCACCTGCATCCGCCCCACCATCACGAAGTCCGGCGGGATCGCCATCGTCTTGGAGCGCGAGGGGATCCACCCCGCCGTCTTGCCGATGTCCTTCGCCGTACGAACCCCGCTGCGCACCGCGTCGCGGAGCATCGCGCGGTCGATGGTGACCTCCTCGTCTCGGGCCACCAGCGCCGCCGTCGCGATCATGTTGTCCTGGTGCAGCCGCCGCACCTCGGGGTCCATCTGATCCATGCCGAAGAGCTCGCTCGAGCGCGCCCGCCACTCGTCGTAGCGGCCCGTCACCAGCATCATCGCGACCTCGCGCCACTGATGGAAGAGGGACTCGGGGAGCACCTTCACGCTCCCGAAATCCAGGAAGGCCACGGTGCCGTCGTCGGTGACCAGGTAGTTGCCAGGGTGCGGGTCGGTGTTGAACACACCGCGGCCCATCGCCATCCCCAGGGTGAAGCGGAAGATCGCCTCGCCCACGCGGTTGCGCAGCTCCTGCGAGCCGTGCTCGGCCACCTCGCGGAGCGTGCGCCCGGGGACGTAGTCCATGGTCAGCACGTTCTTGCCCGTGTGGGTCTTGTACGGCCTCGGGACCATCATCCCAGGCAGCCCCGCCACCAGCGCCCTGAAGCGCTCCTGGTTCTCCAGCTCGAGGGTGTAGTCGAGCTCCGCGGCGATGTGGTGGATGACCTCCTCGAAGCCCCCGCGGGTGTCCGCCCCGGGCGCCAGCATGGCCACCATCGGGCGGAGCGAGTCGAGGTTCTTCAGGTCGCTGCGGAGCGCGTGCGCGATGGAGGGGTACTGCACCTTCACCACCACCTCGATCTCCCTGCCGCTGCCCTCCGGGTCGAGGATCGTCGCCCGGTGCACCTGCCCGATGCTGGCCGCCGCCAGGGGGGTCTCCTCGAAGCTCAGGTAGGCCTCCGCGAGCGGGCGGCCGAGGCCCCGCTCGATCTCCGCCGTCAGCTCCTCGAAGCTCACCGTCGGGGCCTGCGACTGCAGCGCCGCAAGGGTCTTCTGGTAGATGTCCGTGGCCTCCGGAGGGAGCAGTCCGTCGACGTAGGACACCGTCTGCCCGACCTTCATCGCGAGCCCCCGCAGCTCGCCCAGAGTGCGCAGCGCCCGCTCGGCGGAGGCCTTGAGCAGCGCGGCGTCCATGGGCTGCTCGCCCTGCCGCAGCAGCCTCCCCGCCATCGAGGGAAGCTCCGTCGCGGCCAGCTTCATGAGCGCGTATCCGCGCGCGATGCGTCCCTTGGGGAGTTCGTCAGCCACAGGTCTTTCTCCGAAGCAGCGCCCACTCTACCTGATCGACCTTGAGCGCGCCCCCTGCCAGCGCCCTGCTGACCGGCGCCCGCCGGGGGCTCTGCAAGGCATTGATTCTCCGCGCCTCCGCCGCCAAGGTGCGCGCCGTGTCCGAGACCCGCGCCCGCTTCCTCCGCCGCTTCGCCGTGGCCACCGTCGCCTACAACCTGGCCGTGATCGTCTGGGGAGCCTTCGTGCGCGCCACAGGCTCCGGGGCCGGGTGCGGCGACCACTGGCCCATGTGCAACGGCGAGGTGCTCCCCCGCCCGCGCTCGCTGGAGATGGCCATCGAGTTCACGCACCGCATCACCTCCGGGCTCTCCCTGGTGGCCGTGCTCGCGCTCCTGCTCATGGCCTTCCGCTGGACCTCGCCGGGCCACCCGGTGCGCCGCGGCGCGGTCTTCTCGGGGCTGCTCATCGTGAGCGAGGCGCTCCTCGGCGCCGGCCTGGTGCTCTTCCGCCTGGTCGCGGGCAACACCTCCATGACCCGCGCGTGGTTTGGCGCGGCGCACCTGGTCAACACCTTCGCCCTGGTGGCGGCGCTCACCCTCGCCGCGTGGTGGTCCTTCGGCCACCGCCGCCTCGCGCTGAGAGCGCGCCCGGGGCTCACCGCGACCTTCGCCGTGGCGCTCATCGCGACGATGGCCGTGGCCGTCACCGGGAGCATCGCGGCGCTGGGCGACACGCTCTTCCCGGCGCGCTCCTTCGCCGAGGGATACGCTCAGGATTTCAGCCCCGGCGCGCACCTCCTGCTGCGGCTCCGCATCTGGCACCCGGTGGTGGCGCTCGCGGCCACCGCGGCGGTGGTCACCAGCGCGGTCGTGGGCCACGCGGTCACCCGCCGGCCGTCGACGCGCACCATGGGCCTCGCCGTCGTCGCGGCGGTGGCGACACAGCTCTGCCTCGGGGTGCTCAACGTGTTCCTGCTGGCGCCCGTGTGGCTGCAGCTGGTGCACCTTCTGGTGGCCGACCTGCTCTGGATCGCCCTGGTGCTGCTCGCCGCCAGCGCCCTGGAGCGGCAGCCTGACCCGACGCCGGGCTGACGCTGACGCCCCCCGGCGGAGCTGTGCTATCCCGCCGCCATGTCGACCCTCCCCATCGCCGTGCTCAACGAGCATCCCGAGTGGCAGAAGCGCCTCTACGCAGAGCTCGCCCGCCGCGACATCGCCTTCGTCGAGCTCACCCTCCACGACCACTTCTTCGACCCCTCGAAGCGAGAGCGAGCGTTCTCGATGGTCATCAACCGCGCCTCCCCCTCGGCGTGGAAGCGCGACCACGCCTCGGCGATCTTCTTCGGCCAGGCGGCCCTCGCCTACTACGAGACCACCGGCGCCAGGGTGGTCAACGGCACCGGCGCGTACCTGCTGGAGACCAGCAAGGCCCTGCAGGCGATGCTGCTCGCCCGCCTCGGCATCAGCACCCCCCGCACGCTGGTGGCCAACAACGCAGCGTCCATTCGAGCGGCCTCCGAGGCGCTCGAGTACCCCATCGTGGTGAAGCCCAACATCGGAGGATCGGGCGCCGGCATCGTGCGCTTCGACGACCGCGCCTCGCTCGACGCGTGGCTCGACGCGTCGCCCTCCTACGGCGTCGACGGGGTGGTGCTGGTGCAGGAGTTCCACCCCGCGAAGGACGGGCACATCGTGCGGGTGGAGATGCTCGGCCAGCGGCACCTCTACTCGGTGAAGATCTACCCCGACACCACCGACTTCAACCTCTGCCCGGCGGACATCTGCCAGGTCACCCCGGGTCAGCCGCCGCCCTCGCAGGAGGCCTCCTCGGACTTCGAGCTCTGCGTGGTGGCCGCGCCGGCCAAGAAGCTCCGCATCGAGCGCCACGACGAGGCGCCCGAGGTGGTCGAGAGCGCGCGCGCCATCATGGCCGAGGCGAAGCTCGACGTGGGCGGCATCGAGTACCTGACCTCCACCCGCGACGGTCGGCGGTACTTCTACGACATCAACGCGCTCTCCAACTTCGTGAGGGACGCCGAGGAGATCGTCGGCTTCGACCCCACGAAGGTCTTCGTCGACTGGATCGTCGCCGAGCTCGCCGGCGCCCGCTGATCGCTCATCCCACCCAGACGCCCGTGCACTCGGGCACCCGGCTCCACCCGCGCTCGCGCACCTTCTCGGCCATCGCCTCGCCGAAGAAGAAGCCCATCGCCTCGGCCGCCTCGTCGACGTTCCCGAAGCGGTAGTCGGTGCGAAGCTCATGGCGGGCGAGGCCCCACTCAGTCTCCAGCCATCGCTGGTAGCCGATGAGCCCGGGAGGGGGCGTCGGCTCGGTGAAGCCCGTCCCCAGCGTCTCGATGACCACCAGCTTCGCTCCCGGCTTCAGCGCCCGGCGCATGGTGGTGAGCGCGCGGGTGATGCGCTGCTGCCAGTCGTCGGGGTGCCATCGCAGGGCGTGGCCGAAGACCCAGCCCGCGACGGCGAGGTCGGCCCACTGCGCTCCGAAGTCCGAGGCGTAGGCGTCGCCGACGGAGAGGTTCATGGCGTCGTCGGAGAAGCCTTCGGTCCGGAGGCGGTCGAGGGCCACGGAGAGCATCGGGGCGGCGTACTCGCAGCCTCGCACCGAAGCTCCGGCGCGCAGGAGCATCCGGGTGACGCGGCCGGTGCCGACGCCGAGCTCCAGGGCGCGGGCGCCGCGGAGCGCGGGGGCGATCTCCGAGAGCAGCGAGGGGAGGGCGCCGTCACAGTCTTCGGCGGAGACCATGGCGTCGTAGCGGAGGGGGTCGCGGAGGTAGATCTGCGCGTGGTCGACGGAGCTCATCGCGCGAGGCTCGCACGAGATCCGTGCGGAGCGCTCAGCCGCCCGGGGTGAAGGTGAAGGGGAAGCTGAAGTCCACGCTCCCCCCAGCGGGAACCGGGAAGACCAGGCCCCGCAGCCGCCCGGTGACGCAGCTCCCGACCCGAGGGGCCGCGGAGAGGCCGGAGGTGGAGGCGCTGGTGATGCGGCCGCTGGTGCCGAGGGTGAAGTTCACGTCGAGGCGACCGGAGAGCGCGGGGTTCTGTCGGAGCTCGCGCTCGTAGCAGGAGCGGATGCCGCCGAGCTGACCGCGGATGAGCCTCGCCACGGAGTCGGCGTTGACGGTCCCATCGCCGCCGCGCTCGTCGACGTCGCCCATGTCCGCGTCGAAGCGGATCACCCTGGCCTGCACCACCTCCGGGCCGGTGCCGATCTGGTCGCCGCTGGGGCGCACCGCGGTAGTCTCTCCGAGCCTCTGCCCCCCGGGAGGACCCGCCATCGCCAGCGCGCTTCGACGCACGCCGACGTGGCCGTTGGCGGTGGTGATGCTGCCTGCGTTGCGGAGGTCCTCGGCGGTCCCGGTCATCAGGCCCCCCTCGGCGAGCACGTCTCGCGCGTTGCCCCGGCTGGAGCTGTTGACCCCGGTGAGGGCCGCGAAGTCCGCGCTGTCGTGGAGCGCGTTGCTCACCGCGTCGACCGCGCGGTCGGCGGCGGCGTTGGCGTTGGCGACGCGGCGGGCCTCGTCCGCGGCGCGGGCGGCGGCCCGGTCGGCGGCGCTGGGAGCGGGGCGATGGGCGGTGGGCGAGGGGGTCGCGGTGGCGCCATGGGTGGGCGTCGCGGAGGCCTCGGCGGCGGGCTCTGTCGCGGGCTCGGGCTCGGGCTCGGCGACCGGGGGAGGGGTCGCGAGGAGGCGCACGAGGCGGGCGTCGTCGAGGGCGATCGCGTCGTCGACGATGGGGTCGTAGGCGTACTCGACCCAGGCGACGCTCGCGACGGCGAGCACCAGGAAGGCCGAGAAGCAGGAGTTGTAGGTCCAGTCGACGTTCTTGACCCAGTGGCTGCGGAGGGCGGCGGGGAGCTGCGGCCTCGGCATCGAGGGAGGCGCCGCCACGAACTGGAAGAGGAAGGTCACCGCGCCGAGGCGGATCTTCCCCCGAGCGCTCTCCTCGAGCGCCACGCGATGGCCGAAGGGGGTTCGCTCGACGGAGGGATCGCGGCGCACCTGGGCGAGCGTACGGATGCCCGCTGGAGTGGCGAGCTGCCCCTCCATCGCGTCGGTGAGGTTGAGCGAGTAGGCGCCCGACTCGATGGAGAAGAGCTCGAAGCTCGGAGGGAGCTCGCCATGGGGGATGGTGAAGGTGTTGCGCTCGGTGGCGCCCACGGTGACGGCGCTGCGGTCGCGCACGATGCGCTCCTCGGAGATGCGGGTGCCCTGCATCACGCCGATGCGCAGCACCTTCGGGGCGGTGGGGAGGGTCGTGGCGTTCATGGCGTGGGTCATCGCGCCGGGTCGAGAAGGGGTGCCGGGGTGGGTCATCGTCGTGGCCTCCGCGGGCTGAGACCACGGGGCGGGCGAAAGGTTCCGTCAGCGCCGTCGCGAGCAACGCGACCCGCGAACGGGAATCGCCCCGCGCGCCCATCGACGGGCCTGGTGACGGTGCTCCTCGTCGGCTCGGAAGGACCCTCCGCTGTACGATCTGCGTCACCCGGCGCTCACGGAGCGCGGCGACGCCTCCTTCGCCGCAGCAGCGCGGCCACGAGCGCGAGCGCCGGGGCCCCGCCCGCGCGCCCGTCCGTGGCGCGGCACCCGCAGCCGCTCTCGATCACGGCGGCGCGCGGAGCGTCCGCCGGCTGCGCGACGTCCTCGGCGGTGGCGTCCTCGGCGTCGACGGTCACGCCGAGGTCGGTCGTCACGTCTCGCGGGACTCCCGCGGCGTCGCGCGACGGCGCATCGACCGCCGGAACGTCGACGGCCGTGTCGACCGCCGCCCCCGCGTCGGGGGCGCCCGCGTCGGGCGTCTCGCACGCCGCGCCCGACGGCCCGCGCACGCAGCGGCCGCCGAAGCGCTGGCAGTCGGTGGCGTCGACGACGGTGCCGCCGCGGCACTGCCCGAGCCAGCGGTCGTCGACGCACGCAGTCGCCTCGCCGCTCGCCGGGCACACCGCGGGCACGCAGCGCACGCCGCCTGCGACAGCGCACTGCTGCCCCGCGGGGCAGTTCTCGAGCGCGAAGCCGCCGTCGCTGTCGCACTCCGCGATGCGGCCGGGCTCCAGCCAGCAGCTCCGCGAGGCGCGCGGCGGGCTGTTCGCGTCCGGGGCGCAGAACACCGACACGCAGCGCGCGGGGCGCCCGCCGGCCGTCGAGCAGAACGCTGCGAAGGCGCCGCAGTCGCCGAGGTCCGACGGGGCGCCGTTGGTGCACGTGACGATGCGGCGCTCGTCGACGCAGGTGCGCAGCGTGCCCGTCGCCGGGCAGGCGCCGAACACGCAGCGCGCGGTCGTCCCCTCGGCCACGCAGCGCGAGCCGTAGACCGCGCAGTCACCCTGCGACGTGAGCGCGCCGTTTCGGCAGTGGCCCACGCGCGTGCCGCCCCAGCAGACGTCGCGCTCGCCGGTGTCGGGGCAGAACGCGAAGGCGCAGCGGGCGCCCAGCGCGTCGCTCACGCAGCGCGAGCCGAAGGCCGCGCAGTCGCCGCGGCCGCAGTCGTCGCCGACGAGCACGGTCCCTTCGCAGCGCGGCGCGCAGCGGGGCGCCGGGCAGTGGGTCGGGGCGCCGCTCCCGCGCGCGAAGAGCGCAAGGTGGTTGCCGGGGCGGCGCAGGCTGCCGTCGCTCGGGCGGTTCACGACGCCGCGGCCGCCCAGCCACATCGCGCTCGACCCGCCGCCGTCGAGGTTCGTCGCGTCGTGGGCGCCGAACTCCGCGAGCAGGTCGCCGAGCTCGTCGCAGCTCATTCCCGCGCGGCCCGCCGCGCGCCCGTCGACCACGGCGATGATGAGGGTGCGGCGGTCGCGCGTGAGCCCGAGCGCGGTGCGCGGGTGCCTCGCCACGCAGAGTCCGGCGTCGCCGTTGTTGTCGATGCGCCGGCCGTCGGAGATCAGCGTCGGGTGGCCGCTCACGACCTCGCGCATCCACGACTCGACGCCCGACGTGAGCCCGTGGAACATCACCGCCGCGCGCCCCGCCCCGAAGCCCACGGGCCCCACGTACGAGTGGTCGGGACCTCCCCAGAGCACGCCGCCGCTCATCGAGGGGCCGTCGAGCTGGCGGGGGTTGGACGGGTTGTAGAAGTCGCCGTTCACGACGACCTGCGCGCCGAGCGCGGCGCCGTGCGCAGCGACGGTGCGGCCGGCCTCCTCGACGCGCGTGCCCCGCGCCGACACGCCCGCGGCGCACAGGTCGACGAGCAGCACGTGGAGGTTCTGGCTCCCCGTCACGCGGTTGAGGTGGCGCACGCCGGGGAACGCCGTCTCCCAGCGGTCCTCGGCGAGCGCCGGTGCGCCGAGTGTGACGAGCGTGGCGGCGAGCGCGAAGCGGACGGCGGTCCTCACCGATGCTTGCATACCCCGAAACGCTGGCGTCCCCTATGAGGGGGATCCTCGCCCGTCGCGCCGTTCATGGTGCGCCGCCTCGCAGGACGGTCCGCACCAGCCTGAGGTCCGGCCCCGGTGGCCTTGCGCGTCGCCCCTCGTCGCCCAATCGAAGGGATCCCATCCCAGCGCGAGCACGCGGCGCCCGAGGCCACGTCGATGGAGCCCCAACCCGATGAACCGATCGCCCCACTGGCTGCTCCTCTCTGCCTTCGTGTGCGCGACGACCTCGGCCTGTGGTCCGAAGGCCGGCGCGGCGCCCGGGCCGCTGTCCATGGCCTCTGCGGAGCTCGCCCGCTCGCGATGGCCCGAGGCCTCGGCGGAGTCGTTGGAGCAGGGGCGGCAGCTCTTCCTCGCGAACTGTCACCGCTGCCACTCCTATCCCGATCGCACCGCGTACCCGGCCGAGGAGTGGCCCTCGCTGGTGCGGCGCATGGGTCGTAAGGCCCGCCTCTCGGACGCCGAGGCGATGCTGGTGCTGCGCTTCGTGCTCACCGATCGGGAGGCGGGCTCCGGGCCATCGAGGCCATGAGCGAGCGAGCCTCGACGCCCGGTCTCGCGCTCAACTGGATGGACCGCGCGCTCATCGCGCAGACCTACGAGGGCCGCCCGATGACCACGCACCACGTGGTCGACGTCGAGGCCCCCTTCGACCGCGCCCTTCTCTCGGAGGCGCTCTCGCTACTGATCGACTCGGTCCCCGCGCTCCGCAGCTTCGTGCGCGAGTCGCCCCTCCGCGTCGCCCGCCTCGCCGCCCCCTCGCCATCGACCTCCCTCGACCGGCTCATCACCTGGAGCGACGTGGAGCTCGACCTCGGCGCCTCGGGCTGGCTGCTGCGCGGCTTCGACCTCTCCTCGGAGGCGCCCCTCCGAGTGCTGCACTCTCCTCGACGGGATGGCGGCTATCAGCTCGTGTTCACGCTCCACCACAGCGTGACCGATGGCGTCGGGGCCGTCGCGCTCCTCGACGCGCTGCTCTCCCACTACCTCTTGCTCGACGGTGAGCGCGCCTCCATCCCCGCGCCCTTCGCGCCGAGCGGGCTCAGCCTCCTCCAGCTTCTCTCGAAGCGAGGGGCGAGGCTCACGGCGTCGCTGCTCGGCGCCAACCTCCGGAGCGCAGGGCGCTTCGGCGATCGTCGCGCGTCGCTGCTGGAGCGAGTCGACGCCCGCGCCGAGGCGATGCACTGCCTCGTGCTCGACCTCGACGCCGCGCAGTGGTCGCGCCTGCACGGTCGCGCGGAGGCGCTCGGGGTCACCCGCCACGACCTGCTGCTCACGGCCTTCCTCCGCGCCGCGGCCTCGTGGCGACGCGCCGAGGGGATGCCCGAGGAGACCTTCCGAGCGCTGGTCCCCGTCGACCTGCGGGGCGAGTTCGGCGTCGGGCGCTCGCTGCAGAACCACCTCGGGGTCATCGAGGCGGACTTCACCGCGTCCGAGGTCGACGACGCCTCGCTGCTGTCGCGGGTCTCCGAGCGCCTCCGCGCAGGCCGCGCCCCTGAGAGGGCGCTCGCGACTCCGGTGGCCCTCGCGCTGCTGGGAACGCTCCTGCCGCCCTTCGCCTTCCGGGAGTTCTTCCGCTGGCTCGATCAGCGGCCGTCGTCCTTCATGTACTCCTTCCTGTTCAGCCAGATCAGGCTGCCGGAGGGGCTGCGCTTCCCGGCGAGCGTGCGGGCGAGGCGCGTCTACTGCCTGAGCGGGCTGCCCCGCCAGCCGGGCATCGGGCTCACCGTGACGGCCTCGTCGGACGGCGTCACCGCGGCGCTGGCCTACGAGGTCCCGCGGCTGTCGGACGAGGGGGCGAAGCGGCTGATGGAGCGATGGGTCCTCGCGCTGGGCGAGGCGTGAGACCCACGGCGCCGGGCCTCCTCTACCGGATGCGCACCCGCGCGCTCGTCCTGGCGCAGCGGGCGCTGGCGACCCATGGGCCCATCGAGCACCGGGGCGTGTCGCTGGTCGTCGCGCCCGGAGTGCATCACCCCGCGCCCTTCCTGGGCCTGGGCTTCGGCGAGCTGCAGGAGGCCGCGCTCGACCTCATCGCCCCCGGCGCCTCGGTGCTGGAGCTCGGAACCGGCGCTGGCTTCTGGGCGCTGTCCGCCGCGCGTCGCGGCTTCGAGGTCACCGCCACCGAGCTGCGACACGTGCCGCTCCATCCCGTCGCCGAGGCCTCCGAGCGCATGGGAGTGCGAGTGCGGCTGCTGCACTCCGACCTCTTCGCCGAGCTCGGCGAGCAGCGCTACGACGCGATCCTCTTCAACCCGCCCTTCCACGACGCCGAGGCCCGCAGCACCGAGGAGCGGGCGTGGTGCGGAGGCGGGGTCGTTCGCCGCTGCCTCGCGGAGGCGTCGCGGCACCTCCGGGTCGGCGGGGTGCTGTACATGATCCTCCCGAGGCTCGACCGTGCGCGCTACGGCGACGGCCTCGCGGGCTGGTCGATGCGCGTCGCGGCGTCGCGGTGGTTCCCGCTCATCGGCCGCGCGGAGCTTCTCGCGCTCCGTTGACTTCAAATGCTCGCCGGGACTAGCTTCCGCCGCCGCCGTGGCCCAAGCACCGGCTCCGGAGGTGTCGTCGATGGTGATGGAGCGTAAACCCGAGTGGCTCAAGGTCCGCGCACCGGGCGGAGAGCGCTACACGCACATCAAGGACACGCTGCGGCGCTACGAGCTGCACACGGTCTGCGAGGAGGCCCGCTGCCCCAACGTGGGCGAGTGCTGGGGCGATGGCACCGCGACCATCATGATCCTCGGCGACGTGTGCACCCGAGGCTGCCGCTTCTGCGCGGTGACCACGGGCAACCCCCGAGGCGCCTACGACCCTCGCGAGCCCGAGCACACCGGCCGCACCATCGCCGCGATGGGCCTGCAGTACGTGGTGATCACCATGGTCGACCGCGACGACATGCTCGACGGCGGCGCCGCGCACGTGGCCGAGACCCTGCGCTCCATCCGCACGCACAGCCCGGCGATCCTCATCGAGGCGCTGCTCGGAGACTTCTCGGGCAACCTCGACGACGTCGCCACGGCGGTGGTCGAGGGCAGGCCCGACGTGTTCGCGCACAACGTCGAGACCGTCGACCGGCTTCAGCGCACGGTGCGAGACGCCCGGTGCTCCATGGAGAGGTCCCTCGCGGTGCTGCGCCAGTCCAAGGCCGTGTCGCCGGAGACGTACACCAAGAGCTCCATCATGGTGGGCCTCGGGGAGACGCGCGACGAGGTGCTGGAGACCATGCGGGCGCTCCGGTCGGTGGACGTTGACGTGCTCACCCTGGGGCAGTACCTGCGCCCCTCGCCCAAGCACCACGAGCTGGTGCGGTACTGGTCGCCGGAGGAGTTCGAAGACCTCCGCGTCGAGGGCATGGCGATGGGGTTCAAGTACGTGGCCTCCGGGCCGCTGGTGCGATCGAGCTACAAGGCGGCGGAGGCGTTCCTCCGGGGCCAGCTGACGAAGACGACCGGACCCGTGGAGACACCGGCGGCGCGGCCGCATCGGTCGCTCCCGGTGCTCCCCTGACCGACGCATTGAAGGAGCGATAGAGGGATGCAGACGCAGTTCGTGCTCGACGACGTGGTGACGGTGCTCGGCCCCGACGGGGTGGCCGACCCGGCGACCGATCCGAAGCTCCCTGGCGAGACGGTGGTCCGGCTCTTCAAGCACATGCTGCTCACCCGCATGGTCGACGAGCGGCTGGTGCTGCTCCAGCGCCAGGGTCGCATCGGCTTCCACATCGGCAGCCTCGGCGAGGAGGCGTGCATCCTCGGGCCCGCGGCGGCGCTCGGCGACGACGACTGGCTCTGGCCCTGCTACCGCGAATTCGGCGCGCTGCTGCTGCGGGGCATGCCGCTGCAGACCTACCTCGACAACATGTACGGCAACGCCAACGACGCGGTGAAGGGCCGGCAGATGCCCGACCACTACAGCGGCAAGCCGTACAAGTTCGGCTCCGTGAGCTCGCCCATCGGAACGCAGATGACCCAGGCCGTGGGCTTCTCCTGGGCGGCGAAGATGAAGGGCGACAAGAGCGTGTCGCTGGTCTTCTTCGGTGAGGGCGCGACGTCGAGCTCGGAGTTCCACAACGCGATGAACTTCGCGGGGGTCTACAAGACGCCGACGGTGTTTCTCTGCCGCAACAACGGCTGGGCGATCTCGGTGCCCGCGGGCCAGCAGACCGGCTCGCAGACCTTCGCGCAGAAGGGCTTCGCGTACGGCGTCACGCCGGTGCGCGTCGACGGCAACGACCTGCTCGCGATGATCAAGGTGACGCGCGACGCCATCGAGCGCGGCCGCCGCGGCGAGGGGCCGACGCTCATCGAGGCGCTCACCCACCGGCTCTCCGGGCACAGCACCTCGGACGACCCCAAGGCCTACCGCAGCGAGGCGGAGATGGCCGCCGAGCGCGCGAAGGACCCGATCCCGCGCATGCGCGCCCACGTGGTGGCCCTCGGGCTCTGGGACGACGCGCAGGAGAAGGCCTGGGCCGAGCAGGTCGAGGCGGACATCAAGCGCGCCGTCGAGACGGCGGAGAAGACCCCCGCCCCGGCGCTGCACACGATGTTCGAGGACGTCTACGCCACGCAGCCGTGGCACCTCGTCGAGCAGCAGGCGGAGGCCGAGCGCGCGCCCCGCCCCGCGGGCCACGGCGGCGGACACTGAGCGACGGCGACCAATCCAGTACAGGGACGAGAGACATCCGATGCCACAGATGAACATGGTGCAGGCCGTCAACGACGCGCTCCGGCTCGAGCTGAAGCGCGACCCGCGGGTGGTCCTGCTGGGCGAGGACATTGGCAAGGTCGGCGGCGTCTTCCGCGTGACCCAGGACCTCTACAAGGAGTTCGGCGCCGACCGGGTGATCGACACGCCCCTCTCCGAGGGGGGCATCATCGGCGCGGCCATCGGCATGGCCCTCTACGGGATGCGCCCTGTGCCGGAGATCCAGTTCTCGGACTTCATCTTCCCCGCCTTCGACCAGATCGTCTCGGAGCTCGCGAAGTTCCGCTACCGCTCCGGCGGCGAGTTCCCGGCGAAGATGGTGATCCGCACGCCGGTGGGCGGCGGCATCCGCGGCGGGCACTACCACTCTCAGTCCCCGGAGGCCTACTTCATCCACACGCCGGGGCTGAAGGTGGTCTGCCCCTCCAACCCCTACGACGCCAAGGGGCTGCTGCTCTCGGCCCTGCGCGACGAAGACCCGGTGCTCTTCTTCGAGCCCAAGCGCATCTACCGCGCGGCGCGCAGCGAGGTGCCCGAAGGGGACTACACCGTGCCGCTGTCCCAGGCGAAGGTCGTTCGGCCGGGGCAGCACGTCACCGTGCTCGCCTGGGGCGCGATGCTCTACGAGGCCATCGAGGCGGCCAACCAGGCCGCGGCGCAGGGCATCGACACCGAGGTCGTCGACCTGCGAACGCTCTGGCCGGTGGACATCGACACCATCGTCGCCAGCGTGAAGAAGACCGGCCGCGTGGTGGTCGTGCACGAGGCCCCGAAGACCTGCGGCTTCGGCGCCGAGCTCATCGCGCTCATCAACGAGAAGGCCTTCCTGCACCTGGAGGCGCCGCCGGTGCGTGTGACGGGATATGACACCCCCTTCCCGTACACGCTGGAGATGGACTACCTCCCGCTCGCGGGGCGTATCCTGCCGGCCCTCATCGAGACGGCCCGGTACTGAGAGGCTGAGACGATGAGCCGATATGACTTCAAGCTGCCGGACATCGGCGAGGGCGTGACCGAGGGCGAGGTCGTCGCGTGGCACGTGAGCGTCGGCGACGTCGTGAAGGAGGATCAGCCCCTCGTCGACGTGATGACCGACAAGGCCTCGGTGACGATCACCTCCCCGAAGGCGGGGCGCATCGCGGAGCTGTTCGGCAAGGCCGGCGAGGTGGTGAAGGTGCACTCGGTGCTGGTGTCCTTCGACCTGTGGGGCGGGGCGGAAGCTCCCGCCGCGGCGGCGGCTCCGAAGAAGGAGCAGGGCCCCGCGGCGACCGCCGTCGGTGACATCAAGGAGTCGCTGCCGGGCATGGGGACCATGACCGTGACGGCGACCCCCGCGGCGCTGGCGGCGGCGAAGAGCGCCCCTGTCACCGCGGCGGCCCCCGCGGCTGCGGCGGACGACTACGTGGCGCCCAACGGACGCGCGCTGGCGACCCCGGCGACGCGCAAGCTGGCGCGCGACCTGAGCATCGACCTGAGCCGGGTGCGCCCCACCGGGCCGCAGGGCCGGGTGACGAAGGAAGACCTGCGGGCCTTCGCGCAGCGGGGCAGCGCGCCTGCACCCGCGACCGCGGCGAGCACGCCGGTGGTGGCGACCGCCCCGGCGGCGGCGCCGGTGACCGCTCCGGTGGCGATGACCACGCGGGCGCCGGTGTCGATCGCGACGCCGTCGTCGAAGGGCGGCGAGGCGCTGGAGGAGCGGGTGCCCTTCGCGGGGCTGCGCCGCAAGATCGCCGAGAAGATGTCGCAGTCGGTGCACACGGCGGCGCACTTCACCTTCGTGGAGGAGTGCGACGTGACGGCGCTGAAGGCGGCGCGGGAGCGGCTGAAGCCCAAGGCCGACGCGCTGGGGGTGAAGCTCACGCCGCTCGCGTTCATCGCCAAGGCGGCGGTGCTGGCGCTGAAGAAGTTCCCGATCCTGAACGCGGCGATCGACGAGTCGACCAACGAGCTTGTCTACCGCAAGTACTACAACCTCGGCATCGCGGCCTCGACCGACGCCGGGCTGGTGGTGCCTGTGGTGAAGAACGCCGACCGCCGCAGCCTGCTCGACGTGGCCCGGGAGATCGAGCGCCTCGGCGCCGACGCCAAGAACCAGAAGCTGAAGCTCGAAGACCTGCAGGGCAGCACCTTCACCATCACCTCTCTGGGCGCTCAGGGCGGGCTCTTCGCGACGCCGATCATCAACTTCCCGGAGGTGGCGATCCTCGGGGTGCACCAGATCAAGCAGAAGCCCGTGGTGCGCGACGGCCAGATCGTCATCGGCGAGGTGATGCTGCTCTCGCTCAGCTTCGACCACCGGGTGGTGGACGGGCACGTGGGCGCGGCCTTCGCCTACGAGATCATCAAGTACCTGCACGACCCCGACGCCCTCTTCCTCGAGGGCTGAGCCCGACACCTTTCAAGTTGCCGATGCGGCCGCCGCCGCGCCCTGAAGGACTATCCCTTCTACACATCTCGGCGTGCCCATCGTGCCTGGGGTA
>Ga0066417_1000232_pt1 | contig 15786 bp, 9 predicted proteins | sample LakWasMet25_LOW6_2_FD_59544 | JGI IMG/M metagenome (GOLD analysis project Ga0066417, IMG submission 59544) | Freshwater sediment methanotrophic microbial communities from Lake Washington under simulated oxygen tension - Sediment Metagenome 25_LOW6 | ecosystem: Environmental > Aquatic > Freshwater...
TCATCGCAATAGCGTGAAGCCTGCCCGCCGACGGAGTAAATCTCTCAGGCGCCAAGGACATAACCACAACTGCGACATCAGTTGTCTGTAAAAGACGCTATAACTCTCTCCACAGCGTCAAGTTCCTACAAATTTTCATCAAAAACACTGCAAGTAAACCTCACTGTGATATATAATAAACAACATATTGTTAAACGTCTATTAACAAGTGCCAGACTACCGCCTAACTCGATTCATCCGACCCAACGGGGAGCGTTACCCGATCCTGGTGGACCAGGACAACATGCCCGTTTTTTATCCCACGCTTTTTGCAACAGCGAAGCTCAGAAACGCTGGACTTGCGGCCAACACGATGGACCAGTACCTCACTTCTATCAAAGTGCTGCTGCGCTGGAGTGAGGACAACGGGATGGACCTAATTAGCCGCATACTTACCCAACAGTTCCTGACATCGGGCGAACTCGATCAACTCGCGGACGAGTGTGGCAAAAAGCGGCGTGCCGTGAAAGCCGGAAATATCGTTTCACTCAAGAAAGGGTGGCGAAGACCGACTCCGCAGGTCGATGCAGCGACTAAGTACATTTACATCGGTCGAATCGGCGAGTATTTGAAATGGTTGTCGGAAGCTTTGCTTGCCAAGCACCTGACAGCCGATGCCCAAGCCCAGATTGACCGCCTTGTTCAAAACATCAAGGCTCGGCGAGTGGCACCACGCGGCCGCAACAACAATGATGATGAAGCGCCAAAAGGCATCAGCGCCGAGCAGGAGGCACGACTGTTCCAAGTGCTCCAGCCGGGCTCCCCACTGAACCCGTTTAGCGACGCGGGTGTCCAGGTCAGAAACTACCTAATCGTCAAATTGCTGCGGCTGACTGGCATGCGGGGCGGGGAAATCCTGAACCTCAAGATCAAAGACATTTACTGGACCGAAAAGTTACTCAAAATCATCCGCCGGGCAGACACCAGGAAGGACACCAAGAAGAAACAGGCCCTCGTCAAAACGCGCCAGCGCGCACTGCCGCTCTCGAATGGAACGTTGGCTGAAATCCGTTCGTACATCGTTGAGGTTCGCAAGCACATCCCCAACAGCGACGACTGTGAGTATCTGTTTGTGTCCCAAAAAAGCGGCCCGACACAAGGCCAGTCGCTCTCGCTATCGAGCATGCAGGAACTCTTTGCCACCATCCGCAAGGCGTATCCAGAACTCAACCTGACCGCCCACGATCTACGTCACACCTGGCATGAGTCCTACAGCGAGGCGATGGATGTGCAGGATCGGATTGGGCATTTGGAAGCAGAGCAATTGCGGAGCCTGCTTGCAGGATGGACGCCAAACAATTCGCAGATGGGCGCGATATATAACGCACGCCACATCCGCCGCAAGGCGCACCAAGCCATGCTTGAAACACAGGAACGTACCGAAGCGCAGATTCGCGAGCGGCAAAAACACATTCTGTAGAACTCAAACGATGGATGATTCGCAATACTTGAATGTCACCAGTGCCACGCAGGCACACGAACAGCGCGGCAGTTCGCTACCGCCCAGCGAATGGCATGAATCACGTGCCCTCGAAAAGTTCGACCTGTATGCCGACCGCTGGCAACTGACCTCAAGAGATTCAGTCAATGTCGGACTGCTGCGCGCCCTCCTGCCCTCTCCGATCCTGAGGGACGGCGCTATTCGCACGCTAGCACACCTCGCCGAGACGAAGTCCTACGGTCTATGTGACGGAACCGCCCGTTACATGAGGTATCTGTTGCGGTTCTGGAAGAAGCCGTTGGGTGACCAGATTCCAGCGAGCGCCGTAGCAAGCTTTCGCCACCACTGCCGTGAGCGCGATGGCCACGATGAAATTATGTCCAGCAGGATCCGCCCCTTTCTGAGGAAATGGTATGAACTCGGCAATCCGGGTGTTTCCCGCGAACTGGTCGAACAGATGGCGGACTGGAAACTCAGCAATAGGGAAAAGGGAGCACGCGCCAACCGGCTCGACCCCAATGAAGGCCCCTTGATGCCGGACGAGAACCTGAGCTTCCAGGCACTCGCGCTGACGGCATACCAACAAGGGGCATGCTCCCTTTCGGACTATGCCAACTTCCGCCTCGCCAGCCTCGGTTTCCGCCGTCCGGTACAAATAGCAGCGCTCAAATGCAAAGACATGGACGATTCACGGTTGGAAGACCCCGAGCCTACCCAACCGCCCAAACGAGTGCTGATCCTCAAGGTCCCGCGCGCAAAAGCCGGGCGACTGTGGCGCGAGAATTTCCGCTCAATCCCGCTCTCTGCCGACTCGTGGAACCTGCTCGCGCTACACCGAAGGGAGGTGATCCGCCGCTTTGATGAACAACTGGCCGCGCTTGGGCTGGAACTCCAGATGCAGGATCGAGACCTGATCCACAGGGAACTGGCGCTGTTCCCTGCCTGGATCTCGATCAACACATCGTTGAAAACTGTTACGGATCTTCTGGCCAACGGGCGGCATGCCGATGCGGTAAATCACTTGCGGGAAATCGCCGTTTCCGACATTTGGCACGCATACCCCAAATCGAATGTAAATTTCCCTCTCGATCGCATTGTCGCTGCCACGGGTGCCGTCAATCGGGACGGCAATCCCCTTCAAATGTTTCCCTACCGATTCCGCTATACAGCGGAGTTCGATATGGAACGGCAGGGCTACTCGCCCAGCGTGAGAGCATGGAACCTGGACCATGACTCGACTGAATCCCTTGCCAATTACCACACAAACGGTCCTGACGCGGCCGCCCGGCTGAGCAAAGCGACGGCGCTGCGTATGGCGCCGATAGTGCGGATGTTTCAGGGCAAGGTTGTTGACCATGAGTTGGATGCTGAAGGTGGAAATGACCCGGACGCGTCGCGCCTCTTCATCCATGGGGTGCAGGAAGGGGCAACATGCGCCGCCAAGCGGGGCTGCGGCATGACCGCTATCCCGCGCTGCTGTTACAGCGGCTGTCCGCACTTTCGGCCGTGGTTGGACGGGCCCCACGAGGCGCTACTGGAGGAGTTGCTGGAAGAGCGCGAGTTGCACTTTAGGATCCTGCGCCCGATCGATGACCGCCAAATGATCGAGGCGAATGACGGACTCATCCTCGGCGTCATTCAGGTCATCCGGCTGTGCGATGCCCGTCGCCAGGAACTTTCCGCCAAAGCGGAGCAAGCGGGTAACAAGAAAACAAGCAAGGGAGCCAGAACATGACCAGCAAAACTCCACCCGACCTGACGCTGGTGCCACCCGATACTGCGGCGCAAAACCTCGCCACGTTCATTGCCGAAGCAAGAGCCCTGACCGTTTTCGGTGAAGACCTGGACTGGGACCACTGGAACTGGCCCGCTGTCGGCAACTTCACCGTGCTGGGGTCGCCCAGTACCAAGAGCCGAACAAAACCATCGGGCGAACTTCTGCACCCGACCTTCGCGGACTTCGCCAAAGCCTACATTCGCTACGCAGAAAGCGAAGATCCCAGCCAGAGCTCCCGTTCAAGAGATCTGTTGGCTTTGCGCACCGTCGAGCGCGCCTTGCTGCTTGAGGAAGCAGATGCCGACCCAACGAACATCACGCTTACCACCCTGAACCGAGCGGCGCAGATCACGCGCGAGCACCGCGTGTCAAAAAGTACTCAGTATGCGACGGGACAACACCTCCAGATACTGGCCCGCATGATGAGCTGCAAGGGGCTCACGCGCAACGATGTCCGTTCCTGGTCCAATCCGATTGCCACTCCCAGCTACATGCACGTCAAGCTCGGGACTGAAGCTGACGAGCATCGCCGCAATCGGCTCCCTGACTTACGCGCCATAAAGGGCATTGGCGGCGTGTTTGCTCACGGATTTGACCTCACTGATCCAAGAACCCACCCTAGTGTCTACCTGACGTCCACGGTCACCTTCCTCTTCCACGCATCTTCACGCGGCAGCGAACCGCACGAACTGAAGATTGATGCCGAGTACGAGGGCTACGATCAGGAAGGTATCCTGCGTTATGCCTTGCGCTGGCACGCCGCTAAGAACAAAAAGGATCCTTCGAAAATCAAGTGGGGCAACTCGGACATGGAGCCCTTCGTCCGCGAAGCGTTCCGCCGTATCAAGGTCATCACTGACGAACCGCGCGCCTTTGCCCGCTATTGCGAAGTGCAATTGGCGGCACGGAAGAAAAACCCCAGCGCGCCGCTAAGCTTTTACCGTCACGCAATGTGTCCGGACGTCCCCGACGACCAGCCGCTAACGACTGCTCAAGTGTGCGCGGCACTCGGTTCCAATTCCGAATCCTATCAAACGATCTTGCACGGCAAGGGACTAAGTACCAAGCAAGGCACCTACACCTTGAACAGCCTGTGGCTGTGGGTGCTGGACCGTCTGCCCAAAGGCTTCCCTTACGTGGCGGGTGCCAAGAACAAGCGTCTCAAGTACAGCGAGGCCCTGTTCTGTATGCACAGATTTCAATTGAAAATCGGGGAAAATGCCACCACCAACCCCGTCTCGGTGTGGTTGCCGAGTATAAATAATCTCTCCGATATGCTTGGCGGCGCGACGGCAAGAGGGGTGAAGAGCTTCTTCGAGCGACACGGCATCCTGGACGAGGACGGCACGCCCCTGCGGTTGCGTTCGCATTCCATCCGTCACCTGCTCGACACCATCGAACACGAAGGCACGGGCAATGAGTTCCTCGAAGATGCTTTCATCAACGTCCGCGCTGGACGATCTGCCGCCTGGCAGGGCGCCACGTACAACCACTCGCGCGCCGAGGACAAAGCGGAAATCGTACGCAAGGCGTTGACCCGTCCTGACGGTAGCGCGGCCGTGATCGAACTGCCAAAGCCTGCGACGGAAAACCTCCCGCAAACCCAGCACTGGACAGTCATGCGTCCAGGACCGCGCTCGTGCGCCGACATTGAAATGAACCACCGCAGCGCGGTGCTCAATACCCTTTGGGGTGGCTGCGAGCACGACTGGCTGCTTGAGCCCTGCCAGAACCATCGGGACTGCCTCAACTGCAAGGAGCACTTCTGCATCAAGGGAGCAGGCAAGGACGACCAGGAACGCTTGGAGAGGCTGCGCGCCTTGTTGCCCAAGGTGATCGCCCAGCAACAACTGGCAATGGCGGCCATGGATAAAGGCAAGCCGGGCTCTAAATTCTGGCACCAGCATCAATCCGATTACCGCGAACGGGTCGAGCAGTTGATCCAGATTCTGCAAGACCCCAAATACGCGGATGGCGATGTGATAAGACTGGCCGATGGCAAAGCCAATTCGCATTTGCATCGGGTATTGCGCGAGGTGGCCCTGCGCCAACTCGAAGACAAGTCGGAAGCCAAGGACGTGATCGACGCGCTGGAATCGGCCTTCCGCGAGAACCGTGCGTTGCCCCTCAAGGAACCCTTTATGCTCCAGTTGGAGCAGCGCCATGGCTAGAAACCGAGTATTTACGGACACCGACATCCAGGGCGTCATTGAACTGATCCGCGCCTGGCCCAAGGACGCCATCGCGTGGGCGCACGTGTGCAAGAAGGCCGAAGCTGTATTGGGTTTCGTGCCGTCACGTCAGGGACTCAGCCAACACGAGGCGATCCTGACAGCCTTTCAGGCCAGAAAGGAAGGGCTGCGCATCGCCCCGCAAAAGGACAGGCCCATGCCCAGTAGTCTGGCCGTGGCGTCAGAGCGGATCGCCCGGCTCAATGCTCGAATCGCAGAACTCGAACTGGAAAACACACGCCTGCGCGATAGGTTCATTACGTGGCAGTACAACGCCCACGCGAAGAATATGACGCAAGCTGATCTGGACCGCCCCCTCCCGTTGATTGATCGCGAAGTGGATGCCTCGGAAAAAGATGAATACGGGAGGGTCATATAAGCGCGCCGGGACTCAACCGTCAGCAGATCACCGCCAACAACCTGCAAAAGTTCCAGACATAGACCAGCGAACGCGATGCCGCTGCCGACAGGCCGGACTACATTCGCCAAGGCAAACTGAACCGATCCGAGATCGCCAGCGAGTGCGGGGTTGCCCTGTCCGTGATCCGCCAGAATCCGGCCGTCAAAACAGCGTTGGAGGTGCTAGAAGCCCGCCTCCTAGCCTTACCCTGCCTGATGGCCGATGCATGACCATGGGCCGTTTCCGCCACATAGTTGCCTGCTGACGTCTGCATTGACCATTTTACCTTTGTGTCCTCAACGGACTAATGACGTATCCATCGCCGATGGCAGCTATCTTCACATGCTTCGGAGTAAGTTTGTGCACGAGGCCCAGTTGGTCCTGGAACTGGGCGACACTGCCATTCACGTCGACGGCATACGGATCGTCAGATGCGACCTTTTCATGTCTGCCGTGTTCGACACATTTGAACTCGAACTGTTAGGGCATTTCGGTAGAACCACAAGTGAATTCTATTGAAGAATAACGTCGCCCAAGGAGTGTTGGAGATGTTTTCAGGTATGCGGATCTAGCAGAGGGGAAGACTCCCCCATTAGAATGGCATGCCGACAACAAAACGGCAGGCCAAGGGGAAGATTGTTGAAGTTCTTCACGAACCAGAACCACAAGGACACCCTTCTCGAAAAGTTCAAGGGGATTTTCGAGAATAACCCCGACATCGAGCGCTTCGACGCCCTCATCGGCTATCTGCGCGCATCAGGATGGTTCGCAGTCCAGCCCCATCTCAAACTCGTCTCCAAGGTGCGGATCCTGGTCGGCATTGACGTCGACTCCATCCTCGCCGAGCACAACCGCAAGGGTCTCTTATTTGCTGGGGACGACGGGAAGGTTCGCGCCGAGGTCGGAAAATCACTGCGGCTCGACATACAGGGGGCCGCATATGAAAAAGACATAGAGGACGGCGTCCTGCAGTTCGTCGAGGATGTGGCGGCGGGCAAGGTCGAGATACGCGCGCACCCCAAACGGCGGCTGCACGCGAAAGTTTACGTCTTTCTCCCCAAGGGGTTTTGCGAGCACAAGCCCGGGGCGGTTATCACGGGATCGTCGAACCTGACCGCGGCCGGTCTCGGCGTGGAGGACCGTGAGACAAACTACGAGTTCAACGTCCTGCTTCACCAATATGACGAGGTGAAGTTCGCGGGGGATGAGTTCGAGCGGCTGTGGTCGGAGTCCGTGAAGATTCTCCCGGAGATGATCGAGGAGGTCAAAAAGGACACCTTCATCGGGGCCGACGTCTCACCGCGCGAGCTCTACTTTAAGCTTCTCATCGAATATTTCGGATCGGCAATCGAATACGACCCCAACGCCATCTCGGATCTTCCGGCAGGCTACAAGCGCCTGACATATCAAGCTGATGCCGTCAGCGCGGGGTATCGCCTGCTCGAAAAGCATGGCGGGTTTTTCCTTGCCGACGTCGTGGGTTTGGGAAAAACCGTCATCGCCACTTTGGTCGCCAAGAAGTTCTTCTTCAAGAACGGCTTTCCGGAGCACAGATCCAACACTCTCATCGTGGTCCCTCCCACCGTCGAGGAAAACTGGCGTGAGACGACCGAGCGCTTCAAGCTAGACAACTGCAAAATTGTCACGCTCGGGAAGATAGCCTCGGTGCGCAACCCGGAGAGATACGATCTGGTGATCGTCGATGAGGCCCATCGTTTCCGCAACGACGCGACAGGCCAGTTCGAGGAGCTCCAAAGACTCTGCAAGACCCCCGGGGAACGGCTCGACGATGAGGGGGCGCGTATGGCGAAGAAGGTCATTCTCGTTTCGGCCACTCCTCTCAACAACCGCCCTGCGGATCTGCGGAATCTCTTGTCCCTTTTTCAAGACCTTCGCAAATCGACGCTGGCGGTGCTCAACTTGCAGTCATTTTTCGCCGCCAAAGAGAAGGCATACGCCGACGCGAAGTCAATGCCGATTGACGCGGCGCGACTGACCGTCAAGGGCATCTACGCCGACATCCGCACAAAAGTCCTCTCAGAGGTCATCATCCGCCGGACAAGATCCGATCTGCTCGCCCATGACGAATACAAGACTGATTTAGTGACGCAGGGCGTGCGCTTCCCAAAAGTTGAGAAACCTGAGGCGATTCTCTACAAGCTCTCACCGCCCTTGGAGGAGCTCTACGACCGTTCCATGGCGGCGTTGGCCGGGACGGGCCCCCTCGCCTTGGGCTACGCGCGTTATCGTTCCCTCGAATACCTAAAGCCTGACGTCAGGGATGGCGTGCCTATGGCTGAGATGGCGGCTAAACAGCTCGCCAAGATCATGCGCATCGGCTTGGCGAAGAGACTTGACAGCAGTTTCACCGCGTTCCGGCTCTCGCTTCGCAGATTCCGCGATGCGACGAAGGTGATGACGGAGAACCTCGAAAAAGGCGTTGTGTATGTCTCATCTGAGATCAACGTCACAAAGCTCATACTTGAGGGCGATGAGGACAAGCTTGCGGACATTCTCGCCGAGGGCGACGAGACTAAGCTGCGGGTGTTCAAGGCGACGGATTTTCAGGATGATTTCCTGCCTGCGCTGCGCGCGGACTTGCAGTCTTTGGAGAACCTGTGCGCCGCATGGGACATGGTGGAAGAGGACCCCAAGTTCGACGAGTTCCTCCTCTACATGAGGGAGCGCTTTTTCGACCCGGCGTTCAACGTGGAGGGAAAACTCGTCGTCTTCTCTGAGGCCAAGGACACGACGGACTATCTCCACCGGCGCCTGCGCGAGGCGGGCTTTGAGCGGGTCCTGTGCGTTGACTCCTCAAACCGGAAGGATTTGGGAGACACTATCCGGGCGAACTTCGACGCCAACGCAAAAGAGAAAGCGCGCGACTATGACGTGGTGCTCACGACTCAGGTTCTCGCAGAGGGCGTCAACCTGCACCGCTCGAACGTCGTGGTCAACTATGACACGCCTTGGAACTCGACCTTGCTCATGCAGCGGGTCGGGCGCGTCAACCGGATAGGGACGACGGCAGAGCGCGTGGTCATATTCAACTTCTACCCCTCAGCCCAGGTGGACGGGGATTTTGAGCTTAGAAAGCGGGCCATCATGAAGTTGCAAGCGTTCCACTCCGCACTCGGCGAGGATAGCCAGATTTATTCCGAGGAGGAGGAGGTCGAGACGTTCGGATTGTTCGACCGTGATCCCGAGCAGGAGGAAAGGGATGACCGCCTAGCTCTATTGCTTGAGTTGCGCAGGTTTCGTGAGGATGAGCCGGAGGCGTTCCGCAAGACGCGCGCTCTGCCTATGAGATCTCGCTGCGGGCGTGTTGACCCCAAAAAGACGGGGAGCACCCTGTCGTTCGTCAAAACCAAAAGCCGTGACGGGTTTTATCGCGTCGAGGCGGACGGCGGAGTAGAAGAAATCACTGTCGTCGAGGCGAGCGAGGTGTTTCGCGCGCAGGCGGACGAGAATGCGGTCGGTTTGCCTGATCATCACCACGCTCAAGTTCGGGCGGCCTGCGCGAGATTCTCCGAGGACTCGGCTGTCAATGAGCCCGCCGGGGCGGTCCCGGCTGCGAAGCTTGGACCGCGCGACGCGAGGGCCATGGGCCTTTTGAAGGTGTGCGCCCGTTTTCCGGGCGCGGCGGCGCAGGACAAGGAGCGCATCTTTCTTGCAGAGGCAGCTATTCAGGCTGGGACCTATCAGGCGCTGCCCCGCAGGCTGGGGCAGCTGGCGGCCAAGGCGACGAAGGAGAAGCTCTCGCCCACGCAGGTCCTCGACGGCGTCACTGACATCCTGCGAGATTTCCACCTCGGGCATGTCGGCCGCTCGGCCGGTTCGCAGGCGGACACCGGGTTGCTGCCCGAGATCATCCTCTCGGAGAGCTTCACCGCATGAACGCCCCGTTTGACGACAGCGCCTCGCTGCGCGAGATTCTGCGATTGCCATATGACAGGACGGTGTGGGTCAAGACGATACTTCCCGGACTTTTCTCCACTTTAGAGATCGGGGCCAAGCCGACAGCGCTGGAGGTGCCGACGAAGGAATGGGAGCAGTCTTTCGACAGCTCGTCTTGGCTCGGCAGCGCTCGTCTCGTCGACGACGACGGGCGCGAGAGGCGCGTGTGGTTCGCCGAGCTGCATTTGAGGGATCCTGACCGCCTGCGCGCGCGCGTGACTCTTCGCAGGGGCCTCTCAAAGCTTTTGGGCGCGGGAGAGGTCGAGGCTACCCTTGCGTTCTTTGTCGGGGACGGAGCGGACTACCGCGCGACGTTCGCCGCCGCCGAGTGGGACTGGGAGGACGGTCGGATTGTAAAAAGGGAGACTCCTCCTCGGCGCTACTCCTTCGCCTTGGGACCGAGCGAGCCCGGCAAGACCGCCGCCGCGCGTTTCCGCTGGCTCTCCGAGCGGAGGGACGAGGCTCGCTTCAAGGATGTTGCCGAGGCGTTCTCCGTTGAGCGCCTGACCAAGACGTTCTTCGACGGCTACAAGGAAAGATTCAAGTCTCTCGCCTGCGCCGTCGCGCAGCCTGCCACTGCCAAACCTTTCGGTCTTGCAGGGACAACGGATGCTGCTTCGGCCCTGACCGATCCCTCCTACAAGCCCGTGCGCGACTTCACCAAGCGCATGATGGGGCGCATAGTTTTTTTGCATTTCGTCCAGCGCAAGGGCTGGCTCGGCGCCGATCCATCAAAGCCTGCGGGCGTCTATGAAGACGGGGATCTTGCCTATATCAGAAGGATTGTGGACGCCCGGGGCGCGCAGAACGCCTATTGCGGCCCCCTCACTACGTTGTTCTTCGAGGTCCTCAACACTGACAGGACCGGCACGGGGGACGTCTGCCCGCTGACCGGCCGCAAGGTGCCGTATCTCAATAGCGGGCTGTTTGACCCGGAGCCTCTCAATCCGCGTGCCCGTAAGGATCCCGTGTCAGCTCACAAGGCGCTCGCCGTCCCTGACGAGCCTCTGCTTCGCTTCTTGGATTTCCTCGAAGAGTTCAACTTCACAGTCGATGAGAATTCACCCGACGAAAGCGAGATAGGCGTAGATCCCGAGATGCTCGGGCACATCTTCGAGAACCTGCTGGAAGACAACAAAGAAAAGGGCGCGTTCTACACGCCCAAATCCGTCGTCGAATACATGTGCAAGGAAAGCCTCCTGCAATATCTCTGCGGGAAGTTCGGCGAGCACCCTGAACTGGAGCGCCTGGCAAGATTGCATGACGTCGGCGACTGGAACAACCCTAAAAACTGGGTCAAGCGCAACGCGGCTGAAATCTACGAGGCGCTCGAAAAGATCCGCATCTGCGATCCGGCGGCCGGGTCCGGCGCCTTTCCCATGGGGATGCTCAACGAAATCTTTTGGCTGCGCTACAGCCTGCGCCCCGTCAAAGAGTCCGAGCTGCCGGAACTTCGCAAATCCATCATCCGCAACAACCTGCACGGGGTCGATCTCGACGCCAACGCCGTCGAAATCGCGCGCCTGCGCTTTTGGTTGTCCATCATCGTCGACGCGGTAAAACCCGAACCGCTGCCGAACCTAGATTTTCGCTTTCTCCAAGGCGACTCCCTCGTGGGGTTCGTCGGGGCCGAGGGGGAATGGGCCAGACGCTTCCTGCATGTTGGAGACGGCGCCGACGGCGCTCAGTTTTCCTTGGGCTTGGTTGACGAGAGGGCCGGAGGGAGAGCCGAGAAGTTCGCAAAAGAGCGCGCGCGCATCGCAGCGCTGCTCAATGAGCACTTCAAGACGCAAGGGGCGGGCAAGACGGCGCTGGCCCAAGAGATACTCGCTTCCGAGCGTTCGTTCGTCCTCGAAGTTCTCAAACATGCCAAAGCTGATTTGTCGAGACTGAGGCGCACCGCAAAGATCGCCTTGCGGATAGCCACTTTGGAAAAGAGGATCGCAGGTCTTAAAGCGGCGGACGACGGGACTGACCGCGATTATTTTCCTTGGCTCTTCTATGAGGAGGGTGGCTTTGACATCGTGATAGCCAACCCGCCTTACATCAACGCCATCGACCACAAGAAGACATACGGCGAGGAAGCCCGTGACGTCCTTAAAGAGGCTTATGCGACGGCCAAAGGCGCCTTCGACATCTATGTGTGCTTTTTTGAGCTTGCGGCGAACCTTTTGACAGACGGCGGCACGATGACGTTCATCACCCCGAATAAATGGCTCTCAGTCTCCTATGGCGAGTCGTTGCGAAACTTCATGCGCGAGAAGACAGACTTGTTGTCTGTTGCTGATTTGAGCTCAGTCAACGTGTTTAAGGAGGTCTCCGTCTATCCAGTCGTGTCTGTTCTGCGCAAAGGAACCAAGCGCAGACAGGGCTATGTCCGGGTGCTGCAAGGCAGCGACGCCGAGGGGGGCGAGACGCGCCTTCGTGAGTTGCCGCCCGCGAGCGAGGCCCTGCTCGACGAGCTCCCTCAGCACATATGGGGTTTTCTGCTTGACGAGCGGCGCGTGCTTCTCTCCAAGCTTCTTGAAAAAAGCGTGTGGCTCAAGGACAAGGCTGAGATCAACGCGCTGACGACCGCAGCTGAGGCCGACGCGCTTGGGAAGTTCCTAGTTGAGGACGACGGCTCGGGCCCGCGCGTCGCGAACACGGGCACCATCGATCCTTTTGTGAGCCTATGGGGCGTGTCGCTTATGACACACCAGCGCGCGAGGTTTCTGCGCCCTGTGTTAAGCGGAGGAGAGCAGGCGTTGGGTGCTCGGGCGCGCATCTTCGCCACACCCAAAATCATCGTCGCGAAAATGGCCCTCAGATGCGAGGCGTTCGCTGATGAAGCGGGAACCTGCGCGGGCCTCAACGTCAACGCCATCTATGCCCCCCGGGACGGCTACACGCTGCGCTTCCTTTTGGGTTACATGCACTCGGATGCGGCTGCCTTCGCTCATCGTCTCTTCTTCATGGGTTTGGCGATGTCCGGCGGTTATCTGCCATTCCAAGCCCCGCATCTGCGCGTCATGCCAATCCCGGATCTGAAAGCCCCCGGAGGGGCCGAGCTCAAGAAGCGCGTCGAGAGGGCCGTCGAGAAGATCCTCGCGGCCGGCGCTGCGACCCGGGCGCTCATGGCCGAAATCGACGCCGCTGTCTGGGAGTTCCACGGGTTCTCCAAAGACGATCTTGCGGCCGTGTCAGCGGCTCTCGGAGAGACCCCGGAACCATTGGAAACGGACCCTGGGGGCGAATGAAGCGGCGCAGAAGAAGCACGGAGCGGTGGAACAGGAGACTAATATGGGCAGACCGAAGAAAAAGGAAACCAGATCCGGGGCGCTGTTCGAGGAGGACTATCTCGTCAGGACGCTCGGTCGCATCGCCCACGATCCGGAAGTGGCACTAACCGAACTGGTGGCTAACGCTTGGGACGCCGGCGCCGCGCGGGTCGATCTGACGATTCCGCCACAGCGGAAGAACGTCCTCGTAGTCGAGGACGACGGGCACGGCATGAACTCGGCTCAGTTCAAGAACAGATGGATGACGCTCGCCTACGACCGGATCAAGCATCAGGGACCGGGTGTCGACTTTCCCGACGAACGTAAGGGTTGGCGCCGGAGGGCCTATGGACGCAACGGTGTCGGACGCCACGGCCTGCTGTGCTTCGCCGATGGATACGAGGTCGAGACTTGGCGCGGCGGCAAGGGAGCCGGTTTCGGGATCGGCACGCACAGCCGCGAGAACCCGTTCAAAATCGAAAGCGAATCCGCCTTCCTGCGCCTGGGGCATGGCACGCGCCTGTCCGTGGTCGTGGAGCGCCAGCTGCCCGACCCGGATCGCATCCGCGAAATTCTTTCCGCCCGTTTTCTGCACGACCCGCAGTTCGTCGTCCGGGTTAACGGGGTGTCGGTCTCTCTGGCGGACCAAACCGGACTCGTCGAGCGCGCCGAACTGGTAATCGAAGGATGCCCGGCCGCGGAGGCGTTCGTGGTGGATTCGACGCGCGCGGCCAAATCCACTCTCTATCAGGGCATCGCGTTCTGGGTGAACGGACGGCTGGTCGGCACGCCGGGATGGGTTGTCGGCAACGAGGCCGTGATCGACGGGAGGACTCGGTTCGCCAAGCGCTATTCCATCGTCGTCAAGGCCGACGATGAATGGATAGGAGAGGTTGAGCCGGACTGGGCGCGGTTCAAGCCCGGCGCGAAGACCGACGCCTTGTTCGCGGCCGTCTGCCGCTACGCGCAGGAAGTGTTCAAGAAACTCTCTGCAAACTTCGTCGACGAGAGTTCCGAGGACGTGCTGGTGCGCAAACGGGAGCAGCTCAGGGATCTGTCCGCGCTCGGACGCATCGAGGTCGCCAGTTTCACGCAGGAACTGGTCGAGAGCAATCCTGCCATCCATCCCGACACGCTTTCGGCCGCCGTGCAGGCCGTCATCAACCTGGAAAAGTCGAGGGGCGGCGCGGCCCTGCTGGAAAAACTCACGAAACTCGACGAGGCCGACATCGAGGGTCTCGACCGGCTGCTCGGGCAATGGACCGTGCGCGACGCGCTTTCCGTGCTCGACGAGATCGACAACCGGCTGGCCGTCATTGTCGCCATCGACAAGCTCGGCGGCGATCCGGCCACCGACGAACTGCACACGCTTCATCCTCTCGTGACGCAGGCGCGCTGGCTTTTCGGTCCCGAGTTCGACAGCAGCGAATACGCGTCAAACCTCAGTCTGTGCAACGCCGCCGCAAAGGTGTTCGGCAAGCGCGTGGCACCCGAGGCGTTCGTCAACGCGCGGCAGCGGCCCGACATCGTTGTGCTCGGCGACGCCACATGCTCCGTGGTGGCCACCGAGACGTTCGACGGTTCGGACGGAGGTCTTTCCCGCATCCAGAACGTGCTCATCATCGAACTGAAGAAGGGCAAATCCGTCATTGGCCGCGACGAGATGAACCAGGCCACCGGATACGTCCAGGATTTCCTCGGAAGCGGGGCTCTGGACGGAACGCCGATGTTCCGGGCGTTCGTCGTCGGCCACGAGGTCTCGCCGAAGATGATGCGCGAGATTGAGATCAAGGACGACAAGGTCCCGCGCGGGAGCGTGGTGGCGACAACCTACGCGCAACTGACGCGGTCCGCCAACCAGCGGCTTTTCAGGCTCCGGGAGAAGATTCCTGCCCGCTACGAAGACCTCTCGGGAGCGGCTCTGTCGGCCCGCGTCATGGGGACGCCCAGCCAAGCGCCGCTGGCTTTGGCGGGGCCCGCGAACGATCCGGAAAGCCCGACCGATGGCGGCTGAAAACCAAGAAGCCGTTCTGGCGCTGCTGGCGGACGCCAAGCGTCCTCGCCCAGTGTTAGTGGAGCCCTCGCAGAAGGAGCTCACGGCGACGTTCAAGGACTTGCGCGGGATGTTTCTGACACCACAGCGCGACGGTTGAAAAGCACAAATCCCGGGAGAAGGAAGAGGAACCGGGGAAGGTGTCAAAAGACCACTTACCGATTTTCGTTCGGCAACATGCGAACGGCTCGGACACCCTGACAGATTATTTGCCGGTGACGCATCTCTATAAGACAAGTAAGTCCCTCAATTCCCGCTTAACCTTGGCCAGGAGTTCATCGACCGAGCAACCTTCAGCGGTAGTGAATGTAAGCGCCATGAGGGTCAGCGGATGAACATTTAGAACTTCAGCCAGAGCCTGCACCTTATCGATCGTCGGGCTTTTTAGCCCGCGTTCCAGAGTGCTCAGATAAGTACGGCTGGATACGTTGGAAAAGTCTTCTTGAGTAAGGTTGCGAGCGTTTCTGATCGTTTTTAGGGCGCTTGCCAGTGCGTGTCGAACGTCCATGCGGCTTCCCATCTTGAAAACCAACATGAAGCCTGTATGAACACGATAGAGCTACAATCTATAGTGTTCATTTCAATCACGGCTGGTGCCACCATGTTCATCACACTCGACGACGCCAAA
>Ga0066417_1000250_pt1 | contig 14925 bp, 10 predicted proteins | sample LakWasMet25_LOW6_2_FD_59544 | JGI IMG/M metagenome (GOLD analysis project Ga0066417, IMG submission 59544) | Freshwater sediment methanotrophic microbial communities from Lake Washington under simulated oxygen tension - Sediment Metagenome 25_LOW6 | ecosystem: Environmental > Aquatic >...
CCACGGTCGCTTCCGCTCGGCCTTCACCTCGGCGGCCTTCCGGGTGATCGACTGCCCGAGTGTCACGATGCAGGGGAAGAACAGCGCCGACATCCATATGGTGATGGACATCCTCGACACGCTCGCGAACGTGACCCACATCGACGAGTTCATCATCTTCTCGGGCGACGCCGACTTCCGTCCCGTCCTTCTCCGTCTGCGCGCGTTCGATCGTCGCACCGTGATCCTCACGGTCGGGCCGAGTTCCGCCGCGTTCGAGGGCGCGAGCGACTACGTCATCCGTTCCGACGACTTCATCGAGAAGGGCCTGGGCTTCGCACCGATGCCCGCCCCGGAGGCGGCACCCCTTTCTTCGCCGCGGTCCATCGTGATCAAGTCCGCGGCGGTCGAGCGGCCGGGCCCGGGGGAGGGGCAACTGGTCCGTGAACCTCGGCTCGATGGGACGCCGCCCCTCCCATCCGCGGTCCTAGTTCAGGCGACCCACACGATTCCCTCCGGCGTTCCGATCGATCGCGATGCGGTCGGTGAGGAGATCCAGGGATTCGTCTCCCGGTCACCGGTGCCAGTCCCGCTCGCCCGCCTCGCGCACCACCTCGATCGGGTGCTGGGGGACATCCTTCGCGACTCGAACTGGCTCGGGTTCGGGAGTTTCAAGCGCTGCGTCGAGAGCTTCGCGGGCCCCCGGATCGCGGTCTCGTCCACGTCTGGAGGCCTCGTCTACGATCCTTCCCGGCATGAGCTGCCCGCGGCGGCGAAGGAAGAGAGCGCGGCTTCGGGGGTGATCGAGCGCGTGTCCCGGCAGACGGGCGCTCCGAGGAGGACGACCGAGGAGTACGCCTGCGTGTTCGAGGCCATCGACGCGGTCCTCGGGAAGGCGCCGTACCAGATCGTCGAGACCTCGCGGGCGGTCCGTGACGCGTGCGCCGAACGCGGTCACGCCGTCTCCCGGGGCGACGTGAGCTTCATCCTGAAGGGGATCTGGTATCGTCGGGCGTCGCTTCTCACCGGAGACGCGTCGACGCGGAATCCCGGGCGCCTCGCGGGCGCCTTCTGCGCGAACGTGCTCCAACTCTCGGACAACATGGAACTCGACCTCAGTGATGCCGAGCGGGACGAGGTCACCGCGTGGATCACGGGCGAATCGGTGGAGACGCTTGGGCGGCCGGGCGTTGCGCCTTCACCAGACGGGCAGGGAGAGTCGGTGTGATGGGTGGGCGACTCCGCCGGAGTGCCGAAGGCCCTCTCAAGAAAGCGCAGTGCGTCGATCTCCGGGACGGTGACCTCGCGCACTTCGCGCGTGGTACAGGCGATCACCCTCGTCGCCCACCAGGCGAACAAGGAACCCGACGTGCGCTTCGCCCGGGAGCAACTCGCCACGACGCTTGCCACTTTGACGGCACGAGTCGCGGCCTCCCCCCGCTCCCGCGGCCTGGAGATCCAGCGCTCTCCATTCATCGATGAGTTGGCGACTGGAGCCTCCCCACACGCTCTCGCTCCGACCCGACTTTGACAGTTCAGCTCGGTTCTAGAGGTACTGACCGCTTGAGTTCTCGATGTTTTCGATGCGCCGAGGCTCCAAAAACCTAGGCACACGACCCTGTGTGAAACCGTTGACGGGGCTGCTTCCGTCGGCGTAGCCACGAGGCATGTACCTGCGCACGACGAAGCGCCGCAACGCGGACGGATCGGAGGTCTGCTACTACCAGCTCGCCGACAACGTCTGGGACCCGCAGCGCAAGTGTTCCGTCGCCAAGGTCGTCTACAACTTCGGCCGGGGCGACGAGCTGGACGCCGAAAAGATGCGGCGGCTGGCGGGCAGCATCCTGCGGGTGTTCGGCGACCCGACGGAGCTCGCCGCAAGGAGCGACCTCCGCCTCCGGGACTCGTGGCCCTACGGCGGCGTCTACGTCCTCGAGCAGCTCTGGAAGGAGCTCGGGGTCGGCCCGCTCCTCGATCGCCTGCTCGGGGCGGGGCGCGTTCGTGCGCCCTACGAGCGGGCGCTGTTCGCGATGGTCGCCAACCGCGCCCTCGCCCCCTACTCGAAGCTCTACTGCTGGGAGCAGTGGCTCCGGGAGGAGGTGTTCCTCCCGGAGGGCGATACCATCGAGTTGCAACACCTCTATCGCTCGATGGACTTCTTCGAAGACCACAAGGCCGAGATCGAGAAGTCCATCTACTTCAAGATGGCCGACCTCATGAACGCCGACGTCGATCTGATCTTCTACGACACGACGTCACTGCACTTCGAGATCGATGAGCCCGACGAGGTGGACCTCGCCTCCCAGGGTCGCTCGTACGAGGCGCTGCGCAAACGTGGCCACTCCAAGAACGGGCGGGAGGACGCGCCACAGATCGTCGTCGGACTCGCGGTGACGCGCGAGGGCCTGCCGGTGCGATCGTGGGTGTTCCCCGGCAACACCACCGACGTGACGACCGTCGAGAAGGTCAAGGCCGACCTCCGCGGGTGGAAGCTCGGTCGCTGTGTCTTCGTGGGCGACGCGGGCATGAACTCGGAAGAGAACCGCAAGTCGCTCGGACTCGGGAATGGCAAGTACATCCTCGGAGCGAAGATGCGAGCGAACGACGAAGTGACCAAGGAGGTACTCGCTCGGCCCGGCCGCTACAAGGAAGTGAAGGACAACCTCCGAGTGAAGACGGTGGTCGTCGGCGACGGCGAGCGGCGCCGTCGGTACGTCGTCTGTCACAACCCCGACGAGGAGACGCGGCAGCGGGCGCACCGCGAGAAGGTGCTCGTGGAGCTGGCCGCGGAGCTCGAGACGCTGCAGGAGCGACCCGACGGCACCCACACGACTCGCGCTCACGAACTGCTGACGAGTGGCCGCTTCAAGCGATACCTGCGTCAGGTCGGCACGGGCGGTCTGGCGATCGACCGGGCGGCGGTGAAGGACGCGGAGCGGTACGACGGCAAGTGGGTGATCACCTCGAACGACGACACGCTGACGGCCGAGGATCTCGCGCTGGGCTACAAGCAACTGCTGCGCGTCGAGGCGTGCTGGCGGACGCTCAAGAGCGGGCTGCAGATGAGGCCCGTCTTCCACTACCGACCATGGCGGATCCAGGCGCACGTCGGCCTCGCCGTGCTCGCCCTGCTCCTCGAACGCATCGTGGAGATCCGAGCGGGGGACACCTGGCGCAACGTCCGGGCGACGCTCGAGTCCATCAAGGTCGTCGAGTACGAGCGCGATGGCGTCCGCGTCCGCCAGACGACGGACCTCCGACCCGAGGCCGCGGCCCTGCTGCGAAAGCTGAAGGTGGACCCGCCGCCGAAACTACACGCGGTGGCGGCGATCCCAGGCGCCGGGGAGCCCGAGGCCTAGTAACACGGGGCAGGAGCGCGGATCAGGCGGAAATCCGTGCGGTTTCCGTCAGTTACGTACCTAGTCCAGGGAGCCAGCTGTCAAAGTCGGGTCCGACTATCGCTGGAGAGGTTCGATGAACATCGACCAGTAGTACTCCGCCGCGCCCTCAAAAGTCAGGTGGGCCTCGCCGCGGCTCCTATGCAGGATGTTCATGCCCAGCGGCTTCAGGAAGAGTCCCTGCTCGTCGTTCTCCACACGCATGAGTTCGTTGAACCCACCGCGGTCTGTAAGATTTGCGGAGTAGGTGATACCCTTCGTGAAACCGCCTGCGCCATCGGCGCGAATGCTCACGCGTGTAACAGTCTTACCATCGCGATAGACAACGGCGCTGAACTCCTGCCGAGTGATCAGCTTGAAGGCCGCGTCGATGCCCGGGTTTCGCGCCTTCAGCTCCGAAAGTGACTGTTCGAAGAACCGCGCCATGTACTCGAACGCTTCGTCGAAGAAACGATCCCGGTCAGCATCGGTGAACTGCTTCCGCAGTCGCAGGTTGCTCGATCGCGGGCCCGCTACGTGAGCCTCGGGCGCTACGGGCGAGGCGCCCGGCACCAGCCGGGTAACGGGGGAAGAATGGGTGACGCCTGCGGCGGCCCGAATCTTCTGGGTGATGTCGAGGAACGCCTCGTCGATATCCGGCCACTTCGTGACGGGTCGACCATCCGAGGGCGCGGCCAGGAGCTTCCCGAACGGTGTCTCCCGCCACTCGCAGGGCCGGAGGATGACGGGAATGACGCGCGCCGTCTTGGCCGCGTGACGCTCCATCGCTGCCCGAGCCTCTACCGAATAGCAGTACTTGGAGGCGAGGAAGTCCGGGCTCACGAGAAGCAGAATGATGTCGGCAGATGCAAGACTCGCATCGATCGCTGCATCGACCTCGTCGCCAACGGTGATCCGGCGATCGTGCCAGGTCTCGATCACGCCCTGGTTCTTGAGCATCGCGAGGTGGACCTCCAAGCGGTCCCGCAGATCCTCGTCCCTATGGGAATACGAGAAGAACAGTGATGCCATGGTCCCGGTTCTCTACCCTCGGATGGACCGTGAACGCAAGCGGAAGCTCAGCCCGCCCGCGGAGCAGGCAGAAGCGGCGCGACCGAAGCTGCCGGATCTGCCACCCTGATTCCTGTCACCCATCGCCACGCGGCGTGGCCGTGAATGAAATCTTGTTCGGCTACGTAGGCTGCGGCCGGACGCTTGACGATCGGGACCAGCTGAGAGAGGTGACGCAGATGCCAAGATCAATTTTCGTCAGTCACGTCTACGAGGACAGGCAGTGGGTTGCTCAGTTGAAGGACTGGGTGACGAACGGAAGCCTTGGGTCCGACCTCGGCATCACGACCGAGCTCTACGATCTCCGCCCACTGGGCGACGCCGCGATCGACGGCCACCTCTCGCCGAGGATTCGCGGCGCGTCGGTGCTTCTCGTGCTGGTCGGCCAGGATACGCACAGTCATCAGTGGGTCCGGCGAGAGATCGAACTCGCGACGAGCTTCGGAAAGAAGATCGTGCTCCTGCGGATCCCGAACACGACGGGCGCCGTACCCACCAACGCACGGAATCTCTCCACCGTGCTGTGGAGCCCAGGAGCGTTGAAGGTCGCGCTGGAAGGATAGGTGCTGCCAGGAAACGGTGGTGTACGGAGCGTATCCGAATTCTCTTGACATTGCCCGCCCGCCCGGCTCAGCTACGGTGACGGGTGTTCAGTTCCTTTGTGGCGGCCCCTCCGAGGCAGATACCACAACCATTGCTCCGTCGCAGATCCTAGGACTAAACCATGTCCCAGTACGACGTCTTCATCTCGTACGAGTCGGCCAATCATGCCGATGCGACGAGTCTATATAACGCTCTGCAATATCACGGATTTTCTTGCTGGATGGACAACCAGCGTATTCTGGGAGGCGACCAGATCCCCGAAGTGATCGCTGCCGGGATCAGGAGTTGCAGGTTTTTATGCGCGGTCGTGACCGCAAACTATTCTAGAAGCTACTATGGCCGGATGGAGGACAACCTGATGCGGGCGCGGGAAGGGCTTCTGGCTCCCGTCCGAATCGTGCACTGCTTGTTCGACAGTTCACCGCCAATATTCATTGGTAACCGTGCCTTTATTGATTTTTTCTACCAGGATTTTCACGCGGCGCTTGATAGCTTAGTCAAGTCACTCCGAACCCACAACTCGGTGATTCAGCAGCGGGTAGATACCGCAAAGGTCGTTGGGATCGGCCTGGCGGGAGCCATCGCGCTCCTTGCCGCGGTGAAACTATCCGACGACGATTCCGAGCCAGCGGCAAAGAGACCGCCCAGTCGGCCGGACACGGACTCGACTGACATTCGCATCATATTGATTGAACGCGCGCAAATGGCGCGTCTGCGAAACGTGGTCAAGTCGTGGTTGCCAGAATTGCCAGTGCCAACGCGAAAGGCGGATTTGGCCGCATTGATTGTGCACCATTTGGATTTGTCGGCGGCTCTCCTCGACGATCTCTTCACGGCGAATGATCTGCGGGAACTGTGTTCTGTTCTCTCCCTGGGATCCAGGGGAACGAAACGCGAGATGGCTGCACGACTGTTGGAATATATCGACGCCTCCTGATAACCACCTGCACTTCATCAGGACATCCAGTGGCAACCAAACTCGAAACATTCCTTGATGCATTTCAATCTGCGATCGATAATCAGAACGCAGCCGTGTTCGTGGGGGCTGGTCTATCGAAGCCGTCCGGATTCGTGGACTGGAAGGAGCTGTTGCGCGACATCGCGAAGGAACTGGATCTTGATGTAGATATCGAGACCGACCTGATCGCGCTCGCTCAGTACCACGAAAATCACTCGCGCGGTCGTGGGCGGATCAACCAGACCTTGATCGATGAGTTCACGAAGGATGCAGCCCCGACCAGAAATCACGAACTGCTCGCCGCTCTCCCGATCTCTACGTTCTGGACAACAAACTACGATCGGCTCATCGAGGAAGCGCTCATAGCAGCCCACAAGCGAATCGACGTAAAGATGTCGCGGGAGAATCTCGCGATCTCGATACCGAAGCGCGATGCGGTCGTCTATAAGATGCACGGTGACGTCTCGCGGCCTGATGAGGCCGTTCTTACAAAACAAGACTATGAAACATACAACGAGAAGCGTCAGCTATTTTCGATGCAACTCCAGGGAGACCTGATCTCCAAGACGTTTCTCTTTCTTGGGTTCAGTTTTACCGACCCGAACATCGACTATATTCTCGGTCGTATCCGCGCCCTAGTGGGCCAGAACCGTCGGGACCACTACTGCCTCATGAAGAGGCCCACGAAACCCGCGAAGACTTCCGGCAAGAAGGGCAAGGCGGAACTCGCTCGCTACAACTACGAGAGCAAGAAGTTCGAGCACCGTACGGAGGATCTGAAAGTCTACGGCATCAACACCGTTGCCCTCGACGACTATGGAGAGATCACGACGATCCTGGAACGTCTGGTCCGCACGACGCGCCGGAAGAACATCTTTGTCTCGGGCAGCGCCGACGATTTCGCACCTCTCGGACAACCTCGACTGGATCTTCTGGGGCGCGCGTTGGGTGCCGGCATCATCGCAAAGGGCTACAACCTCGTCACTGGAATCGGCCTCGGCGTTGGAGGCTCCGTACTCGTAGGCGCGATGGATAGTCTCTACGCGAAGCCGGTTTCGCATCTCGATGAGCGAACCGTCCTCAGGCCGTTTCCCCAGGAACATCCGACTCATGGCAGTCGCGATGACTTGTGGAAGCGATATCGCCGCGAGATGATTGGCAAGGCGGGATTTGCTGTCTTTCTCTCCGGCAACAAACTCGTCGGTGGCAGCGTTGTGACGGCGGATGGTGTCGAGAAGGAGTTTGACATTGCCGTAGAGTTTGGGGTGACTCCCATCCCGATTGGCGCCACTGGGCATGCGGCGAGGGATCTCTGGACGAGAGTCAGCGGCGATCTGAAGAAGTTTTATGGAGGCAGTGCTCAGAAAATCAGCAAGGACTTCAACATGCTCAACTCAAACACCGCCAGTAACGACGAGTTGCTCGCGGCGGTATTCAACATCACGGCAACTCTCTCAAGAACCTGAAGGACGCGACCATGGCACGACGAACATTTTTCAGCTTTCACTACCAGAACGACATCTGGCGCACGAACGTGGTTCGCAACTCCCACATCGTCGAGGGTACGGCCGCTGCTGGCTTCCATGACGCTTCTCTCTGGGAGGAAGCCAAGAAGAAGGGAGACTCTGCCATCTGGAAGATGATCGACGCTGCGATCCAGGGAACGTCTGTGACGGTTGTGCTGATCGGGGAGAAGACTGCGAATCGGAAGTACGTGCGCTACGAGATCGAGCAGAGCATCGCCAAAAAGAACGGCTTGCTAGGGATTCACATCCACAACATCAGGGATAGCGCTGGCTTGACTGCGACGAAGGGAGCGGTGCCTGCGGCGCTGAAGGAGGCGGGGGCACCGGTGTATGACTGGGACAGGGACAAGTTTGGCGGCTGGGTCGAAGCCGCCGCCAAGATGGCTGGCCGCTGAAGAATCCTCGTAACCGTTCAGGGGGTTGCCAGGAGCTCTCTGCTCGTCTAGCGATCGCGGGGTGACGACGTGGCGCGACAGGTTGCCGCTGGTGAGCGCCGAGGAGCTGGCAAGTCTGCCGCCGTCTGTCCGCGCTCGCCTGAAGACGGTCGAAGACCTGCTTGACGTGACCCTCGCTCACGTCGAAGAGCTCAATCGTCTGCGTGGACTGCTGGAGGAGCGGGTTGCGCGACTGGAGGAGCGAGTCGGCACCAACTCGTCGAACTCTTCGAAGCCGCCGAGCAGCAACGGCCCGAGCGCCCCGCCGGCCCCGAGACCCGGACCGAGTGGGCGGCCGAAGGGCGGGCAGAAGGGCCACAAGGGTCACCGGCGCGAGCTGCTGTCGCCCGAGAAGGTGGACACGGTCGTCCCCTGCAAGCCGGTCGCGTGCGGGGACTGCGGGCACGCCCTGGCGGGAGACGACCCGGAGCCGTGGCGACACCAGGTGATCGAGCTCCCCGAGAAGCTCACCCATGTCACCGAGTTCCAGATCCACGCGCTGACCTGCGCCTGCTGCGGCTCCTCGACGCGGGGCTCGCTGCCGTCCGAGGCTCCCACGACGATGCTCGGGCCGCGAGGGCAAGCACTGCTCGGAGCGTTGGTGGGTCAGTTCAAGATGAGCCACCGCGACGTGGTGATGTTCTTCGCCACGGTGCTCGGCGTCACGATGTCGGCCGGAACCGTCGCCCGCATGCTCTTCCGCGTCTCCGAAGCTGTCGCTGCGTCCGTCGAGGCGGCCAAGATCGCCGCGCGCCAGCAGGCGGTGGCGCATGCGGACGAGACGAGCTGGCGTCGCGGTCGTCGCAAGGGCTGGCTGTGGGTGATGGCTACGGCCGTCGCGACCTTCTTCGAGGTGGCCGCCGATCGCGGGGGCGAGTCGGCCGAGCGGCTCGTGATCGAGTTCAAGGGCATCCTCGTGGTCGATCGCTGGAGCGCCTACGACGTGCTCGGCGTGAAGGCCTGGCAGTACTGCTGGGCGCACCTGAAGCGCGATTGGGAGAAGTTCCGGCTGCGCGGCGGAGTCGACGCAGACCTCGCCGAACGACTTGCCCGCGAGACCGATCGACTGTTCGACTGGTGGCACTGGGTGAAGCAGGGTCGGCGCGATCGTGCGTGGTTGCAGCGCTCGGTGGCGCGCCTGAAATGCACGTTCCGACGCCTGCTCGAAGAAGGGGTCGAGACGGCCTCGACGAAGACCCGTGGGACGTGCGGCGAGCTGCCGGCGACGTTCGAGCGAATGTGGACGTTCGTCGATCACGAGGGCGTGCCGCCGACGAACAACTTCGCCGAGCAGCAGATCCGCCATGGCGTCATCTGGCGCAAGACGAGCTATGGCAGCGATAGCCCGCGAGGGTGCCTGTTTGCAGGGCGGATTCTCACGGTGGTCGCGACGTGTCGCCAGCATGCGCGCAGCGTGTTTGCCTTCCTGTGCGACGCCGTCATCTCGACGCTACGCGGCCTCGCGGCGCCCTCGCTCATTCCCGCCGAGTGCCTATCCAATGGAGTTGGGGGCTGAACGGTTACGAATCCTCCTCCTTCATCGAGGAGGTTCGATCCGCTCGCTATTCCCAATCCGCTTCGATTTCAAATGCTATTGAATTGTTTTCCGTGCCGTCGTATGAGCGACGCGGGAGAGACACATGGCGAAGAAGAAGCAAGACCTGACACAAACTGGTCCAACGTCCGCCGCAGATCACGACGCGGCGCCCGAACACACCACGAAGATCGAAATCGGGGGCAAGACCTACGGTCCCGGCGACGCGGTCTCGATCGAAGGCGACGAGTTCGTTGCCGAAGCGGTCGTGTATCTCTCCGCGAGTTCGACCTCCGGGGTTTCGCCGGGGACGTACGCGGTGGTGTCTGAGATGCAGGGTAACCGCAAGGCGTACCGGGCCATCGTCGACGGGCACCTCTACCCGGTCCGCCAGTACGGCACCGAGCACCAGGTCATCGCGAAGCAGCGGGAGAGCCACAAGGGGGCCACGAAGGTTGCCCGTGCTCCTAGGGGCCAGGCCGCCCGTACGAGCGACGACGGGATCTTCCTGGGGTCGGTCGCCGCCAGTATCTTGAGCGACTACCTCGCCCTCGCGCCGCCCGGGGCCGACCGTGACGACGTCGTGAGCGAACTCGTCGTGAAGCACCTCGGTCCTGAGGTCGAGCGCCTCAGGTCCACCCAGGCCGCGATCGCGAAGCTCCCGCGGGACCTGCTGGTCGCACTCGCCAATACCTCGGAAGAGAAGCGCCTCGAACTCATGGCGGCGCTCTTGAGATAAACTTGGACGCTTGGCTGTGCTCGAAGGCAGGAGTGGCTCTCAATGCGTGGCAGCGTGGTTCCGAGAAGTTTTAGGTGATGACGAAAATATCGCAACTACTTTTCATGCTTATAGAGTGGGCCCAGTACTTCCGGGTGGGAGACCCCCCGTCCGGAAGTACTAGAGTCTAACAATCAGTAGCTCATTTGACTCGCAAGGATCTTGTGTATTCTGATGGGCCTTGCGTTTTAGACGCTACGCCATTGCTCCGGCCGTTGCAGTGGGCCACCACGCTTGTTCCTCTTCTCCAGCCATTGACGCACTGCCATGACGGTCAGCCTCGCAATGTCCACCATATCTATGAGCGCGGTAGGAGTCTCTGACGTCTTGACACGTCCTGTGTGAAGTCCCTCGTTTTCAGGCCTTCGCGATCACGCGCCACCTGTCGATTCGCCGGAATTCTTCCCGGGTTCTGTGCGTTGAAACCACGATGGAAGTCGTGGAGACGACGCTGCCGGGAGTGGGGTTCGAGGCGCTCATCCGAAGCCACCGCGACGGCGACGTCGTGGTCGTCACCGTCGGCGGGATGGTGCTCGCCGAGTGGTCCACCGACGACCTGCCAACGCGCGATCTGTTCCTCGTCGCGGGCCACCAGTCCGGCTTCGAGGGCACGGTGCTCGCGCGTCTCGCCGGGCTCAGCGAGGCGCAGGTCAGCCGCGTCCTCGCCCGCTTCGCCTCCCACGGCTGGCGCGGCCTGATCGAGCGCGGCTCCCCGGGGCGCGCTCCCGCGCTCGGCCCGGCCGGCACGCTCAAGGCGCGCTCCCTTCGCGAGCAGGGCGCTTCGCTCGCCGACATCGCCGCGCAACTCCGCGTCGGCGTCCGCTCGGTGCGCACGGCCGTCGCGGGCGTCGTCGTGCGGCCCGCGCCCGCGCAGCTCGCGCTCCCCGTCGCGACGCCCGTCGAGCCGCGGGTGCACGTCCCGGTCGCCTCCGCGCCCACGGTTGCCGACGCGCCAGCGCCCGAGGCCGACCGCACCGAGCCGGACCCGCTGTACCCCGCCGTCGCGCTCGCGGCGGACGGGCGGTGGCACGCGTGCCGGTACGCGGGCACCACGCTCGTCGTCGCGAGCGTCCTGCACGTGGGCCTGACCGCGGCGATGGAGCGCGCCGCCGTCGCGCGCCCCGACACGGCTCACTACTCGGGCCGCCAGGCGCTCTGTGCGCTCGCCTCGGCGTGGGCCGCGGGCCTACCGTCACTGGAGGCGATGCACGAACGCGACGCCCGCGCGCTGGGCGTCGTGCTGGGCCTGGAGCGCAGCCCCAGCGTGCGCACCCTGTGGCGCGCCGTCGCGCAGATGATCGCGGGCTTCGACCCCGTGCAGTGGTGGGTGGGCTGGATGCTGGGACTGCGGCGCGTGCACGTGCCCGCGGTGCCCGTGTACGGCGTCGATGGGCACTTCAAGGCCTACGGCGGCAGCGAGCCGATCGACAAGGGCTACAACACCAAGCGCCGCATCGCCGAGCGCGGCCTCGCCACCGTCCGCCTCATGGACGGGCACGGCTACAGCTGGAGCGACCTGCCCGTCCCGGCGGGCGACGGGCTGCACGCCCACGTGCTCGACGCGGCGCGCGCCCTGGCCGCGGCGCAGCGTGGTGACCCCGTGGGGATCGAGCGCCCGATCGTGCTCGCCTTCGACCGCGGCGGCTTCGACTTCGAGGCGCTCTCGGCGCTGGCGCGTGAGGGCTTCTGGTTTCTGGCGTGGGTGCCCTCGACGGTGACGCTGCCAGATCTCGGGGCGATCGCGCCGCCCGACGACGGCGTCGGCGAGACGCCCTGGGAGCACCCGCGTTGCACGCACCCGACGCGGCTGCTCGTGGAGCGGGACGGCGCGGCGCTGCTGCCGGCGACGACTAACCTACCGCCGTGGGTCGACGCGATGGAGGCGATGCGGCTGCTGCGGCGGGCGCGCGGGATGGAGGAGAACGGGATCAAGGCGGCCAAGGGCTTCGTGCCGATCGACCACCTCGACGACCGCGGCGCCGTGGGCCACCGGCCCGACGATCGCCCCGTGAACAACCCACCGCGCGTGAAGCTGCAGGCGCTCTCGCGCGAGCTCAAGGAGGCGGAACTGTCACTGCGTCGCGAGCACGCCGAGTCGCGGACGCGGTCGCGCGCGGAGGTGCGCCTGGACCTCGACGTGAACGGGCTGCAGCAGCGCGTGGTGAAGGGGCAGATCCGGGCGATGCCGGAGAAGGTGGCGCGCGTGACGATCGATCCGACGGCGGTGCGCGCGGAGTTGGACGTAAGTAACCGGGCGCTGTTGCTGCCGCTCAAGAACGCGACCGAGAACGCGCGTCGCTGGCTGCTGGCGACCCTCGGTGCGGCGCTCTCGCCGAGCGACCACGCGTGGGACCAGGAGACGCGGGCGAGGACACTCACCGCGCTGGTGCGCGCGCCGGGACGGATGCGCTTCGGAAAGGATCTCGTCGAGGTCGAGATCGATCTGCCCTTGCCTCCGATGCCGCACGCACGGCTCGCCGAGGCACTCATCACGCTCGACGGCCGGTTGCGATTCGAGGACGGGCGGCGGCTCCGGGCACGACTCGCGCCGCGGCCACTCGGGAGCATCGTACGAGGGGCGGCGCCGCCCGAGGAGTGATTGCACTCACGACAGCAAGGGTGTCAGGACGTCAGAGTCTAGAAGGACCAGGAGTCCGATGAACGCACCATCGGATCAATCTCCCAAGCAGCATCGGCGGATCAAAGTATTTATCTCGCATGATATGCGGTTTCATTTGTTGGCGTGCGCCGTGCATGATGAACTATGTCAACTGGGGATTGACGCTTTTGTCGACAGTTTGCGTCCGCTTTCGTTCGCCCACATGCCTCCGGGTTCATTGGCGATCTTCCGGGACAAAGACCAACTCGTTCGTTACATGACGGAGGGAAACCGATCCGCTGATGCCTCACTTAACATTGGCCATGTTGCCCCCGAGATCGAGGCGTCGGACGTAGTGATGTTGATTAGCGAAACAAGGGCCGATGAAGGGGGTGGCCGCCATGTGTGCGGAGAGATCGACTACGCAATAGCTGCTCGCTTTGTTCACGGAATGCGTCCCGCTCGTTTAGCGGTCCATCCTGAATTTCTGGCAGGTTTACTGGCAGACCGTAACCTGGAATCCCTCGCGAGAGAGTTGCGCCGTGTGAGCATGATTCCGCCCCGCATCTTTACGGTCTCGGGAATCCGTGGGGTCTTTGTGTTGTTGCAGATTGTCGCGATACTTGCGTGTATTTTAGGGGCGAAAGGCGTCGTCGAGAAGATTGGGTTCTGTGTGATGATGGTTCTGGGTGTGGTGGCGATCCTGGGCCTACCTCGCTGGGCTAAGAACTGCCTAGGCTATCTTCGGGGAGAGTACCTCGGCGATGTTACCGGAGAACGATTGGTCATCAACAATATGATCGCTCCGCTTTCAGTTCTTCCGTTTTGGGTAAGGTATCTCTGGATGCTTCAGCTTACTTGGCGCTACAATGTGCTTCCTTATGCGGTAATTGTTAATTTCTGTTTGCTTGCCGGAAGCGCGTTGTGGGTAATTGTTCGTGTGCTGTGAGAGCGCGGTTGTCGGGCGTACTCTCGGTGTGACGCACTGAAATCGCATGTCTCGTCTCACTGAAGTACCGCAGTTTGAACGCGCTATGGCATCGGTCAATCACCGCAGCATGTGTCGATGACCTAGGGACTTCTCCGATCTCCTTCTGTTGTTGGGCCTTTGGGTCGCTATCGACGACTGCTGCAATCGACAAAAGACTCCATCCTTTAGGCCCTCTGCGGCCGAATAGCCTTGAGGCGAGCTTCCTTCTCGACGAGCACGAGGATGAGCGGCGAGTCCGGTTGGATGAGTTGGACGGCGAGATACAGGGCTCGCAGATTGTCATAGGGAACGGGAGGGTCTGCGAATAGGACCGCATCCGAGATGGCTTTGTCCGCCACCGCCAGGAGATAGCGGAGCGTCGGCACGAGGTGTTTCTCGACGGAACGATACGAGCAGAGGTTGAAGCTCACGAACTGCGGGGCGATCGTCGGCCAGAAGGCGGCACGTTCCGCCTCGGGCGCCCGAGTGACGAAGATCTCGGCGAGATGCACCACGCGAAGCACACAGCCGCCATCTATCCACGGCTGCTCGAGCGCACGGAAGAGCGATCGGAGCAGGCCAACCGACCCCTTCGGCGGACCGTCGCGCAGCAGGATGGCGATGAGCAGGTCGAGCGCGGCGACGAAGGAGGCGGTGGTGGTCTCGGCGATGGCCGCTGTTGCTACGACGCGACCGACGCCCGCTCGGGCCATCTCGTCGAGGAGATCGTGCTTGAGGAGAAGCTGGAGGGTCCGGTACGCAGCGACCCGTACGCCGGGTACCTGGGCCTCAAGCATCTGTTGGAGAACGCCGACGTCGTAGACGCCGACCTTCGCGGCATCGGCGAGCGTCTTGGCCGCCTGGAGAGCGAGGGAGCTCTTTGGAGAAGTCGCCTGCTCGGCGAGCGCACGAAGATTCTCTGGGCGCGTAGTGGGCGTTGCATATCGGCGTGCCGCAAACTCGTGACCGTTCGGAGATTCTCCCGGTGCGGGAGGCCGGTCGCTCACCGCCATCGAGGCGACCTCCGCGAGCGCCTTCGATCGGTCGAGTGAGGGCGAGGTGATGTCCGCGAGCGCCGCGCGTAGCGTTGCCGTCG
>Ga0066417_1000265_pt1 | contig 13790 bp, 12 predicted proteins | sample LakWasMet25_LOW6_2_FD_59544 | JGI IMG/M metagenome (GOLD analysis project Ga0066417, IMG submission 59544) | Freshwater sediment methanotrophic microbial communities from Lake Washington under simulated oxygen tension - Sediment Metagenome 25_LOW6 | ecosystem: Environmental > Aquatic >...
GGGTCCGCCGCGAGGGCATCCAGCCACGCGATGGCCGTCGAGCGCGTGGGGTCCATCGCGTCGAGCACGCGCAGCCGTAGACGCAGCGCCCCACGCGCCGGCCCGGAGTCGGGCGCGTCCTCGATGAGCGAAGCCAGGGCCCGGTGGGCTTCGGCGATCTCCATCGGATCGATCGAGGCCATGGCCAGCGACGCCTGTTCGAGTCGCGCGCGCGGGGCGTGATCCCATCCGCCCGGGCTGCCGGCCACCTGTGTGAGCAGCCCTCGGGCGCATACGAGATCGCCCCCGCGTCGACACGCCATCGCCGCGCGGTACCGCGCGTCATCGGCGTGACGCCCGGCTCCCCCCTCTGCAGCCGCGCGCTCATACGCGCGGGCAGCATCGAGGAACCTTCCGGCGGTGTAGGCCCGGTCCCCCTCCGCGATGTGTGCCTGGTAGCCATGCGGGGCTGCCGACGCGCAGCCCGCGAGCACGAGGCCGACTCCCAGGACGACGCCCCGATGGACGCTTCGGGTCACGCCACGACCGGGCGCACGAGTTCGCGCAGCACCTCCGCTGCGGTCCTGACGTCGTCGATCGAGACCTCCAGGTGGGTCACCGCCCGAAGCCGGTACTCGCCGAAGACCGACAGCTGGATGCCGCGCGCCCTCGCTGCGTTCGCGAAGGCGTTGGCATCGCCCGACCCGTCCGGGCGCAGGTCGATGAGGACGATGTTGGTCTCCGGCGGGACTACGCTGAGCCCCGGGCACCCGGCCAGCCCTTCGGCTAGCGCCCGGGCTGCGCGGTGATCTTCGGCGAGCCGCGCGACGTGGTGATCGAGCGCGTAGAGTCCTGCAGCGGCGAGGACACCTACCTGACGCATTCCTCCCCCCATCCGCTTGCGGAGTCTCCTCGCGTCGCGGACATGGTCCCGCGTCCCGACCAGGACCGAACCCACCGGCGCGCCCAGCCCCTTGGACAGACAGACCGAGACGGTATCCGCCTCACCAGCGACCTCGCGAGGAGGCACCCCCAGGGCGATCGAGGCGTTGAACAGGCGGGCGCCATCCACATGCACGGTCAGCCCGGCCGCATGTGCCGCGTCGACCGCCGCACGACAGATCTTGGGGTCGATGACTCTTCCTCCGGCGCGGTTGTGGGTGTTCTCGAGGACCAGCGCCCGGGTGACGGGGCACCAGTCCACCCGGGGCCGAAGAGCGCCCTGGATCTGCTCCGGGGTCACCTCCCCATCGAGGCCAACGGAGACCAGTTGCACACCCGCGATGGCTGCCGCCGCCCCGCTCTCATACCAGAGGCAGTGGGCGCCCTCCGCGACGATCACCTCGTCACCATGACGCGCGTGCAACTGGAGGGCGATCTGGTTGGCCATGGTCCCCGAAGGGACGAAGAGGCCGGCCTCCCGTCCGAGGAGCTCGGCGATCCGACGCTCGAGTTCCTGCACCGTCGGGTCTTCTCCGAACACGTCGTCTCCGACGACCGCCGAAGCCATCGCCGCTCGCATCCCTGGCGTGGGACGGGTCACCGTGTCGGAGCGCAGGTCGATCATATGGGAGGGCATTTCGCTACCTGTCGTACCGAATCCCAGTGCCAGCGCCAACCGGCGATAATCTCTCTTGCAAAGTCACCGCGCCGTGATAGAAGCGGCGCTCTCTTGCCACCCTAGCTCAGGGGTAGAGCAACGGTTTCGTAAACCGTAGGTCGAGGGTTCAAATCCCTTGGGTGGCTCAAATTTGTGGTCGTACTGCTTCGAGTCCTTCCCCTGAGGGGGCGGAAGGATTGGCAGGAGACCGGTGAGGCGCCCCGAGAGGGACACCGGTCCGCGCGCCAGCGCGCCAGCGCCCCTGCACCCATCCACCCTCAAAGCGGGGAATGTGGGATGCCCGATCCCGTCAAGCCAGAGTGACGAATCGCGTCACCCGGACGGGGTAGACCGGGGGTCGTTCTGCATCCCACCGGGGCAAGGCCAGCGGAGCAAATCGAGAGCTCCTCGGAATAGCCGACAATTGCTCAACCATGCAGCGGCCGCTTTCGGCACTGGCATGACGACTGCAATGATCCGATTCGTCCAATCCGAGGGTCTGGCACTTCGAGCGGTTCGAGTCGCCTGATCAATCAACGGACGGAGGGTACTTCAATGAAGCGTTCCATGAAGAAGGTTCTCGCTGGCTTCACCCTGGTCGAGCTGATGATCGTCGTCGTGATCCTCGGCATCCTCGCGGCGGTCGCGATCCCCGCCTTCACCCGCTACGTGAAGCGCTCGAAGACCAGCGAGGCCACTGGCAACATCTCGAAGATCTACCAAGGCGAGGTGAGCTACTACAACCAGTCGTCCGAGCAGAGCGTCGCCAGCTTCGCCCCGGCGCCTACCACTCCCAGCGCCGCCCCGAGCGCCTCGAAGTTCCCGGCGCAGCCGACCGCCTTCACCGGCAACTCCGGCTGGAGCGCCATCGGCTTCTCCGTCGACTCGCCGTTGTACTACCAGTACACCGCGGTGGCCGATGGGACCAGCTTCACCGCCCGTGCGAACGGCGACATCGACGGCGACGGCGCTTCATCGACCTTCAGCCGCTCCGCCGTGCTCAACGCTGGCGAGATCCAGGGCGCCCAGATCGTCATTATCAACGAGCTCGAGTAGTCGGTCCCTCACCTGACGGTGAGCCGCCTCCCCACCTCGCTCCCTCCTCTCTCCCATCCCCCTTCAATTCCTGGTTGACCTGAACGGCGTCATTCTTCAACGAAAGACGCCATTCAGGTCATCTGTCCGGCAGACCGGCTCCTCGTCGGAGTGTCCGGCCAGACCCCGTGGCCGAGGCGCGGCATCGACTTCACAACGACGCGGCGCCGCTCCGACTCCACGCTGTCAGGATTCGACTCCGCCTCGCGGAGTCGATTCGAGTCAACCGAATACCCGGTCATTGACGCATCCCTGTTCAGCGGTTGCGGGCCCGCTCGCGGCGGTCCGCAACCGCGGCGTGGGCGGCGTTTCCGCGAAGATGAGGGCAACGATGAGTGCCCCGCCGGGGTTTTGGGGCGCGCGGCAGCGGGGAAGAGGGCTGCGCGGGCTTCGACCCATCACCAGAAAACAGGCCGACCTCGCACTCTCACTCGCCCTCAAGGGCCAAAGTCGAGTCTGAGCTCAGCGAGGATAGGAAGCGACGAACGCCCGACCAGCTACGCCGTTGCCAACGCTCGGCGAGCAACCAGACGTCAGCGCCGGAGCGAAGCCGCCCTCCAGTCGGCAGCGCGCGGGATCGACGCTCAGGCGGATGCGCCCCATACCACCGGCGCCGCCGGAACCGCCCGTCGCGTAGAGGCTCCCGGCGCCGCCGGCGCCACCAGCAGCAGAAACCTGGGCGCGCGCTGTCACCGTCAGGGTGGGTGCTCGCAGGAACACCACACCGCCCGAACCTCCGCCACCCGCCGCCCCGGGCTGGGGATCGCATCCCGCCGCCCGGTTCGTGCCGATATAGGCATCGCCGCCCTCTCCCCCGTTGGCGAGGAGCCGCCCGTTGACGGTGATGCGCGTGTCCGACCAGACTCGCAGCGCGCCGCCACCGCCGCCGCCGCCCGAGGTTCCGCCGAAGGCAGGGCGATTCAGGTAGTCACCGCTACCGCCACCGCCTCCTGACCCCGGATAGAACGTGCGGTCAATCGCCAGGTCGCTCGCTGCGGCCATCCCGATGCTGCCACCGCCGCCGCCACCGACCCACGCCGCGGAGATGCCGGGGCGCGATCCAGGGCACTGCGTCTGACCCAACACCCCATCGCGCCCGCTATACGTCGCCATCGTGCCGGAACTGCCGCCGCGTCCGGTCGCCGTTCCGCCGCCGGCGGTCACCCCAGTGCAATCGCTCTGACCGGGAAACAGCGCGCCGAGGGCGCCCGCACCACCACCCGCAAATCCGCCGCCGCCAGCGCCGTACGCGCGGTAGCCGGTGAAGACCCCGCCTCCGCCGCCGAACTGCGCCGGCGGCGATGCGAAGATCAGCTGCGTCCGGTTGTCGGTAATGCAGGCGAGGTTGCTCCCGACCGCACAGGTGCCGGTCGTCCCGGCGGTGCCGCGACCGTTGCCGCCAGACACTCCTGCCACCCACTCACACGCAGGCCCAGGAGTCGCGGTCCGGGGATCACCGGTGAAGCCTCCTGCGCCAGCGCGCCCCTGTCGGGTGCTGCGCGAGGCGATCGTCGACTGGCTCCCGGGGCCGCCCGACACGTCGATGGTGCCGTCGATCACGACATCGCTGGTCGCGCGCAGATCGAGCGTGCCGTTGTCGGCACCGCCGCCCGCGACGAACACAACCACGCCCGCCGGGACATTGATCGTCGTGAAGTTGTGCACCCCAGGACGAAGATAGGTGGGATTGACGGTCGGGTTGAACGCCCCCTCGGAGCCGGTGCTCGGCCGACCGCACACGCCGTCGGTGCACGTCGCACCGGCCGCGCAGGCCGCGCCGCAGCGACCGCAATTGAGCGCGTCCGAGCCCGAGTTGACCTCGCAGCCGTCGGCCGCCTGTGCGTTGCAGTCCGCGAAGCCAGGCAGGCACGACCCGACCACGCAGGAGCCGGCGCGACACGCCACGGACGTCCCAGCAGGCGCAGCACACGCACGGCCGCAGGCGCCGCAGTTGGCCGAATCGCCGCTCACGTCAACGCAGAACACCCCGCAACACTGGCGCCCTGGGTCGCACGCCGGTCCGCCGCCGCAGCCCGTCATCGTGGTCACGCAGCGCCCAGCAGCGCACTCCTGTCCGGCGCGGCACGTGAGGCCACAGGCGCCGCAGTTCGCCTGATCATTCAGCACATCGATGCAGCGATCGTCGCAGCAGAGCTGGCCGCGCACGCAGAGTCCGCCAGGGCCGCACGCGTCCGTGCGACGGCACGCGCCGTCCACGCAGACGTTGCCCGCCGCGCAGGCCCGGCCGCAGGCGCCGCAGTTGCGCGGGTCGCTCCGGAGATCCTGGCACCCGTCCAGGCAACAGACCTGCCCGGTGCCGCACACCGGGCCGCCGTTGCACGCCATCGTCGTCACGCAGCTCCCGGCGACGCACCGCGCGCCGAACCCGCAGGCGATGCCGCAGCCGCCGCAGTTCAAGGGGTCGTTCTGCACGGCGCGACACACTTCGCCGCAGCAGACGCTTCCGACTCCGCAGGCGATGCCGCAGCCGCCGTCCGTCACGTCGGGCACGTCTTCGACGTCCTCGACGTCGGGCACGTCTTCGACGTCCTCGACGTTGGGCACGTCCTCGACGTCCTCGACGTCTTCCGCATCACCGAGGTCGGTGATGTCACCGACGTCAGGGACGTCGCGCACGTCATCCGCGTCCGGCAGGTCGATCGGCACATCCACCCCGCCAGCATCGGGGCGGTCGGTCGTCGCCTCGTCGAGCACCGGACGGTCCTCCGTGGAACCGTCACCCTCGAAGGGTGACTCGCCATCCAGCTCGGTTCGGCTACATCCGACCAGCAGCGCCATGACCAACAGACCGACGTCCCTGCGTCGACCCTCGTGCGTCATCATCGATCCGCGTCTCCTCGCATCGCATCTTCCAACAACGTTCGCAACTCGGCGCCGTCCAGGTGCTCCCGCTCCAGCAGCGTCGCCGCGATCGCGTGAACCGCCGCCCCACGATCCTCCAGCACCTTGCGCGCGACTCCCTCGGCCGCCGCCACCGTCTGCCGGATCTCCGCGTCGACCAGGTCAGCCAGCTCGCCGCCGCGCTCGGAGCCCCCTCCGTGCTCCGTCATCAGTCCCCAGTCCCCGACCTGCCGACCACGCCCGAGCGACAGCGCTCCGAGCTTATCGGACATCCCGAACTCAACCACCATCGAGCGCGCCATCTCCGTTGCTTGAGACAGGTCGCTCGCCGCTCCGGTGGATACCTCACCAAGGAACAGCACCTCCGCCACCCGGCCTCCCAGCAGCGTCGCGAGCTGCGCGCGGAGCTCGCTCTCCGTCATCATGTAACGGTCCTCGGTCGGGCGCTTCAGGGTATATCCAAGCGCCCCGTGGCCTCGCGGCACGATGGACACCTTCGTCACCCGAGAGGCCCCGCCCAGCACCTCGCCCACCAGCGCGTGACCGAGCTCGTGATACGCTACCCGACGGCGCTCATCCGGGGACAACACCCTAGAGCGACGCTCCAGGCCCGCAGCCACCCGCTCCATCGCCTCCTGGAGATCCGCCGAGCCAGCCGCGGACGCCCCGCGACGGGCGGCCAGCAGCGCGGCCTCATTGATGAGGTTGGCTAGGTCCGCCCCGGCGTATCCGGTGGTCTCCGCCGCGATGGTCTCCATGTCGACGTCCGGGCCGAGCGACACCGTGCGAGCATGCACCTTTAGGATCGCCAGCCGACCCCCGCGGTCGGGCCGGTCGACCAACACCTGACGGTCGAAGCGCCCCGGTCGTAGCAGCGCCACGTCGAGGATCTCCGGCCGATTGGTCGCCGCCAGGACGATCACTCCATTGTTGGTCTCGAAGCCGTCCATCTCGACCAGGAGCTGGTTGAGCGTCTGCTCGCGCTCCTCGTTGGATCCCATCGGGTTGCCGCCGCGGGTGCGGCCGAGCGCGTCGAGCTCATCGATGAAGACGATGCACGGCGCCTGCGCCTGGGCGCCCTCGAAGAGGTCGCGCACCCGGGCGGCGCCGACCCCCACGAACATCTCGACGAACTCGCTGCCGCTCAGTGAGATGAACGGCACCCCCGCCTCGCCCGCGACCGCCTTCGCCAGGAGCGTTTTGCCTGTCCCGGGAGGGCCCACCAGCAGGACCCCGCGGGGGATGCGTGCGCCCACGCGCTTGAAGCGCTCCGCGTCGCGGAGGAACTCCACGACCTCCAGCAGCTCCCGCTTGGCCTCGTCTACGCCCGCGACATCGTCGAAACGAACCTTGACGTCCTTCTCCCCAGCGACCTTGCCCCGACTCTTGCCGAAGGCCAGCACCCCGCCGCTCGGCCCCTGGACGCGCTGCGCGATCCATCGACCGAGGAGCAGCACTCCCATGAGCATCAAGCCTGTGGTCAACAGCCACGACATCCATCGAGAGTCTGGAGTGCCCTCGAAGGTGACGCCCTTCTCTGTCAACAAGGGAATGAGCTGCGGGTCGGTGACGCGCACCACCTCGAAGTCCATCGGAGAGCGAGGCCTCGGCGCGGCCGCCGTGCTGGCCCGCCGATAGCGGCCTCGAATCATCCGCTCGCTGATCAGCACCGAGGCCACCCGGCCGGACTGCACCCTCGTGCGGAACTCCGAATACGGCAGCACCGCCGTGGCCCCCGGGGCGAACTCCGCGAGCAGCGCTACCGCCCCGAGCAGCACCGTCAGCGCGGCCAGCCAGGCGCGCGCGCGTCGGTCACGGCGGTCATCCGGGCGTGGTTCGCGCTCGCTCACGCCTCGCTGGCTCCCCCGAAGACCGGGAGCGTCCGCTTCACGGGCTTCGCTCCCTGGAGCGCCAGCTGGCCGCAGGCGGCGTCGATCTCGTCGCCGCGCGTCTTGCGGATGAACACGCTGTACCCGTCGGCCCGGAGCTGGGACTGAAACGTCAGGACGTCATCGCGCGCAGGCGCCGCGTAAGGGACGCCCTCCACGGGGTTGAGCGGGATGAGGTTCACCTTCACCGCGAGGCCCCGGAGCAGCTTCGAGAGCGCGCGGGCGTGAGCCGCCTGGTCGTTGACCCCGCGGATGAGCGTGTACTCCACCGTAATGCGGCGGCGGCGCGCGAGGGGATACCGGCGCAGCGCGGGCATGAGCTCGGCCAGCGGGTATCGGCGGTTGATGGGCATGAGCTGCGAGCGGATGTCGTCGGTCGGCGCGTGCAGGGAGATCGCCAGCGCCACCTCGCCGCGGAAGTCCTGGCCGAGGCGCTCGATCTCCGGGACGAGTCCGGAGGTGCTGACCGTCACCCGGCGGGTGGAGAGGTCGAGGCCGTCGCGGTGCGTGAGCAGCCGCAGGGCGCGAGCCACCGCGTCGTAGTTGTGCAGCGGCTCGCCCATGCCCATCAGCACCACGTTGCGGATCGCCTCGCCGTCGTCGAGCAGCGTGCGCCCGAGGAGCACCTGGGCGACGATCTCGCCGGCGGTCAGGTGTCGCTTGAGGCCCGCGACGCCCGACGCGCAGAAGACGCAGCCCATCGCGCAGCCGACCTGCGAGGAGATGCACTGGGTCACTCGCCGGGCGGCGATGCGCGGGGTGGAGGGCGATGGCTCGTCGTCGAGCTCGTCGTCCGCGTCGTCATCGGGCATCGGGGGGATGAGCACCGTCTCGACGGTTCCGCTGCCCGCGGCGTCGGGGAAGCCCACCAGGACCTTGCGGGTGTCGTCGGCGGCGCGGTGCGCCCGCTCGATGACCGCAGGCATATGCATCGACGAGCCAGCGAGCTTCTCCCGCAGAGTCTTCGCGATATCCGTCATGCCCGCCGGGTCGGCGACCGAGCGCGTGTGGATCCAGCGGAAGACCTGCTTCGCGCGGAAGGGGCGTTCACCCCAGGAGGCGAAGAGCGCCTCCCACTCCTCGAGGTAGGAGCCGACCGGGTCGCGGAGGATGTCGTGGGTTGCGGGTGGCACGCGCTCCCTGTAACAGCGCGGAGCAGGGCGGGCAATCAGGGCGCAGTGTTGGCCGAGCCCGGGGTCGGCGCGCAGGCCGCAAAGGCGCCGGTGCCGTCGGGCAGCCTCCCCCAGGTGCGACCGTCGACGACGGCGTTGGCGGGGTAGTCCGCCGATGCCACCACCGCGCCGCCGGATTCGAGCAGGTAGAGGCGCTCTCCCCTCGACGCGCTGATGCCGAAGCCCGCGTGGAAGCAGGTCATCGGCCCGCTGGCGCCGAGGCAGGTCATCTGGGCTCCGGATCCGGCGTCGGCGAGGTCGGCGACCACGAGGAGGTACTGCCCCGGCGCGAGCGATGTGCCCGCCGGGAAGCGCACCCCGTCCGACGGGCGAGGCGCGCCGCCGTCGACGGTGGTGTCGGTGTCCGCGAGGACCAGACCGCCGAGGTCGACCGCGGCGGTGCCGACGTTCTTGAGCTCGATCCAGTCGTCGCCGACGGCGCGGACCTCGTTGAACACCACGGAGGCGCTCGTCGGCACGTCGAGCGCTGGAGGGACGTCGGAGGGATTGCCCGCATCCACGGGATTGCCCACATCGGACACCGTAGAGATATCGGCATCGACCACCGGGACGTCAGTCGGAGCCGGAGCAGGGGACTCGCTGCATCCCGTAATGGCTATGAGCGCGAGAGTGGTCCAGCGGATGTTCATGGTGTTGATCCTATAAGCCAGCGGCGGAAGAGGATCATCCCGCGCTCCAGGGCGCCGCGGTCGGTCCACTCGTTGCGCTGGTGAGCCTGCGACTGGGTGCCGGGGCCGAGATTGACCGCGGCGACACCGACGCTGGCGAAGCGGGCCACGTCGGTCCACGCCTGCTTCGGCTCGACCCCTTCGACCCCTTCCGCGATGAGCGCCTGCACCAGCGGGTGCTCGCGGAACGGCGGCGCCGAGGGCGATCGGTCGAACACCTCGATCTCGGCGTCGCCCTGCACCAGCGCCTGGAGGTCGGCGACGGCGTCGTCGGCCGTCCGCCCCGGTGCGAAGCGGTGGTTTACGTTGAGGGTAAAGCGGTCGGGCACGATGTTGCGCCCGCGGCCGCCCTCGGCGAGCGTCGCCGAGATGACCTCGCGATAGAGCATCCCCTCGATGGTCACGTCCCGAGGAGCCAGCGCCGCGAGCCGGGAGAGGAAGGCCCCGGACTTGTGGATGGCGTTCTCGCCCTGCCAAGGGCGCGCGCTATGGGAGGTGCGCCCGTGGAAATGGATGCGCGCGTGGAGGCTGCCCATGCACCCGAGCTGGAGTCCATTGGAGCTCGGCTCGAGGCACACCGCCAGGTCGGCGGTCTTCAATGAAGGGAAGTGCTCCAGGATGTCCCCGAGGCGATTTTCGAGGAAGGGCCCCTCCTCCCGTTCATAGAAGACGAAGGTCGGTTGAAACTTCGGGGTGGCGCCTCGCGCGATGTCTTCCAGGAGACAGAGCATCACCGCGAGGCCCGACTTCATATCGGCAGCGCCGGGTCCGTAGATGCGGTCGGCCTCGACCCGGGTAGGGCCGTCGTGCTGGGTCTTCACCACATCGAAATGGCCCGCGAGAACCACCCTCGGGCCGCTCGCGGAGACCTTCGGGGTCACCACGAGGCTGTGGCCGTCTCGGGCCACCGCCCCCTCCCCCAGCAGCGCCCGTAGCTGTGCTTCGACCCTGTCGCAGAGGGGGCCTTCCTCCCCGGTGAGCGACGGCACCGCGCACAGGTCGAGGAGGTGCTGCTCGACCGGGGAGAGGTTCATACGGAGACCTCGTGGTCGCGGAGCGCGCGCTCGAGCGAGGTCTTGCGGTCGGTGCTCTCAGAGCGGCGGCCGATGATCAGCGCGCAGGGGACGTTGTACTCCCCGGCCGGGAAGCGCTTCGGGCGCATGCCGGGGATCACCACGCTGCGCGCCGGGATGCGCCCCTTCCACTCGACCGGCGACTCGACCGTCACGTCGACGATGGCGGTGCTGGAGGTGAGCACCACGCCCGCGCCGAGCACGGCCTCCTGCTCGACGTGGACGCCCTCCACCACGATGACGCGCGATCCGACGAAGGCGCCGTCCTCGATGATGACGGGGCGAGCCCCCGGGGGCTCGAGCACGCCGCCGATGCCGACGCCGCCGGCGAGGTGCACGTCGCGGCCGATCTGGGCGCAGGAGCCCACGGTGGCCCAGGTGTCGACCATCGAGCCCGTGTCGACGTAGGCGCCGATGTTGACGTAGCCGGGCATCACGATCGCGCCGGGGGCGACGTAGGCGCCGTAGCGGACGGTGCCGGGAGGCACGATGCGCACGCCCTCGGGGGGCGTCTTGATCGGGATCTTGTCCTGGAAGGAGAGCGGGCCGGCGCTGGTGCGCTCCATCGGTCGGAGCGCGAAGTAGAGCAGGATGGCCTGCTTGATCCAGGGGTGTACGGTCCAGCCGGCGTCGTCGCGGGTGGCCACGCGGATCGCGCCGCGGTCGAGCAGGTCGAGGGTCTCCTCGACGGCCGCCGTGCTCTCCGCGGAGCGCAGGATGCTGCGGTCGGCGAAGGTGCGCTCGATGATGGGTTGTAGCCGGGGGGCGACGGTGTCCTGGGTGCTCATCGCCGGAGGGCATACAACCACCCGCGGGGGTGGCGGTAGTTCGCTACGGGACGCAGCCGCTCTCGCTCGGCTGCCCGGCCGGGCGGACGTTGGGGCAGATGGAGCCAGCGAAGCGGCACTCGGTGGCGTCGGAGCAGCGCTGGACGCAGACCGTTCCGAGCGCGGCGGTCTCGGTGTTGATGCACACCCCGTGGTCGGGGCAGTCGGCGCTCGTGGTGCAGGCGACGGTGCAGAGGCCGATCTGCCGCCCGGTGAGCCGGTTGTTGAAGAGCACGCAGCGGGGGGTGGCCTCGGCGCAGGCCGACGACGCCTGGCAGGAGCCGTACGCGGTCTCGTTGCGGGCGCTGCACGCAGCCAGGGGAACCAATACGAGAAGCCACCGGAGAGACATGGGGAGGACCGATGGGGAAGGTACACCGATGCGCCCCGGCATGGGATCGTTCGCTCGATGATCGAGGTGACGAATGTGTGGAAGCGCTTCGCGGCGCCGGTGCTGCGGGACGTCACCCTCCGGGTGCCGCAGGGCTGCCTCTACGGGCTGATCGGCCCTGGGGCGGCGGGCAAGAGCGTGCTGCTCAAGTGCCTCGCGGGGCTTCTGCGCCCGGAGCGGGGCTCGGTGCGGATCTTCGGTGAGGCCATCGAGTCGCTCGACGAGGTCTCGCTCCAGGCGGTGCGAAACCGGGTCGGGATGCTCTTCCAGAACAACGCCCTCTTCGACCACCTGACGGTGGCCGAGAACATCGCGTTTCCGCTGCGGCGCCGCGGGGTCACCGACGAGGCCGAGATCGCCGAGCGGGTGGCCGACCGGCTGCGCGCGGTCTCCCTGCCGGGCTTCGAGCAGCGGCTCCCGGGGGGGCTGTCGGGGGGGCAGAAGAAGCGCGTCGGGGTGGCTCGGGCGACGGTGACGCGCGCGGACGTGGTGCTCTACGACGAGCCCGCCGCGGGCCTCGACCCGGTGACGTCGCAGAAGATCTTCGACCTGCTGCGGCGCGAGCAGCAGGAGGCCGGGGCGACGGTCGTCATGGTGTCGAGCGACATCGACCGGCTGCTCACGGTGACCGACCGGGTGGGCATGATGCTCGACGGGGCGCTGATCTTCGATGGGACCACCGCGGAGGCCCAGGGGTCTTTACATCCGGTGGTAAAGCAGTTCGTTCACGGCGAGGTCGACGGGCCGTTGTAGGCTCGCGCCCCAGGAGCGGCTGAGATGGCGACCGAGGAAGAAGGCCCAGCCGCGCAGACCGGGCGCGCGGTGCTCTCCCTGGCGACGGACGTCGGCGGGGCGGCGGTGCTCGCCGCGAGGCTCGCTCGCCGGATGGTGCCGCCGCGGCTGGATGGGCCGGAGCTCTGGCGCAACCTGTACCGGATGGGCGTGCGGTCGCTGCCCATCGTCGGCGTCACGGCGCTCTTCACCGGCGGGATCATGGTGATCCAGGCGGGGGTGCTCATCCGCCGCTTCGGCGCCGAGGGGCTGCTCGGGTGGGGCGCCGGCTTCACGACGCTTCGGGAGGTGGGGCCGATCCTGATCGCGCTGATGTTCTCGGGGAGGGTCGGGGCGAACAACACCGCCGAGCTTGCGACGATGACGGTGACCGAGCAGATCGACGCCCTGGAGACGCTGGCGATCGACCCGCTCTCGTACCTGATCCTGCCGCGGGTGCTGTCGATGGTCGTGATGCTCTTCGTGCTCACGGTCTACGGCGACGTGCTCGCGCTGCTGGGAGCGGCCTTCATGGGAGACGCCCTCCTCGGCGTGAGCACCGCCACCTTCTGGAACGGCCTGCTCGACGCGATCCGCGTCTGGGACCTGGCGACGGGGCTGATCAAGAGCGCCCTCTTCGGCGGGGTGATCGCGCTCTCCAGCAGCCACTACGGCCTCTCCGTGAGCGGCGGCGCACCCGGCGTGGGCCGCGCGGTCAACGCCTCGGTCGTGGCGAGCGCGACCGGGATCTTCGTGTGTGATTACCTGGCCACGTACATCCTGCAATGAGCGCTGATCCCGGGTCGATGGAGCGTATCGAGGGGCCGCTGGAGGCCGTCGCGCGGGCGGTGCTGGCGGACGCGCGCGAGCTCCAGGGGATCTTCCTTCGCACGCTCTACTGGACCGCGCGGGGCAGGCGCGAGCCCGGCGAGGTCGCGCGCCAGTGCTACGAGGTGGGCTACCGCTCGGCCTTCTTCCTGTCGGTGACGATGGGCTTCATCGGGATGATTTTGGTGTTCCAGAGCGGGCTGCAGCTCCTGCGGGTGGTGCCCGATCTCTCGCAGCTCGGCGCGACCTTCCTCGAGCTGCTGGTGCGCGACCTCGGGCCCACCATCTCGGCCATGATGCTGGCGACGCGCGTCGGCGCGGGCATCGCCGCGGAGATCGGCAGCATGGTGGTGACCGAGCAGGTGGACGCGCTGCGCATGTGCGGCGTCGACCCGGTGGACCACCTGGTGGTGCCGCGCTTCATCGCGTCGATGATCATGACCGTGGTGCTGGTGATGTTCTCGGGGCTGGTGAGCTTCGCGGCCGGCGGGGCGACGGCGTGGTTCGTCTTCGACGTGCAGCCGCTCACCTACGCGAACTTCTCCCTGCTCGACCGCGGCGACCTCATCACGGGGCTGGCCAAGTGCGTCGCCTACGGCGCGGCCATCCCGATC
>Ga0066417_1000267_pt1 | contig 13726 bp, 10 predicted proteins | sample LakWasMet25_LOW6_2_FD_59544 | JGI IMG/M metagenome (GOLD analysis project Ga0066417, IMG submission 59544) | Freshwater sediment methanotrophic microbial communities from Lake Washington under simulated oxygen tension - Sediment Metagenome 25_LOW6 | ecosystem: Environmental > Aquatic >...
GGGATTTGAATCATTAACATAGACGGCAACTGCATCCATAGCCACAGGAATCACTTGAGGCGTGTAACCGAAACGAGCTTCAAAGGCATCTTCCTGTTTACGGTTTATTGGTGCACTTGTCAGCGCTATCTCAGCTGTGCCATTGATCAATGCCTCAATCCCTGCGTTTCCGCCCGGGTCAGCGATAGTTACAGTGATTAATGGATTGCGCTCTGAAAATTCTTGAGTCCAGTAGGTCATAAGATTGCTTAATGCGACAGATCCTGTAACGACTAAACGACCTCCAACAGGTAATGGCAGTTCGGCTGTTTCGACTGCATGGGCTGTGATTGCAAAACTTAGCAATGAAAAGAACATTATTATGTGCTTGGTCACATAAAAAAAGAATCCGTAATCTGGTGTTTTCATGATGTCCTTCATTTTTGATTGTTTGCCAACTATTCAGTAGATATTAACTTTAATAAGATTCATCCCATTTTTCATTGGCTCGATTAATCATTAAAGCCAACATCGAATCCACGTTATCGGGAATTCACCAGCTCCAGATAGTTTTAAGCGTTGCTGAATAAACATATCGGGGGGCACTTTCTATTTCCTCAGAGCCAATGGGCAAGTCCTGAGCCAACGCAACTTTATAATCTAACTGATAAGTGCATCAACCTATCAGCATGTACGAAAAACCTTATTAGGAAGTCTGGTTTACAGAAGCCAATATCGAAAACCAGACTTGCCAATCAAAACTCGTACTTCTACACTTCTGAAACTGTTTCTAACCGCCCTTAGGTTTTTTAATTTCCTTTAGCTTTTCTTTCAATGAAACCTTGGGGGATTTCTGGCATTCTGTGATAAGCACGGGAATAAACTGGTCTGTTTCTTCGATATCAATTACGGCGTCAACTGGCTTACCCTTGTAGATGAAACCTTCGTTCCAGTACACTATTTTGGGCTTAACCACATCGTCGAGCGCCACAAACTCTTCGCATGTTATTTCCGCTGGTTTATGCTTTGCCGCCAAAACCGGTGAAATCATGGTTGTAGTTAGCAATACACCACTTAAAACAGCAATTGTTACAATTAATTTCATTTTCATTCTCCTGGTACAATTAAAAGGCTAAAAAAATGGGGCGCTTTGACAAAACTTTGATTTATTTAACAATGCCCCATATCGTTATTAGCTGAATATCGCAACCTCATCCGCTTTGGTCACATCCAATATTTGTTTAGCCCTGTCGATGTCGTCCTTGGTGCCGTGAGCAATCAACAGGAATTTTTCGGATTTAACTTCGGTCTCGTATTTCAGTACGGAATCTTTCGGGATTCCGATACTCACCAGAGCTGCACCTAGAGCCGAGATGCCGCCCGTGAGTGCAGCACCCTCGACGGCTGCGGCTATAGCACTTGCCAGTGGCCCCAAGACGATGATGTGTCCGATGACAGGTATGAACATGAATAACGATCCGAAAAACAGTCCCCACAGACCGCCCCAGAACGCTCCTAACTTACCCCAGAACTTTACTCGGTCGCCAGTGTTGTAAAACCCGCGCACCTGCTCTTCGCTGTGGAAATCCTTGCCGACGATCGACATCTTCTTCATGTCGAAACCGCCTTTCTGAAGTTCCTTCACCGCATCTTCTGCAGCATGATGGCTTAAGTAGGTTGCAATAACAGCTTGATTAGTAGTCATATTTTTATCACTTACTTTATACTTTCGTGGTTAAAAAAAACAATTATTCATATTTCATATAACAATATGAAGAATAAAGATATGCCGATATTATTCATTGAGTCAGAATAATATTTGCCGTCTAGCAGAAAAAATGGCTTCATCAGATTTCCCTTTTCATTTTTAGTGTCCAAGTACCAAAGGTCATAAAGGGTACAAGTTCATTGCCGAGTTCTATTTTGATAGATGTGCTACAGGGGATAAACGCTGAACAGTTACGATTATTTCTTAGAATGGATCAATTTATTTTTCAACTCAGAAAGTGTCTGCTTGACTCTTTCCCAGGTAGTCTGGGATTTATCAGAATGTAGTGTTTTCTTAATATCATCAATGGATGCATAAAGTGTTTTGTAGTCAGAAGAGGTTCCGTAACCCAGTAACTCGGCGCGTTGCAACTCATTTGTCGCCTCGCTGGTAAGCTTCATGATTTCCTCTTTGCTTTTTTCCTTGGACAAGTCTTTTTTGTTTTCCATCGCAGAAGCTTCATTCAGTAAGGCTTCAGCGCTAAGGATAGGCAAAGGGATGGTTTCCGTGGTCTTGACCAGCATGCCTAACACTTCATTTAAAGTGTTCGCAGCCTCCTCTGTTTTTCCTGCATCAATGAGAGCGACAGCCTCTTTAATTGCCACAGGGAATGAGCCGATAGGAATATTGGTTACGGTAATGCTCAGTTCACTGGCTAGCCCGCTAAGTATCTGTCTGGCATCTTGAATTTTGCCGCTATCAAGTAAATCATCAGCTTTCTTAAGCTCTTGTTTAATAGCTTTGGAATCGCCTGTAAAATTGAAATAATCAGTTTCAATATCGGCAGGGATCAACGCCAAGGACGGCGCTTTTGCCAAAATAATATCCAGTTTTCCTGAAACTGTTTGCAAGATAGAAAGAGCTGTCTTAGGGTCATTTTTCTCTAAAGCCTCGACCGCTTTTTGGGTTCCTGAAACGGCTTCTGCTGCTTCAGTCACCAGTTGCTGCCTCTTCTCCGCCAAAACTTTACTTTTTGTTATAGACAAGTTTTTTTGAGTGTCGGGGAGGACTGATGCATTTTCTTTTTTATTGATATCTGCAAAAACAGCCGACATAAAGGGCGTCGATAAAATCAATATTAAAGCGGTGTGTTTTGCAACTTCAGGTAATTTTTTTTCCATATTGCTCTCCAGCTTAATTTAAAATAATTCTCATTTAACCTGTGTTTAAATTGAATTATTGGCATGACCAACTCAAGTTAAATACAGAATCTGTAGTAAAATATTGTTAAACCATTCCTCACTGAATTAGTAATACTTAGATTATGATGCTGGTAATGCTACAAACACGTCAATTGTGTCAAATACTTATAGAAACATGGCGTTGTTGGATAAATCAAAATTGGACAAAGCTCCCCATTTGCACGACATCTCTCTCACAATGAAATGATGCCTGTCGTGCAAAATGATCTTGTATGTTGACTGCTCGCCCTTACACCTTTGACTCGCCTCATGGGAACTATGTTATTTATCTCCGCTCAAGTTGGAAGTCTCGCTGATTATTTTTTTATTTTAATCACCAGAAACACCGGACTGCCCTGACGCTGTATCAAAACAGCAACTGATTTACCGGCCGGGAGCTTTTTGACTATTTTTTCGAAATCAGCTGCATCACGGATATCGTTGTTCTGAATACGTAAAATCACATCACCACGTTGAATTCCGGCATCCTTGGCGGCACCCTTGTTAACATCCTGCACTAACACGCCGTTTTTACGCATTTGCAAAGTTTCTCTTTGCGCTTCGGTTAAATCAATGACATTAACACCCAGACGATTATGGGGGAGTTTTGGCTCTGCCGTTTTAGCCTCCGCCAATTTTTCCACTTCATCTGGCAAAAGCCCGACTTTAAAGTCGATGGTTTTATTCTCACCTTGTCTGATGATTATTAATGTGGCTTTTTCATTGATGGGCGTAATGCCTACCATGGGCGGTAAATCTCCCGAATTTTCAATCTGATGGCCGTTAAATTTGGTGATAATGTCGCCAATCTGCAATCCGGCTTTTTCGGCAGGACTGTCAGGCAGCACTTTGGAAACCAGCGCCCCCTGCGGCTTTTTCATGCCGAATGATTCTGCCAGTTCACGCGTTACATCTTGTATCTGGACACCTAACCAACCATGTGAAGCTTTACCGGTGGCTTTTATTTGATCGACGATCATTCATCACTACATCCATAGGTATGGCGAATGACAATCCCATATAACCGCCGGTACGGCTGTAAATCTGGGAGTTTATCCCAACCACTTTACCTTCCATGTTGAACAACGGTCCGCCTGAATTACCCGGATTGATTGCTACGTCGGTCTGTATAAACGGTACATAATTCCCTCCGGGTAAGCTGCGCCCTTTGGCGCTGACTATGCCTGCTGTTGCGGATTGTTCAAATCCGAAAGGCGAGCCTATCGCAAGCACCCACTCGCCGACCTGTAGCTTGTTCGGATCGCCAATGGTCACTGCGGGCAAGTCTTTGGCATCGACCTTTAATAACGCGACATCGGTGCGTGTATCTGAGCCGATCACTTTGGCTAACAGTTCTCGGTGGTCGGATAATTTCACTACGATTTCATTTGCATCTTTTACCAGATGACTATTGGTTAAGATATAACCGTCAGGGGAAATAATAAAACCCGAGCCTAAGGATGTCGTATCCCTTGGAACATACCCGCCGCCCTGTTCCTCTAAGAAGCGCTTAAAAAACTCTTCCATTTCGGGAGGCATTCCCTCCGGTAGCTGTGGCTGTTCGGGGGCGTTTTCAGCCTCAGGCGGCGCTTTTTGCGTACTACTGATATTGACCACGGCAGCGCCATTGGTTTTTACCAGCTCGGTAAAATTCGGTAATTGTGCAACTGCATTTTGATTAAATAAAACGATCAAAAAAAACACCACCTAACTTTCTTGAACATAAAAACCTCCATAAGTGACTCACATGAAATTCATTGTTCTTTGGTCATCGATAATCAATAATCAATAGATCGACATGTTACGTTATACTAAGAAGCTCTTAAAAAAACTAACAAATTCCGCGTAAAAGACGGTGTACCTCGGTAATTTTGATGAATACCTCGGCCTATCGGTTAGGCGTTCATAATCCTTGGAAAACCGTCTGAAGTTTCCAAGCCAGGCAAAAGAGCGCTCAACAACCCATCGGCGAGGCAGCACGACAAACTGCCTCGCATGGCGTTCGTCTGCTTAACAATGGCAAGGTTCCAGTTGCACATGTTTTTTGCCCCTTCAACTAAAACGCCGCTATAACCTCCATCTGCCTAAATCACACTTAAGGCGGCAAACATCGCGTACAGCCGAACCATGAGCAACCGAGCACCGCGGCCGGTCTTATATACCCACCGAATGAATGCACACCGCCAGCATATTTCCCATGGTATCGACCGCAACATGCGTTTTATCCCTTTAACCTTTTTCCCCGCGCCAGAATCTCGTTGCACACCTGACCCCGTTGTTTTTACGCGTTGCGCATCAATAATGGCCGCCGTCGGTCGAGCGTTTTTCCGGATTGGATCCGGTAGGTTTCACGAAAGAGCATTAATGTCTTATCTCATATCCCATAGAGTTACCATGTCCTAATTACCCATAAACTGGATTCCAAGGCGCAAAATCCGACGGTAGCATCCGCCATTGGTAACCTGTCTTGGTGATATAGAGAATGGTGTTAACAATTTCGCGGAACGAATAGCTGCGCGGTCTACCCCTTTTTTTTGGGGGGGCACGTGTAATTTCAAGTACTGGACATAATAATTGCCATTGCTCATCGGTTAAATTCTTCAAATATAACCGCCAGCCTTCCCCCGGCCAAAAATAGTGCAGCTTAATCGATCATTTAGCTTTTTAAACAGCTTCTAATAAACGTTCATAAGCAATCTTTCGCCTGGAGTATCTCTCAAAAGCTCTATCTGCCAAATGGCGCAACCTTTTTGCCCTGAGCGATGAAAAGTCAGACATACCTTCCTCATCTAATATTTTGCGTTACAATCCGAATGCCTGTTCTGTTAATTCTAATGGTGTCATAGTGTTATGCCTTTAACTGCATACAGTTCAAACAGAACTACCCATGCTGATGTTGCAGGATCGTTTTTGTTCCAAAACATTAAAGCGTTAGTGAAATTAGCCATACCTAGTAATTGAGTGAATTAGAAAACGCTTGTAATACAATATTTTAGGCTTTGCAGTATGAAGGAATCCAGCTACGTTCAATCATATAATCAGGTAATTCATTAAAATTAAAAGCGATGCCGTCATTAATCATCTGTTCAACGCTAAACAATTGCCCAATTTCAGGAATATCGTTAAAGAACAACGTATAAAAAGGCTTAACCAACCATTTTGAAACTTTCATACCTATCGGGCCAATAAAGTTTCTTCGTTGTCCGACATGTGCCACTTCATCAATGGTAATTTCATCCAGCAATTCTTTGAAACGATCACGAACTTCCGGTTCATCTGCCAGCACTTCATCAAACAAGTGATATAAATGACAATAGAAAGTCACTCCCATCAACTCGGTGACAAAAGCAGGCGTATCCATTAAAAACCCTGGAAACTTAGGAAACTGTTCGTAGATTTTCTCTTTAAAAGGACTTAAAGGTACCCATTCCACTTTGTCCAAACCACACGTGATTAGCATTTCATTAAACAGGCGTACATGGCAAAATTCTTCGGCTAAATGCACACGACTGATCTTGTCTTCCACAGCATGTGAATTGGCCATATCGGGTATGGCGTCCCAAGCGCCTTTAATGCCCACCCATTCATGTCTGGCAAACTTGTATATGCAAGTGAGCATTAAGGTCATGCGATCCAGTGACTCAGGGGCATCTTGCATGTCAACATAATTACGGTAAAAAGCATCAGGATCGACAAGGGGGTTACGCAAGCTAACAGGATTATCCTGAAAATGCTTGAGCGTCGCCCGTTTCTTAGCCAAATCCTTATCGTCTTCGAACAGTTCCCCACCATGCTGCTGGGTAAACTCCCAGTAGTCATCAAAATTTTCTTTTCTCTCTTGCTTTGTAGCAGGTGAAAAAACAGACAAATATTTCGTCGACCCCATAATTCTTTACTCCAAGTAGGTAATGTAGAATCAAGATGATTTAGTTTCTACCGTTAAATGCACCAAGCAATTGCAGCAAACTTAAGAATAAATTGTAGATAGATACGTATAAAGAAACAGTCGCTAAAATATAGTTGGTCTCACCGCCATGGATGATCTCGCTGGTCTGATAGAGGATCATGCCAGACATTAAAAGAACGAACATAGCCGATACAGCCAGTGACAAGCCTGGCATATGGAAAATCAACGCACCAATGCCTGCCAAAAATGCCACCAGAACGCCAACCATTAGGAAGCCCCCCATAAAGCTGAAGTCTTTGCGCGTCGTTAGTGCGTATCCAGAAAAGCCTAGGAATATAACGCCAGTGCTACCCAATGCCGTCATGATTAGCTCATGACCATTAGTGAAGGCAGTTAGGTACATCGTTAGGATGGGACCTAAAGTCAGCCCCATAAATCCAGTTAATGCAAATACAAAGACAATGCCTAATCCGCTATCGCTGAATTTGGTAGTTAAGAACAACAGTCCGAAATACCCAATTAGAGTAACGAACGGGTTAAAGTGCGGCAGATTCAGAACCATTGCTGCGCCAGCAGTCATAGCGCTGAAAAGCAACGTCATTGATAATAATAGGTAAGTGTTTTTCAAAACTTTGTTGGTTGCCAGAATACTTGCTTCTGAGCGGGGGATAGCGGTATTTAGTCTCATGGTGTGGGTTTCCTTAAAATTATTAATGGGGTGGTAATTGGGTTTCTAACGCCCAATTTCCCTACTGATCTGATTTTCCTGACGGTTTAGCATTACCTGTTCTTGACGGGTTATATGGCCTCCATTCTGCAAAGCCATTTGACGCTCTTCACGACGTATTTGACGGTCTTGTTTGTGCATTAGTGCCGCTTGTGGCCGACTGATTTCACCTTCTCTCCTTTCTTGATGAATGCGCCGGTTTTGATTGCCGAGTCGCGCATTAACTTCAGTTCGGCGTGGATGATTCTGCACCCACCGTCCGTTTGCAGTGGCCGTTGTTGATGTTGCCAATAGAACCGCCAAACTACAGACGATCACCACCCAGATGTTCTTTGAAGGATATGCTCTCATGTATTTTCCCATTATGTGGACTGTTTCAAAATACGCAGCAATACTAATGCCAGAACATGATATGCCTTCAACACTACCGTTGAAGGGTTTCGACAAGGAGAATTTCGTAAATCCGGTTGTATTGAACCGGCCAAGATGGTTTATTACAACATATTTATAATGTGCTGATTGATTGGATTCTGTTGACGCTTCAATATAGACATTCAAATGCAACCACTTACGAACACAAAGGAACGGTGTAAGTTACTGATTTAACGATCGTTGCTATCAAACACCAACAGAACTTAATATCATTCATTGCTGGCCTTAATGTGCTTCTCAGCTGCTTCGGCATGTATAGCACATGCCGAGCCTATATGACCCAAATTGGCAAGATCAAAATCAACAAGCTTTGTTAATCAGTTTATAGCCCATAGCGTTAAATCATCATATTGAAACTATACCTAAGTGCCCCAACGTTAAACTGCTAAAGCCGTTTCGACACTCATTACCCTATTCGGCTAAATACTGGAGCTACTATTACCATGAACTCACAAGAACGCGACCAACTGAATCAACTTCTTAAACAACTGGGCTAAGTTAAATTAACAACAAAAGATGCAGAAGCCGAAGCTATGATCCGCGAGGCAGCCCCGACCATCAACCAGATGCAACTTATCTATTGGTACAACGAGCGTTACTTCTGGAGCAGGCGGTAACTGGAGCTAAAGCCTGTATTGACGAATTGCAGCAACCTGCTCCTTTTTATCGCAGGCTACCATCTTAAATTATTGTCCGGGTATTGGGGGCCACTTTAATTATCAGTTAGTTTATAGTTACAAAAAAAGTAACGCCTTCTTATTAACGATGATTTCTAATACTGATAACAAACAGTATTTTTTCATCATCGATATTAAGCTAGTCATAATTTAAAAATAATTCCAGCCAATGGCGGCAGATTCAGATTGATAGAGTTTAGTTGGTTCATCCAGGGTATTGGTTCAGAAACCACCTCGCCATTGGCAACATTGCTGCCATCGTACAAACATGAATCGGAATTAAAAATCTCATGATAGGTACCGGCTTCGGGTACGCCAATACGATAATTCTCTCTGACTACCGGGGTAAAGTTGAGTACGACGATCAACTCCTGATTATCACCTTTTCGGCGATAACTGATGACTGATTGTTGGACATCATGGCAATCTATCCACTCAAAGCCTTGGTAAACAAAGTCCTGTTTGAACAACGCCGGTTGCGCCTTGTAAATATGGTTTAGCTCTTTTATCAAGGTCTGGATGCCTCTATGATGCGGGTAATCCAATACATACCAGTCCAATGTCTGATCAGAATTCCATTGTGTGCCCTGCCCAAACTCACAGCCCATGAACAGCAGCTTCTTACCTGGGTAAGTAAACATCAGTGTATAAAGCAGGCGTAAATTGGCAAACCGCTGCCATTCATCGCCGGGCATTTTACTGAGAAGAGAGCCCTTGCCATGCACAACCTCATCGTGAGAAAAAGGTAAAGTAAAGTTTTCAGTAAACGCATAAAGCATACCGAACGTCAGCTGATCATGATGATATTGTCTGTGTACAGGATCCACACTCATATAAGCCAGGATGTCATTCATCCAACCCATATTCCATTTCATGGAAAAACCCAGCCCTCCGACCCAAGTAGGCCTTGTCACTTGGGGCCAGGCTGTAGATTCCTCAGCCATCATTACCGTTCCGGGAAACTGATCATGGGTAACTGTGTTCAGTTCTTTAAAAAATGCGATAGCTTCAAGATTTTCATTGCTTCCGTACATGTTGGGAAGCCAGTCATTCTCTTCACGCGAATAATCCAGATAGAGCATCGAAGCAACCGCATCCACTCGTAAGCCATCAAGATGAAATTCTTTCATCCAAAACACGGCGCTGGCCAGCAGAAAATTTCTTACCTCATTACGACCATAATTGTAGATTAAGGTACCCCAGTCTCTGTGCTCACCTTTCCGAGGGTCTTCATGTTCGTAAAGAGCACTGCCATCAAAACCCGCCAGCGCAAAGGAATCTTTGGGGAAATGAGCGGGCACCCAGTCAAGAATAACGCCGATATTATTCTGGTGACAGGTATCCATGAAATAACGAAAATCATCCGGTGTTCCGTGACGACTGGTAGGGGCAAAGTAACCGGTGGTTTGGTAACCCCAGGAGACATCCAGTGGATGTTCGGTAATGGGCATGAGTTCTATATGAGTAAACCCAAGTTCTTTAACATATTCAACGAGCTCATCAGCGAGGATACGATAGTTTAGGAAGTTGTCGAGACTGTCGCGTTTCCATGATCCCAGATGAACTTCATAAATTGACATGGGTTCATGCAGCCAGTCATGACTGGCTCGTTTAGACATCCACTTGTGATCTTGCCATGGGTAGGTGTTATCTGGCACCACAATAGACGAAGTGCTGGGGCGCAATTCAAATTGTTGCCCATAAGGATCTGTTTTAATTAGGACCTGATTGCTTTGCCGGTTTAATATTTCAAATTTGTATAAACACCCCGCTGTAAGTCCAGGGATAAACAACTCCCAAATACCACTGCCACCCAGGCTGCGCATGGGATTACAACGACCATCCCAGCGATTAAAGTCACCGATAACGCTGACTCGTCCGGCGTTGGGTGCCCATACAGTAAATAAAACGCCATTAATGTTGTCAACAATATGCTGATGCGCCCCCATTTTCTGGTAAATGTGCCAATGTTTGCCCTCAGCAAACAAATGACGATCAAATTCGGGTAATTGGACGCCGAAGTCATAAGGATCGTAATTAGTGTATTTACTACCGTCTTTATCAATCCAGAGCAATTGGTAATGCTCAGGTAATTCATTTTGTTGAGCGGTATATTCAAAAAAGTCCGTTCCACTTATGCGAGGTATGTCAGGACCATCGTTGGCAAAACTGACTGATTCCGCGTACGGTAAATAGACCTTCACAGTTATTAGCTTGTCGTGTGGATGGCGACCCAAAACAGAAAAAGGATCGTGATGTTTTGCTTCAATGATTTTTATCGATTCACTGTCTAGCTTGTTCATGGATTTCTCTTTCACGGATGGGGCATTAATTACGAAGGACAACAAGCTTGAATGTTAACAAATTAAGCAATAATGTAATAACCTATTCCACAAGTTTAATTACCAAAAGGCTAACGAGTGCGTATCTGGATATCAGGATTCCAACTTAAAGGTCATGAAGAAGCTGTGATCACCCTGGAAAATAAATGAGTTGTTTTCTCAGAAAGGTAAGGCGAGACAGTTTAAAGTTAATACACATCCTGTTACTTTTGTTAACCAATTAACGAAAGTAATCAGCTGTGACAGCTTTTTACACGGCCGGTAAAAGTTGCTTCTTGAAGGTAGCTTGTTAGCGCTTGTTGTAAATTGATCAGCCGTACCGGTTAAATTTTGACTAGGAATAATGGTTGAAAAGTTTAATATTTATTAGCGTTCTGAGCCCCAATGACACTGGTCAGACCGATTCCGGTACAACTTGCCTAAATGGTCAAATTTCAACAAGCGTCAACACACTAACAGGAGTAGACTGGGAGTAAGCTCATCGTGAATTGTGCCATGTCCTTGAATAGATTGTAATTCCAACCCGGCTTATCGAAATCCTATTTTATTCATCACAATACTGATACCGAGCACATTTAAGGATCCTCTATGACAAAGTTAAGCGACTATTTCAATTACCAAGTTGATAGTGACGGCAATCCTTATTTGGAGGTTTCGATTCGTGGCATTATCTTGCTAAGATTATCCGCGACCAATAAAGGTACGGCGTTTACCGTGCGTGAACGAATCGAACTCGGACTTGAAGGCTTGTTGCCACCACAAGTCACTAATCTTGAACTTCAACTCGATCGACTGTATTCGAATTTTCAAAAACAGCAGAACGATATTTCAAAATATGAATTTCTCAGAGCCTCTCAGGAGCGCTCCGAAGTCTTGTTTTATGCTCTGTTGGAAAGACATTTGGAGGAAATGGTGCCGATAGTCTACACGCCGACTATTGGTTTGGCCGTTCAGCAATTCAGCTCGCTGTACAAGACGGCACGGGGGTTGACATTGTCGGTCGACAATATCGATCGCGCTGAGACGATTCTGCAAAACTACCATTGGCACGACATTCGAATGATCGTGGTAACAGATGCCTCCGCCATTCTCGGTATTGGCGATCAAGGCATGGGCGGCTTGGACATTTGCATAGGTAAGCTTGCGCTCTATACAGCAGGCGGTGGATTGTGTCCTTTTCAAACCTTGCCGGTCAATTTAGATGTCGGTACCAATCAAGCCGAATTGCTCAACAATCCGCAATACTTGGGAGTACGCGAAAAACGTTTGCACGACGAACCCTATTTTGAATTAGTCGACAAATTTGTAATCGCGGTTAGAAAGGAATGGCCGAAAGCCATCATTCAATGGGAAGACTTTGCCAAAAATGTTGCATTCGACGTGTTGGCAAGATATCGAAATCAAATTCCTTGTTTTAACGATGACATTCAAGGCACCGGCGCCATGGCATTAGCAGGCTTACTTTCGGCCTGTCGCAAACAAGGCGAAACACTCGCCGAGCAAATAATCGTTGTCGCCGGCGCTGGCGCTGGGGGCATCGGTGTGGCAAGCATCATTAAAGAAGGCATGATGCGTACTGGTCTTACTGAGGATCAAGCACGGCGACAATTGTTCGTCATAGACGGACGTGGTTTGGTGGTTGAAGGCATAACGACCGACGCCTACAAATTACCGTTGGCGCAAAGTTGGGAAAGTTATCAAGACTGGGCTATTGACGACGGCCAAGTTCCCACTTTGATGGACGTTGTGACATACGCGAAACCCAGTGTTTTGATCGGTCTTTCCGGTGTTGCCGGATTATTCAACGAACCGATTATTAAAACCATGGCCAAAAACCACGCTCACCCCATCATTTTCCCGTTATCCAATCCTACTGCCAATTGCGAGGCGACGCCCAAAGACATTCTAGACTGGACACAGGGTCATGCCATCGTTGCCACCGGCAGCCCTTTCGCGGACGTTGAATACCAAGGCACCCGCTATCCGATAGGCCAAGGCAATAATGCTTTTATTTTTCCCGGACTAGGGTTTGCGGCGGTGATGGGCGAATGTACCCACATCAGCGATGCGATGGTGTTGGAATCGGCTTACGCCTTGGCCGATTACATAGCGGAAAACTCGCTTGAAGCCGGTTCGATTTATCCGCCAATCGCCGATCTAAAAAAAGTCAGCCTCCACGTAGCAACACGAGTGCTCGCTAAAGCCCTCGAAGACGGCTCTGCCAGTCGCCAAGAGCTAAGCGAGATTGACCTTGAAGCCTATGTCAAAGCGCATTTTTGGCAAGCCAAGCATTTGTCTTTCAGATATAAGGGGGCTGTCGCAGATATTCAAAGTCCTTAAGCATCTGTTTCATTAAGAGGCTCTATCCCGCACTATCGGAAATCTTCAAGAATTTAGTTCGACGAAATTGGTTAATCAATCATCATGATGCCGTCGATACTGACCATAGCCTCGACCTTCTCTACCATATTCACGTTCCCGATATTCCTCATTTTCACGATAAGGTTGATACTGCTGATAATTTCTATATCCATAGTTTCCATACGACATTTGCCCGGGGTATCCAACACCATGTGGAGGCGGTGCAATATAACGAGACTGTGCTGGCATATATTGTACGGCAGACTGAAATGGTCTAATTAAACCGGACACATCTAAAGACAGATTTATAATGTCAACAGAGGTGACCATGAGTAATCAAATTAAACATAAA
>Ga0066417_1000277_pt1 | contig 13375 bp, 10 predicted proteins | sample LakWasMet25_LOW6_2_FD_59544 | JGI IMG/M metagenome (GOLD analysis project Ga0066417, IMG submission 59544) | Freshwater sediment methanotrophic microbial communities from Lake Washington under simulated oxygen tension - Sediment Metagenome 25_LOW6 | ecosystem: Environmental > Aquatic >...
TACGACCTCGTCGGGGCGGTGATAGATCCGGCTGGAGGGGATCGCCGCGAGCTCGCCACGGAGCGACTCGAAGGCGGCGGGAGGGAGCGGGGCCCCGAGGAGGGACTGCGCGTAGGAGATGGTCCCCTGGGCGTCGCGCACCTCGTGAAGCGTGTCGACCTGCGTGGGGTCGATGGGCGCGACGACGAAGTACCGGCCACCAAGCTTCTCACCGACGGGGATCAATGGCGTCCTTCCCGGTCACGTTTGAACTCACTGTCGAGTGGTCAAGCACTCCGTCGGCACCGCGACGATGCGCGGCGTCGGGAGGGCGAGGTGCTGACCGAGCCAGACTCCGTCGCCGCAGCGGACGAGCCGGCCCCGGTCGGCGCCGGGGTTTGCGAGGGTGGCGTGCGTGGGCGCCGCGCCCGCCACGGTGCTCAAGCGCAGGGCCGGGTGGGCCGCGACGCCCGCGGGCTCGTGGAGCACCAGCCAGCGGTCGGGGGCCTCGCCGAGCAGGTCGAGGGCGACGGACTCGGTCGCGACGGTGACGTCCACGGGGGTGGGTCGCGAGGGGCTGAATCGCAGCAGGTGCACGGCGCCCGGACCGACGCAGCGGGCCCTCACGGCGCACTGCTCCGCGGGCCGGGCGGGACCGAGCGTCACCGCGAAGCCTGCCTCGTCGCCGAGGGCGGCCCCGGTCGAGACGGCCGCGAGCACCTCGCCGGCGAGCAGCACCGGGGCGCTGCGGCGCACGGCGTTCTCGGCGGGCGTGGCGCCTCGCACGGAGGTGGCGTCGCCGCCGGGGCGGGCCGAGGCGAGGAGCGCGAGCTGCGGCCAGACGGCGCTCAGCCGGTGGCCCTCGCCGTCGCGCTGGTGGAAGAGCAGCGTCGGCGAGGGGCCCGCGATGGCGGCCTCCACGGTGCCCGCGCCCAGGTACCAGGTCTGGATCGAGGCCCGCCGCCCGTCGCCCGACTGGACGTGGAAGAGCACCGGGTGCGCTCCTCCCTCGGACTCGACGTTGCTCACCAGCCAGGTCGATGCCTGCTCGCGGTGGAGCAGCATCACGCCCCGGAGCGGGACGTTGTCCCAGCCGGTGAGCGGCACCGGCGCGTGGGCGTGCGGGTCGCGGGAGACCTCCGCGAGCCCGATGGGCTCCCCGACGCCGTTGCGCCAGACGGTCCAGAGGCCGCCGCCGGTGGCGACGGAGGCGCCGAGCTCGACCGCGCCGGTGGCGTCGGAGGAGTCGAGGTGCCGCCACCCCTGGCCCCGGCGCGCCTCGCGGCTGGCGGTGCGGATGGCGGTGCCCTCGCGGGCGACGGCGATGAGGGTGCGGCCGTCGGGCGCGCAGGCGAGGTCGAAGTCCGTCGCGGAGGTCTCGTACCCGGCGGGCGGATCGAGGCTCTCGCCCTCGCAGCGGGGCGCGGCGACGACGCGACGGCGACCGGTGCGGAGGATGCCGACGGAGATGGGCTCGTCGCGCACCTTCGAGAGGTACGCGAGGCCCGCGGCGCCAGCGAGCCCGGCGAGGACGACCCCCGCCACCACACCGCGGACCCAGCGGCGGTCGGGCTTCGCGGGGGGCGGCGTCGGAGGTGCAGCGGCGCCACGGGTGGTGCGGGAGGCGCGGGAGCCGGTGCCCTCGTCGCGAGGGCGAGGGGCGCCTCGCGGCGGGGGAATCGTCGCGGGTCGGCCGGATCCATCCGAGCGGGTCGGCGGGGGGATCGTCGGGTTGCGCGGGCGCATCGAGGGCATCGGCGCGGGGGTCTCGAGGGACAGCTTGGCCAGCTCGGTGAGCGTCTTGCCGAGCTCGGTGCCCGAGGCGAGGGCCGGGTGCTCGCCGTGCTGCGAGGAGTGCCGGAGCAGCGTCCATTTGCCCGCCGCGCCGCCTTCGGGGCTGAGGGCCTGGGTGATGAAGAGCTCGTGCAGCGCGGAGAGCAGGTCGACGAGGTCCTTGCGCGGCGTGGCCGCGGGCGCGTCGGGGGCGCCGTGGCGCCGGGCGAGGGCGTCGACGCCGAAGCCCACGAGGAAGCCGCGCTCGACGGGGCCTCCGACGGGGCAGGCGATGTAGCGCTGGTGGATGGCGCCGTGGCAGACGCCCGCGGCGTGCACCCGGTCGAGGTCGGTGGCGATGGCCGCGAACCAGGTGAGCAGCGACGCGACGGCGCCGGGCTTGCCGAGCGCGGACACCACCTCCCCGAGCCGCTGCCGCAGCGGCACGAGGCCCGCGACGCCGAAGATGGCGATCGGGAGCGACGCGCGGTTCATGGTGATCTCCCGCGGCCGCAGGAGGGTGCTGTTGGAGGGCACGGCGCCGAGCACCGGGCGCAGGTCGGCGAGGTGCTCCGTGGCGCTGGGGGTCGATCCGAGGAGCTGGGCGGCCACCGCCGCGGCGTCGCGGTCGATCACCTCGAAGAGCTCGCCGGCGCGCTCCTCCTCAGGCGCCCTGGACACCTTGAAACGCTTGCCGAGAGGGTCACCGACTGCGATCAACGAGCACGCTCCATCGAAGTGAGTGGGAGGACGGCGCGCACGATAGTCCAGAAGCCCCCTCCGTTGCACAGCCGAACGCGCGGCCGCCCGACGTCGCTCGCGGGCTGTGGTACCCATTCGGGCCGGTGAGGCGAAACGTCGGGTCGATGCTCGGGCCGTGGCTGCTCATCGCGCTGGCGCTGGCGACCGTGCTGCTGCCCCCGCGGGGTGCTGGCGACGCCGCGGTCGCCGCGAGGAGCCGCCTTCGCATCGGGCTGGTGTTCGACGTGGGGGGCCGCGGCGACAAGAGCTTCAACGACGCCGCCTGGGCGGGCCTCGAGCGAGCCCGACGGGAGCTTGGCGTCACCGTCGAGTACGTCGAGCCCGCGGACGGCGACGACCGCGCCGGGGCGCTGCGGCTCTTCGCCGCGCGAGGCTTCGACCGGGTCATCGGCGTGGGCTACGTGTTCTCCCGCGACGTCGACGCGGTGGCGCTCGACCACCCCGACACCCGCTTCGCCTGCGTCGACTACGCGCCCCCCGAGCGGGGAGACGGGCCGCGCAACGTCGTCGGGCTGAAGTTTCGCGAGGAGGAGGGGGCCTTCCTGGTGGGGGCCGCCGCCGGGCTGAGCACCGCCCGCAACGCCGTGGGCTTCGTGGGGGGCATGGAGATCCCGCTGATCCGCCGCTTCGAGGCGGGGTACCGCGCCGGGGTGGGGGCGGTCTGCCCGTCGTGCCGGGTGCTCGCGGCCTACGCCGGCAGCACCCCGACGGCCTTCAAGGACCCCGAGCGCGGCGCCCAGCTCGCCACCGCGCAGATCGCCGCGGGCGCGGACATCCTCTTCCACGCCTCGGGCAGCACCGGGCACGGGGTCTTCGTGGCCGCGCAGCGCCTCGGCGCCCGGGCCATCGGCGTCGACGCCGACCAGCACGACGAGATGCCCGGGGTGGTGCTCACCTCCATGCTGAAGCGCGTCGACGTGGCGGTCTTCGAGCTGATCCGGGAGGCCACGCAGGGGCGCTACGAGCGCGGCGCCCGGGGTCTGCGCACCTTCGGCCTCGCCGAGGGGGGCGTCGACTGGGTGCACGAGGGGCCGCACGCGAGCGGCCTGCGCCCCGAGGTGATCGAGCGGGTCGAGGCGCTGCGTGGGCGGATCATCCGGGGCGAGATCGCGGTGCCAGGGAGGGAGTAGGCCGACGCGCTAGCGTCGGAGGTCGCGCAGCAGCGCCCGCTCCAGGGCGGCCAGGCCCGGGGCGGCCTCCGACGGGGCGTCGCGCCTCGCCTCGCGCACGGCGGCCAGCACCTCGGGGCCGCCCATGGAGAGGGCCGCCACGCCGATCGCGTCGCGCTGCGCCGGCAGCTCGCGCCAGCGACGGATCACCGCCCTCGCCGCCCTCGCGCGGAGGGTGGCGTCCAGCGGCGAGCGAGCGCCCGGCCTCGCCCAGCTCGAGGCCGACTCCGCGAGGCCCTGGGCGAGGGCCGCGGCGTGCGAGGGGGCGGCGGTGGACTCGAGCTGCGTGACCATCCAGCGCGAGGCCTCGGGGTGGGCGCAGCGCCCCAGGGCCGAGGCGGCCGGGTCGCGGCGCTCGCCGGTAGCGGCCATGAGCGCTCGCCGGTCGGAGTCCTGGCAGAGCCGGGCGAGGCCGCGGGCGGCGGCGCGCAGCTCCGGCGCCTCGGTGGCGGTCGCGAATACACTGCGGAGTAAGGGGAGGGCCCGCGCGTCGCCGAGGTTGCCGACGGTCTCGAGGAGGCCGAGGCGCAGCGCCGAGCGCTCGTCGGCGGAGAGGTCTCGGGGGTAGCCGCTGAGGGCGAGGGCGTCGAGCATCGGGAGCAGCGCCTCGGGGCCCATGGCGCGCAGCTCGATGGCGACGGAGGGGCGGCCGGCCCGGGAGCGGCGGTAGAACTCCGGGCGCAGGCCCTCGAGGTCGGCCACGCGGCGGTAGGCCTCCGGGTGGCGGGCGCGGTCGGCTCGCACCGCGGTGGCGAGCGGTCGCGCCACGCTGTCTGGGACGGCGCGAGGGTCGAGCAGCGGCGAGGCGCCGGCGAGGCCGGGGAGGAGCGAGAGCGACAGGGTCGCGAGCAGCCGTCTCATCGGGTCACCTCCCACCACGCGCCGCGCGCGGGGATTCGTCGGAGCGCGTTGGTGCCGCAGTGCACCTCCCCCTCGGCGGCGTGGAGGATGTCCCACTGCTCGGCGAAGTGGGCGGTGATGCCCTCCGCGCGCATGAGCGCGCTGAGGTGGGTCTGCATGAAGTCCGCGCCGTCGATGACCGCCGCGTGGGGCCTCGCCATGATCACCGATCGGCCGTAGAGCAGGAGGTTGACGGTGCCGGGCATGTACGCGGCCCCCTGTCCGTTCTCGATCTCCCACATGAGGAAGGGCATCTCGATGACCTCGTCGTCGGTGAGCCCGGCCTCGGTCTGGAGGATCTCTCGGACCATGTCGATGTGCGCCTGGTCGCTCTGGTTGAAGGCCATGAGCTCGGTGTCCGCGAGGATGCTGTTGATGGTGCGCGCGGCGGAGTAGGCGCGGCCCTCCAGGGGGTGGCCCTCGGGGTGGAACCACCGCTGCCCCTCGAACATCACCAGCTCGCCGTTGGCCGGGTCGGCCTCGACCAGGGCCTGTAGCTGCGCTCGGGCCGCGCGGGGCGAGGCCACCAGGAGCTTCCAGCCCCGGGGGGAGTTCACCGGGATGAAGCTCGCGAACTCGTCGACGTGGCCCACGTGCAGCCACGAGGTGTCGAGCTCCAGCACCGGCCCCTGCACGCGCTGGGCGTTGAGGAAGGCGCGCAGCGCGGGGTCGCTGCTGCGGGCGGCGACGTTGCCGTGGAAGAGCCGCCCGAGGGGGTGCCCCGCGTAGGCCGGGATCACCTCCAGGTTGCCGAAGGAGTCGAGGCTGGGGTCGTGGGCCCGCGCGGTGGGGTAGCGCGCCGAGTGGTGCCAGACGTACCCGCGGTCGGGGCCGACGAAGTCGCGGCGGGTCCAGGCCGCGATGGCGCGGTCGGGCCTCGGGGTGCGGAGCACGACGTTCATGCCGCGGGGGGCGTCGCCGCCGGGCATCGCGGTCCAGCCGAGCTCCATGTAGTCCTGGGTCCAGACGTCGGGGCCGCGGTCGCGCTCGCCCCAGTCGGGGTCCATGCCGTCGATGGTCTCGAAGTCCATGCGGTCTTCGGTCGTGATCGAGTCGAGGTCGTTGATGAAGCGCGCCAGCGCGAAGAACCCGCCGCCGGTGGTGGCGTAGACCCGCTCGGTCTCGTCGAGCGAGCTGCTCACCACGAAGGGCGCAACGCGCATCACCGCGCGGTCGTCGCCCAGCGCCTCGTCGCCGCGGGTCACGGCCAGCCTCAGGGTGATCTCTCCCTCCCACTCCGCCGTGGGGAAGCCGCTCGACTCGACGCCGAGCTCGACGCCCGCGCGCAGGTCGGCGGTCGAAAGGGTCTCCGCCGCGAGGTCGATGCTCCGCCACGCGCCGCCGTCCATGCGAAACACACGCACCGCAGGCCTCGTCGGGGCGGTGAGGGAGAGCCGCCCGGTGGCCCCCTCGACGAGCTCTGGCATCGGCGCCACGCGCACCCTCGCCAGGTCGAGCGCGTCGGCCTCGCCGTTGACCACGTCGTCCGCGCTGTCGAGCACGTCGTCGTCGTCGTCGTCGTCAAGGTTCGCCAGGAACACCGCGCCGTGCGCTGCGTCCCAGGTCGCGCGGAAGGCCTCGTCGTCGCCGGTGTCGGAGACGGTTCCGTCGCGGTTGGCGTCGACGAGCAGGCGCACCCTCGGTCGCGCCGGGCCGGAGTCGGCCCCCGCGTCGACGGAGAGGTTGGCGGGCGTCGTCGCCACGTCGTCGCCGCAGCCCACGAGGAGCGCGGCGAGCGTCGCGATGAGCCATCGAGGTCCGGACCTGGGTTTCATCACGCGCGGATGGGAGCGCCTCCGCGCGCGGGCGTCAACCGGGGCCCCGGTCCGCAGCGCCGAGGTCATAGAGCGCGGCGTCGTGGCCGAAGCCGGGCCAATGGACGAGGTCGCGAGGGCACCGGGCCAGCACCGCGCACACGAGGCGGTTGCAGCGGGCGTCGAAGTCGAAGAACCCGGTGACCCCGGCGGTGCGGGCGCGCAGCCGTAGCATCGGCTGCCCGTCGCCCACGACGGTCGCGAGCCGGTCTAGCAGCGCGCTGGCCCCCGGGTCGTTGTCGGGCTCCAGCGCCAGCAGCAGGCGCGGTCGCTCGAGCACGTGCTGCAGCGGCCCGTGCACCATCTGGAGCGCGTCCCAGCAGGGCGGGTCGCAGGTCGCGGGGCCCTCCAGCCATTTCCAGCGGAGCCCGTGGGCGAGCTCGAGGCCCGGGTCGCAGCTCACGAAGGCCACGTGGCCCGAGGCGGCCAGCGCGGCGGAGCGCTCGTCGAGGGCGATGTCGTCGTCCGGGAGCCCGTCAGGGACGGCGTCGAGGTGCCCCTCGAAGGGCGGCGCGTCGCCACGGGCGAGGCTGAGCGCGTCGATCACCCGCAGCAGCACCATGGTGGCCGCGGCGGGGCCCTGCACCCGTAGCAGGAGGCCGCTCTCGTCCCTCGGAGGGTGGCCGACGACGAAGCCGCCCAGCGCGCGGATGTCCGCGAGGGAGGCGTGCTCGTGCGAGGCGGTCACCACCACGCAGGCCGCGAAGGAGGGGGAGCGCGCGAGGGCGAGCCGGGCGTTGGGGGCGATGCCCTGGCTGATCACCACGAGCACGGCGCTCGGGTCGGTGACGTCCGCGGCGCGGCCGGGGGCGAAGGCCGACAGCGGGACGAACGCGGCGCAGACGTGGAGGTGACGGCGGAGGAGCGCGGCGAAGAGCCGGGCGGGGCCCTCGGAGGCGCCTGCGCCGGTGATGATCCAGCGGGTGCGGTGGGAGAGGGCGCCCAGCGAGGGCAGCGGCGCGGCGAGCGCGGCGCGGAGCACCGAGGGGAGCTCGGCGCAGCGCTGTCGCAGGAGGTCGAGTCCGTCGTCGCTCATCACGTTCCTGCGTCGGGGCGGGCGTCGGGGTCGTGCTTGCGGAGGGCCATCGCCCGGAGATAACCCAGGAGCCCGTCGAGGTCCTGCTCGGTGAGGTCGGGGTGCGCGGGCATCGCGCCGTAGCGGAAGCTCAGCGGGTCGCGGATGTACGCCCTGATCTGACCTTCGGGGCGGTACTCGGTGACGCTCCTCGGGACGTTGAGGTCCGGGCCGACGCGGCCGCCCTCGCGGTTGATGGCGTGGCAGCGGATACACCGGTCGGTAAAGATCGCGTAGCCCCGGCGAGCGAGCGACCCCTCCGGCTCGCCCTCCGGCGCCGTGTGGGGGAACACCGCCTCGAAGCGCGCCACCTCGATGACCGCGAGCTGCCATGGCCGCGGGTGCGTCTCAAGGTCGACCTGCGAGGGCTCTCGCCACACCAGGTACGCGGGCCCCGGGTTGGCGCGCTGCGGCCCGATGGGCTCCCAGCCAGGGCGGTCGAGGTCGCGCACGGCGAGGTAGGCCCCGGGCTCCAGCAGCCGCTCTCCGGAGATGGGCACGGTGTATCCGTCCCGCGCCCGCAGCACGAACTGCCGCGCCCCGAGCGGCCCGGCCACGGCGCCGCGGAAGCCCTCGGAGAGCACGCGGTCGAGGCGCATCGCGCGGAAGCGCTTGGCGCGGCGGTAGTAGCCGTCGAAGTTCACCACGGGCTCGGGCTCGATCCGCGCCGTGAGCTCGCCCAGGGTCATCGAGCGCACGGTGCGGCCGTCGACCCGGAATTCCAGCCGCGCGCCGGGCTCCTCGGCCAGCGGGAGGGCGCCCGCGTCAGCGTCCACAGGGGCCGCGGGGCGCGCGTTGCACGACGCGAGGACCAGCGCGAGAGAGGCGGCTGCGAGGCGGCTCACGGTCGCAGGTCCCTCGGGGCGCGCCACGCCACGAAGGCCACGAAGAGCCCGTAATAGAGGACGTTGGGGACGATGCGCAGCAGGTACGCGGGCTCGACGCCGGAGAGGATCAGCACGTCCGAGGAGGCCCAGAGTGCGTACTGCACCAGGAAGAAGCTCGCGACGTCGCGGGCGAGGGCCGGGGCGTGGCGGGGGATGAGCGCGAAGCGCCAGAGCGCGAAGAGCGCGAGCGAGAGCAGCTCGTAGAAGAGGAAGATGTTGCGGGTGGCGGCGAAGTAGCCGGGCGCGACGCGGGTGGCGAGGGCGACCGCGAGGGAGGCGACGAGGCTCCAGCCGAGGGCGCGCGTCCAGGTGGAGCCCAGAGAACGAGCGGGCGACACGAGCCGTTCGAGCAGCAGGTAGGCGCGCAGGTCGCCGAGGATCACGAACACGATGGAGGCCGCGCGCTCGGCGGAGGGGTGGCCGTGGAGGGGCGTGACGAAGCCGGTGAGCGAGGCGTCGAGGACGATCTCGACGGCGAAGCCCAGCAGCCAGGCGCGGAGGAAGGGCGACCAGGCCTCGGGGTGCCTCGCCCGGAGCGAAAGCACATACGCGAGGCCCGCGAGCGCCAGCGGGAGCAGCAGCCCCGGGTGGTGCCAGGGGGAGGAGTAGATCTGCGAGGGGGACATCGGTGTAGAGGGCTTCGACGCCGTAGGATGCCCGAATCAGGCGATCAGGGTCGCCGGCGAATCGCGCCGCTCTGTACGACCTCGAAGGCCGTGCCCGGGACGTCCTTGAGCTGGTCGATGTCGGCGTCGTTCCACGAGCGCGTGGCCTCGCCCGAGAGGTACCAGTTGCCGCCGGTGTCGGCGTTGAACATCCCGTAGGTGCGGAGCGCCTCGAGGATCACCCGGGCCGCCCCCCGGAAGCGGCTGATGTCGTAGGAGCGCTTGAGCCTGAAGCGCAGCCCCATGGGCGGGGCGTCGCGGTCCTCGTCGCCGCCGGGGTGCGTGGCCGGGAGGATCCAGCCGTCCTGGGTGTGCTCGAAGGTGACGCGGAGCGCGTGCCGGATGGCGCCGGTGCGGATCTCGTCCATGCGCGCGAGGCCGGGGAAGATGGGCAGGCCCGCCTGGTCGCAGGAGGTCCATGTGTCGGGGCGCAGGGCGTTGGAGCGCAGGTCGAACACGGCCCCGGAGCCCGCGACCCAGCCGTTGCCAGAGCGCTCGGCGTGGTAGAGCTCGAACAGCCTGCAGGTGCCCGACTGGAGGGCGATGACGTGGTGGTCGCGGCCGCCCTCGATGGGGGCGTCGAGGGGGATGGGGTGCGGCCCCGGGTCGCTCTCGTCGCCGTACTCGTTGTAGGTCACGGGGACGCGGGGCTGCGACGCGGGCACGACCACATAGGGGATGCCGTACTGGGGGTTGGAGCCGAAGTCGGGGTGGAGGAAGCCCGGGCCGTGGGCCTGGATGTTGGCGATGTAACGGTCTGATCGAGGGTCGACCGGATCGTTGGAGACGTCGCGGTTCCAGGGGTTGTCGGGGGGAAAGACGGGGCACCCGGCGACCACCGGAGGGCCGTTCGAGGTGGGCGTCGCGGGCACCGAGGTCACCCCGAGGGTGAGCCGCTGCGCCGCGCGAAAGGAGCGCTGCGGCGAGCAGCGGCATGACGCGCAGAAGGCCATCAGCACGAGCAACCGGGGGGCGACTGAGCGGTGCATGGCCACGATGCATGTCGGTCTACCACCGGGGCAATCGGCGCCGCAACGCGTCCAGCGCCGCGCGCTCGTCGGGGGCGCGAAACACGAGAAGCACCGCCAGCGCGGGGTAGGCCGCGATGATCGCCGCGCGCAGCGCGAGGTTGACCGCCCGCGAGGCCTCGAGGCCACGGTAGCCCAGCACGCCGAGCGCGAGCGCCATCCCCGCGAGGATCGCGACGCGACGGTACTCGTAGGACACCGGGAGCACCCGGCGCACGGCCGCGTGGAGGGCGAGCGCGTAGAGGGCGAACACGACGGGCGTGGAGACGATGGCGCCGAGCAGGCCGTAGCGAGAGACGAGGGCGATGCCGAGGCCGAGGTCGACGAGGGCGAGGGCGGGCTCGATCCACGCGACCGGGCGGGGGTTGCCGCCGAGGACGAGGCCGTTGCGGAAGAACTCCGCGACCTCACGGAGCGCGAAGGCCGAGGCCACCGCGGGGATGACCAGCGCGGCGCTGGCGAAGGCCGGCGTGGCGAAGACGGCGACCAGCTCCGGGGCGGCGACGGAGAGCGCGAGCGCCGCCCAGGCGAAGAGGCCGGCGAAGAGGGTGAAGGCGCGGACGAAGCGCTCCCGGCCGTGGGGGGCGTCCCAGATCACGTACATCTGCGCGGTCCAGGCGTTGCGGAGGGGGTTGCCGAGCACCGAGGAGATGAGCGCGCCGAACTTGAACCCGAGCGCCCAGCGGCCGACGTCTGCGAGGTCGCAGTAGTGGTTGAGCACGTAGCTGCGGCCGTGCTGAAGCGCGATCAGGGCCAGCGCCCCGGGGATGAGGGGCCAGCCGAAGGCGTGCATCCGGCGCAGGGCGGAGGCGTCGAAGGCGAGGCCGGTGCGGCGGAGCGTGAGGGCGCAGAGGGCCGTGGCGGTGACCGCGGAGGCGAGGAGGGTCGCGAGGGCGAGGCCGCGGACGCCGAGGTCGAGCGCGGCGATGAAGGTGAGGTTGAGGACGAGGCCCAGGCCGGTGCGAGCGAGGGTCCAGGCGGCGAAGGAGAGCGGGCGGTCCTCGGCGCGGAAGCGGGTGAGGGGGATCTCCAGCATGGCCTGGAAGGCCACCGCGCCGAAGGTGAGCTGCAGCAGTGGGGCGCGGGCGGCGTCGTGGAGGAGCAGCGCCGCGAGGGCGGGCGAGGCGAGGGCGCCGACGAGGGCGACGAGGGCGCCGACCCCGGCGAGGAAGAGGATCGCGGTGGAGGTCACCCGGTCTCGGCCGCGGTCGTCGGGGGCGTCGTGGAGGAAGCGTACGAAGGGGTCGGAGATGGCCGAGGAGAAGAGCACGAGGGCGACGAGGTCGACGGTGTCGATGAGCTCCGCGAGGCCGTAGTCCGCGGCCCCGAGGCGGTGGGTGTAGACCGGCACCATCACGAAGGACATGGCGCGCGAGAGCAGCATCGTGAGGGCGTAGACCGACGACTGCCGCGCGAGCGCCCCGAGCGCCGAGGAGGAGGTCACGGGGCGCAGCATGCGCAGGCTCCGAGCCCGCGGGGAAGCGCCTCGGAGGCGGGGCGGGTGACACAGATGCCGCGTCGACCAACTCGGGATTGACCGGGGCGCGGAGCGGGGGCGAGACTGCCTCTACCGAATTGGAGGTTCATGTGATGCTTCGTTGGTGGCGGCTCCTTGCCGCAGGGGTCGCTCTGGGTGCCCTCGTGGGCTGTTCGTCGGAGGATGGGGGGCTGAACTGCAATCCCCCGCAGGTGGCGTGCGGCGCGGCCTGCGCGGACGTCTCCTCGGATGCCCGCAACTGCGGCGCCTGCGGCACGGTCTGCGGCACGGGTGAGCGCTGCGTCTCGGGGCGGTGCCTCTCGCCTTGCGGCGACGACCAGACCATCTGCGGCGGACAGTGCGTCGACCTGCAGACCAGCCAGGAGCACTGCGGCGTCTGCGGCACGGCCTGCGCGGCGGGCACCCTCTGCGTCGATGGGGCCTGCGCGGTCACCTGCCCGGCGGGCGCGACCCGCTGCGACCTGCCCTCTGGGGCCGGCGCGCTCTGCGCCAACCTGACCAACAACCGGCTGCACTGCGGGGGCTGCAACCGCGCCTGCGGAGCGGGCCAGCTCTGCGTGGCCGGGGTCTGCCGCCCGGGCTGCCCGGAGGGACAGTCCGCCTGTCAGGACCGCTGCGTCGACTTGCAGAACGACAACGCCAACTGCGGCGCCTGCCGGGCGACCTGCTCTCAGGGCTTCTCCTGCCAGGCGGGCCGATGTCGGCTGGCCGACTGCCCGACCGGGACGATGGCCTGCGGCAGCCGCTGCGCCGACGTGCAGACCGACCGCGACAACTGCGGCCGCTGCGGCATGGCGTGCCCGCCCAGCAACGTGTGCAACGCGGGCGTCTGCGCCGCGACCTGCGCCATGGGCCAGACCCGATGCAGCGAGGACTGCGTCGACCTCCAGACCTCGAACACCAACTGCGGCGCCTGCGGGACCATCTGCACGGGCGGACAGATCTGCCGGGCCGGGGCGTGTGTTCGCGAGTGCGCCATGGGCCAGACGCTCTGCGGCGACCGCTGCGTGGCCCTCTCGACCAACCGCGCCAACTGCGGGGCCTGCGGCACGGCGTGCACGGCGCTTCAGGTGTGTACCGGCGGCGCGTGCGCGCCCACCTGCGCCGCGGGCCAGACCGTCTGCAGCGGGGTGTGCACCGTGACCGCCGCGGACCCCGCGAACTGCGGCGCCTGCGGCACCGCCTGCACCGCCTCGCAGGCCTGCGTGGCCGGGGTCTGCACGGCGGTGCTCTCGACGGACCCGTTCTGCCCGGCGCCGAGCGTGCGCTGCGGCGCGGTCTGCACCGACGTGCGCACCGACAACGCCAACTGCGGGATGTGCGGCATGGCCTGCGCGGGCAACCGCCTCTGCGCCGCGGGCGTGTGCGGCTCGCCCTGCTCCACCGGCCAGGTCCCTGCGGCTCGGTGTGCTCGAACACCATGACCGACCGCACCAACTGCGGCGCCTGCGGCAACGAGTGCTCGCCGAGCCAGGTGTGCACCGCCGGCGCCTGCGCCTGCGCGACCGGCCTCACGGTGTGCGGCACCGACTGCGCCAACCTCCAGAGCAACCGCAACCACTGCGGCGCCTGCGGCAACGCCTGCGCCGCGGGCCGGGTCTGCATCGCCGGGGCGTGCGCGCCGGGCTACGCGAGGGAGCGCATCGCCAACGCCGCGGGCTTCGTCGACGCCTGCGCGGCGCCCGGCGCGATGACCTACCTCTCGGACGCGGACGATCAGTCGACGCGGGTGATGGCGCCCTTCCCGATGCGCTACTGGGGCACCGAGATCATGACCGGGGCGATGATCAACATCACCTCCAACGGCTGGCTCGGCATGGACGGC
>Ga0066417_1000311_pt1 | contig 12203 bp, 12 predicted proteins | sample LakWasMet25_LOW6_2_FD_59544 | JGI IMG/M metagenome (GOLD analysis project Ga0066417, IMG submission 59544) | Freshwater sediment methanotrophic microbial communities from Lake Washington under simulated oxygen tension - Sediment Metagenome 25_LOW6 | ecosystem: Environmental > Aquatic >...
GGGGCGACCTTCGGCGGGCTGGGTGACCTCGTCCCCACCGCCTTCTCCATCGCCCGCACCCAGCAGTGCGTCCACGAATTCCTGGGGATGTTGAAGCCCTGACATTCCCTGTCCGCCAGGAATTCAGTCATCCGTTCAGCACTGAGCAGAATCGCAGCGTTGCACCTCAGGCCCCAGGTGGGGATTAGGTAGAAGGAAGGGACGACGCCATGCACGACGACGATCAGGACGAGGGGCTCAGCACCGCAGGTACCCGTTACCTCATCAGCGACCGCGACCTCGATGCCCTCGCGGAGGCCGAGATGGCCTTCTCGCGCTGGGAGCAGACGCGCCGCTGGTGGCTGGTGGGCTGCCTCGACGACAGCGCCGCGCTCGATAAGGCCAACAGCGCCTGAACCGACCCGCCGCCCGCGCAACCCAATCCCACCGATCATGGCGACCCGGCTGAGCCCAGGCAGAGTGCAGGCGATGCTCCTGCCCCGGCAGCGCGAGCTCTTGCGCGAGGTCGCCCGCGAGGTCGGCGCCGACCTGCTCTTCCTCAAGGCCGCGTGGGCCGACCCGGTGCTCTACGGCGCGCGCGGAGAGCGCACCGGAAGCGACCTCGACGTGTTGGTGAGCCCAGAGCGCTTCGAGGTCTTCGCGGTGGCCCTGGAGCGCCGGGGGTTTCGTCGCGCCGTCGCCCCGACGCACCGCGCGACCAACGAGTGGGGCTCCAAGGAGTGGAGCTACGTCCATCGGGGCGCGTGGATGCCCGTCGACCTGCACCGCGCGCTCGCCACGCCGCCCTGGTTCGACCTCGACGCGGCGAGGGTCTTCTCCCGCGCCAGGGACTGGCGCGCGGGCGCCGAGACCATCCGCTCGCTCGGCGCCGAGGACCAGCTCCTCTACGCGGCGCTGCACTACGCCAACCACCTCTACGAGATCGACGCGCGCCACGCCGACGACATGATCCGGCTGCTCGAGCGCGAGGCGATCGACTGGACGCTGGTCTTCCATGAGGCCGACCGCGGAGGGATGCGCCTGGTCTTGCAGCTCCTCCTCGAACACCTCCGCGCGCGCGGCATCGACGCCCCCAGGACCCCGTGGGAGTCCGAGCCCTGGATGCGGGCACGCCGACGGATCATCGGGCGCTGGGTCGAGGTCGGCGAGACGCTCGCTCGGCGACGACCGATGGGTCGCCGCTCAGGAGTGCTGCTTGAGCGACCGGTGCTGAGTGATCGGTGGAGGGGACTGCCCGAGTGGGCGATTCGGTACGCGGCCTTGCGTGCGCTCGACCGCGTGCTGCGCTGAGGGCGGTGGCGGGTCAGGTGTTGGCGAAGCCGCCCTGCTCGTCGCAGACGAACAGGTTCTTGCCGCCCGGCACCTTCGGGTCAGGACTCGGCGCGCAAGCGAGGCTGTACGTCTCCAGGGGAAGATCTTCGAGAACGCGCGGCGCCTCGTAGGGGAGCAGTGAGATGGCGGGGGGCGGATTCATGTTCTCGTGGGACATTGCAGGGCTCCTTGAGCGAAAGGACTGACCGATCACCGCACGATGTACAGGGTTCCGGTGCCAGCCTGAACGAAGGCCGCGTCGATGGCGCCGTCACCATCGGAGTCACCGATCCAATTGGTGCTCGTGATCGTGCTCTCCGTGCCGCCGCCGACCACGGCGTGGAAGCGATCGGCGGTGTTGGTGGTCGCGCCAGCCCAGGCGGCGTCGGCCCGTCCCCGGTAGATGTACAGCCGCGGTGGATTGCTGGTGTTGAGGGCAATGCTCGAGACCAGCAGATCGGCCGACGACGCGGAGCCCTGGAGGAGCGAGGGATGGGTGACCGAGGGGTCGTAGATCGACGCGATCGAACGGCCGAAGGCGTCGTTGAGGCCTCCCTGCGGGGTCGACCGGATGGTCGGACCAGGGACGAGCGCGCCCGAGGCTGAGCCCAGATAGAGAAAGACCTCTCCCGGGGCGCCCGTGCCGCCGAAGGTGCCGATGGCGATGTCGCCTCGGCCGTCGCCATTGACGTCGCCCACGCCGCCAACCAGGGACTGTGCCGGTGCGGCGGTGGATCCCGGCGCCGCCTCGGGGCTCCCGGCCACCACGCCCACTCGGAGGAAGTTCGCGTCGGCGGAACCAAGCGTGAGCGGAGTAGCCAGGGAGCGGCCCGCGAAGATGAAGCTTCGACTCGGGGTGGTCGACAAACCACTTCCGATCGCAAGGTCCTCGAGGGCATCACCAGCCAGCACCCTGCCCACGCCAGCCAGGGTGATGCCGAAAGAAACACCCGGGGTGGTGTTGCGAATGATGAGCTGTGCCGTGTTGGGCGTGAGGGTCGCCGGCCAGGTGGCGCGGCCGCGGAAGACCACCACGGCGCCGCCGCCCGTGGCGTTTGGCGCGCCGATGGCAACGTCGTTGATCGAGTCGCCGTCGAAGTCACCCACCCGAGCGAGCGAGGCCCCAAGGCGGGCCGTGGCGAATTCGCCAGTACCGCCGGAGATGATCACGTTGGCCTCGATGGGAAGGTAGATCTCGGCGCCGCGACGCCACATGGCCGACGGGCGACCGAAGTAGATGTAGACGGTACCCGAGCGCGCCGCGCCCGCGGCCGTGGGACCGGGCTCGGAGATCGCCAGGTCGGCGATGCCGTCCATGTTGACGTCGCCCAGCGCGACCACTGCGGTGCCGAAGCGCCCATCCGAGGCGCCGCCTCGGAACTCCGTGTAGTTGGTCGCCGAGAGCCCCGTCGCGGAGCCGAAGTAGATGCGTGCATAGCCGCCGACCGAGGTCAGCGAGGCGCCCGACCCCACCACGAGGTCGGCGAAGCCATCCATGTTGAAGTCCTGGCCACCCGAGACGGTGCTGCCGAGCGGAGGCACCGGGTTCGAGATCTGATCGACGATGATGTCGGGGGTCACCGGGCCCGCAGTGGCCACCGTGGGGCTCACGTTGCCCGCCACGTCGAACGACCGGATCGCTACGTAGTACGGCCGCCCGAGCTGCAGCCCGCTGATGTCCGCGGTGTTGGGCGCGCCGGGCGCGCCAGGGGTCGTAGTGAGCACAGCAAGGGTGCCGGCGGCGAAGTTCGTCACGGTGAGGGGCACGGCGGCCGTGCGTACCTCGTAGCGGGCCACAGCGCGGGTACCGGTCCCCGTCGGGCTCGGATCGGAGCCGTCGGTCCAGGTAAGGCGCAGCGTGCCCGCGCGCCGCGCCGAGCGTGGCGTCGCCGGAATCGCCGCCATCAGCGCGGTCGGCGCCGTGGGCACGCCGGTGTCGACGACCACCGTGACCGAGGCCATCCCGACGCCGCGCCCGGGGACGTCGGCCGTGCTGGCCGTGAGCGCCACCGCGTCTCCATCGGGGAGCATCACGTTGGCGAAGGTGACCGACCCATTGGTGGCCGCCGCAGTGAGGGCCGTGCCGCCGTTGATGCGGAGGCTCACCACGGTGCCGTTGGGCGCATCGGTGCTCAGGGTCACCGAGGTGGTGCCGAGGCGGAAGGTCGCGCCGGGCGCCGGACTGGTGAACGTCAGCATCGGAGGGTTGCCCACGTCGATGGTGCACATCCCGTTGGTGACGCTGGCGTTGCCCGCCGGGTCGGTGGCCGCGAGTCGAAGGGTCGTCGTACCCGCGAGGAACTCGAGGTTCTCAAAGGTGCTCGTGCCGCCCGAGCCGCCCGGCACGAGGAGTTCAAACGTGCGCGGCATGTCGCCGGTGCGGGTGAGAGTCAGCGTGAGGGGGTAGGCGTCGCTGGTCACCACGACGTTGGTGCGCGCGCTGGTAGCGCCGGCGGCCGGGCGCAGGATGCGGTTGCAGTTGAAGATGTTGAGCGTGGGCGCCGCGGAGTCGACGTAAAGGACCGTCGGGGCCGACGAGCCACGGTCACCCGCAGCGTCCGTGACCGCGACCTGGAGCGCCGGGTTGGTGGGCGCGGGCGAGGTCGGCGAGGTGCGCACCGGGAAGGACTCCGGGAGCGTCACACCCGGGAAGCGAGCGATGCCGACGAAGCCCATGCCCAGCGCGGCGCAGGGATCGCCCGCGACGGTGGGCATCACCGTGGCCATCGCGACCGGCGTCGTCACCGTGTCGCGAGTGAGCACCGCGGTACCCGAGGAGCGGTCGGTGCAGGCCACGACGTCGACCTGCATGCCGACAACGGCCGGGTTGGCGTCGCGCGCTGCGTTGAGGATGGTCGTAGCGTCGCCAGCGCTGTAGGCGGCGGGAGCGACGATGCGCGCCGAGGGGAGCGCCGACTGGCAGCGCACGTTGGCGATGGAGCCACGGGCGACGTTGCCCGCCGCGTCCTGCGTCGAGACCTCGACGGTGAAGGGCGCGTTGCCGTCGGGGCAGGTCACCTGCACGCAGGCGTCGGTGGTCGCGGAGGCGGGCACGTCGGCGCAGCCCACGGGGTCGGCCGGGGTGGAGCCCATCACGTTGGCGCACACCCGCCGGCCCGCGGCGTCGCTGCGGGCGCACACGTTGAACTGCACCCCGGGGACCGCCGCGTTGACGTCGCCGGAGAGGCCGATGACGGCGTTGGCCATCGGGCTCTGCACGGTGAGGCTCGGCGCCACGGAGTCGACGGTGAAGCGGCTCTCCGCCGAGCGGCCAACGTTGCCCGCGCGGTTGGTGCACGTGGCGCGGGTGACGAACTCGCCGTCGGGGCTGAGCCGGACGTTGTTGAAGCGCGCCATCCCGGACATCACGGCAGCGCGCAGCGGCGTCGCGGTGCCCGTGATGGAGAGCTCGACCTCGCGGCCGTCTTCGATGTCGGTGCCGACGACGAAGCTGGTGGCGAAAGGCATCCCCGCGCCCGCGGTGCTGTCGGTGAGGTTGAGCGTGCTGCGCGCCGGGGTGGTGATGGTGCAGCGAGGGACGTCGCAGTCGACGGAGATGGTGGCGGTGCCGCACGTGACGGCCGAGCCGGAGCGGCGGATCTCCAGCGTCGACATGGCGCCGGTGTCGAACTGCACGCCCTCGAAGCGCACCGTCGGACCGCTCACGGTGGTGTTGCCCACGCTGCGGCCGTTGACGAAGAGCTCGAGGCGCGAGCCGATCGGCGCGTTGGTGGCGATCTGCACCCCGTACGCGAAGCCGTTGCTGCAGTTGTTGTCCATGTCGTCGGCGACGCCGAGGACGGTCGAGGCTGTCGGGCGAATGAACTCCACCGACGGGCACATGCCGCTGTCCGCCCCCACGTCCGTCCCCACGTCCGTGCCGGTGTCGGCGCCCGTGTCCGAGACGTCAGCTCCTGCATCGACCGGCGGCGGGACCGGATCGTCGGAGCAGCCGACGGCAGCGGATGCGATGAACGGAAGTAATAGTCCGAGACGGATGCGATGCGCCATGGTGAGTCCCCAGATTCGATGAGTTCAGAAACTTAGATGAGAGAGCGGGTTTATCACACCCGATCGACCTGCGGCATGCTGCATGGTTCCGCAGCTGATGGCTGTAAAGGCACGACGGAAGGTTTGCGCCTGATCGTGACGAGCCCCGACACGACGGGCTTCGCTCCCTCACCTCGCAGCCACCCGAACTTCGCCGCGAGCGCCTCGTCTTCGTCGGTGCGCACGTGCCGTGACGGTCGGATGACCCCGGGCGCCACGATGGCGTACGGGCCCACCGCCGGGTCGCGCCCGGCCTCGCAGTCCTCCGAGGGCGCGGCCACCTCCAGCGCCCCGGCCGAGGCGGCGTAGCGCGCCCGCGCCCTGGCGCAGGCCGAGGGGTAGGGGCCCAGGTAGTCGCCGCCCTCGTGCAGCGCCGTCGCGTGGCAGCGCTGGCAGGCCGGGAGCAGATCGCAATCGCGGCACCCATGCACCTTCGACCAGGTCAGATTCTCGAAGAGCTCACGCTCGGGTGTCGATCGGAGCGCCTCGGCCAGCGGCTGCTTCGTGAGGTCGGCCAGCTGCCTGGGCGTATCGGTGCACGCCTGGAGGCGCCCGTCGGGGAGCACGACGAGCCCGGACAACCCGACACCACACGGCGAGCGCGAGAGCTTCTCCGCGCGACGGCGAGCGTCCTCGTCGGAGGGCGCCCACGGGCGGAGCATTCCGTGGCGCAATAGCTCCTGCGGCGTGACGCGCACGGCCCACGGGTCGGCCGAACCGTCCTCGCGCATGGTGAGGTCGGCGGACAAGTGGTGCTCGCAGCCGAGCCGTAGAGCGATCGCTTCGACGCTGCGGGCCCCCTCCACGGAGAGTGTGGTCGCGGGGGTCTTCAGGACGACTCGGACCCCCCGCTCGCGAAGGGCGGTGACGGCTGCGACGGTGCGCTCGAAGGAGCCGGGCACCCGGGTCACCGCATCGTGCTCTCCCGCGACGCTCGAGTAGAGGCTGACGTGCACCTCGAGGAGCCCGATGCGGGCGAGCTCGTCGGCGTAGGCCTCGTCGATCAAGAAGCCGTTGGTATAAAGCCGGAGCGCGAAGCCCTTGCCTCGGGCGTAGCGCAGGATGTCGAAGAGGTCGGGCCGCAGCGTGGCCTCGCCGCCGCTCACGTTGAGGGTGAACACCCCGGCGTCGGCGATGCCGTCGATCACCGACCGGAGCTGCTCGAGGGTGAGCTCGCCCTTCTCCCCCTGCACCTGGTAGCAGTGGTGGCAGGCGTGGTTGCACCGGTCGGCCACCTGGAGGTGCACCCCCATCGGGCGGCCGTGGCTCAACGCCAGGGAGCGGAGGAGCTGCGCGCCGCTCATGGCGCCGGGGCCTCGGGGCGGAGCAGCCCGCGGGAGGTGAGGTCGTCAAGGAAGCGCTCGACGTCGGCGCGGGCGGTGGCCTCACCGACGTCGAAGTGCTCGCACACAGCGGCCACCATGTGATCGACCGTCGATCCGTCGCAGCGCTCCCAAAGGAAGCTCCCGACGGCGTTGAAGAGCCGCACCCGGTTGGCGTCGAGGGAGATCACGGCGACCTGATCGTCGTAGCGCCGCCAGACCGCATCGCGGGCGTGATGGATGGTTTGTTGGGCGTTCATGTGCGTTGGGCCGTCGGTTGGAGGGCTTCGTCGAGGGCCGCAAGATATCCCGGCCCCCAGGGCAAGCCCAGCCTCATCGCACGGACCCTGGGCCCCATCGACAGGGCGAGGTCGGTGCGAGCTCGGGCGTAGGGATCGCCTCCCCTGGGGCGGGTGACGTGCGGCATCAGGCGAATGGTTGCCAGCGAACCCGAGATCCATTCAATCGTGGGATCGGAGGAGCGATGCACGAAGGCGAGCGCCGCGAGGGGCATCGACCGAAGGGACTCCAGCTCCGGAGCGGGCTCGCGGGTGAAGGGCATCGCGAGCACCATCGGAGCCTCCTGAGACAGGTCGACGAGCACCGCGTTGGACGCGAAGGCCCTCTGCCCGGCGGCGCGCACCGCGGTGGTCTTGCCCACGCCGGGAGGCGCGACCAGCAGCGCGACGCCTCCATCCACGGTGACCGCTCCCGCGTGGAGCAGGAGGCACCGGTGCAGCGGCGTGTCTCGCGCGACGAGCTCGCAGAAGGCCGCGAGCCAGGGAGTGGGGCGCGAAGGGTCGCCGCGGAGGGTGAGGTGGTCGTGGTCGGCGTGGTCGGCGAGCGCGAAGCCCACCTCGGCGGTCGCGGCGGCGGTGCCCGGAGGGAGCTCGTCGGCGACGGTGACCAGCACCCGACGGCACTCGTCCGCGACCGGCGAACGCCACGCCTCCAATAGCGGGTGCACCGCGGGGCCCTCGACCCTCAAGGCGATCGGACCGAAGCGCAGGTCAGTGACGGAGCTCACGCGAGCCAGCGATCGAGCAGCGGGAGCACCGGACGGTCGCGCGGAATCGCGAGCGTGTAGCAGGGGACCGCGCGGATGAGGCCGTGCGCGTGGTCTAGCAGCGCGGCCGCGGCGGGGTCCCCCTTGGCGAACCACACCATGGCCTGGAGCATGTCGGGGAAGGCCGCCGCGAGGGGGCAGTCGGCGACCGAGAGATCGTCGGACTTTCGAAGGAATACCAACGCCCGTAAGCGCCCCCGCCGGGGGACCGTCGGGCGCCGCCACTCGCCAACGAAGGGCAGCGCGAAGGCGTCCCACCCCTCCGGCGTGCGGCGCACCGCGACGAGGTCGTCGGAGAGCACGTTCGCCTCGGGGAGCTTGCGGGCGGTGGTGGTCTTCCCCCCCTCCGAGCGGGCGATGAAGAGCACGGAGCCGCGGTCGTCGGCGTAGCCGCAGGCGTGCACCATCGCCCCCTGGCGCCCCGGGAGCTCGCTCGCGAGCTGGAGGCGCAGCGGCGTGTCGATGGGGGTGATGTCCTCCATCGGATCGTCGGTGACGAGCGTGGGGCGCACGAGCGCCGTCGCCCGGTGGCGCGCGAGGTCGACCCTGGTCTCGCCGTCGGGGCGGAGGAAGCAGAAGGTCCCGTCTGGGGCGCGCTCGAAGTCCACGCCGGGGAAGCGGTTGCGAACAGGGTGAGGCGCGGCCCACCCGGGGTCGACCCGGAGCTCTAGGCCCAGGTCGTCGGGGCGGCCGTCGTCCGGCGCGGCGTAGCGCCCGAAGCGGACATCGACGTGGCGGAGGTTCATCGGCCCGGTGGCCTCGACCGCCACGCGCAGCCCCGCGATGTCGAGCCTCACGAGCGCACCAATCGCAGCGCGCCCAGCGCCGCGCGCAGCAGCGCCCCGATCTCGCGCGCCCTCGGCCAGCGCAGTGACAGCGACCGCTGGTCGATCACCGAAGCGCGGCCCAGCACGTCGGCCCAGGCCACCACGCCGTCCCCTCGCGAGAGCGCATCGCCCCGGCAGCGCAGCCCCCCGGGCTCGACCGCCACGACCCGGTGGACAATCAGCGCCGGGCCGCGAACGAAGGCCACGAACTCGCCCGCGCGCAGCGACCGGACAGCGCCCGGCGTGACGGACACCGTCGCCCCGTCCCGGATCGCGGGCCACATGCTGCTGCCGCGGACGGTCCAGCGGACGGGGGCGCCCTCGCGTAGTTGGTCGATGATCACGTGTGTAGCGAGGTCCGTCATGGTGAATGGAGGGTACGTTGCCAGTCGGGGCGGGGCGGTTCAACGCCAGTGCACGCACACGGTCTGCAGCGCGCATCCCTCGCAGCGCTCTGGAAGCTCGCGGCTGGACGGGCAGCGCCCACTGATGCCCAGGTGGCAGAGCGCGAAGTCGTACTGCACCGGGTCGTCGGCGCTGAGCAGCCTGAGCGCGGCGGTGATCTCCTCGGCGGTGCGCCACGAGGCGTCGGCGCGGGAGGTGAAGCCGAGGTTGCGGGCGATGCGGTGCACGTGAACGTCGACGGGCATCAGCAGCGCCGACGCGGGGATCGTCGAGAGCCCGAGGTCGACGCCAGAGCGCCGCACCACCCAGCGGAGGAAGAGCATGAGGCGCTTGGACGCGCTCGGCCCCGCCGGGTCGGGGAGCAGGTGCGACTGCGCCCGGTCGGCGCCTCCGGGCCACGCGGTGGCGCGGAGCTGGTACACCCACTCCGTGAGCGCGGGGCGGAGCTCGCGGTGGGACTCCCAGGCCTGCTCCAGCGTCGCGAGGACGCGCCCGTCGCGACGGAGGTTCTCCCCGAGGGCGAAGAGCAGGTCGGCGACGTCGGCGCCGCGGAAGGTGCGGTGACGAAACCCGCGCATCCGCTCCTGCAGCGCCGCGCGGTCCTCGCGGCGGATCACCTCGGCGGGGGAGGCTCCGAGCCTCACGCAGAGGTCTTCGAGCTTCTGTCCGATGGTGGCGATGCGGCCGAAGGCCATCAGCGCGGAGAGCAGCGCGATGAGGGCGCGGTCCTCGGGGTCGGCGTAGCGGTGGGCGAAGCGGAGCGGATCGCCGGCGAGCGCCTTGCGCGGATCGAAGCCGCGGTGGAAGGCTGCGACCGCCACGAGGGCGCGGTCGATCTGGAGGCGACGTCGGCGGGGTGTGGAGCGCGGGGCGGCCATCGGGGAGATCCGCGGCGTCGCTACCACGGACCGAGGGCGGAGTCCCACCGGCGAGACGGAGGTGGAGCGCGGCCTCGGGTTGAAGCTAGTGTCCGGCACCGTGTCGAGAGCATCCCGAGCAGCGTGGTTTCTGGCGGCGTGCGCGCTCGCCCCTCCTTCGTGGGCGCTCGACCGGCTGCAGAAGGGCCCGTGGCTGATGGACCTTCGCCCCGACAGCGTCGTGGTGATGGCCGAGCGCCGCCGGCCGGGGGGCCTCGAGGTGCGGGCCGTGCCGCAGGGTCCGGGCGGCGACCTCAGCGAGGGCGTGGTGACCGCGCGCTCGGGCGTCGACGCGACCCTCCAGGAGCTCACCCTCAGCGGCCTTCGCCCAGGGACCCGCTACCGCTACGAGGTGTCCGCCCCGGACGTGGGGACGGCCTCCGGGACCTTCGGCACCGCCCCGACGACGCCGGTCCCCTTCCGCTTCGTGATCTACGGCGACACGCGCAGCCAGGCGCGGCCGCACGCCGCCGTGGTCGAGGCCATCCGCCGCGAGGGTCCGGAGTTCGTCGTGCACACCGGCGACCTCGTGGAGGACGGCCGCGAGGAGGACGACTGGCAGCAGTTCTTCGCCATCGAGGCGCCGCTGCTGCGGGTGGCGCCCTTCGTCCCTGTCATCGGCAACCACGAGATCGCGCAGCCCTTCTCCAACGGCACCGACAACTACCGCCGGTACGTCCACGTCGCGCCGGGCGGCCCCAGCGCGGAGCTCGACTCCGTGCTGCGCTACGGCAACGTCCGCTTCGTCCTCGCCAACTCCTACGAGGACTGGTCTGGCGACGCCCGCGACTGGCTCGACCGCGAGCTGGGTCGGCAGCGCCGCGAGGGCCCCGACGACTGGCTCTTCGTGGTGATGCACTGGGGGCCGCGCTCGTCCGGTCCGCACGGCGACAACGAGCTCACTGCCCAGGCGGGCATCGACGCCCTCCTGCGCAGGCACCGGGTCGACCTGGTGATCTCGGGCCACGACCACGCCTACGAGCGCGGCGACGACGAGGGCCTTCACTACCTCGTCACCGGCGGCGGCGGCGCGCCCCTCTACCGACGGCGCAGCACCCGGGTGATGTCCCGGGCCTTCGCCTCGGAGCACCATTACGTGCGCGTCGACGTGGAGCGAGAGAAGGTGGAGTTCACCGCGCTCCGGCTGGACGGCACCACCATCGACCGGGCGACGCTCCGCCACCTGGGGTGGAGCGACACCGCCGTCCTGATCCGTAACCGCCCTCCTCCCGTGACCGCACCGGCTCCCCCGGAGGCCCCGGAGGCCCCGGAGGACTGGTCATGGATCTGGAAGGTGCTGCCGGTCCTGGTGCTGGTGGGGGTCGGCGCGTGGTGGCTGCGGCGCCGCCAGCAGTGAGCCCGACGGGGCGCTGTATCCGATCGCGTAGCCGGGGCGTAGCCACGGACATGAACCGACGAAGCTGGCTGCAGGGGTGTCTGGGCGTGGCGGCGACGGCGGCGTGCAGCCGCGCGGGGGCCACGGGGCCTGGGGCATCGCCGCGTGCGCCCGAGGCGTCCGTGCGAGCGCCCGCCGTGGCGGCGGTGACCTCCGGCGACGCGGGCGCCGACCCCCCGATCGGCGATCGCCTCGTGCTCTCCAACGACGAGTGGCGGCGGCGGCTGACGCCCGAGCGCTACCACGTGATGCGAGAGCAGGGCACCGAGCGCGCGTTCACCGGGCGCTACTGGGACCACCACGCCGACGGCATCTACCGCTGCGCCGCGTGCGAGGCGCCGCTCTTCCGCTCGGAGGACAAGTTCGAGTCGGGCACCGGCTGGCCGAGCTTCACGCAGCCCGTAGCCCCGGGCCGCGTCGCCCGGACGCTCGACACCTCGATGGGCATGGAGCGCGACGAGGTGCACTGCGCCCGCTGCGACGGCCACCTGGGTCACGTCTTCGAGGACGGCCCCGCCCCCACCGGGCTTCGCTACTGCATCAACTCGGCGTCGCTCGAGTTCCGGCCGCGGTGACCGGCGCGCCTCAGGGCAGCGTGCAGACGTAGCGCTGGAGGGTCGTGCGCGGCGGCGAGTGCGCGGCGTCCCGGGTCAGCAGCAGCACCGTGCCCGGCGCCAGCACCGAGAGCGACGACCGTCCGGGGATGGCGCCTCGGACGCCAGTGAGCCAGGAGGCGCTGCCGTCGGGGAGCAGGCGAGCGAGGGACTGCCGCCCCGAGACCGGGTCGCTCACCATCGTGACGGCGAGCTCGCCGTCGACCGCGAGCGCGTCGAGGCGGGCCCTCGGCGCGACCGCCGGGTCGGCGATGGCCGACGGGGGAGCCGCGACGTTGCTGCGCAGGAGCATCGG
>Ga0066417_1000314_pt1 | contig 11998 bp, 9 predicted proteins | sample LakWasMet25_LOW6_2_FD_59544 | JGI IMG/M metagenome (GOLD analysis project Ga0066417, IMG submission 59544) | Freshwater sediment methanotrophic microbial communities from Lake Washington under simulated oxygen tension - Sediment Metagenome 25_LOW6 | ecosystem: Environmental > Aquatic > Freshwater...
ATTCGCATCCCGCCCGTCGGTCGCCCTGCGGCTTGCGTCCTCGCTCGACTCCCGCGGCGTAGCAAGGCTACGCCTTGGTCGCTCGCTCCGGGCGCGCTCGCAGGATCGACGCGACGGATCGGGCGCAAATCGTCCGGTTGCTGCGCGGAGGCTCCTTACGTAGAGGCTCTCGCACTCCACGTCGGGAGGATTCCTCGGGAGGGAGGATTGCGATGCCTGTCAGGTGGCACCAGCCAGGGCGCGCGTCGGTCATCGGGGGCCGACCACCACCAGCACCAGCACTGACAGGTGAACGGAGTAGTTCCATGCGAATGATGATGAAGGTCTGCATTCCGACCGCCGCCGGAAACAAGGGGATCAAGGACGGTTCGCTTCCCAGGACGGTCAGTCAGTTCTGCGAACAGATGAAGCCGGAGGGCGCGTACTTCACGACCGACCACGGCATGCGAACGGCGTTCTTCTTCTTCGACATGAAGGACACCGTGTCGATCCCGATGGTCGCGGAGGGCTTCTTCAACAACCTCGACGCGCAGATCAGCATCCAGCCGTGCATGGACCTCGCGGACATGCAGACCGGCGTCGGTCGCCTCTCCAGGTAAGGGGGGGCACGACCCGCCTGGAAATAGCCTGTCACACGCCGTCAGGCGTCGACCTCGACCCGGTTTCGACCGAGGTGCTTGGCGCGGTACAGCAGGTCGTCGGCGCGGCGCAGGCACGCGTCGACGTCGCCGTCGGGGTGCAGCGCCGTCACGCCAGCGCTGAAGGTGCACCCGATGCGCTGGCCGTCGACCTCGACGAACTCCTCGCCGACCGCATCGCGCAGGCGATCGACCAGCCCGCGCGCCTCGGCGAGTGTGGTCTCGGGCAGCAGCACGGCGAACTCCTCGCCGCCGACGCGGGCGAAGAGGTCGACCTCGCGGAGCAGGCCGCTGCACCGTCGGCTGAGCATCTTCAGCACCTCGTCCCCGGCGGCGTGCCCGTGGAGATCGTTGACCCGCTTGAAGTGGTCGATGTCGATCGAGACGAGCGCCGACGGTCGCTGCGTGCGCCGCACCCGCGCGAGCTCGAGCGTCGCGCGCAGGAAGAACAGCCGCCGGTTGGCGACGCCGGTGAGGGGGTCGTGCTCGGCCAGGTCGCGCAGCGCGGCCTCGATCTGCTTGTGGTGTGTGACGTCGCGGAAGAACCACACCCGCCCGAGGTAGTTGCCGCGCTCGCCGACGAGGCCGGTCGAGTGGCGCTGCAGCGTGCGGCCGTCGGTGAGCTCGATCTCGCACGCGTCGACCTGCGCAGGGTCGGCGTAGAGCGCGTGCACGCGCGCCAGGAAGGCGTCACGGTCGCAGGCCCGCACCCGCGACAGGGCGAGCTGGAGCACCGGGTCATCGACGGTGCCGATGAGCGAGCGCCCCTGCGTCTCGACGAGCAGTTCTTCGGCGATGCCCCACACCTCCAGGAAGCGCTGGTTGTGCGTGACCACCCGCCCGTCGCCGTCGACCACGAGGAGGCCGTCCGGGGCCACCTCCTTGATGGCGCGCACGAGCGACAGCTGAAACTCGAGCTGCAGCGTGTGGTCGCGCTCCGCCGCGGAGCCCTCCGCGGGAGAGTGATTGGTGGTGTCCATCTCGGAGGGCATCATAGCCGAGCTGGGAAATCACGGGGCGGGCGCCCATAATGGCGAATAGGCATCATGGGAAGTGGTTTTCGCTCATGCGAGAGAAGACAGCTCCACTGTCGAGAGCGTGGTGATCCACGACCGGGTCGAGATGGACCGAACGCCGTGAGCTGTCGCTAGCCGCTTCGAGCGCGACAGCCCGATCCGGAGAGAGATCGCCTGGACCCGCGTGCCGAGACTGAAGGCGGACGCCCGATGCCTATACGATCTGGCTACGGCCGGCAGCGGGAGAAGGTGTCGACGACTCGCCATGAATGAGGGGACCGCATGACCATCAAGAAGCTCGGGGTGCTCGGCGACGTGCACGCGGAGGACGAGACGCTCCTGGCGGCGCTCGAGTTCTTCGCGGCGGTCGGGGTCGATCGCGTCGTGTGCGTCGGCGACGTCCTCGACGGCGCGGGGGACGCGGAGCGATGCATCGCGACGCTCCGCTCTCGGGAGATCGCCACGGTGCGAGGCAACCACGAGCGGTGGTTCAACGAGCTGAAGGGGATGCTGCTCTCGGACGCCACGCCCGAGGAGTCGCTCTCCGAGGCGTCCGTCGCGTGGCTGCGGCTGCTGCCGGTGTTGCGGACGATCCCGACGGTGTCCGGCGCCGCGCTGCTCTGTCACAGCCTCGGGCGCGACGACCTCAGCCGCCTCCGACCCGACGACCCCATCGATCCGGACCTTCCGACCCGGGCGCTTCGGGGGCTGCTCGACGATGCGGCCGACTGCCGCTTCGTGATCAACGGCCACACCCATCTTCCGATGATGCGTGAGGTCGGCCATGTGGTCGTCCTCAACGCGGGCACGCTGTCGCGGAGCCACGACCCGGTCGTGATGGTCGTGGACTTCGAGCGGCTCGAGGTGGCGTGGTACCCGTGCGCGGCCTCCTTCGTGGCGACGACGCCGGTACGACGGGAGCGCGTGCCGCATCCCCGGGAGCACTGAGCGCCCTTCAGCCTCCGGCCACCTCCCGCCTGCGCATCTGCGCCCAGACGTTGGCCGCCGTGATCAGCACCCCGCCCAGCACCAGCGTCGCGCTCGGCACCTCGTTCGGATACTGCATCCCCATCCACCCGGCGAGAATCCCCGGGAGGAAGAGCGACAGCCCGCTCGCGAACAGCGGCTCCGCGCAATAGATGAGCCCCGCCTCGGTCGCCGGAACGTACTTCTGGAAGTGGTTCATCATCAGGAAGGGCGCCGCGGTGCAGAGCACCGTCACCACCAGCATCGTCTCGACGAAGCGCGGCAGCCGCAGCAGCTCACCCCACGGCGCCGCGCCCCCCGAGGAGAGCAGCGCCACCGGGGCCACGATCAGGCCCGTCACCGCGAACATCAGGATCGTGATGGTGGTGCTGCGGTTCTGCCGGAAGCGCGGCCTCTCCAGCCACAGGATCTGCGCCGTGCAGAAGAGCGAGGCCACCACGGTCTCGATCTCTCCGCGGCCCATGCGGAGCGAGCCGAGCTCGGCGCCGGAGAGCAGGTAGATCCCAGAGAGCACCAGCGCCGTGGAGAGCAAGAGGTCGGGCGAGGGCAGCCGCCGACGGGAGAGGCTCACGTAGAGCGGGAGCCAGACGCAGTAGCCCTGGGAGATGAACGCCGACACCGAGGCGTGCGTGTACGAGAGCCCGTCCGCCTGCCACGGAATGCCGACTCCACACAGGACCCCGAGGCCGATCCCCTGGGTCCACTCCGAGCGGGTGATGCCGAGGAGGCTCTTCGGACTGAGCGCCGCGAGGACCACGCCCCCAAGCAGGAAGCGGAAGACCACCACCACGCTGCTGAGAAACCAGCTGCTGGTGTGGGGTGAGAGCTGCTGCCATGCCAGCGACAGCGCCCGGATCAGCGGAAAGCTCACGCCCCAGAGGAGCGTGGTCGCCAGCAGGAAGGTGACCGCGCGCCCCTCCTGCGTCTGTGCCGGGGGCTTCATCGTGGTGGGAGGTACGGTCAGGTCCAGATCTGCAGGGGATAGGTGCCGCTGGAGCCGATGAACATGATGTTGGCCAGCCGGTCGTCGTCCCTGCCGGGAATGACCGCGTGCGGCCGCCGGGAGTTGATGAGGATCGCGTCCCCCGCCGAGGGCTTGAGCGCGCGATACGGACAGGAGTGATCGACCTCCGGGGGAATGGGCGCGTCCCTCGGGATGAGCGGGTGGTCGTACACCCGGAGCTCGCCGCCGATGCTCGGGACCCGGCAGTACACGATCGCGCCGAGCTGCGCCTTGATCGATGGGAACAGCACCGCGGGCACCGTGTCGACGTGGATCGGACAGGCCGCCGGGTCGTCGTAGCGCTCGGACCTGCCGTTCAAGAGAAGGGTTCCGAACTTCATCTTCCGGCCGTTGAACTCCGCCAGCTCGATGCCGCAGACGTCATTCAGGTGATCGAAGAGGGCGTCGCAGGGCCGACGGTATGGCGCGCAAAGCACCGCATTGACCTGGTTGGAGGGCTCTACGCTGGCGAGGTAGTCGTCCATGATGGACTCGATGGCGGCGCGGCGGAGCTCGGGATGGGCCTCGTCGCTCCCTGCCGTGAGCCGGTCGAAGTACTCGTCGAGCTGCACGTCGACGCCAGGGCGGGAGACGTTGGCGTGGGGGTGGTAGTCGGCGGTGCCGTCCTCGCGGGTGTAGTGAATGGGGAGGGGCTTCAATGGAGTCGCCCGCACCCGCTCATACACGTGCTCGCAGTGGTCGGGGGGGATGAGCCCCTTGATCCAGATGGCCAGCGCCTCGCCTCGCAGCAGGGCGTCGACGTTGGACCTCGTGACGCAATCGTAGATCGGGAGGGCGGAGATGTTCATTGGAGAGCCTCTGCTTCGCGCTTCATCGCTTCCCACAGCGCCTCGACCTGCCTTCGCTCGGTGGGATAGGCCCCGATGGACACCCGCACCATCCAGCGGCCGTCGAGCTTCGCCGGGGTGATGTACGCCTCGCCGCTGCGGTTGAGCCGCTCCGCCCACGCGAGGGTGTGGCGGTCGAGCGCGTCGGGGTCCATCCCCGGCGCCTCGTAGCGGACGCACACCGTCTGCAACACCACCGGGGCCAGCACCCTCCAGGCCTCCCGGGAGAGCACCTGCTCGGAGAGCCAGCGGGCGTTCTCCATGTCGCGGCGCAGCCGGCGCTGTATCCCGGAGACCCCTTCGCTCCGAAGCAGGAACCACAGCTTCAGCGATCGGAAGCGGCGGCCGAGGGGGATGCCCCAGTCGCGGAGGTTCTTCACCTGACCGTCGACGCTGCTCTGGAGATAGCTGGGGTTGGTGCTCATCACCCGGATCAGGTGCTCGGCGTCGCGCACGTAATACAGCGAGCAATCGAAGGCCGCGCCGAGCCACTTGTGGGCGTTGATGACGATGGAGTCGGCCCCCTCGATGCCGCGCCACATCCAGCGGCACTCGGGCAGCGCCATCGCCGAGCCGGCCATCGCCGCGTCGACGTGGAGCCAGACCCCGTGGCGGCGTGCGACCTCCGCGATGTCGGCGATGGGGTCGAGCGCCGTGGTGGTGGTGGTGCCGGTCGTGGCCACGATGGCGCAGGGCACCGAGCCGCACGCGAGGTCGGCGCGAATCGCCTCGGCCAGCGCGTCGGGGCGCATCGCCTGTCGCTCGTCTACCGGGATCATCCGCACGTTCTCCCGGCCGAAGCCCGCGAGCAGGGCGGCCTTCTCGACCGAGCTGTGACCGTGCACCGAGGTGTAGACCACCAGCCGCCGGTGGCTGGACTGCATCCCTCCCGCGGCGAGCGAGTACGCGGTGCTGCGCTCCCTGGCGCAGAGCAGCGCCACCAGGGTGCTCGTCGAGGCGGTGTCTTGAATGACCCCGTGGAAGGTGTCGGGGAGGCCGAACATCTGGCGGGTCCAGTCGCAGACCACCTCCTCGAGCTCGGTGAGCGCGGGGCTCGACTGCCAGGAGAGCCCCAGCACCCCGAGGCCGCTGCTCAGGAAGTCACCCAGCACCGAGGCGGGGGAGGTGCTCGATGGGAAGTATCCGAAGAAGGAAGGGTGCTGCCAGTGCGAGAGGCCCGGCATCAGCACCTCGTCGACGTCCCGCATCACCCCGTCGAGGGGCTCCGGCTCGACGGGGGGAGCGCTCGGCAGCCGGCTGCGCACGTCCCCGGGCGCCGCAGGGGACATCACCGGCAGGGCCTCGACCCTGGTGTGGTAGTCGGCGATCCAGTCGATGAGCATATGACCGATGCGGCGAAACTCGTCGGGTGTCATAGGGTGGATTGGGGAGCTTCTCTGTGGATTACAGGGTGTCGAGCCAGGCGCTCACGGTGGCGACTGTGTAGTCGAGGCTCTCCGAGAGGAAGAGCTGGTCCTGGAGCACCGTGGGCTCGAACGAGGTACCGCAGATGGCGTCGATGTCGAAAGGACGAAGCGTCGCGCGGGAGACGCAGTGCTCCATCTCCTGCGGGGACGACAGGATGGCAGCTCCGTAGGCCTTCGGGCGGCCGTCCTCGATGGCGAGGCCGGTCTCGAGGGTGAACCAGTGCATCCGGATGACCTCCTCCAGGGTGGCGTCGTCGACCCGGATCGCCGTGCGGCCGAAGCGCCGGTTGAGCTCCGCAAGCAGCGGGTCGAGCAGCGTCGGGGCGTGGCCGATCACCTCGTGGATCACGTCCGGATCAGGCGAGAAGAGAGGGGTCTTCGCGTATCGGATGTACTGCGTCGAGAGGAACACCCCGCGGGCGAGCTCACCGAAGAAGGAGCGGGGGGACACGAAGCCCGTCACGGGGTTCATGCGAAAGCCGGTGCGAGGGGTGATGACGGCGTTGATGTCCGCGAGCTGGGGGACGCGATCGCGGTCGAGGCCCAGCTCGGCCCAGGCGTCGCGGTAGCGCTGACACGCGAAGCGGGCGTGCACCTCGTCGGTGCGCTGGCGGATGGTCCTCCACACCCCGTCCTCGGCCTCGGTGTACTCGACCCTGGGCACGGGCTCGCCTTCGCGATATCGGAGGGACACCTCGGTGATCAATCCCCGACGACGCTGGTACTCGATGTCGTCATTGGCCGGATGATCGAACTTCAGCTGGATGATCTCAGGCGACGAGGCCGCGCCCGACATCGGAGGCAATGACGACTCGAGCGTCTGAACGGTCATGAGAGACACCTCCTGTGGATGGTCGAGGGGCGCCCGCAATGCGCGGAGCGGTCCCCCAGCGACCCGACGGAAGGTGCCAGAGGATTCCGGCAGGGCCGATAGCAGGGCGATGGCAAGCGCCCCGCGGCTACGCCTCTTCGAGCTGCCCCTTGAACTGGCTCTCGTAGAGGCGCTGATACACGCCCCCCTGCTCCAGCAGCTCGTGGTGCGTGCCCCGCTCGACGATGCGCCCCCCGTCGATCACCAGCACCTGGTCGGCGTCTCGGATGGTGCTCAATCGGTGGGCGATCACGAAGCTGGTGCGCCCCTCCATCAGCCGCAGCAGCGAGCGCTGGATGCGCGCCTCGGTGCGGGTGTCCACGCTGCTCGTCGCCTCATCCAGGATCAGGATCGCCGGGTCGGCCAGCAGCGTGCGGGCGATGGCCAGGAGCTGCCGCTGCCCCTGGCTCAGGTTGCCCGCTCGCTCCGAGAGCACCGTCTCGTAGCCCTGCGGGAGCTGACGGATGAAGTGGTCGGCGTCCGCCAGCTCGGCCGCGCGCACCACCTCCTCGTCGCTCGCCCCGAGGCGCCCATAACGGATGTTCTCCCGCACGCTCACCCCGAAGAGGTAGGTGTCCTGGAGCACAAGCCCCAGCTTGCGGCGGAGGTCGTCCTTCTTCAGCTCTCGGATGTCCGTGCCGTCGATGCGAATGGCCCCTCGCTCGATCTCGTGAAAGCGCGTGAGGAGGTTGATCACCGTGGTCTTGCCCGCCCCGGTCGGGCCCACCAGCGCGACCGTCTGCCCGGCCGCGGCGGTGAGGGAGATGTCCTCGAGGACGGGCGTCCCGGGCAGGTAGCCGAAGGACACGTGCTCGAAGACCACCTCGCCTCGCACAGCGGCGGAGGGGACGTTGCCCTCGTCGGTCTCTGGGGAGCGGTCGAGCACCTCGAAGACCCGCTCGGCGCCCGCCAGCGCGGCCTGCAGCGTGTTGTAGAGGTTGGAGAGCTGACGCAGCGGCTGAACGAAGTTCTGACCGTAGTGGATGAAGGTCGCGATGACCCCGACGCTCACCAGTCCGCTCAGGGCGAGCCAGCCGCCGAGGCCGGCGAGCACGATCACGAAGAGGTTGCCAAGCACCGTGGTGAGCGGCATCAGGAGCAGGGCCCAGGTGTTGGCGTAGATGCCCGCGCGGTAGACCTCCTCGTTGCTCTCCCGAAAGCCCGAGAGCACCGACTCGTTGCGGCGAAACACCGTCACCACCCGCTGTCCGCCGATGGACTCCTCCATCACTCCGTTGAGGGCTCCGAGGTGGCGCTGTAGATCACGGAAGCCCTTGCGCGTGTACACGGTCACGAAGCGCGTGAACCAGAGCATCAGCGGCACCACCAGCAGCGACGCCAGCGCCAGCCAGCGGTCGAGCACGAACATCGCCACCAGGATGCCCGCCATCGAGAGCGCGCTCGCCAGGAGCGAGGTGATGTTCTGGGCGACCGCCTGGTTGATGGCGTCGATGTCGTTGGTGAGCCGGCTCATCAGGTCGCCCGAGGAGCGCGCCTCGAAGAAGGAGAGCGGCAGGGTCTGGAGGTGCCTGAAGAGCTCGGCCCGGAGGCGCATGAGGGCGCGCTGGGAGATGCCCGCCATCATCCACCCGGCGACCGTCTGGAAGGCGTTGCTCAGCAGGAAGGCCGCGAGCATCAGCAGCGCGATGGGGGATAGCCCCGAAGGGTCGCGGGCGGCGATGAAGCGGTCGATGGCGACGCCCATCAGGTAGGGACCGGCGAGCGCCAGCGTGGTGTAGACGACGATGCACGCGGCGACGACCGCGACCCCGCCGCGGTGCTCGGAGAAGTACGAGGCGAGGCGGGCGAGGGCGCCGCGAGGGTCCCTGGCGCGCGCCACGCCGCCGAGGTTGCGGGGGCCTCCGGTCATGGCGCCGCGCATCCCCTCGACGGCGGACGGGGCCGCGCCCGGTGCCGGGGGCCCGCTCACGGCGACACCCCGCCGCCGAGCTGGGAGTCGTAGATCTCACGGTAGATCGCGCTCGAGGAGAGCAGCTCGCGGTGCGTGCCCTCGGCCGCCACCCGGCCCAGGTCGAGCACGATGATCCGGTCGGCGGTGAGCACCGTGCTGATGCGCTGCGCCACCACGAAGGTGATCCGCTCTCCCCGGCCGAGCGAGAGGGCGTCCTGGATCTTCGTCTCGGTCTCCACGTCGACCGCGCTGGTGCTGTCGTCGAGGATCAAGATCCTCGGATTGAGCAGCAGCGTGCGGGCGATGGCGATGCGCTGCTTCTGCCCCCCGGAGAGGTTGGCGCCACGCTGCTCGACCCGGCTCTCGTAGCCCTGCGGGAGTCTCTCGATGAAGTCGTGGGCCTGGGCGGCCTTCGCCGCAGCGACCACCTCCTGGTCCGTCGCCTCGGGGCGGCCGTAGCGGATGTTGTCCCGGACCGTTCCAGAGAAGAGCACCGTCTCCTGGGGGACCACGCCGACCGCCGAGAGGAGCGAGTCCTGGGTGAGCTCACGGACGTCCCGCCCGCCCACCAGCACCCTCCCGGCGCTCACGTCGTAGAAGCGTGGGATGAGGTTCACCAGCGTCGACTTGCCGGCGCCCGTCGACCCCAGGATGGCCACGGTCTGCCCCGGCTCGACGGAGAGCGAGACGCCCCGTAGCACGGGCTCAGCGCCTTCGCCGCGGTAGGTGAAGGAGACCTCCTCGAAGCGCACCGCGAGCGGGCCGGAGGAGGGGAGGGCCACCGCGCCGGGGGCGTCGCGCACGTCGGGGACGCTGTCGAGCACCTCCTGCATTCGTCTCGACGAGGCGAGGCCCGCGGCCCAGGTGTTGGAGAGCATCGTCATCATCACGAGGGGCGTCATGGTGGTGAGCAGGTAGTTGCTGAAGGCCACCACCTCGCCGACGGTGAGCTCGCCCCGGATGGACTGCGTTCCGCCTGCCCAGATCACGATCACCACGCCCGCGTTGACGCACATGGTGAGCGCCGGGGTCATGGCGGACATGAAGCGCATCACCCTCACCGAGCGCCCGGTCATCGCGGCGTTGGCGGCCTCGAAGCGCGCTGCCTCGAAGTCGGCGCGCACCAGGGCCTTCACCAGGCGCACGCCCGCGATGTTCTCCTGGAGCACCCCGTTGAGGGCGTCGAGCTTCTGCTGGACCGTCAGGAAGAGCGGCTCCATCCGAAGCACGAAGAAGGCGATGAGCCCCGCGGTGAGAAGCAGCAGCGGCAGCAGGGTGAGGGCCAGGCTCGGGCTGGTGGTGATCATCAGCGCGAGGCTCCCCACCATCAGGAGCGGGGCGCGGGTGCCGATGCGGAGGGAGACCTGGGTGAGCATCTTGACGGCGCTCACGTCGCTGGTGAGCCGCACCATGAGCTCGCCCGTTCGCTGGCGGTCGAGGTTGCCGAAGGAGTAGCGCTGGATGCGCTGGAAGAGCGCCTCGCGGAGGTCGCGCGCGACCCCTTCGCCCACGCGCACCGAGAGGACGTTGTTGGCGATGGCGGCCACGGTGCTGAGCGCGGTGAGCCCCAGCATCGCGGCGGTGGTCTCTACGATGACCGAGCGGTCTCGGCGGTGGATGCCGAGGTCGATGATGCGCTGGATGAGCCGGGGGATCGCGAGGTCGAAGGCCACCAGCGTGGTGAGCATCGCCAGCGCGAGGGCCGCGGGGCGCCAGTAGGGGCGCACGAAGTGGAGGAGCCTGCGGAGGTCGCCCATGCGAGGGAGCGCACTCTAGATCCCACAGGCGGGCGCGACGAGGGCCTCGCGTCGCACCTCGCGCGCGGCCCCCTGGGCCTCGTACCAGCGGGCGCACTCCTCGCAGCTCGCGACCGCGCCGCCGCGCACCAGCACCACCAGCGTCGACACCAGCGAGCGGCAGCGCAGCCCGCCAGGCAGCGCCCTCGCGCACCAGGGGATGAACTTCTCCGAGGGGTACCCGATGCGCTCTCGCACCGCGTCGTCGCCGTGCCGCTGCGCGATGAGCGCCAGCGCCTCGCCCAGCGCCGCGCGGCCATGGACGTAGCTGCCTAGCTGCTCGCGCACCGTGCGGTCTGCGCGGGCCCAGGCGCGCAGCCGGGGGTCGAGGGCGTCGAGGCGGGCGAGGGCCGCAGGGTCCATGAGGGGAGAGCTAGCGCGAGGGGGAGCGCGTCGGCGGAAGGCCTGGCAACCGGTTGCCGGAGCGGGAGCGCTGCTATCGTGGGGCTCCGATGCGACGCACCTTACGCAGCCTGGTATTCGCGACGGTGGCGCTGCTCGCGGGGGCGGAGGCGAGCGCGCAGGGGTGGATGCACTGGCCGGTCGACCGCGCCACCGCGGGGAGGGCCCGGCTCACCCAGGGGTACTACGGCGACTACATCACCTATTGCGGCGGCCGCGAGGGGTGCGGCACCCACAACGGCTACGACGTCGCCATGGGCGTGGGGACGGCCCTCTACGCCGTCGCCCCTGGGGTGGTCGACGCGGTGAACCCGCGCGACGCGCGCACCGCGGACTACGGCAACGCGGGCCTCTGGGTGAGGGTGCGCCACGACGGGGGGACGGTTCCGGGCCTCGGGGCGACGTACTTCGTGACGTACATGCACCTGTCGCGCATCGACGTGGCGGTCGGGGCGGCGGTCACCAGCACCACGCGCATCGGGCTCTCGGGCAACTCGGGCGGGGTCGGGGCGCACCTGCACCTGCACCTCTCCACGGGGCGAAACTACTGCGGCGCTCCGGTAGATCCGGGCTGCCCGACGCCGGCCTATGTGCGGGCGTCGGTGGTGTCGGCGACCTTCATCGACGCCCCGGGCTGCCAGTCGGTGTGCCGCGGCGTGACGATCCAGTGGATCCAGCCGGCGGCCTACGGCAACGAGGCCTACGCGAGGGCCACGGGGCCGAGCTGCGGGGCGCTCGACTACCGCGGGCGCTGCGAGGGCGAGACGCTGCGCTGGTGCATGAACGGAGCGCCCATGGAGGCCGAGTGCCTCGGCCGTGGCGGGGTGTGCGCGTGGCAGAGCGACACCGAGGGCTACAACTGCCTGCGGTGCGACCCGGCGCTCAACCGCCCGCTGCTGCCGGGGCCGCGCTGCGAGGGCTCGCGCTTCCTGCGCTGCGACGGCACGCGCCCGGTCTCCGAGGACTGCGCCGCCACCGGCAGGACGTGCACCCCGTCGGGATGCCTCGCGCCGCCGCCTCCCGACGCAGGCGCCCCGATGGATGTCGGGATGGATGTCGGGATGGATGTCGGGATGGATGTCGGGATGGATGTCGGGA
>Ga0066417_1000324_pt1 | contig 11686 bp, 7 predicted proteins | sample LakWasMet25_LOW6_2_FD_59544 | JGI IMG/M metagenome (GOLD analysis project Ga0066417, IMG submission 59544) | Freshwater sediment methanotrophic microbial communities from Lake Washington under simulated oxygen tension - Sediment Metagenome 25_LOW6 | ecosystem: Environmental > Aquatic > Freshwater...
CGTCGGCGAGGAGCGCGGGGTTGTCGGTCATGATCCCGTGCACGCCGAGGTCGAGGAGCCTCTCCATCACCTCTCGATCGTTCACGATCCACGCGTGGAGCCGCACGCCGAAGCGCTCGACGTGCGCGACGACCTCTCGCCGCCCCGCCTGCGCTTCATGGCGGGGCCCGTCCCGTCGACCGCCAGCGACGAGTTCGGCGAGTTCAGCTTCACGAACTGCACCGCCCGGCCGTAGCGCCCGGAGCTCGGGACGGTACGCTGCGCCCCGTGCCCGACCGCGCGCCGTCGCCCCCACCGTCCCGGCCGCCGCATCGAGCCCGCCGAGCGCGACGCGCCCCTCGGCGAGCTCGCACGCCGTGTTGGCCACGAGCCACACCGCGGCCTCGGGCAGCTCGTCGGCCTCCGCGCGGTCGTGTTGCCAGGAGTCGACGGCGTCGGGCGCGTTGCGCTCGGTGCGGCCGAGGGCGAGCGGAAGGAGCTCAGCGCGCCGAATCAATCGCGGCTACCGCTCATCGCGGGTGGCGATGAGAAGCCTGGCCGTTCGACTCGGGCCACGTCAGCAAGGTCGGCGAACTGAGCGAAGAGCGCCTCGTACCTGGCCCGGTCGCCGTCCGTCGCAGCTTGAGCGAAACGTTGGTCATCCCACCACTCTGGGGGCCGAGATCTCCCGTCGAGCGCGGCGATGACGGATACCGCCTCGCGATTGCCGATCGTTGTGCGGAGGTCCGTCCCATCATTGATCACGAGCCCATCGTGGAATGCGATGCGCACCACCACCAGCCCGAGGGACTTCGCCATTGCGGTGCACGCGGACGGCCGCGAGGTAGCCGACCGTGAGGACGTGTCGCCTGACACGGTGCGTGCCTGCGCTGGCTGAACATGCGACACCGCGAGCAGGCGCACTCGACGTCGGAGGTGCGGCGCGGGAGCGGCTCGATGCCGCGGGATCAGAGCCCCGACGCACTGCTCTCGCCGCGGCAACTGGCGTGAGCGTGTTCGCGCGCGGACGCCCAGCCAACGGCGTCCGAGCGCGCGGACGTCGCGCGCATCCAGCACGACGATGAAGTGGCGCGAGGCGTCGCCCTCGGAGAGCGCCTCGTCGCGATCGTGCGCGAGTGCTGTGTGACGCACGGCGCGCGGCCCATCGCCCGATGCGGGGCCGTCGACCGCTAGATCGAGGACGCGCGGCGTTGCGAGATCCCCTCCGTCCAGACCTTCGCGGCCGGTCTCCAACAGGACGGCGATGCGCTTCGCGCGGCCCTGACGACGTCCTGGAGCACCGCGCAGCTGGAGGCCCAGATCACGCACTTGAAGCCCGTGAAGCGATGGATGTACGGCCGCGCCAACCGCGACCTCCTCCGGCGCCATGTGCTCCTCGCGCCGTGACTCACGCGAAGTGCAGGAGAGCCCAAACCGGGGAAGGCTCACTGGCTTGTAAAGGGTCGGTGGGTGTTCTATCGATCGACACCGAGTCGGGGCAGCCGATCGGCCGGAGGAGGACGCGATGAGACCAGGGGAATGGGTGCGTTGGTTGTCCGTCGTCGGGGCGCTCGGGTGCGACGGCGGCACGAACGACGACAACTCGGGGTGCAGTTTCCAGAGCATCTCGCGCAGCGGCGGGCTATGCACGCTGACGCTCTCGTGCGGCGCCGGGCCAGTGGGAATCTCGTGCTCTGACACGGACTGCGTGTGCACCGCGGACGGCGCGGGCGGAGCGCGCTTCGATGTCGCTGGCGCGTGCGGGATGTCGAACGACGCGCTCACCGCGCTCTACGTCGCGCGGTGCCCATCAGCGGCGGTGGACGCAGGCACCGAAGACGCCGCCGCGCGCGACGTGGTGGCACCTGCGGACGTTCCAGTGGTCGACGTCCCCGATGTTCCGATGTGTCGTGCGTTCAACGCCACCTGCAACGCAGCCAACCAGTGTTGCAGCGGCGGGTGCGCGGCGACCGTGGTCAGTCCCGAGACCGTGTGCTGCCTCGGCGAAGGCCGTAGTTGCGGCACCGGCGCGGGAGGCAGCTGCTGCCTCCCCTTCTTCTGCCGTGTTCTCTCCGGGAGCATTCGGGCCTGCCGGTGATGGCGGAGTCAATCAGAGTCTGATCGTCGCGGAGGAGCACCATGGCGGAGACCGCCACGAGCCCGCCGCCTCGGCCCCCGAGCGCTCCGCGGGACCTCGGCTACGGCCGCGGTCCGCCGCCTCGCCGGCGCCTGCGGACTGCCGCCAGCGCCAGCGCCATCGACGCTCCCCAGGCCGTCGCGGGCGCGCCGCGCGCCGCCACCCCACAACCGCACCCCGCTCGCGCCCCGTCGGTAGACCCGCCCTCTTCCACCGGGCCCTTGTCGATCGCCGTGTCGTCGCTCGCGCCCGCGTCATCCGCGGTCACCTCCGCATCATCCGCGGTCACCTCCGCATCATCCGCGGTCACGTCTGACGGCTCGGCGCGGTCGTCGCCCGCGTCGACCACCGGCGCGGCGTCGACCCCAACGTCGAGCTCCGTCGGCGCGTCGATGCCCACGTCCACCGGGGAGCCCGCGTCTACCGGGGAGACAGCCGCGTCGCGCACGAAACACTGACCGCGCGCGTCGCAAGCCTCGCCGGCGCCGCAGTTGAAGACCGTGCGCGCAGGGTCGTCGCAGTCCGGGTCGCTGGCGCCGCAGTTGCAGTCGCACTCGTTGCCAGCGCCGAAGCGCGCCGCGCCACACCGCCACTCCGCCGGCGGAATCCTCGGACAGTCCCCCGGGCATGTCGCCGTGCTCTCTCCGGCGTCGCACCGTCCGTCGCCGCAGCGCGGGGGCGTGCCCGCGTCGACGGGCGTCACCCCCGCGTCGGGCGGCAGCACGGCGCACGGCGCGCTCCCTGGTGCCGCCGCGCAGAGGGCGCTCCGCACCGCGGAGCCGTACCCGATGTCCTCGCCGGAGCAGGCATCCTCGGCGCACTGGTTGACCGCCTGGCAGCCCCCGCGGTCGACGTAGTCGGTCTCGCCGCGCAGCAGGATGCCGACGAGATCGGTGGTCGTCGGGTCGAACACACCGGACCCCGAGTGGCCCCCGAAGGTGTCGGTGTTGGCCGTGAAGTAGTCGAGCGTCGGCTGCGCCCGCGCGCTGCGCACCCGGCCGCCGGTGTCGATCTTCGCGGGGATGCCCGACCCGAAGCCCACCACGCCGAGGGGCGCACCGACGTCGACGGGCCCGGTCGCCGCGCGCATCGGCGCCACCTCGAAGCGCGGCGTGGCGGCGCGGTCGAGCCGCAGCACTGCGTAGTCGTGCCGGGGCCGCGCGTCGGGCCCGTCGTTGCGCATCACCACCACCTCGCGGCACGCGAACACGTCGGCGCGGGTGATCGGGTGCAGCGCCCCGGGGCCGTCGTAGTAGTAACCGAACACCACCTGCGTGGTCGCGCAAGGGAGGCGCTCCATGCAGTGTCCCGCGGTCAGAAACAGGTCGGGCGCGATGAGGGTGCCCGAGCACGCCGCAATCGAGGGCTGCTCCCGGAACCGCTGGTCGGTGCAGAGGCGGTACGCCTCACCGAGCGTGTAGGCGTTGACGCTGAGCGCCGGGCCCCCCCGATCGACCAGGAACCCCGGCGGCACCAGCGCCGCCACGCTCCGCCGGACGCGCTCCCGCATGGCCGGGTTTGGGTGCTCGTACACCTCCACCCGGTCATCGGCGCCGTACGCCACCGGCGCCGCCGCCCGCCCGACGGCCGGCGGAGCCTCGCCCGCGCACCCGGCGGCCCATGCCACCCCCACCGCCCACCCCCACCGCGCGTCTCGTCCCACGGGTTGCATGGGTACCACACGTTCCGACCGACCCGCCCCGATCAGTAGTGCACGCCGACGAGCCCCACCGCGTCGATGGCCGCCGACTGCGCGGGCAGCAGCACGTGCCCGACCAGCTCGACCGCCCCGTGCACGAAACGCCCGAGTCCCACCTCCACGCGCAGCCCCGCGTGGAGGTCGAGCGGTCCCGAGGCGACGTGCGCCACCGGAAGCTCCGACCCCTGGGCGGCTGGCACCGACTGGATGTCCCCGTACCCCATGCCCGCGACGGCCGCGAGGGTCACGCCCCGGCGCGCGAAGCCCCCCGACGTGAGCACCGCGTAGATGCGCGCGCCCAGCACCAGCGCGTTGAAGGCGTCGCCCGCGGCGGCGTCGGGCTGCCAGCGCAGCGTGACGCCCAGCGCGAAGCGTCGACCGAGCGCGTCGCGGAACGGCGCCCACCGCAGCGACGCCGCCAGCACGCCCGTCGGGGAGGCCGCCGCGCCAGTCACAGCGGGGCACTGGAAGCCCGCGCGGCAGGCGCGCAGCGCGGCGCCCGACGCGTTGAGGGAGTAGATCCCCTCGGCGTAGAAGCCCGAGCTCGGCGTGACCACCTGCGGGTTGCCGAGGATCAACCCAACCCCGAGGCCGCCGCCCACCTCGATCGCGAAGCGCGAGGTCTCGTCCTCGGCCGGCGCTTCGACCACCGGCGCTTCGACCACCGGCGCTTCGACCACCGGCGCGGGGACGACGACGTCCAGCGGTGGGCCGGGGACGACGACCGGAGCGGCCGACGTCGCCACCACCTCCGGCGGCGAGGCGAGCGTCACAGCGGTCGGCGCGGCGACGCTCGGGGCCGTCGCCTGAGCCGCGATCGCGGCGGCGACGAGCGCCCGGCAGTCCTCCAGCAGCCGACGACGATGCCGGATCGAGCGGTCGCGCTGGACCGCCTCGACGCACGCCTCGGCGCCGGCGCGCGCGTCGGCGTGATGACCGAGCGCGCTGTGCTCCCGGGCGATGAACAGCTGCACCGCGGGGGTCATTCCCCCGCGCGCGACGGCCTCGGCCAGGACCAGCGCGGCGGCGTGGTCGCCCCGATCGCGCGTCTCCTCGGCCTGCTCCATCGAGGGCGACGACGACGCCGGAGCGCCTCCCTCGCGGTGTCCGTGGTGGTGACGCCTGTGGTGATGGTGCTGCGCGCGGGCAGCGCCTGCGGTGAGCAGCAGCGAGGCGACGACGACCAGGACCCGCGGAGGGCGCACCGGAACGCCCCTCAGCCCGCCACGCAGCGGCTGTTGACGCACGCCTGCCCGGTGCCGCAGCGGAGCCCGCACGCGCCGCAGTTGGTGGTGCTGGTGCGGAGGTCGGCGCAGGAGAGGCCGCACGCCGTCTGTCCCGAGGGGCACGCCACGCAGCCGCCCGCGCAGACGCTGTTCGCGGCGCACACCCGCCCGCACGCACCGCAGTTCTGCGGGTCGTTGCTGATGTAGGTGCAGACCGACCCGCAGAGCGTGGCGTTGCAGGCGGGGGAGCAGCGCCCGAGGACGCAGCTGCGCCCGGTCACGCAGCGGTTGCCGCAGGAGCCGCAGTTCGCGGGGTCGGTCAGGGTGTCGACGCAGGTCGAGCCGCACCGGACGGAGCCGGCGGGGCAGCCGTTGGTGCACGTCCCGCCGACGCAGGTCTGGCCGGTCGCGCAGGCGTTGTCGCACGCGCCGCAGTGGTTGAAGTCGCTGCCAAGGGAGGTGCACAGCCCCCGGCAGAGGACCCCCGTGCAGACGCCGCTGTAGTCGCACACCCCTCCCGAGCAGACGCCGCCGGGGCCGCAGCGCGACCCGCACACACCGCAGTGGTTGACGTCGCTGCTCAGGGAGACGCAGGCGCCCGTCCCGCAGTCGAAGGTGCTGCCGCCGCAGCCGGTGCAGACGCCCGCGGTGCAGGCCTGCCCGCTCGCGCACGCCACGCCGCAGCCCCCGCAGTTCGACCGGTCGCTGCGCGTGTCGACGCACCGGCCGCCGCAACCCGACTGCCCCGCTGGGCAGGCGGTGCAGACCCCCGCGACACACGGCTGACCCGCCGCGCAGGCGTTGCCGCAGCGGCCGCAGTGGTTGACGTCGCTCGCGAGCGTGACGCACGAGTTGCCGCAGACGGCGGTGCCGCTCGGGCACACGCCGCAACGCCCGCTCGCGCACCTCTCGGCGTCGCCGCAGCGGGTGCCGCAGGCGCCGCAGTTGTTGCGGTCGGTGAGCGCGTAGACGCACGTGCCGCCGCAGTCGACCGCGCCCGGGAGCGCCGCGCATCCCACGCAGCGGCCGCCCATGCACGCGAGCGTCACGCTGCCGCCGTCGGCCCCGGTCCCGCGTCGGCAGCTCGCGCCGCAGCCGCCGCAGTTCGCGGGGTCAGACGTCGTGTCGACGCAGGCGCCGTTGCAGCGGGTGGCGCTCCCCGAGCACCCGGTCGCGTCGCACACCCCGAGGACGCAGCTCTGTCCCGCCGCGCAGCGCACCCCGCACGCGCCGCAGTTGTTCGCGTCGGTCTGCGTGGAGGCGCAGACGCCGTTGCACACGGTGCCCGGCGCCGGGCAGGAGAGACACCCGCTGGAGGTGCTGCACACGTAGCCCGCGCCGCATCGGCTGCCGCACATCCCGCAGTGGTTGACGTCGGTGAGCGACACGCAGCTGCCGCCGCAGTTCGCCTGCCCGCTCGGGCAGCCGGCGCAGCGCCCGGCCACGCAGGTCTGACCGCTCGCGCACGACACGCCGCAGCCGCCGCAGTGGCTCGGGTGGGTCTGCGGATCGACGCACGCGCCGCCGCAGAGGGCGCGCCCGGCCGCGCACGCGACGCACGCGCCCGACACGCAGCTCTGCGACGCGAGGCAGGCCCGCCCGCACCCGCCGCAGTGCACCGGGGAGGCGAGCACGTCGACGCACTGCGCGCCGCACGCGGTGGTGCCGGGCGCGCACGCGACACACACCGCGTTCGAGCAGACCTGGCCCGCCGCGCACGCGACGCCGCACGCGCCGCAATTGCGGCGGTCGCTGGTCACCTGGGTGCACGCCCCCGCGCAGGGCAGCGCGCCCGCCGGGCAGCCGCCGCAGACACCCATCACGCAGGCCACGCCCGCCGGGCACGTCACGCCGCACGCACCGCAGTTGCCCGCGCTGCTGCTCAGGTCGACGCAGGCCCCCACGCAGGCGGAGGTCCCGGCGGGGCACGTGGTGCAGGTGCCGGCCACGCACGCCTGACCATCGGCGCAGCGGGTGTCGCAGCTGCCGCAGCTGTCGGCGGCGCGGTCGAGGTCGACGCACGCGCGGCCGCAGCGAGCGAGGGGCACGGGGCATAGCGCCGAGCAGCGGCCCGAGACGCAGACCAGGTCGCCGCGGCAGGCGACGTCGCACGCGCCGCAGTGGTCGGGCGCCCCCGTGAGGTCGGTGCAGACGCCGTCGCAGCTCGCGAGAGGCGGCACGCAGCCGGTGGCCATCGGGGGGACGTCGATGGCCGCGACGGCGTCTGCGCCCGCCTCGGCCGCGACGGCGTCGGGGGCGCCGGTCGCGTCGAGGGCGGACGCGTCGGGGCGCGCGCCGGTGCAGTCGCACGCGCCGAAGAGGCCCTCGGCGTTGCAGACCTGTGCGCCCGCGCCGCCGCCAGCGCACGCGCAGGCTGCGGACATCCCCGGGATGCAGCGCCCCCCGGCGACGCCCGCGTCGTCGAGGGTGGGGAAGCGCTCGCACCCGACGAACAGGCTCAAGAAGAAGGCCCAGGACACCAGGATCCGCATCGACGCAATGACCTCCCGACGGACCCGGAGGCGGCCGCGCTGGGCTGGGACGCTATCGACACCCTCGATGGCCTGGCAAGCGCCCCACGACCCACGCGGTCGCTGCCGGGGTGCCGGGGCGGTCCCGACCAGTATGTGGTGGGCACCGACGCGCTGTTCGGTGGTGGCGATCGATCGACCTCGGGGCCGTCACGACCAGGCTCCAACATCCCATTGCACGATGTCTTCAGTCGATCGCGCTCGTCCCCCCGGTGATCGCCTCGGCGGAGTGTTGATAACCTTCAGCGGACTTCACCGACAGGAGCGCGCCGCCGAAGGGGAGCGGGTGGGCGCGAGGATCACCGTCATCTCCCTGCTACTGCTCGCGTCGTTCCTGGCCAGGCTGGTCCGCATCTGCGTCGTGCCGTCCTGGTCGGAGCTCGCCGGTGCCTCGCGCTGATGGGCGACGCGGACGAGACGACGTGCGCCAGAGAGCGGGCGCCGGCCTGCGCGTCGACCCGCTGGGCTCGTCACCGGCTCAACGCGCTCCACGCGCGCACCGGAACCCGCGGTCATCGTCGATGGCGGGACGGATGAACATGCTGCGGGCGGCGGCGCGGACCTCGGCGACGTCGGTGTCGCGCCAGCTCGCGCCGCGCACGGACCGGTTGGACGCCTCCTCGGATCCATTCCGCTGTGCCGTGAAGCCCGCCGCGCGGGTCTGGTAGGCGTTCGCGGCGTAGCCATCCTCGGTCCACTCCCGGACGTTTCCGCCCATGTCCTGTACCCCTTCGGGGGTGTTGCCCGCCGGGAAGCTGCCGACCGGCGCAGTCCACCCGAAAGGATCCGTCCAACCCTCGATGGGCCGCGGCGGCCAGTGCCCCGCCGCCCGCGCTGCATCCCGGCACTCACTGCCGCAGAGGTTGGTCCGCGTGCCGTCGGGGGCTTCGCTTCCCCACGGGTATGTCCGACCGTCGCTCCCGCGCGCCGCGTACTCCCACTCCGCCTCCGTCGGCAGCCTGCCGCCGACCCACGCGCAGTAGCTCCGCGCCTGGTTCCAGTCGACGCAGTTCACCGGATGCGTCTCCATCCCGCTGCGCCCCCAGTTGCAGAAGGCGGTGTGCTGGCCGCCGTGTGCGTCGTAGGGGGACGGCTCGGTGCAACGCCGCGCCGCCGTGCACGCCCGGTAGGCGGTCACCGTGACCTCGGCGGCGTCGATGCAGAAGGCTGCCGATCGCACACGGTGCGGAGGGGACTCGTCGCCGCTCTCGGGTGCTCCCATCGAGAACTCCCCCTCGGGGATCGCCACCATCCCGGACGGACACCGTCCACGCGCTGGCGTCGTCGGAGATGCCCCGGCCCGGGGCGCCCTTGACCCAGGTGGATGACCGTCCCGCGACCGGTGCTGCGCCACGGTCGTCCCCCCCACCAGCAGCAGCAAGAACCCACACCCCAACGCCGCCCAGCCCCGCCTGCGCTTCGCCATATCGGACGATCCTCGCACACTGCGAACCCTGGCGTGCTGGGCGAAAACTATGTCAGCGGCTCCACACCATTGCTGATGCGGGGCATCACCATGGGCTCGCCGCCTCGCGGGCGCCCGACGACGACTCGCTGGTGATCAACTGACGACGCCGACCCCACGGCGGTCACAGCTGCGGGGCGCTCGACCAGCTGGGAATCGAGGTGCCGCGGCGGCAGGCCGAGCAGCTCGCGGTGCGCGTGGCCGTCGGCGGGTGCTGGTAGGCGTGCGGGGCCGCGCGGGGCCCTACCGCCCCGTGACGCCGCCGTCGCCAGCCGGGGTGGTCTCGGCGGTGGAGAGGCGGCAGCACTGCTGACGGACGCTCTCGTGGGCCGTGCAGACCACGGCGCTGACCCGGTAGCTCAAGCGGTCGAGCTGGCACTGACCGGGGCCCCGCATCGAGAACCGTAGCGTGGCGCGAGTGACCCCCCGCTGAGCCTCGGAGAGGGACTGGAGCACCCGGGTCGCGCGGCTGAGCTCCCAGGTGCGACGACGCCAGACGGGCGAGTCGGAGACCAGGCTCTCACCGCCCGCGAGGGTGACGACACCGTTGCCCTCAAAGCGGAGCGAGCTCCCCTCGTCGCACCGGGCGTTGACCGCGAGCGAGGCGCCGTCGGCCGTGCCGTCGATGGAGACAGGAATCTCCACCACCGCGAACGCCGACAGCGAGAGGGCGTGGTCGCCGGGGTGGAACGACGCCCCGACCTCCACGACGCCGCTAACGGTCTGGGCGTCGCAGCGCTCGTTGGCGCAGCCCGACTCGAAGTCGAGCACGCGCTCGGCGACCAGCGCCTCCGTGGTCGACACGCAGACGCTGATCGGATCCCCGCAGAGGTAGGTCTCCTCGCAGAGGCAGTCGGTCAACCCGAGCGAGGCCGCCGCCATCAACGCACATCGCCATGGGTACTTCATAGGTCCACTCCCGCCTCCACCCCGATGCTGAACCCCGAGAATACGGGGTCCCAACCGCTACCCCCGGCGCCGTCCCAGGGCGCCGCGACGTAGCCCACCCTCGCGCCCAGCAGCAGCCCCCGCGGGCGGCGCGCGTAGCCCACGAACAACGACGGGGCAATGCGCGGCGCGACCACGAGCTGCCCCACGTTGCGGTAGTCGATGGAGCCTACCAGCATGCCGACGTCGAGCCCCAGGTCGACGCTCAGCCCCGTGGCGCGGGGGTTCGTCACCACCACCCGCAGCGTCGCTCCGAGGTCGCCCAGGTTGACCACGAGGGGCTCGGCCGCGGCGCCGGGGCTGCTCCCCTGGGACGACGACGACGTGTGCAGGTACCCCGCGCGTCCCCCGACGCGGAGCCGCGGCGTCAGCACCCTCAGGACATGCGCGTTCGCCTGGAAGCCCCAACGGAGCGGCGCGTGGTCGAAGGCCGACAGCACCTCACCGTAGTCTGACGACTGGAATGACTGGACGCCGAGCTCGATGGCGGCCTCGATGCGCGGGAGGGGCTGCGCCGCGGCGCCTCGCACCGCCAGGGTGAGGGCGATCGCCGCAATCATTGCTGTCCCCCCCGCTCTCATCGGGGGGCGACGATATGCGCAGCTCGTCAAGCGCCGCAATGTCCGGCAGAGCTGGTCATGACGGCGAAGGGGTCGCCGCGTGTCGGTCGAGGGCGTAGCGGGCGACGGCGTCTCGCGGTCTGCTGCGCTCGACGACCACGATCGTACTCGATGGGGCGGCAGTTGTCGGCGCCCCTCACCCAGTCGAGCGCTCGGCTCGGGAGGTCGCGCGGGGCCTCGACCCTGCGGGAGATCACGAGCGTTCTGCGCGCGCAGCGGGCGTCGGCGAAGGCCGCGCGGCGCGTGGTCGTCCGTCTCCAGAAACACCGCCCCCGGGTTGAGCGACGCCGCCGCGGGCGCCCCGTCGTCGGCCCAGGTGAGCGGGGCCCGGGCGGTAGAAGGCCGTGCCGTTGGCCTGCCCGTACCTCGGCGCGTACACGGCGCAGCAGCCGTTGAGGGCCGATGCCTGGATGCCCGTCGCCACGCGGTCGGTCGCGGCGTTGAGCGAGGCGTCGGTGGTGGGGGGCGTTCCAGCGGGCCATCGAGCGCTGCGTGACGCTGCTCGACACAGGACCCTGCGCCTCGTCGAGGCAGCCCTACCGGATGATGTACCGCAGCGTGTACTGCATTCCCGCCCCACCGGAACGCTCGTCGACGATGAGCGCGTGGAGCCCGCGCGCGGTGGTCACGTTGTTGAGTCGTGAGCCGTACGCCCCCGACGTGTCGCCGGTGCCGCGGCAGTTCGTCCCGCCCATCGTCCCGCCGTCGTCGTTGCACGCGCTCTCCGAGCCGGTGAGCGCGCTGCGGATGTACATCGCCGGATCGAACGAGACCGAACCGGTGCGGCGCGCGAATGAGCCGCCGTCGCTCGCACAGAGGCTGAAGAACTGCTGCCTCGCGCCGCAGGTGACGAACCACCGCACGTCCTCGCCCGAGGCCACCCCGCCACACGTGCCGGCGATGCGGCTGCTGCCGACGAGCGTCGACGACGTGGTGCTATCCGCTGCCAGGCGGCCGTCGAAGAAGTTGGCCCCGAGCGTCGTCGGGAGGTGCTGCACCCGCAGCGTGAAGGCCCCGGTGCCGCAGCCGCCGACGGCGACGTACCAGGTTCCGGCGCCCAGCACCCCCGCGGTGCGCGAGT
>Ga0066417_1000332_pt1 | contig 11441 bp, 8 predicted proteins | sample LakWasMet25_LOW6_2_FD_59544 | JGI IMG/M metagenome (GOLD analysis project Ga0066417, IMG submission 59544) | Freshwater sediment methanotrophic microbial communities from Lake Washington under simulated oxygen tension - Sediment Metagenome 25_LOW6 | ecosystem: Environmental > Aquatic > Freshwater...
GACCGCCCGGCCGCTTGACCGCTCGCTTGCGCACGGGCGCAGGCGCGGCCTCGGCCTCGGCCTCCTCGTCGACCTCCTCGGGGTAGTCGCCGTCGTGGCCCTTGGCGAAGGCCGCCGCCTCTGCGGCGCGGAGGTACTCGCGGCGCAGGAGCGTGACCTCGTCGTCGGTCAGCGTGCGCTTCTCGCCGGGGCGCAGCCCCTCCGCGGTGATGCCCGCGAAGGAGATGCGAGCGAGGCGCATCACGAAGAGCCCGACGGCCTCCGCCATGCGGTGGATCTGTCGGGTGCGCCCCTCGCGGAGCGTCACCTCCATCCACGTGGCGCCGTCGTTGATCGGCTCTCCGCGCTCGTCGGACACCATCGACGGCGTGTGCCTCAACAGCTTCACATCGGCCGGCAGCGTCTTGCGAGGCGCCTCGCCCGGGTCGCTCTCCGACGGCGCCAGCATCACGCCCTCGCGGAGCTTGTCGAGCTGGAGGTCGGTGACCACCCCGCGCACCTTGCAGACGTAGACCTTCGCGACCGCCTTGCGGGGGTGCAGCAGCGCCTGCGCCAGGGCGCCGTCGTTGGTGGCAAGCATCACCCCGGAGGTGTGGAAGTCGAGGCGACCCACCGGGTACACGCGGGCTGGGAGGTTCTTGAGGATGTCGGCCACCGTGGGTCGGCCCTCCGGGTCGCTCAGGGTCGTCATCACCCCGCGAGGCTTGTGCATCACCACATGCACCAGCGGCTCGGAGACCAGCCGCTTGCCGTCGAGCTCGACCTTGTCGCGGCGGGGATCGACCCGCACTCCCATCTCCGTCACCACGCGGCCGTTGACGCGAACGCGCCCGGCGGTGATCAGCTCTTCAGCGTGGCGGCGCGAGGCCACTCCGGCGCGCGCCAGCACCTTCTGAAGGCGCTCTCCTTTGGTGGTCGTCACGGGGTCACGCTCGATGCTGCCGCCGGCGTAGCCGGGGCGGGTGCTGGTGCGGTCGGGGTCGCCGCCGGGGTGCCGGGCGGCGGGGCGGGCTGCGACGAGGGCTGCTGCGCGCTGGCCTGGGGGCGCTGTGGAGCGAGCCGGTCGATACGGTCCCAGCGATCGGCGCGGCCGTCGTGGTCGTAGTCCCAGCCGATGCGGACGATGTTGCCTCGGGTGTCGAAGAACTCCCAGTAGTCCGCGTGGAAGTCGGGGCTGCTGTCGGCCTGAAGCTCCCGCTCGGCGCGGAACGCCCTGTGGTCGCGGAAGTAGAGGCGCATGTCGACCATGCCGTCGGAGTTGGTGTCGAACTCCCTCCGCACGACGTCGCCGCCCTCGAAGTAGGTGATCACGTCGATGCGACCGTCGAAGTCGCGGTCTTCCTCTTCACGCAGGGTGCGCCCCTCGTCGTTGTAGAAGCGGAACACGTCCTTGCTGCCGTCATGGTTCAGGTCGACCTCGCGGCACACGAGCACGGAGTGCACCTCCGAGGCCTCGCCCACGGTCTGGAAGACCTTCCTCACGTCCGGCACGCCGTCGCTGTTGGTGTCGTACTCGCTCGACGACCGGCCGGGCCGCGTGGCGTCGCACCGACTCCGGTCTTCATGCGCGGTCGAGGTCTGCATCCCCGTCGCCCGGCGGACGACCAGCCGACGCGCGCTCGTCCCCGTCGACGAACACCCCAGCGCCACGAGCGCCCCGATGGCTGCCCACTTCTTCATCGCCTGCCGCCCTTCTGAGCGCCGCCCGCTGCCCCGCCGTCGACCGCCGAGGCCGGCTGCGGCGTCGGAGCCGTCGGGATCGCACTCACCACCGTCGAGCCGCCATCCGCCGACGGCGCTGGAGTTCCGGCGTCGTCCTCGTCCGGGGTGCCGTCGCGGTTGGCGTCCGTGGCCGAGTAGGTCACCCGACCCGTGTCGTCGAAGCGCTCCCAGGTGTCGACGCGGCCGTCGCCGTCGGCGTCGCGGCGAAGCTCCACCACCCGCCCTCCCCGATAGTTGCGCCACGTGTCCGTGAGCCCGTCGAAGTTGGTGTCCATGACGTCGCTCGTCAGGACTCCCGCCGCGAAGGTCGCCACCACGTCGACGCGGCCGTCGAAGTCGTAGTCCTCCTCGACCCTCGTCACCTGGCCGCTCCCAAGCTCGAACCACCGGTAGATGTCCACCCGGCCGTCGAAGTTCGCGTCGGTCTCGCGGCACCGGGGCTGTCCACCGGACATCTCCGTGCGGATATCCACCTGACCGTCACCGTTCACGTCCAGGGACGAGATGTTGGTGCCCGTCACGCAGTCCTCGTGGGGCATCGGCGCGCTGCGAGGCTCCCGCTGCGCCGCCGCGCTCTCGTTAGAACGGCGCCCCGCCCCGGACGTCGCGTCGCCCGAACATCCAAGCAACACCACCGCGACTGCCGCCGCCACCCGTACCCGCTCCGTCATGCACTCGCTCCGTCCACGTCGCAGACCCCATCGGCCGCGCTCATCGCGGACGCCTTACTGTAAAGACCCCCGTGCACCCAGGGCAAGCGCGCCTGCCATTCCCCTCGAAGTCTTGCAAGACTCTCCTGCCAGAGCCCTCTTACAGGGGCAAAGCCTGGAAAATAGTACATCTGACTCGCGACGATGGAAGATCGCGTTGACGGTGCACCTACCCGCATCGTAGGGTACAGCCATTGGTAACCCGTTCCCTGGGTGGTGGAGATGTTCATCGTGGACGAAAAGCTCGGAAGCGCCGCGATCGCAAACCTCACCATCAACAAGGATGACGGTTCACCACAGCAACCGATCGCTGCGGGACGAAGGGCCATGCCGCGCAAGAAGGTCTCGACGACGATCTACATCGAGCCCGAGCAGCTCGAGCTGCTGAAGCTCCTCAACGAGCGCACCAAGGTGCCCATGGCGGAGTTCATCCGCGAGGGCATCGACATGGTGCTGCAGAAGCATCGCGAGAAGCTCCCCGGCCAGCTCCCGCTCGTCGATAGCGGGTCTCCTCGTCGCCCGACCTGAAGAGTCGGCACTCACCCTCCGCGGAAATCTGCTAGGACGCCGGTCGGCTGAATATGTCGACTGAACCGCAGCACATCCGCAACTTCTCCATCATCGCGCACATCGACCACGGCAAGAGCACGCTGGCCGATCGCATCCTCGACTTCACCGGGGCCCTCTCGGCGCGTGAGCGCGTCGAGCAGTTTCTCGACAAGATGGACATCGAGCGAGAGCGCGGGATCACCATCAAGGCGCAGCACGTCCGGCTCCACTACACGGCCGACGACGGGCAGCTCTACCAGCTCAACCTCATCGACACCCCCGGGCACGTCGACTTCACCTACGAGGTCTCGCGCTCGCTCTCCGCGTGCGAGGGCGCCCTGCTGGTGGTCGACTGCACCCAAGGGGTCGAGGCCCAGACCCTCGCCAACGTCTACCTGGCCGTCGAGGCCAACCTCAACGTCATCCCGGTGCTCAACAAGGTCGACCTGCCCAGCGCCGACCCCGACCGCACCCGGCAGGAGATCGAGGACGTCGTGGGCATCGACGCCTCCGAGGCCGTGCTCGCCTCGGGCAAGACCGGCATCGGCATCAAGGACATCCTCGAGTCGATCGTGAAGAAGGTGCGCCCCCCGGTGGGCGACCCGAAGGCCCCCCTGCGCGCCCTCCTCTTCGACAGCTGGTTCGACAACTACCGCGGCGCGGTGGTGGTGGTGCGCGTGATGGAGGGCACCCTCCGCAAGGGCGACAAGATCTACCTGATGGCCACCCAGCGGGAGTACGAGGTCACCGAGATCGGCGTCTTCACCCCGCACCCGGTCGCCCTCAGCGAGCTCGGTCCGGGCGAGGTGGGCTTCCTCGCGGCCAACATCCGCTCGGTGCATGACACCAAGGTCGGCGACACCATCACCCACGCCAAGAGGCGCGCGACCGAGGCCCTCCCCGGGTACAAGGACGTCAAGCCCATGGTGTTCGCGGGCATCTTCCCGACGGACAGCGTGGACTACTCCGCCCTGCGCGACGCCCTCGAGAAGCTCCGGCTCAACGACGCGTCGTTTCGCTTCGACCCCGACACCTCCGACGCGCTCGGCTTCGGGTTCCGCTGCGGCTTCCTGGGCCTGCTCCACATGGAGATCATCCAGGAGCGCCTGGAGCGCGAGTACAACCTCGACCTCATCACCACGGCCCCCAGCGTGGTGTACCGGGTGCGGCTCCGTAACGGCGACACCATGGAGGTCGAGAACCCCTCGCGCCTGCCCGACCCGGGGCGCATCCTCGCCATCGACGAGCCCTTCCTCAAGGTCACGCTGCACACCCCGGCCTCCAGCGTCGGCACCATCATGCAGCTCTGCCAGGACCGTCGAGGCACCCAGATCGGGATGACCTACAACGGGCCCGATCGCGTGATCCTCACGTACGAGATGCCCCTCAACGAGGTGCTCTTCGACTTCTTCGACAAGCTCAAGAGCGCCTCCAAGGGCTACGCCTCCATGGACTACGAGCTCATCGGCTACCGCGAGGGCGACCTCGTGCGCGTCGACATGCTGGTCAACGGCGAGCCCGTCGACGCCCTGAGCGTGATCCTCAACAAGGAGAAGTCGCACAAGCGCGGTCGCGACCTGGCCTCCAAGCTGAAGGAGGTGATCCAGCGGCAGCAGTACGAGGTCGCCATCCAGGCGGCCATCGGCGGCAAGATCATCGCCCGGGAGACCATCGGCGCCATCCGGAAGAACGTCACCGCCAAGTGCTACGGCGGCGACATCTCGCGCAAGCGCAAGCTGCTCGAGAAGCAGAAGGAGGGCAAGAAGCGCATGAAGTCCGTCGGCTCGGTGGACATCCCGCAGGAGGCCTTTCTGGCCATCCTCAAGATCGAGTGATAGGCCGCCCGGTCATTCCCCGCGCGAGGTGTCGATGAGCTCCCCCACAGTGCAGGATCGGGTCTGGTACGCGGCCTGGTATTTCGTGATCCCCGCCGCGCTGGCCGTCGCGCTGGTGCAGTCCCTCGCGCTCCTTCACGTGATCGACGACGCGGCGCCGTGGCAGTACCTCCTGGCCTTCGCGGTGCTCGAGGTCGTGGTGCTCGGCATCCGCGACCGGGTCATGGGCGCCCGGGGCCTCGGGGTGATGGACCTCCGAACCATCACCTCCGAGGCCCGCGAACTCCAGAAGGAGCTCGAGCGACTCTCGAAGAAGGCCAAGGTGCAAGGGTCCGCCAAGGCCGCGCTCACGGACGCCAGCGCCGCCATCGACGACGCCCTCGCCGCCAAGGACGCTCCGGCCGCCGCCAAGGCCGTGCGTGCCCTCGACGTCGCCATGGAGCAGCACCTTTCCAACGTCCGCAAGGGCACCACCCGGGAGTACGTCGAGGCCATCGGCGTGGCCGTGCTCGTCGCCCTCGGGGTGCGCGCCTTCGTGGTGGAGGCGTTCAAGATCCCGTCGCCGTCGATGTATCCGACGCTCAACGTCGGGGACAACATCTTCGTCAACAAGTTCATCTACGGCCCGCTCGTCCCCTACTCGCAGCGGAGGCTCTTCCAGGGGGCCACCGTGGCGCGCGGCGAGGTGGTGGTCTTCGTCTACCCCCAGGACCCGGCCAAGGACTTCATCAAGCGGGTGATGGGCCTCCCCGGCGACCGCATCTGGGTGCGCGAAGACGGCTCCGTCGAGGTCAACGGTCAGCCGCTCTCCCGCTGCGAGGTGGGGCCGTGGCGCGGCGACGACGGCGAGGGGGTGACGCACGGGGAGGTTCCGCCCCGGAGGCTCTTCCGCGAGACCCACGGGCAGTACAGCTACCTCACGCTGCTCTCTCGCGACCCGGCCGAGCGCGAATCCAACATGGCGGAGTTCTGCGTGCGAGCGCCCTGCACCGTGCCCCCGGGGCAGGTCTTCGTGATGGGCGACAACCGCGACAACAGCTACGACTCCCGCTACTGGGGCTTCGTCCCGATGCGCAACATCAAGGGCCGGGCGATGCACATCTGGTGGTCCAACCTCCCGGGCGCGGGCTTCGGCTTGCGGTGGGAGCGCTTCGGTCAGAGCATCCTCGGCGAGCCCACGGTGCCCCCGGAGCTCACCAGCGGAATGCGCGCCTGCCAGCGCCGCGGCAACTGATCCATCGTCCATCGATCCATCGGGAGGAGGCCTTCCCATGCGCCCATCGTTCGCCCAGTGGCTCCTGTGGCTGGGGCTCGCCGCCTCGTGCAAGCCCGCCGACCCGTGGGCGCCCTGTCGCGAGGCGCCGGTGGACTTCTCCAGCTCGCTCCCGCGGTGCGCCACCCCGGGCTGCCTCGCCTGCGCCTCGCAGCTCGACGAGACCTGGCGCGCCCGGCGCGAGCCCGCACGCCGCGCGGAGTTTCGCGTGAACTTCATGCGCGCCTCGGCCGATGCGCGCGACCGCTTCGTCGAGAAGTCCCGCCCGGATGGTCCCTTCGCCTACGAGCACTGCACCGCCGGGACCGTCCGCGGCGCCACCTGCTCCATGTACTCGCCGACCTGCGTGGAGGTCTTCGCGAGGGCGCTCCGCTCGGGCCAGACCCCGCTCGCGCAGCGCACCCAGATGAACCTCGCCGTCGACCGCTCGTGTGAGGGCCCGAGGAGCGCGCTGCTCGAGCGCCTCAAGACCTGCGCGCCGGACCTCGGCCCGGCGGGATGCTCCACCGACGCCTGCCGCGACTGCACCGTCGGTCACATCGCCGCGCTCTCTCTCCTGGCGCCCACCGCCGATCAGCCCGATCGCGCGGAGGCCTTCCAGCGCTTCATCCGCGAGACGCCCGAGGCGGTCGCTCGCGCCGCCGCGGAGGCCTTCGGCTCCCCCGACGCCCCGGTCGACCTCGACCCCGTGGTCGTGGGCCGGGGGCTGCGCGCCTACTGCGTCGACCTGCTCGGACACAGCGCGTCGCCGCTTCCCTTCGGCTGTCACGCTCAGGTCGCGATGCTGCTCACCCACCCGGAGTACACCCGCGAGTTCGCCCAGACCTGGGAGGCCATGCGCCGAGCTCCCTACCCGAGCTTCCGGCCCTTGTTCGATCGGGTGCTGGGGGCGGTCGCCCGTGAAGATCACCCCGCGATCATGGTGCTCCAGCAGATCGATCGGCTGCCGCCCGCCGCGGTGGTCGACGGCTACCGACGCGCGGTGAGCCTGCCGGGCATCACGCCCTCCGCCGCCGCCGCGCTGCGAGAGCGGCTCGATCGCATCGGCAACGTGCCCGCAGCTCCCAGCACCGAGACAACGCCGACACCGCCGCCGAGCGAGCCGTCCGGAGGCGGCGGCGCGGCGGTCTGAGCCACGAGGGCGACTGGCACGGTGGCTGCTCAAGGCCATCGCGAGGTCCCCTCCATGAACACTCCTTCTCTCGCTGCTTCCCTCGCCCTCATCGCCTCCCTCACCGGCTGCGGAACCCTCTTCTCCGCCCGCGCTTCAGTGAGCCCTCAGGGCGCCTCTGCGAGGGTCGGCGTCGACGGTCGCGTGGTCGCCGCGGCGGGCGCAGTCGCAGGAATCGCCTCGGCGCTCGCCTCCAGTGGGTCTAGCGATTCACAGGCGGGGGTGACCGCCGGGGTTCACGCCCCGTCGCCCTCGGCGACCGTGAGCGCCTCGGGGGGCGGCGAGCTCGCAAGCAGCACCAGCACCACCAGCACCACCAGCACCACAAGCACCACTTCCTCCACGACCTCCAGCAGCACCGGCATCGGCACCACGGCCGGCGCCTCGGGTGGCGCCAGCGTGAGCATCCAGATGGGGCGCGTGGGATCGGTGACCATCGAGCGCATGACCACCGTCGGCGAGGACGACAACGTCATCGCGGGAGGGTCCATCACCCTCGACGGAGCGCCGATGGTGGAGGGAGGGCTCGTCATCGTCGACGGGGCCATCGAGCTCGTCGGAGTGCCGGGCGCCACCCCCCGCAGGACCACCAGCACCACCACCACCACCACCGGCCGCACCGGCGTCGCGGCACGAGGCCGGACGGGCGTGCGGGTGCGCGCCCAGGGCGAAGGTTCAGCCCGTTGGAGCGTGGGCGGCGGCGTGGTCGTCGTGGCCGATCGGGCGGGGCACCGCTGGCGGCTGCGCATCCAGGGCGGCGACCTCGCGGTGCGCACCGAGGGGGCCAACCCCGAGGGGAGGGCGGTGTGGGTTCCGGCCGACGGGGCGCTGCGGGTCGAGGTGACCGCCATGGGTGACGCGCGCCTCGCGCTGGAGGGCGACGCCCCCTCGGTGGCGGTCTCCACCGGTGGCAACGTGGTGCTCTCCACCCAGACCATGGGCGCGCTCGATGAGCTGCTCCGCGTGGCGCCCGCCGGGAGCGACGACGCCCTCCGCATGGCCGCCGCGGTGCAGGTCGCCCTGCGCGAGGCCGAGCGCTCCGAGCCGGCGTTCTACAATGTCCCGATTCGCGGGCGCTCGATCGTGCTGGTGGTGGACGTCTCGTACTCCATGCGCGAGCCCGACCCCCGCGCGGTGGACCTCTCCATCGCCCCGGGGCTCACCCCCACCAAGCTCGACGTGGCCCGCGCCGAGCTGGTGAAGGTGCTCGGCTCGCTCCCCGCCGACGTCGCGGTCAACGTCGTGGCCTTCAGCTCCAACGTCACCACCCTCTGGCAGAACCCCCGGATCATGGACCGCGACGGGCTCTCCGAGGCCATCCGCTGGATCGGCGGGCTCCAGCCCCGCGACGAGACCGAGCCCGTCGCCGCCCTGGAGGCCGCCGCCGCCATGCAGCCCGAGCAGATCGTGCTGCTCTCCGACGGCCGCCCCACCGACCGCGAGACCATCGCCCGCGCCCTCCTCGGCCTCGCCGATGGGGTCTCCTCCAGGATGCGCCTCGACGTCGTCGGCATCGGCCCCGACCAGGACCGCACCTTCCTCGCCGCCCTCGCTGCCCGCGGGCGAGGCGAGCTACGGCTGCGCTGATCCGTCGCGCCAGGCCGGGCGCACCCTCGCACCGATCGTCGCCAGGAAGCCCCCCTCCACCGCCGCCAGGGACTCCACCACCGGGTCGACCACCGAGGCCCAGCGCCCTCGCAGCTCGGGCAGCGCGGCCTCCAGCTCGGCCCCCCTCGCCCGCAGCGTCACCGGCGCGTCGGTCATCACCCCGGCGCGCACCAGCATCGCCCTCCTCGCGGGCTCGATGAAGTTTCGATCGACCTGCGCCAGCGACTCCTCCAGGCCCGCAAGCACCTGGCCCGCGTGGCTCTCGAAGGCCGCCTGACGCCGCACCGCCAGAGAGCGGAGCGCCTCCTCGTGCGCCGCTCCCGACTGCCGCAGCGCCACGGCCAGGCCCGACTCGGTGCGCGCCCGCTCGGCCGCCAGCTGCTTCAGCTGCACCGCGGCGCGGTCGGCGTCCTCCTTCACCCGGCGCGACTCGGTGGTCATCCGCTCGACCCGGGCGCGCAGCTCGTTGCGGGCGGCCACCGCGGCCGCCAGGAGCTCCTCCGCCTGGGTCGTCGGAAAGCGACGCGCCGGAACCGACGCGCCGAGCTCCTTCTCGACGTCGAGGAGTTCTTTGAGGCTCTGGGCCTCGCGGCGCCGCCCCTCATCGAGCTGCTGGGTGAGCGCGGTGATGGTCGCCTGCTCGGCGCTCGCGCGGGCCCGCAGCCGGGCCACCTCGGCGTTCATCTCCACGATGCGCTGCTGCCGCTGCTGTAGCTCCCCGCGCAGGTCGTTGACCTCGTCTTCGAGCTCCAGGTGCTTCTTGCGCCAGTCGTCCTTGCCGAAGAGCGCCGGCTCGTCGCCGCGGTGCTTCGTCAGCGCCGCGTCCTTCACCTGCACCGCCTGCGCCCACTCCGTCGCGTCTGCCTGGACGGCCGCGATCTGCGAGAGCGCCCGCTCGCCCTCGGCCTGCACCGCGGCCATCGCCTGTGTGTGCGCCTGCCCCTCGGCCTGGATCGCCGACAGCGCCGAGCGCGCCAGGTCGACCGCGTCGTGGCGGGTGCACCAGCGCAGCACCAGCTTGGCGGTCTCCACCTCGCTGAGCAGCTCGACCTCGCGCTGCACCATCGCCGCGACCTCGCCGTCGACCCGGCGGAGCTGCACCCCGAGCTCGTCCTGGGCGCGCAGCAGCGCGGCCTCCTGCTGGGCCTGGGACTCCAGCGCCTGCCGCAGCTGCTGCACCGCGACGCTCTCCGGCACCGGCGAGGTGATGAGGTCGTCGGGGAGGTGCGGGGCGAAGGGCAGCGCGTCGGGCCACGACGGCGGCACCTCGCAGCGGGCCACCTTGGAGAGCGCCGCGATGGCGTCTCGCAGCACCGGGAGGGCCTTGCCGTAGAGCCCCCCGACGCGGGCGACGTACTCCTGGTAGAGGGCGTCGGCGGTGTCGAGGCGCGAGAGGTCGGGGCGGCGCGTGGCGCGGACCGCTTCGAGCAGGCGCTTGCAGAGGTCGCGTAGCTGCGCGGCCTCGGGCTCGAACTGGCGCAGCAGCTCGGCCTCCTGGGCGCGGCTGTTCTCGAGCTCGGTGCGCTCCATCGACTCGGCGGCGGCGCTGACGCGGGCGGGCGCTGCGGCGAGCTGCTCGAGGCGGGTGAGCTGGCGGGTGAGCTCGGCGCGGGCGGCGGTCACCCGGCCGGCGAGGGCGCGGAGGTTGGCGTCGTCGTCGCCCTGGAAGGCGAAGCGGCCGGGGACCTCGTAGACGTCCGTGATGCCGAGGAGGGTGTCCGGGTCGCGTGGGCGCCAGAGGCCGTCGGCGCTGGGGATCGACGGCGCGGCCGAGGCCTCGGTGGCGAGGTGCGCTGCGAGGTCGGCGAAGGGCGCGAGGCCGTCGGAGAGGACGCGCTCGCCGAGGCCGAGCACCGTGAGCGCGGACTCGAACTCCGCGAGGGCCGAGAGGTAGGCGCGGACGACGGCTTCCCGAGCTGGGCTGGTGGACATCGCCGGGGGTTATACCAGCGGGGCGGGCGGACGACCTCAGGCGTCGCGGCTCAGTACCTCACGTTGTCGATGGTGACGTCGTAGCCCGAGGTGGCGCCCGGCGGGTGCACCTCGTTGAGCTCGCAGCGGGTCTCGCCCGCGGCGTTGACGCGCGTCGTGACGTCCACAGCGCGCCACATCGCTCCGCGCGCGAAGCCGCCGGTCGCCGCGAAGCCGGTCACCAGGTCGGGCGCGGCGCCGTAGGTGCCGTAGAGCCGACCGTCGCAGTAGATGTTCACCACCGGGTGGGTGAGCGTCCCGGTGAAGTTGTGCGCCATCACCCGGAAGGTCTCGCCGTCGCGGGGGCGGTCGATGTTGATGTTCTCGGGGGTTCCGCGGGCCTTGGAGAGGTTGTTGTCGATGTCGAGGCGGGGGTTGGCGCAGAAGCCCAGCGCCCGCCACTCGGCGCCGTGAGGGCCGTCCTGGCACTCGCTGAGCGGCGACGGCAGGTAACCCCAGTCGGCGCGCGGCGTGGGGGCGCCGCCGGTCTCGCCCCGGATCACCGCCTCGCAATTGGCCCAGCTACAGGCGTCCTGCGTGGGCTGCGCGGCGCCCACGGCGGGCCACCACGGGGCGCGGCTGCCGGGGCGGTGGAGGTAGAG
>Ga0066417_1000337_pt1 | contig 11271 bp, 1 predicted proteins | sample LakWasMet25_LOW6_2_FD_59544 | JGI IMG/M metagenome (GOLD analysis project Ga0066417, IMG submission 59544) | Freshwater sediment methanotrophic microbial communities from Lake Washington under simulated oxygen tension - Sediment Metagenome 25_LOW6 | ecosystem: Environmental > Aquatic > Freshwater...
AGGTAATTATTCCAGCTGGTACTTACTTAATGGCAGAGGCCGCAGACTTTATTGAAAAAGTCACCGGAGAAACATTAACCGGTGAGATGTTAGGCAATGCGACTGCCGTAATGACAGAATCGTTAATGGGTGCTTTTGGCGTGGATGCACAAAAGTTTGTATCAACTTCTGAGCAAGCGATGGCTAAGTATAGTGAGGGGCAAGCGTAATGGCTGGATTATTGGGTAGCGTGTTAGCCGGTGGCGTGAAAGGCTATGCCGATGGCAGGGCAAATGATATTCGCAAGCAAGAGGACTTTAACCTGAAAATGGAGCTGCAGAACGCGGCCATGGAAAAAGAGTTAAAGCTCAAGCAAGCCGGTATTGATATGGAAGAAAAGCAAATCCAATCAAGGAAAGATAAAGTTTCAGGTATCGCTAACAGCGTTAAAGACCCCATGGAAGGTAAGGGCGGTTACGAATCTTCAGAGGAAGCTAACAAGCGAAATCGTGGCCTTCTAATGCAGAAGGCAGATGCGCTAGCTAATGCAGGAGAGTTTGAAGCGGCTAAAACCTATTACTCAAGAGCCGATCAGTACGATAAGACAGATGCGCAAGCTAGAGCGCTAGACTTAAAACAAACGCAAATCGAGGGCGCAATTGCCAACGGACAGGAAAGATTGCGCTTACAGGGCGAAGCAAACACCGCGAAAGCAGAGGCCGCCGCTGCAAAGGTTGCCGCATCCAGCAATAAAGAATCTAAACTAACAGATTCTGATAAAGCTTACAACTCTTATGTTGAAGAAATTAAAGCACAAGGCAAAAATCCGCTATCAAGATATAGATTTGATAATTGGCTGAAAGCAAAAAACAGAGAAAGAGATGATGTTGAAACAACAGCAATTAAAACCATTGATGAAGAAACTGGACAAGAGAAAACCGTAACGACCAAAGGGAAGCCTGGTGCAATTGTAGCCGATAAAAAACTAAACCCATGGGAGCGTGGCTGGGGTAAATAGAGGCTTTAACACAGGTGGGGAGTGGAACAATACAAGCCATAATTGTTAAGGGTTCTATATGGCTACTACTCCTCGCGTTGGCGAAATTGTTGATAACTACCGTTTCTTAGGCGGCGATCCTAGCAGTAAAGAAAGCTGGGAATCATTCTCTAGTCCAAAGCAAGGCGACATACTTGATGGGTATGTTTTTAATGGCGGCAATCCAAGCAATAAAGATAGCTGGCAAACCTTCAAAGAAGAAACCATTACAGATAAAGCCAAGGCATTAGCTAAGGACTATCTAACAAAGCCTGTTCGTGACTATCTATCAATTGCAAGCAACGTAAATAATGGCTCTGTTACATCTGGCCTAGATGGCGCCAAAGGCAATAGCCAAGGTTTTGATGTAGGTGCTGGTGAGCAAGCATTAAACAACCCAAAACAAGCTAAACAAGAAACACTCAAAGAAGGCAGTAAGATTGTTGATGGAATAGCAGGCGTTGCTGAAGTTGGTGCACGCAAGGGTTATGCTGGGCTAGGTCGTATTGAGGCTGGTGCAATATCACTGGCTGGCGACATTCTTGATTCTGACACGTTACGCAATGTTTCAAAAAGCCAACTAGACTACGCTGATAAAATTGAAAACAGCGCCGTATTGCGTGGCACAAAATCAAAAACGTTTGAACCAAGTTCAGGTATGCAAGAATTGCCAGAACTTTCAACAGAGGCGATAGGTTCTGTTATCACAAGCGCACCGGCAATTGCTGCTGGCGCTGGCGCTATTCCTGCAATCTTTGCAACTTCTGCACTAAGCGACTATGGCACATCTGGCGATCAGTTAAACGTAGCTGGTAAAGTTGCGCATGCGGTTGGTTCTGGGGCGGCAGAGGCTTTAGGTGAAAAGCTAGGCGGCACCGATAAGTTTGCAGATGCTTTAATGTCTGCGCTTGGCGGTAAGAGTTCTCTAATTAACTTAGGCACCAAGCTATTACTAAGCGGCGCTAAAGAAATTCCATCCGAAGAAGTTACCACGACAGCGCAGTTCTTACTTGATAAGAATAAAGCGTTTGGCCTTAACCAAGACGCAACGCTTGAGGATTATAAAAACCAAGTTATTCACACAGCAAAAGTTGCCGCGCTTCAAGGTGCAGGGATGGGCGGCGCTGGCGGTGTGATTAAGGCAGTCATTGGCGACAAAGAGAAGCCAGTATCAGGCGTGGATAATATTGCTCAACCTTTAGCTGATACAAACATTCAAGCAAACTATGAAGCAGCTCAAGCAAAAGCTAGATCAGACGCTGCATTGCCAAAAATCCAAGAAGCAACATCATTAGATGAAGCGATTGTTTACGCACAAGAAGCAGTCAACACACCAATCAATACAGGGCTATTAAACCCATTAGCAAACAGTGCACCAGAGGCTATTGATGCAGCAGACATACTAGGGGATGAAAATGTCAGTAATACGGATGATGGGATTGCCGGAGTGGTTGATAGTGCCATTGCAAGCGCAGGCAATAACGTACAAGCAAGCGTGGGAGATTTATCTAATCAGCCAGAATCATCAGGAATGGGTGACATTGCCGGAACATCTACGCGAAGCGGCGGCGGCGGTTTACTTGCTGGAGCTGCCGCAGCAGGGAACGATACAGTAAATAGACCGTTCGCTACTGCTGATGATGCATTCTTAACACAAATGCGCGGCATGACAGCCGATGCCAAGGTGCTATCACAGATCGATGCAGAGATTGAATTACGTGGTTTAGGGCCAGTTAAACAGCCTGCAAATGTGAATACATCAGCTAATAATCCGCAAGCGCAAGTCGCAGGAGAAAAAATTGATAACGAATGGACCGCATTCTCACCAGAATCTGGCACGCTAAATATACCGCGCTCTGAAATGCCGCAAGTGAAAGCAGAGCATCGCGGCGCTATGGTTAATTTTCTTAATGCCAGAGGTATTGACCATGTGCAGGAGACTGTACCGGCTGATTCTCTGAAGCCTACACAGCAGGAGTTTTCAGAAGCCAAGGTTAAAAAGGCAAGCGAATATGTAGGCGGTGATCGTTCTATATTGGTATCTGCTGACAACCATGTGCTAGATGGCCATCACCAGTGGTTAGCGAAATTACAGAACGGTGATGAAGTTGATGTTATCCGCTTGAATGCACCGATTGACCAGTTACTTAACGATGTAAAAGAGTTTCCAAGCTCAACCATTGAGGGTGGCGCTACTTCTATCACACCAGAAAAACCGGCAGCCATTAAGCCATCAAAACAAAAAGCTGCGAAACCTAGCAAGCCTAAGACATTACTAGCTAGATTACGTGACATTGGCGGCATTAAGCTATCTGACAAGCTAGACATTACAGGAGAGCAACGCGGATTTGCGCCTGCAGGCTATAACCAAGTTTTCAAAGAGGCTTCTAATCGCTCATTGAAAGGCCTGATTGAATCAGGTGATTTGGACGAATACCTACCATACAATATGCGTCTTGAATCTAACGGCGCAAATGATGAAGCATTCGATTCAACAGAAGCGTATGATTACATTGCAGACAAAATCCGCAATGGTGAATCTGTATTGCCGTATGAGGTTGAAGAAGAGGCTAAAGCCAATAAGTATTACCAAGAATCTGAAACAACAGCCAGTGCTGATGTTGACGAATTAGCAGAACTATTCAATGAGGATGAAATAAATGAGCAACTCAGAATCGCAAGCAGTCAGGAAAGAGAAGCTGCTACAGAGGCTAAACAGTTTATCACCGAGTTCAAGGACGGCGATACTGGAAGCGGCACTAGAGAAGAAACAGTCAATGAAGGCAGAGGCGCTAAAAGCGAAAGCCAACAGGAAGTAACCGAAGGCGCAGACCTACTAGGCGACAATACCGCTAATCAACAAGCGCTTGCAGATGCAGAGCGTGCTAAAGATGCCAAGCGTAATTCTGGCAACGAAAATCAAGATACATTCACTTTAACTGGTAGCAATAGCGAGGCAGATCAGGCCGCCGCTGCCGGTGCGCAGGATTTGTTTGCGGAGCCAGTCAAAACCCAATCAAGAAAAGAGACAAGTGCTGGCGCGGAACCTGCAAGTAATGCCACGGTTGAATCAAGAAGCGAACAAGTAAAAGACCAATTTGCCGATAACAAAGTATTTACTGCTGACAAAGTAGCCGCAGCACGCGCACGCTTGAAATCAAAGCTAGGTAATATCAATAGCGGCATTGACCCAGAGCTATTGATTGACGGCATGACCATTGCCGGTGCTTACATTGAATCTGGCGTACGCAGTTTTTCAGCATATTCAAAAGCCATGGTTGCTGACTTTGGCGACAGCATCAAACCATACCTACTTTCATTCTATGAAGCTGCACGCGCATACCCTGATATTGATAAAGAGGGCATGACAAGCGCAGAGAACGCTGCTAAAGAACACCAAGCGTTATTAACGCCAGCTGTAAAAGAGCAAGCTAAAGAGGTGATCGGTCAAGGCGTTGTTGAATCAACAAAAGCAAAAGCGAAACCTAATGGACAGTTGAAGCTTACCCAAGATTGGGGCGTTGATAACATTGATGGCTGGACTGATAACAAAGACGGAACCGGCACAAACGAACGTGAAGATGGCGTTACCAACGGCGTTAAAGAACAGTTCCTAAATGAATCAAAAAAATACTTAACCCAAGTTTCTAAATTGTTAGAGGCGGAAGGTTACGAGGCACATAAAGACCAGCGCGGCAGATTACAAAAAGCTGTAAGCGTAAGTGAATCAGGGATAGCGACTTCTGGCGAAGTTAGCTTAACCATGCGTAAAGGCAACGCAGGTGTTTATGTTGACATTGGCACTAGCGCTATTCGTGGCTTAACTGGCAATCATCCGCAAGGCGTATCAGTAATGATTCGTGCAACAGGCAATGCGGAAACAGACCGCTATGCTACTAAGGGCCAAAATATCTGGTTAAGCACAGATTTGAATGCAACAGAACTTGCAAACAAACTAATGCAAACCGCCGAGCGTTATGTTAAAAATACAGAACAGGCAAACGAGGACACACAAAATGCAAGAACTAATCAAGCCGAACCGGTACTCACTGGAGGAGCGCAAAACGATTTACTCACAGAACAGCCTAGGAGTAGCGATAGCGAACCGCTGGATGCTGGGATGGCCGGAAGCAGTGAAGAAACTACTGGTGACAGGAACGTATCAGGAAGCGCTACTCAAGCAAGCAGAAGTGGAGCGACAAGCACTAGCGGAAGTAACCGGAATGAATCACCTAGCAGATCACGAGAAGCTAGCGATGCTGGAAATACCACCGGAACCACCAATGATGTAGATAACTTCTCTATCACCAGCGACACAGCGACTGGTGAAGGTAGTGCTACCCAAAAATACCGTAACAACGTTGAAGCAATCAAGTTAATTAAAAAGCTTGATGCTGAAAAACGTATCGCAACGCCAGAAGAGCGCGAAACCCTAGCCAAGTATGCAGGCTTTGGTGCGCTATCTGGTGTATTTGATAAGAACAATACCAAGTTCTCAAAAGAGTACGCCGAACTTAAAGAGCTACTCACGCCAGAAGAATACGATGCAGCACGCGCATCTATCTTAAACGCCTACTACACAAGCCCTGCAATCGTTAAGAATATGTTTGATGCAGTATCGCGCCTAGGCTTTAAAAATGGTCGCGTGCTAGAGCCTTCTATGGGTTCTGGTAACTTCTTCGGCATGATGCCTGCTTCTATGCGTGGCAAATCAGACTTAAACGGCGTAGAGCTTGATGTGATTACTAGCCGTTTAGCTAAATACCTATATCCAAAAGCCAATATCGCAGTCGCTACAGGCTTTCAAAACTACGATGCGCCAGAGGGTTACTTTGATTTGGTGATTAGCAACCCACCATTCGGTAGTGAAAAGATTTCAGACAATGCTAAACGCGGCTATTCTGGGTTCTCTATTCACAATTACTTTATCGCTAAATCAATCGATAAGCTGCGCGAAGGCGGCGTGATGGCCGTTGTGGTTTCACATAGCTTCATGGATGCACAAAACTCACAAGCGCGTGAGTGGATTTCTAAGCGTGCGAACTTGTTAGGCGCGGTGCGTTTACCGAAAGAGGCATTTAAAGACATTGCCGGTACCGAAGTGATTACCGATATTCTTTACTTTCAGAAAACAGCAACGCCAGAAGCTAACCCGACATGGTTGAATGCGAAAGATAACGGCGATTACTCATTCAATGAATATTTCTACGCAAACCCACGTAACGTGCTAGGCCGTATCGTTGATACTACAAGCCAGTTTGGTAAGACATACACCATTGAATCAGTGCCAACCAATGGCACTATGCAGCAGTTGCTTAAAGAATTTAACGAGAGATTGCCGCAAGGCGTTTACGTTGAGCCGACTAGCCGCATTGAAGTGCTAGACAGCGCAGATAGCACCGTTCCTGACGGCGTTAAAGTGGGGACGTTCTACAAAGATGATAAAGGCAACGTTCGCCAACGTATGCCTGACTTGCTAGGTGCTAAACGTTCACAGGCATGGGAATCACCTAACGCTAAAGCGACAGAGCGTATGCTGGGCATGATGGATTTACGCGACTTGTTACGCACACAAATGAGACTAGAGCGTGATGCCATGGCGAGCACAAAAGAGATTGAGGCTAACCGTAGCAAACTCAACAAAGCATACGATGCTTTCTTGAAGCAATACGGCTTCTTAAACAGCACAACCAACCGCCGCTTGTTCATGGATGATACGGAATCAGCCTTGGTTCAAGCTCTGGAAATGGACTATGACGCAGGCGTAACCAAAGCCAGAGCGTTATCAACAGGCATGGAGCCAAAAGAGGCTAGTGCGCAAAAGGCTGACATATTCAACCGCCGCGTGCTATTCCCACCTTCAGACAGTATTGTGGTGAATAACGCACAGGATGCACTATTGCAATCACTTGATGCCAAGGGCCGTGTTGATGTTGATTACATGGCAGAGGTTTATAACAAGCCTATCAATGAGATTGTTGCAGAACTTGGTGATGTGGTAATGAATGACCCGACCAAAGGCTATGTGACTGCTGACGAATACCTATCTGGTGACGTTAAAACCAAGCTAGCAGAAGCCAAAAAAGCGGCCCTGACAGATGGCGCATTCCAACGTAACGTTGAAGCGCTTGAAAAAGTAATTCCGAAAGACAAACTACCGAGTGAGATTTTCGCTTCTGCCGGTGCCAATTGGATTCCTGCCGATGTGTACGAAGAGTTTGCGGCAGAGATTACAGGCGTGCCTAAAGATGGCCTAGAGTTTAACTACGTTTCAGCAGCCGCTACATGGGTGAGTGATAGAACCAAGGGCGGTGATGCTGGAAAAATGACTTCTGACTACGGCACAGGTGAAGTGGATTCATTTAAGCTATTTGGCCTGCTTATCAATGGCCGTTCAGTAGAGGTTAAAAAATCAGTCAGCAATGGCGAAGGCGGCACTAAGTCTGTGGTTGACGTAGAAAAAACAGATGCGGCAAACGCAAAATACCAAAAAATTAAAGAGTTTTGGAACTCATGGATATTTAGCGACCCAGCGCGTGCAGATCGATTGGCTGCCATTTACAACGAGAAACATAACAGAACCGTTGCACGTAAATACGATGGTTCACACATGAATTTCTATGGAATGTCACCAGCGATTAAATTGATTCAAAGCCAGAAAAACGTAGTCTGGCGTGCAATCCAAGACCGCAACGTATTATTTGACCACGTAGTAGGTGCAGGTAAAACCTTTGCGATGGCTGCGACCGCAATGGAAATGAAGCGCCTAGGCATATCACGTAAGCCAATGTTTGTTGTGCCTAACCACTTGACCTTGCAATGGCGCTCAGAGTTTACACGCCTATATCCGGCTTCAAATATTCTTGCAGCAACGCCAGAGGACTTTGCAAAAGACCGCCGCGAGAAAATGTTTAGCAAGATGGTAACCGGCGGCTATGACGCAATCATCATTGGCCACTCTTCACTCAAGAAAGTAGGCTTGCCTGCAGAGATTGAACAGAAGATGTACGCGGAACAGGTTAAAGAAATTGCTGCGGCGATTGAATCTGCGAAGAGCGCACGCGGTGATCGCGGCATTACTCGTGACATGGAGAAAATCAAAACTAACCTAGAAGAGAAAATCAAAAAGCTGAAAGACAAAGCAGGCGAAAAAGATAATGTAGTGAGCTGGGATGAATTGTCGATTGATGGGTTATTCATTGATGAAATGCACGAATTTAAAAACCTATTCTTTACGACACAAATGCAGCGCACTTCTGGCCTAGGCAATCCTTCTGGTTCTGGCAAAGCGTTAGACCTATTCATGAAGGTTCGTTTCATGCAGGAAACCAGAGGCGAGAACGTGCCATTGATTACTGCGACAGGTACGCCAGTTTCTAACTCGCTGGCTGAAATGTTTACGATGCAACGCTACATGAAGTATGACGAAATGAAGCGTGCGGATTTGCATTTGTTTGACGCATGGGCCAAGCAATACGGTGAAGTTGAGAACGTGTACGAAGTTGCGCCTTCTGGCGTTGGCTATCGTCAGAGCACGCGCTTTAGCAAGTTTAAAAACCTGCCTTCACTCATGGCTAGCTACACCAGCTTTGCCGATGTGATTACCTTGCAAGACCTGAAAGACCAATCAGCGGCCCAAGGCAAAGTGTTCCCAGTGCCTAAGATTAAATCAGGTAAGCCGATTAACGTGATCGCGCAACGTTCAACTATGCAACGCGATTACTTTGGTGTTCCTAAATTGGCCGAAGATGCAGAAGGCAATATTCAATTCGAGATTGACCCGAACGAAGCTGGTATTGAACTCATGGACAACGGCAAATGGCGAATGAGCTTTAAAAATGGGTTCCAAGATTATGAGACAGAAGAGCAGGCAAGGCTTGAGTTTGTATCAAAATCACTCACGCCAAAAACGTTCATTGAGCCTGAATCACTGCTAGGTAAGTTTGCAAACCTTGCGCAGTTGACACGCGAAACCAAAGGTAAGATTAACGCACTCTCATTGACCGGACTGGCTAATAAAGCAGGCTTAGATTATCGCATCATTGACCCAAGCGCACCGGACTTTGAAGGCAGCAAAATCAATATTGCCGTGGGCAATATGGTTGACCTATGGAAAGATACGACCAAGGACAAAGGCACACAAATCGTATTCTGTGATATGTCTGTGCCAGCTTCTGCGCGTGCAGGCGCTGCAAGTAAAGAACGTTATGCTTTAGTGCGTGATAGAAACAACGAGCTATTGCATAAAAAAGCAACGCTACACACGATTCCAGACTATGAAGGGTTCCCTTTCTACATTGTGCAGTCTGGTAAGAGTGACAATAAATCATTCGCAGTGTATGAGCCGTTGTCTGGCGTGCTAATGCGTGAAGGCTTTAAAGACAAAGACAGCGCGAAAAGCTACATGGCCGGTATTGTTGATAATGACCGTGGCCGTGACAGCATCTTTGCGATGCGCGATAGATCTGAAATCATCACTAAAGATGATATTGATGAGTATTTTGCAGAGCAAGAGCAAATCGAGATTGCAGACGATGGCGGCAACTTAATCACGCCAGAGGACTTGGAATCAATCGCAGGTAGTTCTCAATTTTCAGTGTATGACGACATTAAGGCGAAACTTATTGCGCGTGGTGTACCAGAAGTTGAGATTGCATTCATTCACGACTACAACACACCGAAACAAAAAGAGGATTTATTCAAGCGCGTAAACCGTGGCGAGGTGAGATTCTTATTCGGTTCTACACCAAAACTAGGCGCAGGTACCAACGTGCAAAAACGCCTAGTGGGTTTACATCATATCGATGCACCTTGGAGGCCAAGCGACCTAGAGCAACGCGAGGGCCGCATTATTCGCCAAGGTAATGAACTTTACGCACGCGATCCAGAAGGCTTTGAAGTTGCTATCTACCGTTATGCGACAGAGCAAACGTATGACACACGCCGTTGGCAATTGCTTGAGCACAAAGCAGCAGGCATTGAGCAGTTGCGCAAATACTCCGGTGAATCTGAAATTGAGGATGTGGCAACAGAAGCATCTAACAGTGCAGACATGAAAGCGGCGGCATCTGGCAACCCATTAGTGCTGGAAGAGACAAAACTACGCACCGAAGTTAAACGTTTGCAAAACCTTGAGAAAGCGCACATTGATAGCAAGTTTGCAATGGGCCGCAAGATCAAGCAAAACGAGAGCAGCATTAACGATTGGTACCCAGCAAAAATTGCGGAATATAACCGCATGATTGACTTGATGAATGAATATCCAATCCCAAGCGATAAAGACAAGGTTGCGCTAACGATTGTTGACGGCCAGCGCCTGACTGATAAAGAAAAGGCAGAGAATGCAATTACCCAGTTAGCAACAAGACTGCGTAATGCGTTCAACATGGGCGATGTGAAAGTTATTAACTATCGCGGTATTGATTTTACGATTGAGCGCGGCATGAACGTTGGTACCTTAAAACTAAGTTCACCAGACGGCACTATGCACAACTATCTTGAGAAAGATAACTTCTCTGCTGCAGGCTTGTTTACACGCTTTAATAATTACATTGATAGCTTCGATGGCAGAATCAAACAAGCACAAGCCAATATTGCTTCGGCTGAAAAAGAAAACGCAGAACTTAAACCTAGATTAAATGAACCGTTCGATCAGGCTGAATTGCTGAAAAAAACGCAAGCTACTCATGCAAGCGTGCAACGTAAATTGATGAAGTCCAGCCAGCTAGAAGCGGTGCCAGAGAATCAGCGTGCGGAATTTAATCGATTGCTAAACGCTCGCCGTGAGATATTGGAAGAGATGGGATTTGGTGATGATCTAAAGGCTGCAGAAGATGATGATAAGCCTAAGTTCAGCCGTAACCAAACAGAAACGCCAGCATTCAAAGCATGGTTCGGTGATAGCAAAGTGGTTGATGCTGATGGTAATCCGATGGTTGTTTACCATGGTACTTCTGATAAATTTAATAATTTTTCACAAGGTGAAACAAAAGGTGTTGTCGGATTTTTTAGCACATCTGAAACATTTGCAAAAGAGTTTTCTGAGTACAGAGCTGAAGGTAGATACGAATTAGAAAATGCACCGCGAGTAATGCCTGTGTATTTATCTTTACAAAACCCATTTGATTATACAAACATTCACCATGTAAACAGTTTGCTTGCTGTAAACCCAAATTTAACCGAAGATGAAAAAAACGATGTGCCGCAAGGTTACACTGAAGTTTTAGGTATGTTAGCTGAAAGTATAAAAAGCTTAG
>Ga0066417_1000342_pt1 | contig 11166 bp, 10 predicted proteins | sample LakWasMet25_LOW6_2_FD_59544 | JGI IMG/M metagenome (GOLD analysis project Ga0066417, IMG submission 59544) | Freshwater sediment methanotrophic microbial communities from Lake Washington under simulated oxygen tension - Sediment Metagenome 25_LOW6 | ecosystem: Environmental > Aquatic >...
GTGACGGTCTCCCCCTCGGAGGTCACCGCGACCGCGGAGTTCGTCATCAACCGCCGCGAGTTCGGCATCGTGTACGCGGGCATGCCGGACAACCTCATCCGCGACGACGTCGCGATGCACCTCCGCCTCCGCGCTCCCCGCGCCGCACACTGAACTCCCTCCGAGGGCCATCGGCAGGGCCGCGGAGATTTCCATGAAGGTTCTCCGCCGCCGCGGCCATCCACCAGCACGACCTCGATGGCGCACCCGCACCGGCTGTGCGCGCGCCGTCGACTCCTTCCACTTCCTCACCGATGAGGTCTCCTTTGAAGAAGCTCTCCCTCGCGCTCGGGCTCCTGGCGATCGGCTGTGGTGGCGGCGGCTCCGGGGCCACCTGCCCCACCGGCAGCACGCTCACCTACGACAACTTCGGCCGACAGTTCTTCGCCACCTACTGCGACCGCTGCCACGCCGCGGGGACGCGCCCTTCCTACAGGACCCTGGCGGAGATCCGCGCCGGCTCGACCGCCATCGACTCCGCGGCGGCCGCGGGCGCCAACGCCGTCAACATCACCATGCCCGAGAGCGGCGCGACGCCCACCGAGGCCGAGCGAAGGCAGCTCGGCGAGTGGCTCGCCTGCGGAGCGCGCTGAGCGTCTCTCCCCGACGACAGGCGTGACCATCCGTTGGCACCCTCCCCTGCCAACACCCCGCCACGCCCCCCTCCGCAGCATCACCCTCTTTCCCCGGCCCTCTGCCCGAAGCGGTCGCTCCGCCGCCCGATGGCACCGACCGTGCTCTGTAACGTCGCCCTACGGAGGTCACAGCCATGATCATCCCCCGCACGCTCATCCTCTCCGCCTCCCTCGCCCTGTGCCCCCTGCTCGCGTCCGCGCAGACCGTCGACCACCCCGCCGCCGCCCCGATGGTCACGGCCATCAACGCCGAGCGCGCCCGCTTCTCCCTGCCTCCCCTCGCTGCAGACCCGCGGCTCGACGCCCTCGCCGAGGCGCACTCCATGGACATGGTGCGCTCCCGCTTCTTCTCCCACGACTCCCCGAACACCGGCCGCCCCTCCGACCGCGTCTCGCAGTCCGGCCTTCGCTGGACCACCGTGGCCGAGAACATCGCCATCAACCAGAGCCCCGAGGCCGCGCAGCAGGCCCTGCTTCGCAGCCCCGGCCACCACGAGAACATGGTCGACCCGGCGCAGCGCTCCGTGGGCGTCGGCATCGTCCGCCACGGCGATCAGGTCTGGGTGACCCAGCTCTTCGCCACGCTCAACGACGCCCCGGGCGCCGCGACCCCGACGCCCGCCCAGATCGCAGCGCACCCCGTCGCGCCCGTCGCACCCGTGGCGCCCACCGCCCCCGTCGCCCAGGACGCCGACGAAGACGCCGAGGAAGACGCCGACGAGGACGCCGACGAGGAGCAGGGGTGTGACGCTCCCGCCGCCCCCGCCGCCCCCGTTGCCCCCGCCGCTCCGATAGCTCCGGCCGCTCCCTCGCTGCCGGGCTTCTCGGGTGTTCCGATGCAGGGCATCCCTGGCCTGGAGCAGTTTCTCACCGGGCTCGGCCTCACCCGCCAGCCGACGCCGCCAAGCGCTGGACGCGCCGCGCCCGCCCCCCAGGTCTACACGGTGCAGACGCCCTTCGGTCCGGTGCGCGTGGAGGTCCCCTCCTCCATGGCCTCGCCCACCGTCGCCGCGCCGAGCGCTCCCACCCGTCACCGCTCGGTGCGTCCCGCTCCCACCCCTCGCGCCCCTCACCGGCGCGCGGCCCCGCCCTCCCGCGGCCGGGTCGTCCAGGTCGACACCCTCGACGTCTGATCCCGCACCCCGCCTGAGCGACGGCTCAGCGAGGGGCGGTCTCCTCCTCGCGCAGCCGGATGGGGCCCACGTTGGCGGGCTCGTAGGCGCGAAGGTGCAGCGAGCCGTAGAACTCTCGCAGGCGGTCCATGTCGGCGCGCACGTCGCCGCTCATCCACATGGGCGGGCCCATGCCGACGACGCGGCGGCCGAAGTCGATGTAGCCAGGGACCACCGGGACCCGGGCGCCCAGGGCGATGTGATAGAAGCCCGAGCGCCAGTGCTCCGTGCGCGAGCGCGTCCCCTCCGGGGGAATGCCCAGCACGAACTCCTCGTGCCGACCGAACTCCTCGATCATCTGCGCGACCACGCTGTGCGAGGTCGAGCGGTCGATGCCCACGGCGCCGAGGGCCCTGAGGGCGGCGCCGAGGGGACCGCGGGTCCAGTCGTCCTTGATCATCCAGCGGGCCTTGAGGTTGAGGCGCGTGGCGAAGGCGATCATCAGCAGCCCGTCCCAGTTGCTGGTGTGCGGATAGCCAAGGCACACGTAGCGCTTCTCCCTGGGGAGGGTGCCGTCGAAGCGCCACCCCGCGAGCCGAAGCGCCGCGGCGGAGAGCCGCACCCGGTTGATGCCGTCAGCCATCGCGCACCACCAGCCCCGGCGGCAGCGTGATGCCCGCGTGGTGTATCGCCGTCCTGAAGTCGGCCTTGCTGAAGCTGCGGTTGTAGGCCTCGCGCACGTCCACCTTGCCTGCCTTCACCAGCTCGCAGAGGGCGTCGTGCTGGGTGATCATCCCGACCTGCCGCGAGGTCTGCATCACCCCGTAGAGCTGGAAGGTCTTGCCCTCCCGGATGAGGTTCGACACCGCGGGCGTCACCAGCAGCACCTCGTAGGCCGCCACGCGGCCGCCGCCGGAGCGCTTGCAGAGCGTCTGAGAGATCACCCCCTTCAGCGAGTCGGCCAGCATCGCGCGAATCTGCGGCTGGCGCTCGGCGGGAAACTGGTCGATCACCCGGTCGACGGTGCTGGGCGCCGTGCGGGTGTGAAGCGTTCCGAAGACCAGGTGCCCGGTCTCCGCCGTCTCGATGGCGATCGCGGTGGTCTCCAGGTCGCGCATCTCGCCCACCATCACCACGTCGGGGTCCTCGCGAAGCGCGGCGCGAAGGGCGTGCTTGAAGCCGTCGGTGTGCACCCCGACCTCGCGCTGGTTCACCAGGCAGCGCTTGTTCTTGTGAACGAACTCGATCGGGTCCTCGATGGTGATGATGTGGTCCTTGCGGGAGCTGTTGATGCGGTCGATGAGCGCCGCCAGCGTGGTGCTCTTGCCCGACCCCGTCGGGCCGGTCATCAGCACCAGCCCCTTGGGGAGGTCGCAGAGGTCGAGCACCGCGCGGGAGAGCCCGAGCTCCTCCGCCGACACGATGTCCACCGGGATGCGACGCAGCACCGCCGAGGGGCCTCGCCGCTCGACCATCACGTTGCACCGGAAGCGCGCGATCCCGGGCACCTCGTGGGCGTAGTCGGCGTCGTTGCGGGCCGCGTACTCCTTGCGCGACGCGGCCCTCATCGTCGGGAAGATCAGCGCCCGCAGCGCGTCCGCGGACAGCGGCATGTGGTCGCCCGGCAGCGGCTTGATCTCCCCGTGCAGCCGCATCAGCGGCGGCCTCCCGGTGGCGAGGTGCAGGTCGCTCGCGCCGAGCCGGGTCATCTGCCGCAGCAGCAGGTCGATGCCGGTGGTGTCGCCCTGGCGGTCGTCCTCGAGCGAGGTGACGGCGGCCACCGGGTCGAGGGAGCGGGGTGCGAAGGACACCCGCTCGGCGACGGGCTCGGGGGAGCGCGGCGCGGCGCCCGGCGACGACTCCCGGGGGCTCTCCGGGCGCATCGTGACCCGGGCCAGGTCGGGGCGGCTCAGCCTCGGGGACTCGGCGACGGGCACCCGCGCCGGATCGGGGGGCGCCGGGCGCGCGGGCTCGACGCGGGGCGGGCGATCGACCGCGGGGATCGACGGGCGCGACGGCGACGGCACGCCGCGAAGCGCCGGCGGTGGCATCGACGCGGCGGGGCCGACGGTGGGAAGCACCTCGCTCTTGCGCCGCGCTGGAGGAACCATGTCGGAGGGAAGGGGCGAGAGCAGCAGCTTCCACGCGCCCGGCGTCGGGGTCACCTCCACGCTCACCGTCGGGGCCTCGGCGGGGTACTGGAACTTCGTCATCCTCGACGCGCGGATGTCGGCCAGGGCGCCGGGCGGCGCGCTCTCATGCACGGCCGCCACCAGCAGCGCGTGGTCGACGGTCTGGGTGGAGGCCTTCTCGGCGCCGGAGGCGAGCCTCGCGACCACCGGGCCGTTGGAGGTCACCATCAGCGAGAGGGCCTCGAAGCGGAGCAGGTGCTGGATGTACTTGTCGATCTGCGCCATCGCCGTTGGTCTCCGTCCTACGCGTCGGGGATGGTGACGCCGGCGTTGTGCAGGAGCTGCCGGATCTCGGTCTTGTTGATGGCCTTGAGGTAGGCCTCGCGGGGCTCGACGAGGCCGCGCAGCACCAGCTCGACCAGCGAGTCGGCCATGGTGACCATGCCCAGGTGCTTGCTGGTCTGCATGGTCCCGGGGAGCTGGAAGGTCTTTCCCTCGCGGATGAGGTTGGACACCGCGGGCGTGCCGATGAGCACCTCGTAGGCAGCCACTCGCCCGCCGCCGACCTTGCGACAGAGGGTCTGCGCGATGACCCCCTTCAGCGAGTCGGAGAGCATCGCCCTGATCTGCGACTGACGATCGGCGGGAAACTGGTCGATGATGCGGTCGACGGTGCTGGCCGCGGTGTTGGTGTGAAGCGTTCCGAAGACCAGGTGCCCGGTCTCCGCCGTCTCGATGGCGATCTCGACGGTCTCGAGGTCGCGCATCTCGCCCACCAGCACCACGTCAGGGTCTTCGCGAAGGGCCGCGCGAAGGGCCGCGCGGAAGTTGTCGGTGTGCACCCCGATCTCGCGCTGCCGCACGAGGCACCGCTTGTCGTTGTGGACGAACTCCACCGGGTCTTCGATGGTCACGATGTGGTCGTCGCGGGAGGCGTTGACCCGGTCGATGAGCGACGCGAGGGTGGTGCTCTTGCCCGACCCGGTGGGGCCGGTGACCAGCACCAGACCGCGGCTGAGGTCGCAGAGCTCGAGCACCTGCGCCGAGAGCCCGAGCCGCTCGGCGGGGATGATCTCGAAGGGGATGCGGCGGAAGACCGCGCCGATGCCGCTGCGGTCCATGAAGAGGTTGACGCGGAAGCGCGCGACGCCGGGCATCTCGTACGCGAAGTCGGTGTCGTGGCGGCGCTCGAACTCCTCGCGGTTGCGCTTCGGGACGATGGGCCAGAGCAGCGAGCGCAGCGCGTCCGGAGAGAGCGCCCCGGAGTCGTCCGCGCGCTGTATCTCCCCGTGCAGCCGCAGCATCGGGCTCAGCCCCGAGGTGAGGTGCAGGTCGCTCGCCCCGCGCTGCGACATCGCCCGGAGCATCGCCTCGATGGCCGCCTCGCCCCCCACCGGGATCGACGGGGCGCCGCCCGCGGGCATCCCCTCCGGCAGCACCGCGGAGCGAGGCAGCCCCGGCGAGGCGCCAGGGATGAAGGTCACCCTCCACGAGCCCTGCGAGGGCGCGACCTCCACGGTGACGGAGTTCATCGCCGTGCTCCCGTAGATGAAGCGGGTGGTCTTGCCGGTGCGCAGCTCCTGCAGGCACCCGGGCGGCGCGACCTCGGTGATCATCGAGGTGACGCTCGCGTGGTCGAGCACCTGGTTGGAGGTCTTCTCCCCCGCGGTGGTCTGCACGGAGACCGGCGCCCCCGACGCCACCACGAGCGCCTCGCCAGCGAAGCGAATCAGGTGACCTACCAGCTTGTCGATCTGTCGCATGCGACCGCTGCACCTCTAAGCCCCGCGCCCGACCTGCCAGACGCCTCGGCGAAGGATTTATAGCAATACCCGCGGCGCCACCGCGAGGACGAACGCGATGCCCCGATGTGGCATGATGCTCCCCGAGCGATGGCCTACACCGTCAAGGAGCTGTTCTATACGCTGCAGGGCGAAGGGGCGCGGGCCGGGCGCGCCGCGGTGTTCGTGCGCTTCTCGGGCTGCAACCTCTGGAACGGCCGAGAGGCCGACCGGGAGCGCGGTGCAGGCGGATGTGCGCGCTGGTGCGACACGGATTTCGTGGGCACCGACGGCGACGGCGGAGGGCGCTTCGCTACGGCCGAGGCGGTGGCCGGCGCGGCGGCGAGCGCGTGGGGCCCCAGGCGCGAGGCGCGCTACGTGGTGTGCACCGGCGGAGAGCCGCTGCTGCAGTTGGACGAGGCGCTGATCGAGGCCTTCCACCGGGAGGGCTTCGAGGTGGCCATCGAGACCAACGGGACGCTGCCGGTGCCGCCCGGGGTCGACTGGGTCTGCGTGAGCCCGAAGGCCGGGTCGACCGTGGTGGTGCGCTCGGGAGACGAGCTGAAGCTGGTGATCCCGCAGGAGGGCGTGGACCCTGCGGACTTCGAGGGGTGGTCCTTCGAGCGCTTCTTCGTGCAGCCCTGCGACGGGCTGCTGCGCGCCGAGCACACTCGCCGCGCCATCGACTGGTGCCGCGCTCACCCGAGGTGGCGGCTCTCGCTGCAGACCCACAAGCTCCTGGGCATCCCATGAGGCTGCGGGGCGCCGCCGTCAGGGCGTGCATGGTGGCGGGCTCACTGCTCTTGGCCGCGTCGCTGCACGCGTGCGCTCGCGGTCGGCTCGACGAGACCACGACGGACGTTCCCATCTCCGGGAGGTCGCCGAGGGTCGACCCCGAGCCGGTGCTCGACGGCGCTGTGGACGAGTGGGGCGACCCCATCAAGCCCACGCCGGACATCCCCGAGGCGCGCGTCGACGCGTCAGCGCCCCGCGACGTGGGGAGCGCCCCGCGCGACGTCACCGTGGCCGTCGACACGGGCTCCTGCGGCGCCGCGGGGAGGCCCTGCTGCCCCGGCTCGACGTGCAACAACAACCTCCGCTGCGTAGGGGCCGTGTGCGCCGAGGCGAGCCCCTGCGGCGCCTGGAACCAGCCGTGCTGCGGCGTCTCCGCCTGCGGCCCCGGGCTCACCTGCGGCGGAGGTCACTGCGGCGCCATGGCCTCGTGCGGGGCGAGCGGCCAGCCGTGCTGCTCAGGCGCGTCGCAGTGCATCGCCCGCCAGCTCTGTACGAGCGGCACGTGCCGCCCCTGCGGCGCCGCGGGGCAGGCCTGCTGCACCAGCGTGACGCCCGCGTGCAACTCGGGATTGCGCTGCGCGGCGAGTTTCTGCACCCCGGGCTGAGGCTCCCATAGGCGTTCATCAAATTCGAGGCGGGCTCCGCGACTGTAAGCGCCGCGCCGCGAGCGACGTTCTGGGGACGTCGGGGGCGCGCTCGCGTCGCCGCGGAGGTTGCGCCGATGGATTCCTTCTTCCTTCTTCGGGGCGTCGCGCTGGCGGGGCTCCTCAGCGCCGGTTGCAGCACGTCGGTTCATCGTCCCGGGCTCGCGACCGCGTTCGACGCCCACCCCGCGAGGGAGATCACCGACGAGGACATCCGCGTGGCGTTCAGCGCGCGGCCGCAGCTCCCAGAGCGGGTGCGCGTGGCGTACTTCTCCAATGACCCGGCGCGCAACGCCGACATCGAGGGCGGGTTCGCGTCGCTCCCCCAGGTCAGCGGCGTGTACCGCATCCCCTCGCTGCTCGTCACCGGCCACCGGCGCTTCGACCAGCCGCGGCCCTGGGACCCTCCGCGCGAGGTCGGCGTCCACGCGCTGCGCCTCCTGGCGGCGAGGGCGCGCTGCGACGCGCTCGTGGTCTTCGACTACGGCCACAGGATCGAGCACAGCGCCAACGGCTACGCGGCCCTCAACGCGCTGCTGGTGCCCACCCTCTTCGCGCCCTTCCTCGAGGCGCGCGTGGAGAGCTACCTCGACGCCTACGTGATCGACGTCCGCAACGGCTACCTCTACCGCCACGTCAGCGCCTCGCAGCGGGGGGAGCTGTCGAGGCTCACCGTGTGGTCCGACGCCGACGAGCGCCTCGTCGAGCGGCAGTGGGCGGCCCTGCTCGCCGACACGCGGCGCGACCTCGCCGCGGCCTTCGTCGAGGGGCGCCTTCCCCCGGCGCCGACGCCCGTCGTGCCCGAGGCGTAGCGAGCGCGTCGCCGAGACGGCCCGCGGCGAGGGGTCCGCTTTCACTCGCGGCGCGCGATGGCGTATCACCGGAGCACCACCCGTGGCGCGCTCCCCCCTCTTCGGTCGGCTCCTTCACTCGCTCCGCCTCGCCTCGTGGCTCGACGCGCACCGCGTCTCGACCGCCGAGGGCATCGAACGCCGCGAGGAGCACCGCGCTCGACGCCGGGCGCTGCTCGCCGGGGCGGTCGGCGCCCTCGGCTGCGCGACCACCTCCGCCCTCCCCACGGCGGGGCGCGGGCGAGTAACGGGCGGCGCGAGGGTGGTCATCGTGGGCGCCGGGCTCGCGGGGCTCACCGCCGCGACGCACCTCGCCCAGGCGGGAATACGGGCTCGGGTATTCGACGCGCAGCGCAGGGTGGGCGGACGGGCCTTCACGCTGCGTGGCCACTTCCCCACGAAGGCCGAGCTCGGCGGCGAGCTCATCGACACGACGCACACCTCGATGCGGGCGCTGGTGAGGGAGCTCGGGCTCTCGCTGGTCGACCGCGACCAGGGCATGGACCCGGGGGTCGAGCGGGAGCGCTACGTGATGCTCGGGCAGAGCTGGAGCGAGCGGCAGGTGGTGGAGATGTTCCGTCCGGTGGCGGGGCTCATCCGGCGCGACCGGGCGCTGCTCGGGGGACGGGAGGTGAGCCACGCGCACCACACGCCCGCGGCGGAGTCGCTCGACGCGCTCAGCACCGGGGCGTGGCTCGACCGCAACGGGGTGCGCGGCCCCCTGCGGGCCCTGCTGGACGTGGCCTTCACCAGCGAGCTGGGCCGCGACCTCGACGCCCAGAGCGCGCTCACCTTCCTCTACGCCATCGGCGGCGACCCGGACGGCTTCTCCCTCTACGGCGAGCGCGACCACCGCTACGTGGTGGCCGAAGGCTCCGACGCCGTACCGCGCGCGATGGCCACGAGGCTGGGCGACGCGCTGATGCCGGGGCACGCGCTCATGGCGCTGCGTCCCCGAGAAGACGGCGGGGTGCGCTGCGTCTTCGACCGGGAGGGCGGCACCGTGGAGGTCGACGCCGACCGGGTGATCCTGGCGCTGCCCTTCAACCAGCTGAAGCGCTGCGAGCTCTCCGTCGAGCTGCCGCCGTCCAAGCGCCGCGCCATCACCGAGCTCGCCTACGGCACCAACACCAAGGTGTTCATCACCACCGCGGGCCGTCCCTGGCGCCAGGAGCACAGCAGCGGGACCACCTTCCACGACGGCGGCATCTATCAACAGAGCTGGGAGTCGGTGCGCTCGGCGAACACCGACGTGGCGCTGCTCACGGCCTTCTCCGGAGGGCGCCTCGGGGTGTCGCTGGGGGAGAGCAACCCGGAGGCGCAGGGGAGGCGCTTCGCCGAGGCGCTCGACCTGGTGTTTCCAGGGAGCGCGGACGCGTTCACCGGGCGGGCGGCGAGGATGCACTGGCCCGCGGCGCCCTTCCAGGAGGGCAGCTACGCCTGCTACGGGCCGGGCGACTGGTGCAGGCTGGGCGGCGAGGAGGCCGGCGCCGTGGGCGCGGTACACTTCGCGGGCGAGCACACCAGCCGGCGCGCCCCGGGCTACATGGAGGGCGCCGTGGAGTCGGGCGAGCGGGCCGCGCGAGAGGTGATCGCGGCGGCGCGCAGGGCCTGAGAGCGGCTCAGATCGGCTCGAAGCGCGCTTGGAAGAAGCGCAGGTACCTCGGCTCGAAGACCATCTTCAGCCCTCGGGCGCGGCTCCGCTCATCCCACACGGCGGCCACCGACTCGGCGGTCACGTCCATGTGCGCCTGCGTGTAGACGCGGCGCGGAATGGTGAGACGCACAAGCTCCAGCTTGGGGAAATGGTGCTCTCCGGTGTGCTTGTCGCGGCCCGCCGAGACGATGCCCCGCTCCATCGCTCGAACGCCGGAGTCTTCATAGAGGTTTGCCGCGAGCGCCTGGGCGGGGAATTGATCCTGGGGGATGTGGGGATAGAAGGCGCGGGCATCGAGGTAGACCGCGTGGCCGCCGATGGGGCGCACCACGGGCACGCCCCAGCCGTGGAGCTTCTCTCCCAGGTAGCGCACCTGCCCGATGCGGGCGCGCATGTGGTCGTCCTGCACCGACTCCTCGATGCCCCGGGCCATCGCCTCCATGTCCCGGCCGGCCATGCCGCCGTAGGTGTGGAGCCCCTCGTAGACCACCACCAGCGCCGAGGCCTCCTCGTAGAGGTGCTTGTCATTGAGCGCCAGCCAGCCGCCGATGTTGACCAGCGCGTCCTTCTTTCCGGACATCGTGCAGCCGTCGCTGTTGGAGCAGAACTCCAGCAGGATCTCCGCGACCGAGCGATCGCCGTAGCCCGGCTCGTTCTGCTGGATGAACCAGGCGTTCTCCACGGCGCGCGTGGCGTCGAGGAAGATCCGGATGCCGTGCTTCTGGGTGAGCGCCCTCACGGCCTTCATGTTCGTCATGGAGATGGGCTGTCCGCCCGCCATGTTCACCGTCGCCGCCACGCAGACGTAGGGGATCTTGTCGGCCCCGACCCGCTCGATGAGCGAGGAGAGCGCCGCAAGGTCGACGTTGCCCTTGAAGAGGGACTCGTCGCTCGGGTCGTGCGCCTCGGGGACCACCACGTCGACGAAGGTGCCGCCGGCCGCCTCCTGGTGGTGCCTCGTGGTGGTGAAGTACATGTTGCCTGGCACGTAGTCGCCGGGCTTGATGCAGATCTGCGAGAGGATGTTCTCCGCCCCGCGGCCCTGGTGCGTCGGGGTGATGTACCGGTAGCCGTAGTACTTCTGGATCGCCGCTTCGAGGTTGTAGAAGTTGCGGCTGCCCGCGTAGGCCTCGTCTCCCAGCATCATCCCCGCCCACTGCCGGTCGCTCATGGCGTTGGTGCCGGAGTCGGTGAGCAGGTCGATGTAGATGTCCTCGCTGCGGAGGAGGAAGGTGTTGTACCCGGCCTCGGCGATCGCCTTCGAGCGCTCCTGCGGAGAGATCATCCGCAGCGGCTCGACCATCTTCACCTTCCACGGCTCTGCCCACGAACGCTCTGTCGGCCTCGGAGTGATCTTCATGATCGCGGGGACGTAGGCCCTCGGCCTGCGTTCAAGTAGGCCGGGGGAGGCCGAATAGTTTTCGCGGCGGTTGTGGAGTCCGGGCTCTCAGCCCCACCCAGGCCTGGGGTACGGCGTGCGGCCTCTTCATCGGCGTGCAGCGCCTGACCCCAGGCAACAT
>Ga0066417_1000352_pt1 | contig 10943 bp, 10 predicted proteins | sample LakWasMet25_LOW6_2_FD_59544 | JGI IMG/M metagenome (GOLD analysis project Ga0066417, IMG submission 59544) | Freshwater sediment methanotrophic microbial communities from Lake Washington under simulated oxygen tension - Sediment Metagenome 25_LOW6 | ecosystem: Environmental > Aquatic >...
CCCCCGCCGCAGCGTCAGGCCGCGTGAACCAGCGCCCCCGCTTTCGCGGAAGAGCCCGAAATTGGGCGTGTCGCAAAAGCGCCGGACCCGGGTGCCTTGTCCATCGGGTCGGGTGACGACCGTGACCTCGTCGCCCTGGAGCTCATTGATGACGAAGGGACTGTGCGTCGCGAGGATGACCTGAACGCGCTCGGAGATGCGTCGAAGCACCCGCATCACGTCGGCGATACGCGCCGGGTGCAGGCCGTTCTCCGGCTCCTCGAGGAGCACCACGGAGACCGGGGAGAGGTGTTCCAGCGCGGCGAAGGCGAGGAAGTAGAGAACGCCATCGCTGACGAACGAGGCCGGGACACGCTGGCCCGAGATGAGCTCGATCTCGAAGGCCTTGGTGTCCGTGGCGATGTTCTTGAGCCGGATGTTCTTGACCGACGGGAAGAGCGATCGAACCTCACGGGCGATGTTCAGGAAGGTGTCATCGCCCCGGTTGAGGATCGCGTCGTAGACCGCAGGCAGGCGGCGTCCGTCCTGCTCCACCGAAATGACATCACCCTCCTTGAAGAGGACGGCGGGATCGCGCATCGCGGCCGCCGAAAAATGGATCCACTGTACGTTCCGCTGAAAGAAGCCCACCCCGTTCAACGACCCGATGTTTGCGTTTCGATCGGTCACACCCTGGGGTGCCCACGCGTCAAAGACGTCCCGGAAGAAGACTTTGTCCTGCTGAGATACCTCAGCATGGGGCAAGCCTTTCTTTTGCTGAGATGTGAAGTGCAACTCACCAGGCGCGTCGCTGAGTGCCAGGGATACATCAATCGATGTTGACGTGCTGATCAGCCCGTCATCGAAAGAAGACTGGCTGTTCATCGCTGGGTTTGGCTGGCCGAGGAATAGTTCATGGGCGTGGGTCATCGCCGTCCGCACCGCCCGCAGCAGCGTCGTCTTCCCGCTGTCGTTCGGACCGATCAGCGCGTGCAGGCGCGTCAGCTCCAGCGTCGCGTCCTTCACGCAGCCGAAGTCCTGCACCCGCACCCGCTTGATATAGGGCTCACTCACGAGTCCGCCCGCCCCTTGAGCGCCTTCCTGTCGATCTTCCCGCGGTCGTTCTTGGGCAGATCCTCCACGAAGACCACCTGTCGCGGGTACTTGTGCTTCGCCAGCCGCGCCTTTGCCCACTGCTGAAGCTCGCCCGCGAAGCCCTCTCCGGTCACGTGCCCCTCTCGGATCACCACGTAGGCCCGCGAGGCCATCAGCCCGTCGACCTCGACGCCCACCACCGCGACCTCGGCCACCGCCGGGTGATCCAGCAGGCAGTCCTCCACCTCCAGGGGTGACACCCAGAGCCCGGATACCTTCAAGAGCTCATCGGCCCTGCCGCCGAACCAGAGGTAGCCCTCCCCGTCCAGTCGGAAGAGGTCGCCGGTGCAGCACCACCGCCCGTGGAAGGTCTGCCAGCTCTTGTCACGATCGCCGTGATAGCCGATGGCGACGCTGTCCCCCGCCACCCAGAGCACCCCGACCTCGTTCTCCGCCACCGGCTCGGCCCCAGGACCAATCGACCCGGCAGGCAACACCTTGATCGAATAGCCGTCGACCACCCGGCCCAGCGATCCGGGCTTCACGTCCCCCGGCCGGTTGCTCACATAGATATGGAACATCTCCGCCGAGCCGATGCCGTCATAGACCTCGATGCCCCAGCGCTCGGTCCATCGCTGGAGCAGCGCCGGAGGGAGCGCCTCGCCCGCGGAGAGGCAGAAGCGCAGCGACGAGAGGTCCACCTCCGCGCCCTTCTCCAGCAGCTTGCCGATCATCGTCGGCACGTTGGTGAGCACCGTGGGCCGGTACTTCGCGATCGCCGCGGTGAGCGACTCCACCGTAGGCCGCTCGGAGAACATCCCCACCGAAGCCCCCACCCGAAAGGGGAACATCAGGTTGGTGCCGGTCGCATATCCAAAGAACAACCGAGGGACGCTCACGCAGATGTCCCCGCGACGGTAGCCCACGGTGCCGAGGGCGTAGACCTCCGTGTTGAACGCAAAGTCCCGATGGGTGTGTACGGCAGCCTTGGGCTTGCCCGTCGAGCCGCTGGTGAAGAGCCAAACCGCGACGTCGTCGCGCCTCGTCGGGGCGATCTCCGCCCGCCGCCCGCTCCGTTGTCCGAAGGACAAGGCCGAGGAGAGCGTCTCGCTCCGAAGCCCCGGCACGGTGTCGAAGCCCACCTCCGCCTCCGGGTCATCCCCCGTCGCCGCGTCGGGGACCACGAAGACGGCTTTCAGCCACGGCGACGTCCTCAGTCCCTCATGCAGCGCCGTCATCACCCTCGGGACCGTCACCAGCACCGAGGCCCGCGTGTACTCCAGCAGGTATGCGAGGTCCGCGGTCGGGGCGTCGGGGTTGCCCATCGCGATCACCCCGCCGGCCTTCAACACCCCGAAGAAGGTCCATGCGAAGGGAGGCAGGTCGGGCAGCACGATCAGCGCCCGCTCCTCGTGCCGCAGCCCCGCGTCCCGCAGCAGCGCCGCCACGCCTTCGGTCCGCTCGGCCACCTCCGCGTAGGTCCATGTCCGGTCGCCGAAGCGCAGCGCGGTGTCTCCGCCCATTCCCTCCTTCAATCGATCGAAGAGGAAATAGTCGGCAAGGTTGAAGACCTCGGGAAACGTCACCGCGCTCATGCTCCACCCCTGGGCAGCAGCTGCCCCGCGATCACCAGCCGCTGAATCTCCGTGGTGCCCTCGTAGATCCGCAGCGCCCTGATCTCCCGATACAGCCGCTCCACCGCCACGCCTCGCACCACGCCCGTACCGCCGTGAAGCTGCACCGCGCGGTCGATCACCCGCTGCGCCGCCTCGGTCGCAAACATCTTCCCCATGCTGGCCTCGAGCGTCACCCGCGCGGCGCCCTGGTCCTTCGCCCAGGCGGCGCGAAACACCAGCAGCCGCGCCGCGTCGAGCTCCGTCGCCATGTCCGCCAGGTACCCTTGCACCGTCTGAAACTCCGCGATGGCCTTGCCGAACTGCCGCCGCTTCGCCACCCGGTCGAGGGACTCGTCGAGCGCCCGCCGCGCCATGCCCAGCGAGGCCGCGCCGACGGTGCTGCGAAACGCGTCCAGCGTGCTCATCGCGATGCGAAACCCGTCGCCCACGGCGCCGAGCCTGCGGTCGTCGCTCAAGCGACACCCCTCGAAGGCGATGGTGCCAATGGGGTGGTCGGCCATCATGGGAATCGATCCCTTGAAGACGAAGCCAGGGTCGCTCGGGCGCACCAGGAAGGCGGTGATCCCGCGCCGACCCTTCGAGGGATCGGCGTTGGCGAACACCACGTAGTGCCCCGCAATGCCGGCGTTGGAGATGAAGGTCTTCTCTCCATCCAACACCCAGGCATCCCCGTCGCGGCGAGCCACCGTGGAGAGCGACGACACGTCCGTCCCCGCCTCGGGCTCGGTGATCGCGAAGGCCGCCAGGGACTCTCCCCGCAGCACCGCCGGGAGGTACTCCTCCTGCTGCGCCACCGTGCCCGCCAGCACGAGGGGAAAGCTCCCCAGCCCCTGCATCGCGAAGACCGTGTCGAGAAGCCCGCTGCCCCAGCCGAGCGCCTCGCGCACGAGGCACACCGCCCTCACGTCGATGGCGTCCGGGTCGCGCGCGGGGAGACCCCCTACGCTCGCCGGGACGCAGGCCCTCAAGAGCCCCGCCTCCGCCAGTCGCCTCGCGACGGCGTGCGCGTCCTCCTGCTCCTCGGGCCAGTCCTCCATCGCCAGGGTCCGCGCCGCCTCGGCCAGCGGCGCGTGCCACGGATCGAAGAAGAACGTCAGGTCATCGCTGCTCGGCGCGCACGCTCGTCTGTTCATCGGACAACCTCTTCCCCGCCGATCACTTCTCCCGCGAGGGCTCCGGCGCGCCCTGGAACCTCGGCGCCCGCTTCGCCACCAGCGCCTCGTAGGCCTCGCGGAAGTCCGGGTGCGCCATGCAGATCGCCTGCGCCTGCGCCTCCGCCTCGATGGCCTCGTCGAGCCCCATGGTCGACTCCGCCTCGATCATCTGCTTGGTCATCGCGTGCGCGAAGGCCGGTCCGTCGCTCATCCGAAGCGCCATCGCCGTCGCGGTAGGGAGCACCTCGGCCTTCGACACCACCCGGTTGGCCAGCCCGATGCGATACGCCTCCTGGGCGTCGATCAGGTCACCCGAGAACAGCAGCTCCGAGGCGCGACCGAGGCCCACCACCCTCGGCAGCAGGTAGGCCGCGCCCATGTCCGCCCCGGAGAGACCCACCTTCGGGAACACGAAGCCGAAGCGCGCGTCTTCGGACACGATGCGCAGGTCGCACGCGAGCGCGATGACCGCCCCGGCCCCGACGGCCACGCCGTTGACCGCCGCGATCACCGGCCGCCGCACCCGGCGAATCGCGCGGATCAGCGCCCCGGTGATGCGGGTGAACTCCAGCAGCCCGGCCATGTCGCGCTGGAAGAGCTGGGCGATGATGTCCTGCCGGTCGCCCCCGGAGCAGAACCCGGTGCCCTCGCCGGTGATCACCAGCGACCGCACCTCGCGGTGGCGCTCCAGCGCCGGGAAGAAGGCCCCGAGCTCGACGTAGCTCTCGAAGGTCAGGGAGTTGAGCCGCTGCGGACGGTCGAGGGTGATGGTCCCCACGCCGTTCTCGAGGGCGAAACGAAAGCTCTTCGGAGACAGGTCACTCATCGCTCAACCCTCTACCCTTCGCTGATGTGCGCAATGGCCTCGATCTCCACCATGGCCCAGGGCTCGACCAGGGCCGTCACCCCCACCAGCGCCATCGCCGGGAAATGCTTGCCCAGCCGCGCCCGCCAGCACCCGCCGACGGCCCGCAGGCTGCCGCGGTAGGCCTCGATGTCCGTCACATAGACCGTCATCTTCACGAGGTCGGTGGGCGCCCCTCCCGCGGCCTCGACCACCGCCACCACGTTGGCCAGCGCCTGGTCGAATTGCTCCACGAAGCCAGTGGAGACCGCCCGCTGCTGGCCGTCCCAGCCGATCTGCCCGCCGATGTACACCGTGCGCCCCGCGCCGCACGCTACCCCGTTGGTATATCCCCTGGCCGGGGTCCACCCCGCAGGGAGGATCGCCTCTCCGCTCACGCCGTCTGCCCTCCATCCAATGCGATGCACTGCCCTGTGATGCCTCGCGCCTCGTGCGGGAGGAAGCTCCACACCGCGTGCGCGATCTCCTCCGGGGTCATCATCCGCTTCTGCGGCGAGAGCGCCGCCAGGGCCTCCCTCCCGTCGCGCCCCGTGGCGCGGGCGATGTTGCCCGCCGCGCGCTCGCTCATGGCCGTGTCCACGAAGCCCGGGCACACCGCGTTGACCGTCACCCCGGTGCGGGCGAACTCCACCGCGAGCGCCCGGGTGAGCCCCACCAGGGCGTGCTTGCTGGCGCAGTAGGCGCTCGTATAGGCGTACCCGCGCAGGCCGGCGTTGCTGGCGATGTTGACCACGCGCCCGGGGCCTCGCTTGGCCATCTCGGGCATCACCGCGCGGCAGAGCGAGAAGGCGGCGGTGACGTTGAGGGCCATGGTGCGGTCCCAGATGGAGTCGTCGGTGCGGGCGAGGGGAGCGCTCTCCGCGAGCCCGGCGTTGTTCACCAGCACCGCGATGGGGCCGACCTCGCGCTCGACCGTGCGGACGAGCACCTCCGCGGCCGATCGGTCGGAGAGGTCGGCGGGGATGGCCACGCCCGCGATGTCGCTGGCGACCGCGTCGAGCGCCGCGACGTCACGCCCGGAGACGACGACGTGGAGCCCCGCGGACGAGAGGCGACGCGCGATGGCCTCCCCGATGCCGCGACCGCCGCCGGTGACGAGTGCAACTGCGCGATGGAGTTCCATGGGGGTGGAACGTTGGTATCACACCACCATGCGCCAGCAGCGGTGCACCGTCTTGTTGCGGTAGTCGTCCGGAACCGTCTGCGCCGTGACCTCCTCGCAGGCCCTCAGCCGCAACCCCCCGAGCTCCGGGACGAAGCGCTGATGGTGCGTGGTGAAGTACAGCACCGCCCCGGGGACCAGCACCGCCAGCGTCTCCTCCAGCAACCCCCGGTAGTCGCGAGCGAGGTCCATCTCGTCGGCCTCTCCAGACGGGCTCGCCGGGAGAAACGACGGCGCGTCCAGCACCGCAAGCTCCCAGCTCCGTCGCTTCGTCCTCGCCTCGACGAGAAACTTCCGCGCGTCCGCCCTCACGGTCCAGTGCTCGGGCCGGTCGACCGCGTTGAGCACAAGGTTCTTCCTGGCGCGGGCGAGGTACTTGCCCGACAGGTCGACGGTGTCGCTCGAGATCGCGCCGCCCAGCGCCGCCGCGACGGTGAAGGTCCCGGTGGTGCCGTAGAGGTTGAGGAAGCGCCTGCCCGCGGCCTCCGAGCGCACCCGCTGCCGGGTCTCCCGGTGGTCCGCCCCGAGGCCCGTCTCCGGGTCGTCGTCGAGCACCACCTCGAAGAGCATCCCGTACTCCCGCACCTCCAGCCTCGTCCCTCCGCTCTCGGCCTTCGAGCGCGCCCACCTGTCACGGGCGTGCACCCGCTCTCTCGGGACGCCCATCGCCGCCGCCACGCCCCCGGCCAGCGCCTCGACGTAGCCCGGAACCACGGCGGTCTGCTCCCGGGCGTACTCGCCCACCAGCAGGTGCCCTTCGTACCAGTCGACCACCGCGCGCACCTCGGGGATGTCCCGGTCGTAGAGCCGGTAGGCCCCGATGGCCTTCGCCTCCATCTTCTTCGCCAGCACCCGGTGGTTCTTCTTCACCCGGTTGCCCAGCATCTCGCCGTGGCGCCGCACGTCCTCTGGTCCCAACATCGTCCCGTCTCCTCTGCCGCCGCTCTCAGGGTTCCGTCGCCGACCGGACCACCCGCACCCGCCGCCGCGCCGCCTCCAGCACCGGGACCATCGCCCGCTGCGCCTCGGCGTCGTCGACGATCACCACCTCGTCGAGCTCGTCGCTCTCCGCGATCCCCTGGAGAAACCAGCGCATCGCGTCGCCCGCCGACGCCCTCCCGCTGCTGCGCCCCGGCAGCGAGAGCGCCACCGAGCGCAGCCGCAGCCCGCCGAGGGTGGCCAGCAGCCGGGCTGTCACCCGCTCCGCCGCCGCCGCGTCGAAGTCCGCCGACGGGCCTTCGCCGAACAGGATGAGCTTCTCGAAGGGCAGCCTCGGGCGCCCTGGAACCAGCGTTACCTCATCGGGTAATCCGGTGACCCTCCCCCCGACGAGGAGCCGGGAGAGCGAGCCGCAGAGGCGCCAGTCGCAGAGCCCGGCCGCCCCCTTGAGCGGGCGCTCGTCCTCGAAGAAGGGCAGCGCGAGGACCTCCAGGCGGAGCTGGTCGATGCGCGCGAGGTCGAGGGGGACGAAGCGCACCTCCATCGGTTCAGCCTACCCGCGGGGCCGCGGCGACGGTGGGGCGTACGACGGTCACGTCTGCGGTCACCGGCCTCGCCCGGAGCGAAGCGGAGCGGCAGCTCTTTCGTGGCGTGGGGAGGGGGCTCTCCGGCGCGACAGAGCCGCACCCCAGGGTACGCTCGCCTCGCGTTCGCTCGTGATGTCCGTCCGTCTTCATGCCGCCAGCGCTGCTTCTCGCACGCGGTCGAGGATCGTCAACAGCTCATCGATCTGCCTGGACGAGAACATGCCGTCCGGGCCGCGCGGCGTTGAGCGGGTGAGCTCGGGTTGGGGGAGGAGGACGAGTGGGGGAGAGGCGGGTGGGCTGGCGTGGACGGAGCCATCGCCGCCAACCGCCGCCCTGCGCCTCCGCGCGTCGACCTCGAAGCATGCCTATCCGGTTGGCACCCCAAGCGAAAACCCGTGGAGTTTCGCGGGCCGATTACGTCCCCGGCTCGCGGTTTTCGCATGACGGCCCGCGTCATCGACTGACACTCCGCGTCAAAGCCGGGAGTCCCCGGGCGAGCCGGTGACCCCAGCGTCCCGCCCGGGACGCCACCACGGGCGCCCGCAGGCCAGCGCGGGGTCGCCCGGGACACCCCACCACGCTTCCGCGCCCTCACGAGGCCCGCAGGCGCCGTCGCGGGGCAGCAGGGGCGGGGCGATCGGTGATAGCGTCCGCAGCGGGTGCCCCATGGAAACAGCGATGCAAGATCCGACTCCCCATCATCCACGAATGAACCCGAGACTCCGCGTCGCTGGACTCCTTGCTCTCGCGGTGATGATCTGGATTGGAGTTCTCTCGGTCCCGGTAGCGCTCGTGTACCGTCACCACCAATGCCGAGAGTTCTACCATGTCCGGTGCCAGCAGTGCATTCGGGCGGCGCGGGGTCGGGGAGAGGATTGGGACAAGACTTGGGACGGGTGCTTTCGCTTCATCAGCGAGAGCACCGATCGGTGTTGGTGGCCGCCGTTCCGACACGAGTAGACCCGTGTTGGGACGGTCATAATTTGCGTTTCAGCGCCCGCTGGCGCGGACTGCATCGGGAGCGCGGGCGACAGCGAATGCGCGACACGGGCATGGTGCCGTATCGGTAGCACTGCGGGCTCTAGATGCCATGGAAACGACCGCAAAACATGCAATCATCGACGATTGTCGAGAATGGATATTGCTTACAAACCAGCGTCTCCAACCACCAGCGGATGGTCTCTTTCACACGCGACCATGCATTCGTGAAACATCGGTCCGCAAGCCTCCCTGCATTCGGGGATCGTCCGCACGCGCTGGCCGACCTCCCCCATGTCCAAGTATCCACGGCACCGCGGGTGAGCCGCTTCGCACAGATGAACCGGCCTGTCGCAGGCATTCACGCAAACGATGTAGGGGGGCATCGAGCGATGCCCCGGACGCTCGGGTGCGGTGGAGGTGCGGCGCCCGGGAGCGTCAAGTGATTGGTTGCGAAGATCCGTGGTCTCGCCCGCTCGGACGGTGATCCCTTGAAACTCGCGCCGTTGTCCCGTTGCTTCGTTCTCGCAGACTATCTGGTAGACGCCCGGCGGCAGCATGAGTAACCGCGGGGTCGTGAGGTGGACCCCGTTAGACACGATACAGTTGGATGCGGGGCGCGTACTGAACAGCACGCGACCGGTCGTCTCGGGTTCCGGTGCAGCAGGAGTGGGCGCAGGGGGCGGGATGGCGGGTCGTGCGATCGGGGGCATTCCGACGGCGGGCGCGGCAGACACTACAGGCGCCGCGACGGGTCGGGCCAGTGTGCCTGTCGGCGCGACAACGGGCGGGATCTCACCACGTCGGCCGCAGCCCGCGGACACCAGCAAGCACGCGAAGGCCAGCGACCGCACCATCCCGCGGCAGTAACACCGGGCGACAACGCAGCCAACGACTGAGCGCCCGCGCAGCGCCCGAGGGCGGTTGCTCCGGGCGCGAAGGTAGCGGCGCGAGGGTAGCGGCGCGACGAACCGCGCATGCGCGGTTCGTGACGCAACCGGCTCGCCATGGCACGTCATCCTGGGCTCTTCCACAATTCGCCTCGCACCACCCCCGACAACCACCGCACCCACTGAATGAAGCCCTCGTCGTTGCGTAGAGGCTCGCCGGAGTGTTCCCACGGGTGCGGGAGCACTCCGGCGCGCACACCAACCAGCGCGGCGGTGTTGAGTGCCTTCACGACAAGCAAGAGGTTGACGATGGAAAAGACGAACAGAGCAAGGATGCAGATGATGGTCATGGTGAATGGCTCTCTAGGTGAGAAGTGATGGACTTCATCACTGTTCCGATTGTTCTGGCCGTTGGCGGATTCGTTACCAAGGTCTTCGGACCTATACTTGGTGAATGGTGGAAAGACTCGATATCTCCCTCTCTCAAAAGGGCGGCACTCGCCGTAAAGCAGGACTTCACCAAACCGCCCACGGCGAGGGTTGAGCAACTCAACAAGCCCATGATCGTAACCGCATACAGACGCCTACGGGAAGCGGAGAATGCTGCGAAGTCTCCAGAGGAGAAATCAGAACTCGCGCGCATCCGCAAACTCATCGACAGTCTCGACACCAACCGCGATGCGTACATTCTGCGGTATGTCGCCGAAATGCCAAACCGGTCACGACTCGCGAAGGCAATTGTCCTTTTCGTAGACGATGACGGGATCGCGAGTCGAGCGGTTGAGTCGGATGCCTCCAAGCCTGATGAAGCACGACGGGCCACGCAAAAGGAAGCGATGCGCGTGGTCTCACTGCTATCAACCAGTGAGGTCGCAACGGGCATTGGCGATAAGCCACACCGCTCTTGTGTGTTCGATAAGCCGATCGCCTCCAGACTGTCTTCTATCGTTGGTTCAGTGCCCACCCTTTCCGTGTATATCCACATTGACCGATGGGATGAAGAGCGCTGCGCGGCAGTGCCGTAGCCCTCCGCGTACCCCGCTACGGCGTCAGGAACGCCCGCGAACGCCGCGGGACGCCCCGCGCGCGGACCCTGCGCCCGGCGGGCGTTCCCGAGGCGCGTAGGGCTCGCCGCGCAGGTCACGCCAGCACCGCCCGTCCGTGACGCACCGCGGCGCCCAGCGCACCCGCGCCTACATTCACCGACAGATCCCTTGGGGTGCCAACCGGATAGGCATGCCTCGAAGCGCCCCTGGTGCAGAGTGCCAGCTCCGTACTGGCACCCCGAGAGCACCTTCGCACGATGGCCCACCCGACCCGTTCTTACTTCCTCCGCGTGCCTGCCTGGCGCGTGCTGGCGACCCTCCTCGCGCTGCTCGGGTGCAGTGAATCCACCACGGTGGAGACCGAGCCCGACGCCGCGGCCGATGACCTCGGCTCGCCCGACAAGGACCGCACCCCCGACGCCGACACCCCCTCCGACCTCGGCGACATCGACGACGCGGCGGCCCCTCCCGATACCGAGCTTTCCCCCGACACCGGCGCCTCCTTCGATGCCTCCCTCGATGCCACCGCCGACGTCACCGTTGCCATGGATGTTCCTCCCCCACCGAGGGACGTTCCTCCCCCACCGAGGGACGTTCCTCCCCCACCGAGG
>Ga0066417_1000354_pt1 | contig 10867 bp, 8 predicted proteins | sample LakWasMet25_LOW6_2_FD_59544 | JGI IMG/M metagenome (GOLD analysis project Ga0066417, IMG submission 59544) | Freshwater sediment methanotrophic microbial communities from Lake Washington under simulated oxygen tension - Sediment Metagenome 25_LOW6 | ecosystem: Environmental > Aquatic > Freshwater...
GGCCGTCCCTCCGCGGGGCTCGGCGGGCGAATACGTGAGGGTGTATGCGCCGGAGAGCCGCAGCGTCGGCTGAGCTACCGTGTGGAAGACGAGTTCCTGCGCGCGCCCGGTGCGGGCCTCGAGCTCGGACTCCAGCCCGGCGCCGAGGAGCACCCGGTACTCGCCGCCGAAGAGCAGCGGCGTGGCGGGGGTGACGAGCAGGCGCCGGCCGTCGACGGTGATGCGCGAGGCGAGCGGTCGACCGCTCGGGTCGGTGAGCTGCACCCGCGCGAGGTTCTCCGGGCGATCGAGGACGGGCTGCGAGAACACCAGGGCGATCGGCGCGGTGGTCGGGAGGAGCTCCGTCAGGCGGGGCCGCTCGGCGACCACGAAGAACTCGCGCCCGGTGAGCTCGGCGACGTAGCGGGTGAGCTCGCTGCGCTGGGTCGCGTCGAGGGTCGCGCGGGTCCAGTCGAGGAAGGCGTCGACCGCACCGGCGAGCGACTGCTGCGCGCCCAGGTGCGTCCAGGCGCCGTGGCGGGCTGTCCCGATGAGGCCGGCGATGTCTGCGGAGGGGCTGCCGTCGAGGTCGCGGTCGACGCGCGCCCGGCTGGTGGACAGCGGACCGGCGTGGCAGCTCGCGCAGCGCGCCGCGAAGTGCGCCGCGCCGCGCAGCGCCTCGGGGGAGGGCGAGCCGTCCCGGTCGGTGAGCGTGTTGGCAGCCGGCGGGGCCGCGATCGAGCCGAGGTAGGCGGCGAGCCCGTCGACCTGATCCTGCGTCGGGTGGAGCACGCCGATCTTGGCGTGGAGGGTGTACGCCGCGCTCGCGAGGCCGCTGGTGCTGCCCTGCCAGCCGAGCGGCCACGTCCCTTCGAGAAGCGTGAGCGCCGGGGTGAGCGCGCGATACGAGCCGACCGGGCCCACCTGCCACGCGAGCCGGTCGGTGAGCCCGTCGGCGTGGCACGAGCTGCAGGACCACAGATCCCCGGCGAGCACCTGCGCCCCGCCGAGCTCCGCCCGCATACCCGTACCGGTAAAGTACTCCAGGCCCCGGGCGACCGCCGAGGGGCGCGGGTCCCTCGCGAGCGCCGCCGAGGTGATCGCTGCGCGCTCCCCGGCCACAGTGCGTATCGCCGTGAGTCGCTGGGCCTGGTGGCCGAAGACCAGCACGCTCCCGTCCGCCGCGAAGGCTCCCGCGCGAGGTCGCCCGGGGGCCTCGAAGCGCTCCCGCTCGATGAGGGTCTCCGCGTCGAGGCGCAGCACCATGTCGCTCGCCTCGGACACCACCCACAGCGATCCGTCGCGCGCTCCGATCCAGTGGAGGCTCACCGCGCGCCGGGCGTCGAGCCCGTCGGGCGACGCGCCGCCGTCCACCGACGCGTCCGCGGCCGCGTCGGGAGCGCCTCCACCGTCGGGCGCGCCCGCGTCGCCCGTGGGAGGAGCGACCACCGGTCGCGAGCGGGAGATGTCCGACGCCGCGAGCTCGCGAGGCGCCGCGCCCGGGGTGACGTCGTAGCGGACCACCGTGTGCTGGAAGTGAGGCGCGAACTCGCTGGAGAGCGAGGCGGAGGGGTCGTTGCGCAGCGTGGCCACGTACAGGCTGCGGCCGTCGGCGCCGAGGGCGATGCCGCCGAGGGTGGTTCCGACGCGGTGGATGGTGCGGGTCACCGCGCGGGTCGCGAGGCTGATCTCCGAGACGTCTGCGCCGGCCGGGTCGCCCGCTTCGGTGCTGGCGCCGAGGCCGGTGCGGCGTCCCCCCACGAAGACGGCGCTGCCGTCCGGGCGCACCGCGATGTGGTGAGGGTCGCTGCCGACGTCGACCCGCGCGAGCTCCGACCAGTCGGCGGTGCGGATCAGCACGACCTTGCGGTCATGCGGGAGCAGCGCGATCGCGGTGGCGCCGTCGGGGGTGACGGCGACGTTGCTCACCTCGTCGCCGACCCAGACCGAGCGCGCGGGGCGTCGCGTCGCGAGGTCGACCACGGTGAGCGCGTCCTCTCCGCGGCAGGCCACGAGCAGGGTGCCGCGCGCTCCGACCGCCGCGGCGGCGACGGGCCACGCCCCGACCGGGACGGCGTAGGCCGGGGTGAGGTCGGCCGGGTTCACGGCGATGACCTCGGGGCGCAGCACGCTCGCGACGAAGAGCGAGTCCGCGGCGGAGGCGATCGCGCGGGTGGGGAAGTAGTCGAGGTTGTGAAAGCTGAGCGAGGACGCCTCGACGACGGTGAGCGAGACGCTCGCTCCCGCGGCGCTGGCGAAGCGGTAGTCGCCCGCGAGGTGCGCGACGAAGGCCCCGCGGGTGGAGCCCGGGTCCAGGAAGACGGCGTTGAGGTTTCCCGCGGGCGCCTGGGCGATCGACCAGTCGCCTCCGGGGGGCAGGTAGAACGTGGCCCCGACCGGGACGCGACGGCGGTCGGGGGTGGGAGCGATCGCGGCGTCGGAGGGCCGATCGGCGGCGAGGTCGCTGGGGACGTCGGCGCGGCCGAGGTCGGTCACGAGGCCGGCGTCGAGGCCGGCGTCGGCGGTCGTCGGCTCGTCGCTGCAACCCTGGAGCAGCCCCAGCGCGAGGCCGGCGGCGGACCCGAGCCGGCAAAGATGATGTCGGCGAAGCATGGGCGGAGACCTCCTCGAAGGGTAAGAGCTGAAATGTACTCCAGATTCCCGGGCGCACGGCTCGGCGAACGGCGCTGCGTCACCCGCGGCGCTTCGTGATAGGGTCGCCCGCGGTATGGCCAGGGACATCGATCGGCTCGTGGATGCGGTAGTGGCGAGGGTGACGCAGGAGATGGCGACGCCCACCAAAGAAGGGGTGCGTCCCACGGTGACGCCGAGGGTCGGGGGCGCGGGCTCCGGCGCTGGTGGAGTGGCCCCGGTGGCTGGGCAGGCGAGCGCCGCGGGGCAGCCGAGGCCCGATCTGGCGAGGGTCATCGACCACACCCTGCTCAAGCCCGACGCGACGCGCGACGACCTGCGCAAGCTGTGCTCCGAGGCCATGACGTGGCGGTTCTTCTCGGTGTGCGTCAACAGCGTCAACGTGCCGTTCTGCCGCCAGCAACTCACGGGCTCGACGGTGTGCGTCTGCGCGGTGGTGGGCTTTCCGCTCGGGGCGATGTCGCCCAACGCGAAGGCCTTCGAGACCAGCGAGGCCATCCGCGCGGGCGCCGACGAGATCGACATGGTGATCAACGTCGGCGCGCTGAAGTCCGGCGACTACGCGCTGGTGCTCGACGACATCGCCCGCGTGGTCGGCGCGGCGCAGGGGCGGGTGGTGAAGGTCATCCTCGAGACCTCGATGCTCAGCCGCGACGAGAAGGTCATCGCCTGCGCGCTCTCCAAGGCCGCGGGCGCGAGCTTCGTGAAGACCTCGACGGGCTTCGGCGGCGGCGGCGCGACGGCGGAGGACATCGCCCTGATGCGCGGCGTCGTGGGCCCCGAGCTTGGGGTGAAGGCCAGCGGCGGGGTGCGCACGGCCGGCGACGCCGACCGGATGATCGCGGTGGGCGCGACGCGCGTGGGCGCGAGCAGCTCCGTGGCGATCGTCAGCGGCGGCGCGGGCTCGTCGGGCTACTGAGAGAGAGCAACGATGCTGGACCTACGATATGTGGTGGAGCACCTCGACGAGGTGCGGGCTTCCCTCTTGCGCCGCGGGGCGGTCCCGCCCGGCTTCGACCGCATCACCGAGCTGGCGATGAGCCGCCGCGAGGCGATCCAGGCGGGCGAGGCGAAGAAGCGGGCGGTCAACGAGGCGAGCGCGGGCTTCGCGAAGCTCCCCAAGGGCTCCCCCGAGCAGCTCGCGGCGAGGGCGGCGTCGAGGGCTCTCGGCGAGGAGGCGGCGGGCTTCGAGCGCGCGCAGAAGGCCGCCGAGGCTGAGCTCGAAGATCTGCTACTTCGCATGCCCAACATGGCCGACCCCTCGGTGCCCGACGGCGAGTCCGCCGAGCAGAACGTCGAGGTGCGCCGCTGGGGAGAGAAGCCCGCGATGGCCTTCGCGCCGAAGGAGCACTACGACCTCGGCGAGGCCCTGGGCATCCTCGATTTCGAGCGCGCCTCGAAGCTCTCCGGCCCGCGCTTCAGCGTGCTCTGGGGCCTCGGCGCGGCGATGGAGCGCGCGCTCGTGCAGTTCATGCTCGACACCCACGTGCACGACCACGGTTACACCGAGGTGTATCCGCCGTTCATGGTGAAGGCCGAGGCGCTGCGCGGCACCGGCAACCTCCCCAAGTTCGAGGCCGACCTCTTCAAGATCGCGGGCGAGGGCGAGCGCGCCCACGACCTCTACCTCATCCCGACCGCGGAGGTGCCGGTGACCAACCTGCACGCGGGCGAGATCCTCGACGACGCGACGCTCCCCCGGCGGTACGTCGCCTTCACGCCCTGCTTCCGCAGCGAGGCGGGGTCCGCGGGGCGAGACACTCGCGGCCTGATCCGGCAGCACCAGTTCGACAAGGTCGAGGTCGTCCACCTCGAGCGGCCGGAGGAGAGCGAGGCCGCGCACGAGCGGCTGACCGGGGCGGCGGAGTCGATCCTCCAGCGCCTCGGGCTGCACTACCGCGTGGTGCTGCTCTGCACCGGCGACATGAGCGTCAACTCCCGCAAGACCTACGACATCGAGGTCTGGCTCCCCGGGCAGAACGCCTACCGGGAGATCTCCTCGTGCTCGAACTTCGGCGACTTCCAGGCTCGCCGGGCGGGGCTGAAGTACCGTCCCTCGGGGGACGCGAAGGCGAAGCCGCGGCTGCTGCACACCCTCAACGGCTCGGCGCTGGCGGTGGGTCGCACGCTCGTCGCGATCATCGAGCAGTACCAGCAGGCGGACGGCAGCGTGGTGGTCCCCGAGGCGCTGCGGCCGTACATGCGCGGCCTCGAGCGCATCACCCGCTGAGGGCGAGGCGGGCCTACTGACCTCGCAGCAGCGAGAGGTAGGCCTGCATCAGCCTGTCGCCGCCGAGCATGTACTCGAGCGCCCCGAGCGCCAGGAAGGGCCCGAAGGGGATCATCGTCCGCATCAGCGGCTCCGGGGCGCCGTCGCCGGGCGCCTCGTCTTCAAGATCCTCCTCGGAGGCCGCGTCGTCGGTGGCGCCGAGCTTCCACCCGGTGGCCCGCGAGATCATTGCCATGAAGCGCTCGGAGAGCGACTCGACGCCGTCGTCTTCCAGGTCTTCGGGGTCGATGTCCGGGGCGAGCTTCCACCCGGTGACGCGCGCGATCAGGGTCGCGGCGATGCCCTGCATCGACCCGAAGAAGAGGGCGAACACCACCGCGTGGGGGCCGAGGAGCGCGCCCACCATGGCGAGGAGCTTGACGTCTCCGAGGCCCATGCCGTCGCGCTTCAAGAAGCGATCCCAGACGAAGTAGAACGCGTAGGGGATGCCCGCGCCCAGGGCGATTCCGAGCAGCGATGACCTCCAGCCGATGCCCGGGAGCATGATGCTGGCGGCCAGGCCCAGCGCGGCGCCGCCGAGGGTGATGAAGTCGGGGATGAGGAGCTTCTTCAGGTCGATGAACGACGCCGTGAGGAGCCCCCATGCGAAGGCGAAGCGCACGAAGAAGAGCGCCAGGAAGACGGGCAGCGCGAGGTCGACCTGCGAGCGCAGCAGCAGCTCGACCAGGGCGAGGGCCGACAGCGCGTACATCGCCTCGATGAGCGCGTAGCGGGGCGAGATGGGGGCCTTGCAGTCGCGGCAGCGCCCCCGGAGCCAGAGCCAGGCGAGGATGGGCACGTTGTCGTAGGGCCGCACCGGCTTCTGGCAGTTGGGGCAGTGGGACCCCGGGCGGACCACCGAGTGCCTGGGCCATCGGTGCACGACGACTGTCGCGAAGCTCCCCCAGATCGCGCCCCAGGCGAAGGCGAACACACGGAAGAACCAGGCCGGCAGATCGGCTGCGATCATCCGGCGGGGACGGGCTGGCTGGGCGGAGGCGACGAGGGGCTCTGCGCGGAACCTCGCAGGGCGCGCAGGCAGAGCCGGGCGCGGCGGAGCTCGTGCGCCAAGGTGACCGCCCGCATCGGGTCGTGCTCGTTGCGGCGGATGAAGATCACCAGGTGCCGACGCGCCCGCCCTCGATCGCCGCCCGCCGCGTGGAGCAGGCCGAGGACGTAGCGGCCGAAGCCCTCACCGCAGCGCGCGGCCTCGAGGTCGGCGATGCGCTCGGACAGGTCGTCGATGTCCGAGGGGAGCTCTCCCGCGTCGAGGCGCACCAGGGCGGCGTAGGCCCGGTGCAGCGCTCTCGTGTTGAGCGACCAGCGGACGGCGCGATCGAGGGCGCTGAGGGCCTCCTCGGTCTGCTCGGCGTGGTGCAGGGCGATGCCGACGGAGAACCAGTGGAGGGCGCGGCGGGAGGCGGGGGCGTTTCGGGCCGCGATGCGATAGGCCTGGGCGGCGCGCAACCACCAGCCGAGGGTGAGGCAGGCGCGGCCCAGGTCGACGTGGGCGATCTCCTGGGCGACCCCCAGGCGGACCATCTTGCGGGCGACGGCGTGGGCGGAGCGCACCCGACGGGCATAGAGGTGGGAGCGATAGATCTCGCGAAGGAGCAGCACCCGGGTCTCGGCGTCGACCCGGTCGGAGGCGTAGCGCAGCCCCTTCTCGGCGTAGACGGCGGCGGCATCGGGTGACCCGGTGTGTAGCGCCAGACGAAGGTAGTCGTCTGCCGTCATGGGTCGCTGCTTCCTCACGATCGAAACCTATAGCAGTTTCAAGCCCTCCGGCACACGAACCTTTACCGGACGACTGAACGTATCGACAGGGAATGTCACAGACGGGACCGTTGCATTCGCCTGTGATTCCCTACGATTCCGGGTCGCGACGGGCGCGGGACGCTGGAGTTCCAGCGACTGTGGTGCGTCAGGCTCCCGGGGCGATGGGCTCGCGAGGGGCCCATCGGAGGGTCGAAAATGTCGTACGCTTCCGGCCGCTCCGCGGGAGAGCTCTGAAGCGAGGCGAGAGGGTCAGGGAGGAGTGCGGGGGCGGAGGGGGTGAAGGGCCGGGCGGTCAGTTCGCCGGGCCCACCCAGCGGATGAGGCAGGCGGTGATGTTGTCCGGACCGCCGTTCTCGTTGGCGCGGGCGATGAGCCGTGAGGCCGCGGCCTTGAGGTCGTTCTTGTTCTCCTCGACGAGGCGGAGGAGCTCCGGGTCGGGCACCGGACCGGAGAGGCCGTCGGAGCAGAGCAGGTAGATGTCCCCGGGGTTCGGGTGGTCGAGCTTGGAGTCGACCTTCACCGAGTCCTTCATACCGAGCGCGCGCACGATCACGTTCTTGTGGGGGAAGTTGGCGATCTCCTCCTCCGTGAGCTTGCGCATCTTCAGGTAGTCGTTGAGCAGCGAGTGGTCTTCGGTGAGCTGCTCGATGGTGCCGTTGCGGATGCGGTACACCCGCGAGTCGCCCACGTGCCCGACGATGATGCCCTCGCGCACGGCCAGGCAGACCACCAGGGTGGTGCCCATCCCGCGGTACCGAGGCTCTCGCTGGGCGGCCTCGAAGATGCGCAGGTTGGCCAGCTTCACCGCGGTGATGAGCCGGTTCTCCTCGTAGCTCCGCTGCTTGTCCATCTTGTAGGGCCACGTCGCGTCGGGGTCCTTCGCGGTGGCCTCGAAGAACTCGCGCATCGCGTCGATGGCCATCTTCGAGGCGACCTCGCCGGAGGCGTGACCACCCATCCCGTCCGCGACGATCACGAGGTTCTCCTCGGAGACGATCGAGAAGTTGTCCTCGTTGTGGGTGCGCTTCATGCCGACGTTTGTCTCGCCGATCAATTCCATGCGCACGGGGTGGCCTGGCACGTCGCGCTCCCTTGGTTTTCCGCGGGAGAACGCTTCCTCCCGATCTATCGGCGAAAGCTATCCCGAGTGCTTTCGGCGCGTCAACACAACACGCAGCGCGAGGCCGCGCTCACGTCGAGAGGAACTCGTTCACAGCACGAACGAAGGCCGCAGGCTGCTCGATGAACGGCAGGTGTCCCGCGGCGTCGAGCTCGAGAAAGCGACCGTGCGGGAGCAGCTCGGCGAGCGCGCGGCTCTCCTCGGGGCGGAAGGTGAGGTCGTCGTCGCCGGAGATCACAAGCGCCGGGGCGCGCACCTCCGAGGCGAGGGCTCGCGCGTCGAAGCGCTGCGCTGCGGCGAGGAAGTTGGCGTCGGCCTCGGGGCGGTACCGCATCGTGCGAGCCATCGCCTCGATGGTCGCGTCGCTCGGTGGCCGGTGCCACCACATGCGCCCGAGGCCGCGGAAGAGGCGGGGCAGCGAGCGGGGGTCGCGGAGTGTCCCCTGAGGCGTGGAGAGCGACTGGATGGCCGACCAGCCCGCCTCGCCGAGGGCCTCGCGAGAGCGCCTCGCCACCGCGCGAACCTGCTCTCCGTCACGGAGCGGAGCGACCAACACCAGGCGGCGGATGACCTCCGGGTGGCGCGCCGCGAGGGTGAGCGCGATGGCCGCGCCGAAGTCGTGCGCGATCAGGTCGATGGAGCGCTCGCCGCGGGCGCGGGCGAGCTCCACCAGGTCGGCGGCGGTGTCGGGCAGCGCGTAGCCCTCGGCTTCGGGGGGCGACGTGGAGCGCCCGTGCCCGCGGAGGTCGACGTAGACCAGCGGGGCGGCGGCCGAGAGCGGGTCGAGCCAGGGCCGGAGGTACGTGTGGTCGAGCCCGGGACCGCCGTGGAGCACCCAGCGCGAGGTGCGACCGGGGCCAGGGAGCTCGACCGTGTGAAGCGTGACCGAGCGCAGCCGCACGTCCCGGGTGCGGGCGAGGACGGGCGGCGGGGACGAGGCGCCGCGGCGGCAGGCCAGGGTGCCGAGGGCGAGACCCGCGAGGAGCTGTCGGCGGCGGAGCAACATGGGCGTTGGCCGGGGCAGGGTGCGCGAAGTGGAGCGCCATCGCCAGGAAGGGGAGAGCGAGCACCGGAGGAGAGAGCTCCCGAAGAGTGGAGCCGCACCGGCGCGCGATGCTACGACCACCTCCGATGGATCAGTCGCCCCGAGATGAGATGCTCCAACTGCTCCGCGACCTCGGGGCGCAGCTCGCGTGGCAGCGAGACGCCGGGCTGCTGGACACGCCCTCGCAGGGGCCGCTGCCCGTAGCGTCCGTCATCGCGGCGCCGGTCCCTGCTCTGGCTCCGGTCCCGGCCGCACCTCTCCCGCCTGCGCCGGTCGTCGTCGCAGCGCCCGTGCTCACGGCAACCGAAGCTCCTCCGACGCCTGCTGTCCCGATGGCGGCCCCGGTCTTACCGGAGACGGTAAAGGTCCGTCCTCCTCCGGCGGCGATGGTCGTGCCGGTGGCCCCTGCGAACTTCGAGGGGCGCGCCGGGGCGCTGCGGGTGATCCAGGAGGAGGTGCGTGCTTGCCGCGCGTGCGACCTGGCGGCGAAGCGCACGCAGACGGTGTTCGCCCGCGGCAACCCCGACGCGCGGCTCTGCTTCATCGGCGAGGGGCCGGGGGCCGACGAGGACCGCACGGGCCTTCCCTTCGTCGGCGTCGCCGGGCAGCTCCTCGACCGCATCATCGCCGCGATGCGGCTCACCGAGGATCAGGTCTATATCGCCAACATCGTGAAGTGCCGGCCGCCCAACAACCGCGTCCCCAACGATGAGGAGATGTCGGCGTGCACGCCCTTCCTCCTGCGGCAGCTCGAGGTCGTGAAGCCCGAGGTGATCGTGGCGCTCGGGAAGACGGCGGCGGGCTTCCTGCTGCAGGACAAGAGCTCGATGACCTCGCTGCGCGGCCGGTGGCACTCGTGGAAGGGCGTGCCGGTGATGCCGACGTGGCACCCGTCGTACGTGCTCCGGGTGCGCGACGACCCGAAGAGCACCGCCCGCGCCGAGGTCTGGACGGACATGAAGCTGGTGCTCGAGCGGCTCGGGTTGCCCGTGCCCTCGCCGCGTGGTTGATCCCCGCTCATGACCCCCGCCGTGAAGCCCGTGCCCGACGACGATGAGCTGCCCGAGCTGGCGCCGCTCGACACCGACGAGGGCGTGGTCGAGGTGCCCGATGAGATCCGCCCCGAGGCGTGGGACGACAGCCTCGTCGGGGACGACGAGCTCGCGGGCCTCGACCCAGGCGCCGTCGCGGTGCTGGCCTTCGCCGAGGTCGCGGCGGGCGAGGACGACGAGGGCACTCCCGACGATCCCATCGACGCGCTGCCTGACGACGACCGCGGCGCGTGGGTGGGCGAGGAGGAGCGTCCCGGCGACGACGGGGTGGAGATCGACGAGCCCCCGGGTGACCAGCCCGACGGCGGCGAAGACGGGCCGACGCGCGACCCCTACGACGAGGTCGACACGGCGCTGCCGGCGCTCGACGACGACGACGGCGACGAGGGCCCCGCGGGCGAGCCGCCCGCGTAGGGGGGATAGGTCGTGTCGTCGTGGTGCCGGTCGTAGCGCCTGCGAAACCACGCGAGCGCGAGCGCGCCGAGCACCACCGCGAACCAGAGCGTGGCGAGGCGGCAGAGCAGGGTGCCGGCCTTGGCGGCGGGCGCGGCGATGGCGCCGCGGGAGAGGGCGACGAGCAGCGAGATCATGGTGATCTCGGCGCCGCCGACGCCGCCAGGGAGCATCGCGACGGCGCCTGCGAGGGTGGAGGTCGCGTAGACGAAGGACGCGAGCGGGAGCGGGGCCGGGGCGCCCAGGCCGATGAGGATCACCCAGAGCCCGAGGGCCTCGAGCGCCCACGCGACCACGGAGATCGCGGTCGGGAGCAGCAGGGCCTTCGGGGAGGCGAGGATGCGCAGGGCGTCGTAGGCGTCGCGCACCTTGGGGGCGATGCGCCGGCCGAAGGCGAAGCGCTCGGTGAGCGAGATCACCCACTCGCCGAGCGGGCGGACGAGCACGAAGAGCATGAGCGCGACGACCAGCGAGGTGGCCGCGAGGGCGACGATCCAGCCGCCGGGGAAGAGCAGGCC